>Ga0335084_10001128_pt1 | contig 24347 bp, 18 predicted proteins | sample Lox_Sample_44_FD_206721 | JGI IMG/M metagenome (GOLD analysis project Ga0335084, IMG submission 206721) | Soil microbial communities from Loxahatchee National Wildlife Refuge, Florida, United States - Lox_Sample_4.4 | ecosystem: Environmental > Terrestrial > Soil > Wetlands | place: USA...
TCGCCACTCTGCGCCCCTCGACCAAAGCCCGACGCATCGACCTCGCCGTCGACCACTTCCTGGCCACACTCGCTCCGCTCCAGAGCGCGCTGGGCGACACTGTGAACGGATTCTTCCAGGAGATCCGTCAGGCGGCGCTGGTGCTGCACCCGGGCGGGCTGAAAGATGCGGTGTCGGCCGTCTACGCCACGCTGCGCGACAAGCTGCACATCCTCGATCCCGACCAGCTCGCCTCGTCGTTGCGCGAGAACGTGTGGGATCCGCTCATGGATCCGCTGAAGGCGATCGACCCCTCCGCGCTGAAAGCCCAGCTCGACGCGCTGTTCCAGGACCTGCTGTCGAAGATCACGGGCGCGGTGCACGGCCTGCTCGACCAGATCAAGCAAGCGGTGGACGCGTTCCTCGCGCAGGTGCGGCAGGCGCTGTCGCAGGTGCTGGGTGCGCTCAAGGCCCAGATTGACCAGATCCTCGCCGGCGTGAAGGACCTGCTGGACAAGATCGACCATCTCGTGGTGGACGACCTGTTCCACCGGCTGCTCAACTTGCTCGGCAATCTTCAGACCAGCTTCAACCAGCAGCTCGACCGCGTACGCAACGAATTCGATGCCATGCTGAACGCGATTCCGCTGGGCTCCTCTGCTTCGGCGTCGGTGTGATGACAGCGCTCGAACGCATCCGTGCCTGGCAAGCCGTGCAATCCGCCGGCCGCGACGTCTTCGCCGACGAGGGGCTCCCGCGCGAGGTGTGCGAGGGCCAGGCGGTGTCGTGCTATGCCTGGAAAGCCGGGGAATTGTGCGAGATCGTGGAGCCCGACGGCTCCCGCTTCCAGTATGCCTACGGCGAGGATGGGCGGCTGTTGTCGGTGCGCAAGAACGGGCAGCGCTGGGCGGAGTATCGCTACGACACGGCGGGGAGGCTCACGGAAGTGGAGCGCCCCGACGGCCGGCTCGCGCATTCCTACGACGAACAGGGCCGGCTGGTACGGACACTGCGCGGCGACGCGAGCCCGTTCCTGTACCGCTGGGAGGCAGAGCGGGTCGCATCCGCGCGGAGCGACCGCGAAGAGAGCCGCTTCCAATATGACGCGCAGGGCCACCTGATCGGGCTCGAGCAGCGCGTGGATGGACGAGCGATCGCCGTGCGCTTCTCGTTCGACGCACAGGGCCGGTTGGATCAGATCGCGTTTCCGCAGTGGAGCCAGACGATCGGATTTCGCTGGGACGCGCGCGGCCGGCCGGCCGCTGTGGACTGGAACGGACGCGCGGTCGCTCGGTTCGGCACCGACGACGCGACCCGGCTCTCCTGGAGCGAAGGCGCGGACGGCGTACGCGAGGAGACCTGGAACGATCCGAGCGACGGCCGCCCCACACGTAAGTCGCTCACCCGGGAGGGGCAGGAGATCTGGAGCTGCGATCTCGTCCGCGACGAGGCGTTCCGGCTCGTGCGCGAAGGGACGCGCAGCTATGAGTACGACTTGGCGGGGCGCCTGTCCGAGGCGCGCGACGCCGCAGCCGTGTGGCGATACAGCCATGACGCGATGGACAACGCGGTGCTGCAGGACGACGTGGAATGCGATCGCGCGGGCCGCGTGCGCCTGGTGCGACGGGGATCGACCGAGCGCGTGTTCCGCCACAACCAGGCTGGCGAGATGCTCGAAGCATTGGTGGACGGGAGTCGCATCGCGCGCTGCCTCTACGACCACAAAGGGCGATTGGTACTCAAATCGGGGCCCGGGGGCAGCGAGCGCTACGTCTATGGTGCGGACGACGGGCTGCTGGCCGTGGCCGATGGCGAAGGCCGCCCGCGCATGATCTTCTTGCGCCTGCCTACCGGGATCGTCGGCATGGTGGACTTCCGTTCCCGCGCGGAAGGCGAAGCTGTATGTCTGCACAGCGACGTGCACGGCAATCTCGTGTTTGCCGGCAGCGCCGAGAGCGGGACCGAAGGCCCGTTCGAGAGCGATCCTTACGGCGTTCCGCTCCGAATACCCGGGTGCGTGCCCTACATCTACCGCGGGCGACTGTGGCATCCCGAGCTCGGCCTCTACCGCATCGGCTCTCGCTGGTACGATCCGCAGCTGCGCCGGTTCCTGACGCCCGACATCCACACGGGCGCGCCGGATGACGCGCGCCTGGTCAACCCGTTTCGCAACGCCCGCGAGCAGCGCATGGCGCGCGCGCAGATCCTGGGTGATTGGCTGCGGCAGCCGCGGTTGCGCAACCGCAATGCCTACTGCGCGAATGACCCCGTGAACCGCTTCGACCCCGACGGGCACTGGAGCTTCGGTGGTGTGCTGCTGTCACTGCTCGGCGTGTTGTGGACGCTTCCCAACACGGCGTTCGGGCTCGCAGTGGAGGTGAGCTGCCTGCTCGGCGAGGTGGTGCGCTGGCTGGTTTGGCTGTTCTCGCTCGGGCATGTGAGCTGGCAGACGCCGGGATTCGATGTCGCCGCCTCGGGGCGTCTCAACGCCTTCGCTTTGGTGTTCAAGGGCGGGTGGCTGGGTTCGTTCGAGAGCCTGCTCGGGATCACGTTCGGCAACGTGATCTTCGTCAACGGAGAGTATCAGAACCATCCGGCCTTTCAGGCGCTCCCCGATCCGGTGGCGCCACCCGCTTACAACGGCACCGTGACGATCCCCAAGAGCCAGGCACTGTACGAGCACGAGCTGCGGCACGTGAACCAGTATGGGTGGTGGGGCCCGTTCTTCCATCTCGGGCTGCCGCTGTTCGGCGTGTACGAGTGGGACGTGATCCTCAACGGCTATCAGAACGCACACTTCGAGAAGGACGCCCGCGAGCACGGAGGATTCTGATGGCCGGCATGCAGCCCAAGTTCTCACTCACCGCCGGAGGCCTGACGTCCGATTCGTCGTCGCCGGTGGCGGGTCCGTCGCGGTTCGTCGTGGAGCGCAGCCTGGAAGTGCCCGTCGACGGCCTGCGCGTCATGCTCGCGGAGAGCGGCGGCGTGTCACCGGGCGATTCCGTGCAGCTCGACCTCGGCGATGAGGACGGCCTGGAGCGCGTATTCACCGGCAGCGTCGCCGAGATCCGGCCGCGCCTCGGAGGATGCGAGCTGTTCTGCGCCGGCACCATGCTCGCGCTGGTGGATCTGCGAGTGTCGTCTTTCTATCAAGCGCAGAGCGCGGGCGACGTGGTGCGCGATCTGATCGGCCAGGTCTCCTTGGACGAAGGCGATATTTCCGATGGGGTCGATCTGCCGCGCTTCTCGATCGAGCGCAGCGCGGGCGCCTACGCACAGTTGCGGCGCTTGGCCGATCGGCTCGGGTATTCGCTGTTCTCGGATCGGGAAGGGAAAGTGCACTTCCGCGGGCTGGGACCCGCGGCGAATCTCGATTCCATCGGCGGCGGGCTGGGCGGCGTGGGCTCGGCGCTCGCAGGTGCGGCGTCGGCTGCTGCCTCGGCGTTGGGAATAGGAGGCGGCGGCGGTCTCGCGTATGGGAAGCATCTGCTCGCCGCGGTGGCGGGGTTGCGCCCGGCGTTCGGCCGCACGCTGCTGGTGGGAGGTGAGAGCCCGATGTCGGGGCAGGGCGAGGACAAGAGCTTCTGGCTCACGGCGACGGATACCGACTACGAGGGCTCATCGGGCAGCGGCGACGAGCTGCTCGTGATCGATCCGGCGGCGCGCACGAAGGATATGGCGGACCGGTTCGCCGCCGGCTATGCGGCGAGCTTCGACCGGCGAACCAGCGAGATCCGGCTCACGGTGCTGGGCATGGCGGCGCTCGAGCTGGGCGATTCCACCGGTGCCTCCGATGCTCCGGAATCGGCATTGAACGCATCCGGGTACATCAAGGGACTCCGGCATCGCTTCGGGGTTCTGGAAGGGTTTGTGACGGACATCGTCGTGTCCGGGGAGGGAAGCCAATGAAAGCGCTTCTCGACATGGTGCGGCGTACGGTGCGCGAGGAGTTGGCCGTGCGGCGCGGCCCGCAGCTCGCCACCGTCACGGCACTGACGACCCACGAGAGCGACGACGACACCGCCAACTACGAGGCGGATGTGCGACTCAAGCACGACGGGCTCGAGATCGCCCAGGTGCCGATCGCCGTGTCGCACGTGGGCGTTGCGGTCCCGCCGCGCGTGGGCGACCTCGTGCTGGTGCAGTTCCTGGACGACAACATTCAGCAGCCTTTCGTCACCGGGCGCTTCTATCACGACCAGGACCGCGCGCCGCTGTTCAAAGAGAACGACGTGCTGTTCGAGCACCGCGTGCCGGACGGCACGATCAACCATCTGCGCTTCGCAGCCGACGGCAGCATCTTCCTGCAGCGCGACGTGAAGAAGCTGGAGGACAACAGCGACTTCCTCGCCGGGATCCGCATCGACCCGCAGGGGTTGATCGAGCTCAAGACGAGCGACGACATCGTCATCACCATGGACCAGCAGAACGGAAAGATCTCGGTGCTGTGCAAGGACAAGCCGATCGAGGTCACCTGCGACAAGCTGACCGTGAACGGCAAGATGGACGTGAATGGAAATGTGCAGATAACGGGTGACCTCGTCGTGCAGACGCAAGGTGGACCGAAGACCACGATCAGCGGTAATACGATCACGGGTGGATAGTGGCGAATCTCGATCTGAAGGGTCCGCTCAATCTGATGGGCAACCTGACGTTGCAGGGCGCATCAGGGGGAAAGGTCACGATTGCTGGGCTCGAAATTCTGGTGGAGGTCGCGCCGGGGACCATGCCTGCGCAGGGGAGCGCTCCGCCGGTGATGCTTCCACCACCTCCCGCCGGGCCTACCGACCCCGCGCCGTTCGTCGATGTCATCAACAGCTTCAACAAGACAGTGAAGGTGGGATCGAAGCCGGCGGTCGCGCAAGGGATGGTCATCCAGGGGAGTACGCCTACCTGGCCGGGGATGATGCTACCGACACAAGGCAACAATCCACCCGTCACCGCAAGTGGTCTGCCGATCAACGTGGTGAACGACCAGGCGGTGATCTTCCCCTCCGGGGGATCGGCGCAATTCAGCTCGAGCGGGCAGACATGAGTGCACTGTCGCTGCAGATTCTCCAGCCGGTGCACGGTTCGGCACTGGTGGGGCCCACCGTGACGATGAAGGGTTCGGTGTCGGGCGATGCAGCCGGGCTGTTCTTCAAGTGGTTCTCGTCACTGAATTCCGCGGCCACAGCGGACCACCCCGAGCTCAATCCGTTGGACCATTCTGTGGCGATCCTGAACTGGAACCCCCCGCTTCCGGAGCTCGGGACCCACGTCATCGTACTGGCCGCCACGGACAAGGATGGCATCGACCTGCCTTCCGTGAAGGCGGTGACGCGCTCGGCCATGGCCGGCGGCGCACCGCCGGCGGCGCCCGCTCCCTGCGTCGTCCACCGGCTGGCGCCAAAGATCCTCACACCGTCCAGCGATGGGACGTCGTTGTCCAAGGCTGCCACCACGCTCGAGTTTCTGGCCCCGGCCCAATGGGCGAAGGAAGAGCCGAAGAACTCCGGGATTTGGATCCTGGACCCGAATTACCAGACCATAAACGGCATCGGCCTCGGTCTGAATCTCGCCCCGGTCGGCGCGCCGGACCCGGCGCATACGGCCGACATTGCACTCGACCTTGTGTCGTTGCCTTTCTTCCGGGCCGCCGACCCAACCGACCCAATTGACCCCGGTAAGGTTAAGACCTGGTTCCGATGGGCGGGCGCGCTGCCGGCCAACCTCGGGACCGGCAATTACACGCTCACCTTGTCCGCGACCGGCGGCGGCGCAACCGCGTCGGCATCCCGCCAGGTCGTCTTGACCGCCTGACGCAGAGCGAGAGCCGCCATGGCCGTCGACCGCCAGCAGCTGTTCGGGAGCGACATCCTTCTGCGCGAAGGAGCGGGCGGGTTGGATTTCGCGCTGGGCGGCCCGGTCGGCTCGTCGGGCGATCTCACGCTCGCGTATGGCAATGACAATGCCGTGCAGGCGCTCTCGCTGCGCCTGCGTGTGCGCAAAGGGGAGCTCGCGCCGCTCGGCTGGCCCGACTACGGTTCGCGCCTGCACGAGCTGATCGGCGAGCCCGACCTCGCGCGCACGCAGCTCAAGGCGCAAGTGTTCGCGCGCGAAGCGGTGGAGGCAGACCCGCGGGTGAAGAAGGTCGACTCGGTCGATGTCGTCGTCATTCCCGGCGAGCGCAGCGTGCTGCGGCTCGCCATGTCGGTGCTGCTCATCGACCAGCCCACACCGCTCGACCTGATCTTCGACCTCGCCCTGGAGGGCACATGATCGACGTCGGACATCCCTTCTCCAAGCCGTTCCAGGACCTGATCGACTCGCTGGTGACGAGTCTCCAGCTCGGCGTGGAGCAGCCCGCCACGCTCGCGCTGCTGTACCGCTCCGGCACTCGGGCCTATCCGCTGCAGGGGCCCGGGCCCGTGAGCGGGCTCGCAGATCAGATCAGCGGGTTCGTCGCCGGGAAGCCCGCCATCTTCAATCGCGGGCAGCAGTACATCTATGCGGTTGGCCAGCTCGTCTGGCAGGACCTCCCCTCGGGGGCGGATCCGGACGTCGCAGCGGGATGGTTCCCCGACGACAATTCTTGGCTCACGGTCGGCTACTTCTTCCGCGACCTGCCGTCCGGCATCACCGATTTCAATGCGGGCAGCGTCGTGGGCACGGTGGTGCGCTCGGTGTCGCGCGAGCTCAAGCTGCTCTACGAGCAGATGGACCAGGCCTACCAGCGCGCGTTCATCGACTACGCGCAGGGCGCGGCGCTGGACAACGTGGTGGCGCTGCTCGGCATCTCGCGCAACGTGGCGCTTCCCGCGCAGGGCGAGGTCACTTTCTGGCTGAAGAAGGCACCGAAGACCGACCTTCCGATCGCGGTCGGCACTCGCGTGGCGGATGCGCGCGGGCGTCTGTTCAAAGTCACGGCCCCCGATGTCATCCAAGCCACGCTCGACGAGCCGGCCACGGCGACCGGAACCGTGGTGCACACTTCGGTCGCGATCGGCACGCTCGTGCATGTCCGGGTCAAAGGCACCACGGCCGACCTCGCCACCGTGCCGACCAAAGCGGGCAAGCCCTTCGGCGACGACGAGTCCACCATCACGCTGGCCACCACGCCGGCTTCCTCCGGTCTGATCGTCACGTATCAAGCCAAGACCCCCAGCGTCACCGTACCCGTCATCGCGCTCGACCCCGGCCCCGAGGGCAACCTCGGGTCGGGGAGCCTGACGGTGATGCCCACTCCGCCGCGCGGCGTCGACGGCGGCGTGACCAATGAAAAGCCGCTTACCGGCGGCGAAGCGGCGGAAGCGGACGACCAGCTCCGCGAGCGAGCCAAGCACGCGCTGGAGCGCGCCGGGAACGCCACTCTCAACGCGATCCGCTTCGCGGTTCTCAATATCGACGGCGTCGACAGCGTGGAAGTGCGCGACTTCTCCGTCGACCAGACCATCCCGCTCGGCGAAGTGTGGGTGCGCATCTCCACCGGCAAGCCCGACCTGGTGGTGCCGCTGGTCGAGGACGTGGTGGACAAGACGCGCGCCGCCGGCATCAAGGCGCGGGTGACGCAAGTGGCGGCCGTCACGCTCTCCGGCACGTTCTACGTGATCCCCGATGTCGTCGGGAGCGGCAAGGATGCCTACGCGACTTACGGGAAGGCAGTGGTCACGGCTCTGTCGGCGTTGGGGATCGGCGAGCCGGTTTCCCCGCGCAAGCTCGCCTCGCTGGTGTTCCAGATCGCCGGACTCGCCGACGTCGCGGAAGTGCAGCTCGACTACGTGCGAGGCAGCGACTCCGCCAAGCCGGTGGTGAGCGACCCCTTCGTGGTCGACGCCGCAGAGCAGGCGCGTCCCGACTCGGGCGCGATCGACGTGGTGCCGCTGCAGGCCCTGGCTGCATCTTCAGCGAGCCTGGCGGGCGACGGCACGCTGACCGTCACCGTGCAGGGCCTGGCCGACGACGGCACGCCGATCCAGTTCCGTAGCTTCCAGCTCGCGGTCCTGGCAACGGTGCGCGCCAAGCCCAAGACGACGCCCAATCAGCCTCTGCAACAGGTCGCGCAGGTGACCGGCACGGCCACTTTCACCGGCACCGATCACGCGGCGCCTGTGTTTCCAAAAGTGGTGATCCCCAACCTCGCGAGCCTGGACGCGACCACCATCGAGCTCGGCGTCCAGGCGGCCGCGTATCCCGGCGTAACCGCGGGCACGACCAGCCTCGCCACCTAAGACGATGTCATTCAAGACCGATCGGCTCGTCGCGCTGTTCCCGGACGTCTACGCCGCCCGGGAAGGCGACTCGCTGCTGCATCGCATCCTGGATGCGTTCGGCAACGAGCTTCTCCACGCCGACACCGCCGTCAAGGACCTTCTCAAGTCCCACTGGATCGACTACGCGAAGGTCGGCGGGCTCGACGGTCTGGGCGCGCTCTTCGATGTGTCGCGCCGGCTTCTCCCCGACGGAACACCGGAAGGCGACGACACGTTCCGCCCCCTGGTGAAGGCCACCGTTCCATCGTTCATCGGCGGCGGAACGGTGGAAGCGATCAAGGGTGCGGTCCGCGCGGCGCTGGGGCTCCCGTACGACCTCATGCTGCTCCAGAGGCAGTTGGCCGGGCCCAGCGGAAACCTCAGCAAGGGCATCTCGGACCTGGTCACGGGTCTCGCGACGCTGGTGCAGATCGAGGAGTTCTCGCCCAAGACCGAGGTGGTCCTGGGAAGCGCTTCGCCCACCGCCACCGGCAGCACGACCGCACTCGACCTGAACTTCAGCACGGTGCAGCCGGTGGCGCCGCGCATCGAGTGGACCTTTACCCAGGGCGGTGGCCGGCGCCTGTCGCTCGTGCGCCAGGACACGGGCGCCGGGATCGTCTCCATGGGCGACTTCGAGGTGCCGCAAGGCGCGACGTTGGTGCTGGCAGGCGAGGGCACGGCGCAGTTCTCGGCCTCCGTCGGGACCACCGATGTCAGCTCCTCGTTCGTCGATGTCGACGGCACATCGCCGCCCCAGCTCCCCGAGGTGCCCGCGGGCGGATCCAAGTGGATCTTCACGGCGGCCGGCGCCGCGGAATTCGACATCTCCGCGTTCGACCGCGGCGAGACGTTCAGCGCCGCCGCTTTCTCGGTGCTCATGGAATGGATCCGCTACCAGCCGCTGATGTTCGATGTGGTCGTTCCCTATTTCGTCGATGCAGCGGTGAAGCGGATCGTCGCGGGCACCGGCTACGAGAGTCGCTTCAAAGTGTTCAAAGGCCTTTCGCTCGACGCGATCCAGAAGGTTGTAGACGGCGCGCGGGCCGCCGGCGTGCAGGGCATGGTGCAGTACTCGCTCTCGCTGCCGGGAGAATCCTCGGAGAAGACGCCCTGGGAAGACCAGGCCGCGACGGATACGTTTTCCGCTGTCATCGAGAGCGATCGCACGGAGACGCACGACGCCGATGAGGCCCTGGCGGTGGGCGCATTCGACAGCGCCCTCGAGATGCACAACGCGACCGAGCATTTCGCGATCGGAGGCGTGTTCAACGTTTCCGTCTTCGACGGCAGCTTCGGATTCCAATGACCCATTCGGGGAGAAACAAAATGCAGGAGACCATGGAAATGCAGGGCAGGCTCAGGGTGCTCTTGGAAGATCGAGACGGCCGGACCGTGCTCGACCGCACCCATCCCAACCGGATCGTCAAGACCGGCCGCCAGCTGGTAGCGCAGCTGTTCGCGGGCGTCACCGGCACCCCGCCCTCCCAGGTGAGCCACATGGCGGTAGGCACGGGGGGGGATGCCGCCACGGACGACCAGGCCGCGCTGGTTGCGGAGCGCGCGCGCAACCCGGTGGTCGCGCCCGTGTACTCGGAGATCGTCGACGGCACCGGCGTCAAGCGCATCAAGGTGAGCCTGCAGACCGTGTTCGACTTCGGCGAGGCCAACGGGACCGATCCGCTGCGCGAGGCCGGGATCTTCACCGCCCCGTCGGCCGGCACCCTGTACAACCGCGTCGTCTTCGATCCGGTGACCAAAGCCAACACCTTCAAGCTCACGCTGATCTGGGACATCGTGTTCTAGGCCCGGCCTGAACCCGCCACAGAGCTTCCCGAGGAGACCCTACAATGCCTCTCACACCAGATCTCCCTTTTCCCAAAAGCCCTGGCGATGCCATTCGCTCCAAGGACTGGAACGACCTCGTCACCGAGACCCAGCGCCTGGACAACGCCAAAGTCAACCGCTCCGGCGATGCGATCAGCGGACCGCTCACCATCGCCGGCGCGTTGGGGCTAGGAACCACCTCCACCAACGCCAAGCTGCACGTTGTCGACGCGAACACGCCCGCCGTGCTGAGGGTCCAGAGCACCAAGTCCTTCGGGCAGGCGCAACTGGAATTCTGGAGCGACCCGCAGGGTAGCGGCACCGAGTGGCGCCCCGGACTCATTCAATCGCTCGACACCAGCCCGGGAAACTTCACCGGCGGACTGAGCTTCCTCACCAACGGCACGGGCGCGGCCAACCGCACCGCTCAGGTAGAAGCCATGCGTCTGGTGAACGGGAACGTGGGCATCGGCGTGCCCGCACCGGGATTCAAGATCGATGTCGGTGACAGGATCCGTCTCCGCCAGGGCGCTTCGGGGACGGCGGGCCTGTGGCTGTATCAGACCACTCCGGCGGAGGACCGGGCGTTCGTCGGCATGAACGGAGACGGCGTCGTGGGGCTCTGGGGCAACAAGGGCGCCAACTGGGCACTGAACGTGGACGTGACCACTGGCAACATGGGCGTGCGCACCGGGCCGAACTCCATCGTCGGGGCGATGGTGAATGGGACCGGCAACACCTACGGACTGTATGTGTATGGCGCCACGACCTATGGCATCTACACCGTCGGCAGATCCGTGGATCAGAAGATCCGGACCGTCGCCATCGCCGGTAACGCGGTGAACACCACGAGCACCGGCTTCGTGGACATGCCGAACATGAGCTTGACGATCAACGCCCCGATCAACGCCTGGTTCCAGATCCTCGTGCAGGTGAATGGGGTTCAGGCTACGGGCAGCAACACGATCGGCGCCTATTTCCGGCTCCTCGTGGACGGCAATCAGCAGGACTACACCCGGCAGGAATTCCACAACAACGGCTGGGAGCTGCGCGGGGTGACTTTGTCTCGGCTCCTGTTCCTCGCAGCGGGCTCGCACACCATCTCCGCCCAGTGGGCCGTCACGAGCGGCACGATCACCTGCTGCTGGTACGGAGACTTTCGCCAGATCCAGGTCGTCGAACTTTGAGCGGAGGACATCATGTATCTCATCGTCGACAAGAAGACCAAAGCCATCCTCCACATGTCGAACTCCATTCCAGGGGAGGACAAGAAGCCGGAGGAGATCTACCCGGCGTTCAACCCGGCGACCATGGAGTTCGGGCGCGCTCCGGAGCAAGTCATTCCGGTCCACTTCACGATCGAGAACGGAGTGGTCAAGGACCTGGCGCCGCCTGTGGCTCCGCCCCCTGAGACGCTCGCGCAGGCGCGCGAACGAGTCGTGCGCGGGTTCACGGATGCATCCGTTGCGGCGCGTCAGCTCCTGATTCCCGACTATCAGATCATGAACGCCGGACTCGGGATGTACGACGACGACCGCGTGCGGGCGATCCGCGCCACGGTGGACGCGTTTCGCGACGAGGTCAATCGCCTGGAAGCTGCGGCGGCCAAGGCGAAGTCCATCCAGGAGCTCGAAGCGATCAAGCCGGCATTCCCCACGGCGATGGTCAAGCCCAAGCCGGCTCCCAAAACGAAGTAGGACGAAACGGGAATGTCGGACATGGAAACGAGGCTGCGCCAGCGGCTCGAAGAGCTGCGCGCGGAGTACGAGAAGGGCAAGAAGACCATCGAGGACCTGGAGGGCCAGGCCGCGAACGTGCGCGCGACGCTGCTGCGCATCAGCGGCGCGATCCAGGTGCTGCAAGAGGAGCTCGATGGCGGTGGACCTTCCAAGGACGTTACGCCACCCGCATAGGCGCCCATGCTGCTCGCATTGGAAAACGCGATCGTCGCGCTGCTGAAGAGCGCGTTCCCCGCGCTGTTCACCGGAGAAGGCGCCGCTACCGTGACCTATCCCGCCGACACCTGGGACTTCGATCCATTGTCGGCCGATCCCGTTGCGGGCGAGCCCGGCCCCGAAGACGCGGTGGACGATCTCGCCTTCGATCCTTCCCATCCCGTGGGGCCGTACACGCTGACGCGCCCGCCCTATCCCGGGCCCAAGCGCGTGTACCTGCGGTCCGCGGCCGGAGAACTGGTAGCGCTGAGCAGCGCGGAGTTGACCTGGGATCCGGCGAACCCCGCATCGTTCACGTTCGCGCCGCGCCCGGGCCGGGATGTGACCGGCTTCGATCAGTTGGAGATCCAATACGGCGTGGTCGCGGTAGCCACGCGCCTCAAGACGCTGCACAAGCTCACGCTCCAGATTACCGCGGCCGACGCCGCCACGGCGGAACAAGCGCTTGCGCTGTCGCTCTCGGCTCTGGCTTTGAACCGCACGACTTTGATCGGTCAGGGCGGCTTCTCGTGGAACGCGGGAAGCTACCAGGCCGAAGGGACCTTGAAGACGCTGAAGTTCTCCGCGGGTGCCGCAACGGCGGCCGCATCGCGCCAGCTGAATCTGGAGGCGGAGGTCGATCTGCGGTTGGAGCGGATGCTCGGCGAGGACGAGGGCAAGCCGATCGAGCACATCCTGTCGCCGGGAAAGACCGCCGGGACCAAGCCCGTCGATATCGATCCCGCCGTGCAAGCCTGAACCGGAGCGGTCCATGGCTCAGATCCACGCCTTCCTGCAACTCGATCCGGACCGTGCTCCGGAGCAGGCCGACTTCGTCCGCAGCCGCGTGACCGTCCTGCGCGAGGCGGGCGGGCAGTTCTGGGTCGCCATGGACGACGCGCAGGTGGACACCCTCGTGTCGCAGGGGATTTCCGTTTCGCCCTTCCCCGACGCCGGGGTTCTCCAGGTCGGACCGGTCTCGTACCGCCCCGCAACGGAGACGCCCAATCCACCCGACGCGCTTCGTGCGAGCCCTCCGTCCGGGGACGCTCTGGGAATCTGGATCGTCCACTTCGTCGCGCCGGCCGACAAGTCCTGGCTCCAGGACATCGCACTCGCCGGGGGGGAGCAGATCCACGTGCTCGACGCCTACACGGGCGTTTTCCGGATGACGTCGGCGGTGGCGGACTCCGTACGCTCGTTCGCATACGTCGATTCGGTGGCGCTGTTCCATCCGGCCTATGCCGTCGGTCTGGACCTCGCCGGTGTCGCGGAACCGCTCACCGCCACCTCGCTCTCGCAGCTCTCCGTCCAGGCGCCGGCTTCCGCGCCCGAGGGCAATCTCCAGGTCCGCGTCTTCGACGCGCTCGATCCCGAGGACATCCGCTCGGCTCTCGAGTCCGCCGGCGCGACCGTGGTCTCCAGCATCGCGCACGGCTTCCTGGTGCAGGCAGCGCCGGAGGCGGCCAACGCGATCGCCTCCGTGCCTGGAGTCTTTGCGGCGTCCACGCCCACGAAGAAGAAGCTTTCCAATCACAATGCGGGAGTGATCCTGGGTGCGAACCAGGTCCGCGACCTGGGCACCGTGGACTTCCTCGTGAACCTCGACGGCGTCGGCGAGATCGGTGCCGTCGTGGACTCGGGCTTCGACGTGGGCAACCTCGCCGGCGGCGTACCCCCGCCGACGGGCGTGATGACTCCATTTCACCCGGACCTGGTCGCGAGCATCCGGTTATTGCGCAACAGCAATACTCCACTGAACGCGGCGCTAGCGGTCCCGGACCCCGCCCCACACGGCACCCACACGGCAGGAACCGTCGCCGGCACCGGCGCCAGCTCTGGTGGCCTCACCCGCGGGATGGCTCCGCGCGCCGCGCTGGTGGGACTCGCTCCGCTGCCGGCGAACGTGCAGGTTCCGTTCGATTTCGCGGCGTTCAATGGTGCCCGGGTTGTGAGCAACTCGTGGGGCAGCTCGTTCACCATCGGCGTCAACAACAACCGGTACACGCCGACTGAATCGCAGCCCGTGGATCGGTGGTGCTTCGACAATCCCGATGTCCTGATCCTGTTCGCCGCCGGAAACAGCGAACAGGACACGGCGGAAGGCCCAAACGGAAATGGCGTGCTCGACGCCCGCACTCTGGACTTGGAAGCCACCGCCAAGAATGCGATCACGGTGGGCGCGTCGGAGAATCTCCGTAACGATGGAGGTTGGCGCGATTCCTATCGGACCGCCTGGCCGGGGCTTTGGAACAACCCCGCCTTCAACGTTTCGGCGGGCGGCGCACCCGGCGCGTTCAGCACATCCGACAATGCCAACGACATCGCCCTGTTCAGCGACCGCGGCCGGGTGCGGACCAATGCGGGTGTGAACACCAACCGCATCAAACCCGATCTGGTCGCACCGGGCACCAACGTGCTGTCCACCCGTTCCCAGTGGGTCGCCCAACCGCCGCCGTTGCCTCCCCCGCCGATCCCGGTGCCGTTCTGGAACGCCAATTCCGACAGCATGCTGCCGCCGGGACTGAACCGGAACCTGTACCAGATCTTTGATGGAACCAGCATGGCGACTCCCATGGTCTCGGGATCCTCGCTCCTGGTGCGCCAGTTCTATCGCACGCGCTTCGCGCAGATGCGACGGCCGCTGCTGTTGGAAGGCGTGCCCATTCCGGCTGCCCCGCCAGTGCCGGTGTTCGGGACGCAACCGACAGTCGCGCTTCATCCCGACGGTCTGGTCTTCGCGTGGATCACGCCCGCACTTCCCGCCGGCCAGAAGAACATCGTCGCCATGCGCGTGGGACGGCACCAGCAGGCGCCGGTGGACGCTGCGCCCGTGCACTTGCAGGACAACGTGGGTGAGCATCCCGCGCCGAAGATCGTCACGATCGGTGAGCGCACCTACTTGCTTCACCGTCACAGCGACAACAAGATGCACTTGTCCTGCTACGACCGCTCTCTGCATCTGATTCCAGGATTCGGCAACGCGGGCGTGGTGACGCTCTCCCCCGATGCGCGGCCCGACGACGGAGTGCCGCCCGACCTCATCGCCCTGGCCGACCAGGTGGCGTGCGTGTTCCCCGCCACGGGCGGCAACGGATATTTCTTCCAGCGCTTCCGCGCGGACACGGGGGCGGCGGTGGATGGCGCTTCGATCAGCTTCCTGTTCCACGACGGCACCGGGCCGCATCACTCCCTGAGCTGGAACGGGACCCGATTCGCCGTGTGTGGCGTTCTCCATCCGGGAAATTTCCAGCTGCAGGTCCGCCAAATGGACGGGTCGGCTGCGCTGCAAGGCGCCGGTCCCGTCACCGTGCTCGACCAGGCCAAGGAAATCCGCGAGCCGTGTATCACCTGGGACCCGCGCACCAAACGCTACGCGCTCGTCTGGTGCGACGCGCGCAACGTCCCGGGTGGCGAGATCTGGATGCAGTTCCTGGACGCGAACGCGGCTGCCGTGGGCGCCGCGCAACTGGTTGTGACTGTCGCGGCTGCCAACCGAATGCGACGTCCGAGCATTCTCTGTCATCCCGACAGCGGCTACGTACTGCTGTGGGAGGACGACTCGCAGAACGCGCACTTCGATGTGTACCTTTGTTTTCTCGACGGCAACGGTGTCGTAGACGGACGCATCGCGGCCGATGCGAGCGACCCCACGAACCGGCGCCTCGTGCGCATCTCCGACACACCGGGCGACACCGCCGGCTTCGCTGCGTTGGGCGACGTCGACGGATTCGTGCTCCCGTACCAGAGCCCCGACGAGGTTAACTCGGACCGCTTGGGGGTTTACGCGCTGAACCTGACTCGATCAGCAGCCTTCGAGGCGCAGGTAGATCCCGCCACGCCGCTTCTGAAAAGCGGGCGCTATGTCGTCGCGAACCTCGTCGACCACGACAGCACCGCTCTGACCACAATCTCGGCGGTCTGGGCTGGGGGTTCGTATTACCTACTGCGCCTGGTTCCTTCGGACGCGGTCCACGACAACCTGCAATGGGCCCGGCTCACTGCCGACGGCGCGGTGGACACGAGCTACGGGGTCGCAGGCACCCGCGAGGTGCCGTCACCCTTCCTGATCCTGAGCTGCGAGATGCTGTGGACAGGAAACGATCGTCTCATCACGGCCGTGAACGATTCTGTAACCGGCATCAAGCTGTACCTCCACGACGCCCAAGGTGCACCCGTCGCCACGTTCGGGGCCGGCGGCGCCGCTGCCTTGCAGGACACCGTCCCCATACACGATCGGACACCGCCGCAGATCGGTTTCTTCACCACGCCCGCGCTTAACCTCATGATCGGCTACGGCACGATGCAAGGTGGAGTGCTTCAGCTTCGGCAGCAGAGAGTGAACAGCGCAGGGGTGCGCGTCGGATCGGCCGCGAATCTCGCCGCAGCCGACGGTGTGGCGGCACATAACTGGTACCAGTTCGTCAACGGAGAGGCGCATTCCATCGCCATCTACCATCGCGTGAGCGGCGCCGTGACCCAAGTCCATTGCCGCCGCTTCCTGATCAACGGCACTCCCGACGGAGCCGAACGCGACCTGAGCGCTGCCGTCGGCGAAGGGACCAACGGCGTGCTGGCCCGGCGCCCCACCGCGGTCAACTCGACGAATCGAGAGTACGGCGCCGCTTGGCAATTCCGTAACAACAACGCCGCGCACTGGGAGATCCGCTTCAGCCGCCTGGACCGCCTGGGGCAGCCTATGGCCAATCCCCCGGCCCCGGCTCCACAGATGGCCGTGAGTGATGTCGCTGTCATCAGCTCGGCGACTCCCGGTTGGACGGCAGCGCGCGACGCAATCGAGCCTCAGCTCGTATGCACGTACACGCACGAACCGTGGGCGAACCCTCCGACGCCGCTCCCGGCCGGTACTAGGCTTCCCACCTGGAGCCCCGCGTACGGACTCGCGTGGATCGGAGCCGAAGCCGACGGGACCCGCGTGCTCTACTTCACCGTTCTGGACGAGAACGGACGCATCATCGCGGTGCCCCCACCGGCGCCCGCGGCCGGACCTCTCAACCCGCCGGTTCCGGTGGGGATCTTGCAGGTGAGCGCCACCGGAACGTACGTCCGGGAGTTCAAGCTGGTCTGGAACGGCCGCGTGTTCCTGCTCGATTGGGTCGAAGAAGAGACAGGCCACCTGCACCACAAGTGCACGCTGATAAACCGTCACGCGAACCAGATTGCCAATGACATCCCCAGCGCGGCGCTCCTGCGCGCCACCCTGGTGAACGGCGCCACCAATATCACGCCGGGCCCGCTACCCGATACCGCAGGGGGATACGGGTGGGGGCGCGTGAATTTGCGCCAAAGCCTCTCGCCCGCTCCGCCTGTCACGTATCACGTGCGCGACGACTGCGGCATCGGGCCTGGACGCACAGTCACGTATCGGTTCACGCTGCCTGCCGGGACGGCTCTGCTGCGGGTCACGCTCAACTGGACCGACCCGCCCGGGCCCCGCCTGGTCAACCACCTCCATCTCACCGTGCATGCTCCAGCGCCCCCGGGACCCGGCGCGCGGCCGGAATACCGCGGGAACCTCTGGAGCACCGTGGCAGGACAAACGCACCTTTCTCGGGCGGTGGCGACTCCACCCGTGGCGGCCGACAATCATGAGGATATCCAGACGTTCAAGCAGGTGGTGTTGGCGAATCCCGCCCCGGGAGTCTATGACGTCGACGTGTCGGCGACGACCTTCCCCGCCGATCCCTTCAACCAGCAGAACCTGCAGCCCTTCGCGCTCGTCTTCGCCGGCACCGGCCCCGAAGTGCGCTTCAACCAGGCCGTAGCGGCGGTCACCGGCGCGCCGGTGTACTGATGGCAGCTGCCTCAATCGGCGGACGGATGCGCCCGCCGCAACGGCCCACTTCGGCCCTGTGAGGGGCTGTGTACAGGCGGGCCCGGCACGCGAAGTGGAAAGCACTTACGGGTCGGTGTCCGGCTCCCGTTCCAGCCCTACTGCGGGGAGAGCGTGGATGAGGCTTATTATGGGGACACCATAGGAAACCCAAGGGAACGCATTATTGAGCACGCGAAGCGACTCGTTGTCACAAAGCGGTCAATCGATCGAACTGGTCCCCCGGCTCGCCGACGGCTGAATTTAGCTCCAGGTGACCGGCTCGAGTTCTCCGAGCTGTTTGAAGTCAGAACCGGTATCCCTTATCAGGTCGAAGCAGTAGTGATTGCCGACCGCGTTTGGGTGAGAGTGATGAGTCGGCTGGGGCAATGGCGAGCAACCGCTGTATCTCTACCAGGGCATCAGGACGCTGAGCGCTAACCGCTTGATGCAAAAGCCACGACGCGAGCGCCCGCGGGAATTTTTCGGGGCGCACGCGCGCACAAGCGTTTGAACGTGCGAGGGCTCGCATTCCCATCACTGTGAGCTAAGACCATCAGCGTGCGTTTTGCATCACCCTGCTAACCAGGTGCCCGAGGGGAGCACCGAAGCGCGGAGCCGCTGTGGGGTCCCTCCTCGCTGTGCTCGTCGGCGCCCGCGTCGCCGCACCGTTGATGCGGACAACCCCACGAGGAGGACACTGGCATGCCAACGTGGATTGCGACGGATCCGGCCGGTTACGAGAAATACATCGGTCGCTGGAGTCAGCAGCTTGCGCCCGCGTTCGTCGAGTTTGCTGGCGTCAAGGCCGGAGAGCGTGTCCTTGACGTCGGCTGTGGGACAGGCAACCTCACGGCAGCGCTGGGCGACGCAGACGTCGCGGCCGCTACGGGGATCGACGTGTCGGCACCCTACATCACCTATGCGCGCCAGCGCACGCGCAATCGCGCCGTGACCTTCGAAATCGGGGACGCCCTCGAGCTTCCGTATCCCGATGGCAACTTTGACCGCACAGTCTCGATGCTGGCGCTGGACGTCTTTCCAGATCCGGCCCGCGGCCTCTCCGAGATGCGCCGCGTGACGCGGCCCGGCGGCGTGGTTGCGGTGCTCGTCAACGACTTCCGGTCGGGCTTCGCCGCGTTCAGCATGCTATGGGACACCGCCGCGGCGCTCGATCCAAGAGCCGGTGAGGTGCGAGACGAGATGGTGTCCAAGCCGCTCGGCTGGTCGGGCGGCCTGGTTGCGCTCTTCCGAGCCGCGGGCTTCGCCGATGCGGCCGAAGATCACCTCAGCACGGTTTTCCGCTACGCGTCCTTCGAGGACTACTGGGCCTCCTTCCTCGCCGGACAGGGCAAGTGGGGCGGCTACGTGATGAGCCTGGCTGACGGGCCGCGGGCAACGCTTGAGGAGAAGATGCGCGCTGCGTATTTGTGCGGAATGCCGCCCGGCCCGCGTGCCCTGACCAACTGGTTCTGGGTCGTGCGCGGCGTCGTCCCTCTGTCGGGCGCAGGCACGCAGTAGAGTGGCGGACAATCGAGCGATCGGAGACGTAGGTAGCGCACGCATCCGACGGCGCGGCTCGCACCTTATGCGCCTGCCGTATTCCAGGCTGTCCTCTCTGTTCCGAGTCCGTTCGTTGAGGGGGCCGCTCTGCTGAGCCGGCCATCATGTGGGCACAGCGAGACTGTTCGCGCACCGGTAGACCGCTCGGCAGACGGACGTGACACGCTTTTGGCCGACGTTCGCGCTGCTTCTGGCGATTCTCGGCACCCTGAGTGCTGGGCATCTGGCGATCGGCCAGGCAGAGGGCAGGAGCACGCTGATCGTCCGAGTGAGCGGTCTCAGCGCGGAGGCGACGCCTCTGCGCATCGCCGTGTTCAACTCCGAGAAGCGCTGGCTCGACGATGCATCGGCCGCGTACAAGACCGTGCTCGAGGGGGGAGGCCGCGTCCGCGAATGGCGAGTTCAGGGCATGCCGTCTGGTGACTATGCGGTCGCCGTGTTCGAGGACCAGAATCGTGACGGCAAGCTGAATCGCGACCTCCTCGGGATTCCGAAGGAGCCGTACGGGTTCTCGAACAACGTCAGAGGCACGTTCGGTCCGCCGAGCTGGAAGGACGCGAAAGTCGCGGTGACGGGTGAGACGAGCCAGATCGAGATCAAGCTGAAATGAGGCGATCGGCTCAGCGGGATCGCTGTAGCGATGCGGACCCTCTTGGACCGCGCAATTGGCCGTAGGCTTCTGGCGTATCATTCGTCTGATGAACCGCGCCGAGCCGTGAAGCTGTCTCGTCGTTGCATTGCAGGTCTCGCCTCCGCAGTCGTGTGCGCCTTCGGGTTGGCCTACGCTCGGGGTGGCGCCCTCGAGCCCAGGGTCGGTGCAGATGCCGACATGGCCCGCGAAGGACAGGTCGACTATTCCTCGTGGGCGGTGGATCCGACAGCACCGGGCCCCGACTTGCCGCCACTGGGGCGCTCCCTGTTCGACCATCTGTTCACGGAGCGCACTGCAAGCGGCGGCGCTTCCCGCATCCCGTTTCCTTTCTCGGCGCTGATCGAGCGCATCGAAGCGCGACTCGGGCAGCAGGAGTATGGCGGGGGGACGCGGGTCGTGATGCTCCCGATGGGACGCTCGCTCCAACGCACCGCCGCCGCGCCCGACTACTTCAAGTATCCCCGCATCGTGCTCGCCGTGATCGGGGAGCCCAGTGTCAGCGAACGCGATGCCGGGATGCTGCTCAAGGACCGGCTCTACCTGGGCTACGTCGAGAAGACGGGACTGCTGGAAGTCATCAGTTACAACGAACCGGCGGGGCGCTTCGAGTTTCAACTGGTCAAGGACTACCGGCCCGGTGGACAGCCGAAAGTGTTCTACGCCAACCGGGCGATCTGCATGTCCTGCCACCAGAATCACGCGCCCATTTTCTCGCAGGCCATCTGGAGCGAGACGAATGCCAACGGTCGCGTGGCGGAGCTGCTGCGCGCGCAGCGCAGCGATTTCCAGTTGACGGGGCAGACCAACATCGATTTTCCCGATGACATCGACAAGTCCACCGTGCGAGCCAATACGCTGGTGACGCTGCAGAGCGTGTGGCAGCAGGGCTGCGCGAACCGGCGGGACCGCGCGCAGTCGCGGCGCTGCCGTGCTGCCGCGTTCGCAGCCGTGCTCCAGTATGGCCTTTCCGGCGAGCAGGATTTCGGCTCGTCCGAGCCGGGCTTCCAGCATGATTTCGCGTCCGCCTTCGGGAGCGTGTGGCGCGAGCGGTGGCCGCAAGGATTGAGCGTAGCGCAGTCGGACTTGCCGGATCGCAATCCCTTCGGCGGTGCCGTCTCAGCGTACGGCGGCGGCGGAGCGGGGGAGGGGGCCTTCGACTGGATCGCGGCATCCAACGTGACGGCGGAGTTGGATCCGCTCAACCCCAGGGCGCCGCGAGAGATCTGGCGATATGCGGGAGCGATGGGGACCACTGCGTTCATCGCCGGCTGGGCAAAGTTCTTCGCGGCGGATGACTTTCGGGCAGTGGATGCGGCGCTGTCGCAGCAAGCGCTTCGCCAGCACGCCGCACGCTCCGCGTACCAGGCGCGATGCACGGCGGTGCGAGAGAGCCCGGGCGCGGCTGCGTTCAAGCTGGAATGCGCCAGCGATGCCGCCTCGCCTCAGCGCGTAGACCTTGCCGGACGGTTCGATGCCACCGGCAATGGGCGCATCGACTGGCTCAACCTCGGTCCCGCGGGCCAGGTGAGAGAGCTGACCTTCGACGCCGGCGCGGTACAGCGGGTGGGCTCGGAGCTCGTGTTGCGCGCGCTGCCGAGGAGAAAAGAGCTGGCGGCGCGTCTGCCCGATGGGCGGGCGCTTGCGAGCGTCGAGATCCGCTGGCCTGCCGCGACGCCGGAGGCGCCGGGTTCAAGCCCGGTCGCCGCGCGCTTCGAAGCGGTCGTGGTGGATGATTTTGCGCTCGCGCGTCGAGCCGTCGGCGGGATGCTCGCGACGCAACCCGCGCTATTCGATGACGTGCCGCTCGCGCGCGCCAACCTCATGCGTGCGCTGTCCTCCGAGCTGGGCGTGCCGGATCGGTCGTGGTGCTGCGTCGATGACGCCGGTATGGCGCCGGCGAAGCTCGACCTGCCGCGCATGAGCCCGAGTGCGATCGAGAAGCGCGAGTGGCAACCGCTGTTTCAGCACTGTGCGATGTGCCATCTGACCGAGGAGCGGTTCCCGCCGAACTTCCTCTCGGGCGATGCCGCGCGCGTCGCGGCGAACCTGCGCCAGTGCGCGCCGCGGATGCTGGTGCGGCTGTCAGCGTGGAGCACGCCGGTCGAGCAGCGTGCGAAGTCGCCGATGCCGCCGGCAACGGCCATACAGCGGCTTGGACTGTCCGCGCGGCAATGGGCGAGCAGCGAGGACCTCGCGCTGCTGCGCGGATATGTCGAGGAGCTGTCGCGGCAGCAGGGTAGGCCGCCGGAAATAAGCGAGCTGTTGAAAGACGGCTACGAAGCGCTGCCGCGTTGCCTGCCTGAGCCGAACTAGTGTGGGACGGGCCCGGATCCTCACCGGGCGTGTGGCGCGATCCTGGGCGGACTCGCAGGCTGCACCGATCCGAACTGGGCGGGCGCTGCCCGCTGCATGGCAGTGCCCACCCCATCGTTCTTGTAGATGCCACACGCCAGGATGATGTCGCCGACGAGCTCGAAGTAGGCCGACTTCATCTCCACGCGCTTGGTCACCGGGTTGAGCCATTTGTAGTCTTGCCAGCCTTTGCCCTTGGCCCGCGCTTTCTCGATGATGTTGCGCACATGCGGCCTGCCGTCGATGTCGCGCAGGTTGGAGATATCCTGGCCGCGCGAGGCGGGATCGGAACCGTTCGCCATCCGGATCCCATTCAGATCCATCGCCCAGAGGTAGTACTCGCCGAAGATGAAATCCCCTTTGGGGTTGTCGAAGTCGTCGCACGCCTGGCGCTTGCCCACCTTGCGCAAGTGCGCGGCGCCGCGACGCACCAGCGCGACGGCCGTGTGACGGCCTTCGGCGCGGTCGAGCTTGAAGTGACCCACGACCTCCTGCAGGTTGCCGACCTCCCGCTCGAACATCTGGGCGGCGCCGTGCGTCTGCTCCACCAGCGCCGCGGTCTGCTGCGTCACCTGCTCCATCACGGTGATGGTCTGATTGATCTCCTGGATGCCCGCGCTCTGCTGCGTGGAGGCGTCCGCGATCCCGGCGATCAGCTCGCTCACCTGCCTCACGGCGGCGACGACCTCGCCCATCGTCATGCCGGCCTGGGACGCGAGGCTGGACCCGTTCTCCACCCGGTCCGTCGACTCGTGGATCAGGCGCTTGATCTCCTTGGCCGACTCGGCGCTGCGCTGCGCGAGACTGCGCACTTCGCCCGCCACCACCGCGAATCCGCGTCCCTGCTCTCCGGCGCGGGCCGCTTCCACCGCCGCGTTCAGCGCCAGGATATTGGTCTGGAATGCGATGCTGTCGATCAGGGTGAGGATCTCGGTGATCTTCTTCGATGACCCATGGATCTCACGCATCGTGGTGACCAGGCTGCCTACGATCTCGCCACCGCGCGTGGCGACCTCGGAAGCGTGCCGCGCCAGCTCCTTCGCTTCCCTGGCGCTCTCGCTGTTCTGCTTCACGGTGCCGGTCAATTCCTCCATGCTGGCCGCGGTTTCCTCCAGGCTCGCCGCCTGCTGCTCGGTGCGCTGGGAGAGCTCACTGCTGCCCGCGGCGATTTCGGTGGCGGCCACCTCGATCCTCTCCGCGCTGCCGCGGACCTGCCCGACGATCTCGGTGAGCCCCTGGTTCATCTGCCGCAGGCTGTCCACGAGACGTCCGGCCTCCCCCTCGAGGATGGTGGCGACCCTGCCCGAGAGCTCGCCCAGCCCGATGCTCTCCAGGCTCTCCGAGATCTTCTCGAAGCGCGCGTTGATCCTGCGGACCAGGATGGCAAGCAGGATGGCCGTGGCCGAGCACAAGATCCATGCGACCGCGAGGAACACTGGACGGGGATCGAGCGCGTAGATCGCTAGAGCAAGCAGCGGCAGGATCCCGGCCAGGAGGAAGCCGGCGCCCGTCCCGTGAGGGGTGACCCGGCGCAGCAGCGGCGCGATGGCGGCGAAGATGCGATCCCGGAAGCCTGCGTGGTTCATGGCGCCTCTGCGTAGGATTCGAGCTGACGGTGGACCCGTCCGGTGGCCTGCGCAGGCCGCTCCGGAGGATCGCCGCGGCAGCAGACCGGGACGGCTCCAGCAAGCGATATGCCAGTGCCGCTCGGTCGGCTCGTGAGCGGTGGCGAGTCAGCAGGCCTCGAACTTCCCGCCACCCCGCCCCAGCGCGGCGGCGAGAAACGCTCGGATGCGTGGCGCCAGCCGGGCGTGGACTGCCTCCCGGTCTACCCCCTCCCGATCGACGCGAAGGGACACGCCGTTGGCCGACAGATCGGAGCCACACGAGTTGAGGAAGACGAAATGCCCTTCCGGCCCATCGAGCTTGAGCAGGGTCACGTCGGGGAGCAATGCGGCGTACCGCTTCGCATGGTG
>Ga0335084_10001130_pt1 | contig 24334 bp, 20 predicted proteins | sample Lox_Sample_44_FD_206721 | JGI IMG/M metagenome (GOLD analysis project Ga0335084, IMG submission 206721) | Soil microbial communities from Loxahatchee National Wildlife Refuge, Florida, United States - Lox_Sample_4.4 | ecosystem: Environmental > Terrestrial > Soil > Wetlands | place: USA...
GTGGAGCGTCAGCTCGTCGCCGATATGATCGAGCTCGCGGTCGAGCAGATCGAGCCACGCGTGCGTTCCCACGCCCGCTATCGGGAAAAGCTGGATCCGTGCATCTGCAAGAGCATCGCCTACCTGCGCTCCATCGGGCGCGAACCGTTGGAGCCCGTCCTGCTCACGCGGGCGGCATGGAACGACGACCCGCGGCTGAATGCGTTCTTCGCCACCGCGGACGACGTGCCAGCGTGCCTCGGGCGCAGCAACGAGTTGCGCGCGTTCTTCGAGAATCCCTCGAACCGCGAGGTGCAAGAGGCCTACGCACTGCTCGGCATGAAAAAGGAGGAGCGCACGGTATTCGCTCCGCAGCTCGAGGGCGACGCGCTGAAACACGACGTGCCGCAGATGAGCGTGAGTTTCTCCGGGCACCGGCTGATCGCGCCGGCCGCGACGCTTGCCGCCACGCGTCTGGAAGTCGGACGGCGTATCATCCAGCGCCTCGCGCAGGTCGCGTTGTCCCGCATCGTCGCGCTGGATGCGAAAGCGACCGAACTGCAGGAGCACAAAGCCTACCTTGGCGCACGCATGCGCATGCTCAACCTGGCTCGCGACGGGATGGAAGGCATCGTCAAAGATCCGGCGACCATCGCGGAGGACATCAAGGCCGTCGAACGCGAGCTGAAGGAAACGGTTGGCGGATACATCGAAGCCAAGACAAGCCTGGCGACGCTGGATGGGTACATCAAGCTCATCGACGACGTGTTCTCGAACCCCGAGCGCCACATAACGCTCACGCACACTCCCTTGCGCCTGAGCCGGATGGGCGTGAAGGCGAGCGATGCCACCCTGGGGCCGGTCAACGAACTCACGCTCGCCGAGCTGTCCATAGGTGAGAACCTGCGCGCTGCGATAGCGATCGTGCGCTGCCCGCGCAGCGAGCTTCCGCCCAAAGAGGATCTCGTGGCGAAAGCGGAGCGTTATTTGTAGGTCTGGGAAGGGCTAGCCCGCCACCGCGAGAGCCCGACGGTGGCGGCTGCAGCGAGATGCGTTGAGGATGCTTACTGCGGCGCCGGCTCGACTTTGATCGCGACCGCCTCGGTGTAGGTGATGTCCACGAGGTCGCCGACCTTGACCTTTTTGAGGTTGGCCGGATTGCGCGCTTTGATGGTGTGGCTGTCGCCCTCCGGCCCCTTGAGGGTCACCGTGCCGTTGTCCAGATCGATGGCTTCGATTGTCGCGGTGAAAGTGATGCGCTGCCCCGCTGCACCTCCCGGTTTCTCGCCGGGCTCCGCGCGGACCGCGGCCGCCTCCGCTTCGGGCGCTACGGCTTTGCCCGACTTGTTGACCTTCCAGGCGACAGCCTGCAGGTAGGCGACCTTGACCACATCGCCGACCTTGACCTGCGGCAGGTTGCGCGCGCGCTTGTCGACGTGGATGGTAGTTTCGTTCCCGTCGCTGTCCTTCAAGGTGACCATGCGGGTCTTGAGGTCGATGGCCGTAACCGTGGCCTGCACCTCTTTTGATTCAGAGAATCCGCCTGCGGCGGGCTTGTGCTGATCTGCCAGCGCGGTGTGAGCGCCAGCGAACGAGAGAACGGCGAACAGCGCGAGTGCGAGCTTCCTCATGAGTTTGGTCTCCGTAAGATTTGAATAGTGCCCGTCAGCCATGGCAACGCGGGCCGGCGGAGGGGGCGTAGGATACCACTTTCGCTTACATGCTGTGCGCGAACTTGTCCAGCCTGACCCCCCTCGACTACAACCCGGCGATCGCACTACGCACCACGACGCCTCAAGCGAAAGGAAAGTTCCATGCATGAGATGGCCGACGCTCGCGCGTCCGGCGAGGAGCTCGTAGTTCAGGTGGGCGAGATCCGGGATCTTTTCACCGCTCCCGACACCGATCCTTTGGCCCAGCACGAGGGTGAGGTCATGGGCGAGCCCGCTCTGCGACGCGTTGTGAGAAAGCTGATGGCAGCACGCAAGATGAGTGGCGTACAAAAGCTCGTCGTGCTGCTGCCCGGCAACAAGATTGAACCGGGTCTCACTGAACGCGCTCGCGCAGCGCTCGTGCGCTATTGCACGCTCAAGCTCGAGGACAACGAAGCGGAACTGCAGCTCATGCGGCGCCAGGCGGGCCGCCTGCTGCTGCGCGGGATGCTGATCCTGCTGGTCTGCGTCGGCGTGTCGTCTTTGTTCCGCAGCGAGACGATCACGTTTCTGCCGCCGCTCATCAATAGCGCGCTCGGGGAGGGGTTCAACGTGATTGGCTGGGTGATGCTGTGGCGGCCGGTGGAGACCTACTTCTTCGACCCGGTTCCGATCCGCACGTCGAGCGCGGTGCACCGGTTTCTCAAGTCGCTGCAGATCGAGATCCGTCCGCAGGCGGACCAGGCGACAGCCGCTCGGTGACGCCGCCCAGTCGACACTTGACAACGATTGGTTGACCATGGTGCACTGACCGGCTAATGTGCGGCACCGCGCTTACTAGGCCTCCTGGGTTAGGATAAAAGATCCGCTCACCAACGAAGGCTCAGCTGCGGGAGTTTCCCACCATCCCGCCCGCTGCGCGGGCAGGCCGCCTCGGGCAGGTTCCCACCACCCCGTCACGCTACGCGTGCCACCCCTCCTCGGGCAGGAGGGGATGAGAAGGTGGCCTTCATATGCCCCTTGGCGGGGTGGCGCGAAGAGCCGGAGTGGTTACGGCGCTTCGGCGTAACCTAACTCAGGCTAAAGCTTATGCGTAACCAAGCAAAACTATGACTAGATCGCTGCTTTCGCCTCTCACCGCCGCGGCCTGTGTGGTCGCGCTCGCCGCCGGTTGCTCCAAGGAGACGCCGACAGCCCAGCGCCCTCCTCCGGCCGTGAGCGTCATCACCGTGGAGCCCGAGACGATTCCGTACACGATCACGTTCGTTGCGCAGACCGAGAGCTCGCAGCAGGTCAACATCGTGGCGCGCGTCTCGGGCTATCTCGACAAGATTGCCTACCATGAAGGCGATCTCGTGAAGCAAGGGCAGCTGCTGTTCCAGCTCGACCCGAAGCCGTTCCAGGCGCAGCTCGAGGCCGTGCAGGGCGAGCTGCAGTCTCAGCAGGCCCGCCTCGTCAATGCCAAGGCGAATCTCGAGAGGGTAAAGCCGCTGGCGCAGCAGAACGCGCTGTCGCAGTCCGATCTGGACCGGGCACAAGGCGAGTTCGATGCTTCGAAAGCGGCGGTGTACACGGCGCAGGCGAAGGTGCACGAAGCCGAGCTCAACCTGGGCTATACCACGATCCGCTCGCCGGTTACGGGACTCGCTAGCCGCTCGCTTCAGCGCCAAGGCGCGTTCATTAACGCGATGTCGGATAGCGCGGCCCTGACCTACGTCGCGGCGATCGACCCGATCTGGGTCAATTTCAGCGTGTCGCAGAACCAGACTGCGAAACTCCGGGAGGATACGCAGAAGGGCCGCATCATTCTGCCGAAGGACCGAGACTACGAAGTCGACCTGGTGCTCTCCGATGGCACGGTTTACCCGCACAAGGGAAAGATCAACTTCGCAGACCCGTCGTTCAGTCAGGATACGGGCTCTTTCCTCGTGCGGGCGGTGCTGCCGAATCCCAAGCGGGAGCTGCAGCCAGGCATGTTCGTTACGGCAAACGTCAAGGGCGCGCTGCGCCCGAACGCGGTGGTCGTGCCGCAGCTCGCCGTGCAGCAGGGCTCAAACGGACACCTGGTCTATGTCGTGAACCAGGCGGGATCGGCGGAGGTGAGGCCGGTGATCGTGGGCGACTACTACGGCGAGAAGGACATCGTCATCGTCGATGGCTTGAACAAGGGCGACCGCGTGGTGGTGGAAGGGGTGCTCAAGGTGATCCCCGGTCAGCCGGTGAAGATCGTCGCGCCGGGCGAGCCCGGTGCCGCAAAGGCCGCCGAGGCGGCGGCAGGGCAACCCGCCGAGAAACCGGCAGAGCCGAAGAAAGAGCCGAAGAAAGAGTAGGCGGCCCGCGCATGTTCACTCATCTATTCATCGATCGGCCGATCCTCTCGGCGGTCATCTCGCTCCTGATCGTGCTCGCGGGGGCAGTGTCGATGTCCGTTTTGCCCATCGAGCAGTATCCGGACATGGCGCCGCCACAGGTCACGATCTCCGCGATCTACCCCGGTGCGACCGCCGAGGTGATCGCGAATAATGTAGCGGCCCCGATCGAGACCCAGCTGAACGGCATCGACAACCTCCTCTACTTCTACTCGACCAGCTCCTCGAGCGGCAACTCGCAGATCGTGGTGGTGTTCAAGCCGGGCAGCAATCCGGACATCAATCAGGTCAACGTGCAGAACAAGCTGAGTCAGGCGACGCCTCAGTTGCCCGAGGTGGTGGTGCAGCAGGGGCTGGTGGTGGACAAGAAGTCGCCAAGCATCATGATGGTGGTGTCGGTCTACTCGCCCGACGACCGCTATGACACAACGTATATCGACAACTACACCAACCTGTACGTGCTCGATGAATTGAAGCGCATCCCGGGTGCGAACCGCTCTTCGGTGTTCGGGTCGCCCGACATCGCGATGCGGGTGTGGCTGCGGCCCGACCGGATGGCCCAGCTGGGGATCACGGTGCAGGAGATCGCGAGCGCGATCCAGAGCCAGAACCAGGCGTTCGGCGTCGGTCAGATCGGAGCCCCTCCGATGCCTGCTGGCGTCGAGCAGCAATTCGTGGTCACGGCGCAGGGGCTGCTCACCAAGCCCGAAGAGTTCGAGAACATCATCGTCCGCACCGACAAGGAAGGCGTCGCGATCGTGCGCATCAGGGACATCGGGCGCGTTGAGCTCGCCAAGCGCGATTACTCGATGCCGAGCCGAATGAACGGGAAGATCGCTACGACCATCGGCGTGTATCAGCAGCCCGGAGCGAACGCGGTGAATACCGCGAAGGCGGTGCGGAAGAAAATGGAGGAGCTGAAGGCCAAGTTCCCCACCGGGCTCGACTACAAGATCGTGCTGGATACCAGCGAGTTCACCCTCTACTCGATCGACAAGGTGGTGCACACGTTCTTCGAGGCGGTCGTGCTGGTCGTGCTGGTTGTGTTCGTCTTCCTACAGTCGCTGCGCGCGACGGTTATCCCGATCCTGGCGGTGCCCGTATCGATCATCGGCACTTTCGCGGGCATGCACCTGCTCGGCTTCTCGATCAACATGCTGACGATGTTCGGCATGACTCTGGCGATCGGGCTGGTGGTGGACGACGCTATCGTAGTGGTCGAGAACGTCGAGACGAACATCACCAAGCACAATCTCTCTCCGCTAGAGGCGGCGAAGCAGGCGATGACGGAGATCGCCGGTGCGCTGATTTCGATCGTGCTGGTGCTGCTGGCGGTGTTCCTGCCGGTCGCCTTTCTGGGCGGGGTGACCGGCACGTTGTACAAGCAGTTTGCCATCACCATCGCCATCTCGATGGTGATTTCGGGGATCATCGCGCTCACACTGTCGCCTGCTCTCGCGGCCATCATCATCAAGGCCCACCATGGCGAGAAGAACCGTGTGTTTCGGGCCTTCGAAAGCGGCTTCGAGCGCCTGCAGCGGGCCTACCTCGGCGGGGCCAAGGCAACGCTCAAGATCTGGCCGATCGCGCTTTTCGCTTTCGGCGGGGTGATCGCCGGAATACTGTTGATGTTCCGCACCCTGCCGGCGAGCTTCGTGCCGGACGAGGACCAAGGTTACTTCTTCGTCCTCGCACAGGTGCAGGATTCAGCGAGCATGCAGGTCACGGGGCGGTTCACCGCGGAGTTGGAGAAAATCATCCTCAAAGACCCCGCGGTGCAAGACGTCGGCACGGTGAACGGCTACAGCTTCATCGACGGCCAGAACAACAACAGCGCCGCCGTCATGTTCGCTCTCCTGAAACCGTTCCACGAACGCAAGGATCCCTCACTGCTGTCGTTCGACACGCTCAAGCGGCTGAACGCCCAGTTCTTCGTTCGCCAGGACGGGATGGCGTTCGCGGTCAACCCGCCGTCGATTCCCGGGCTGGGCACCACGGGCGGGTTCGAGTTCTACATCCAGAACCGCGGCTCCGGTGATCCGCGCGCCACCGACGCGGCGGTCAAGGCGTTCATCGCCAAGACGCGGCAGCGGCCGGAGCTACAGGCTGTCAGCACGACTTTCCGCGCCTCCAGCCAGCAGTTGTTCGTGGATCTCGACCGCAACAAGGCGGAGGTGCTGGGTGTGAAGGTTGGCGATGCGTTCCAGGCGATGCAGACGCTGTTCGGCTCCCAAGTAGCGGGCCAGTTCTCCCTGTTCAGCCGGGTTTGGTTCGTCATTGTCCAGGCCGATGCCAATTACCGCGCCAAGCCCGAGGACTTCCAAAGAGTTTATGTGCGCTCGGCCAGCGGGGCCAACATCCCGCTCTCGGCGCTGATCACCACGCGTTACGTCACCTCACCCAAGCTCGTCACCCGCTTCAACGGTTTCCCGGCGGTCAAGCTCACCGGGAACCCGGCACCGGGCTACAGCTCAGGCCAGGCGCTGCTGGCGATGGAAGCGGTCGCCGGCGAAACCCTGCCCGGCGACTTCGCCTATGCCTGGGCCGGGCAGGCGTTGCAGGAGAAGGAATCGGGCAGCACCTCGTCGTCGGCTTTCATCTTCGGTCTAATCGTGGTGTTCCTGCTGCTCGCCGCGCAGTTCGAGAAGTGGACGCTGCCGGTTGCTGTGGTGCTTACGGTTCCGTTCGCAATACTGGGCGCCCTGCTGCTGACCTGGCTGCTCGGTCTGGAGAATGACGTCTACTTCCAGGTGGGCCTGGTCACGCTGGTTGGATTGTCGGCGAAGAACGCAATCCTGATCTGCGAGTTCGCGATCGAGCGCGTACATCATGGCATGTCGCCGCGTGACGCGGCGATCGAAGCGGCGGGACTGCGGCTGCGCGCCATCGTCATGACTTCCTTCGCGTTCATTCTCGGTTGCGTGCCGCTCGCCATCGCCAGCGGGCCGGGTGCGAACAGCCTGCGTGCCATCGGCACGGGTGTGATCGGCGGCATGCTCGCCTCGACCTGCGTCGCCGTCTTCTTTGTGCCGCTGTTCTTCTGGTTGCTCGAGAGCATGAGCGAGAAGTTCGTCCGCAAGAAGGTCGCGGCGGGCGGCGCCGCGGCGAGCGCTGCGCACGCCAAGCGAGAGGGAGACTGAAGTGCGGCGGTCAGCCATCGCCGGATTGGCCGGCGGGCTCCTCGCCGGTTGCATGATGGGGCCGGACTACGTCAAGCCCAAGGTCGAAACGCCCGCGGCTTATATTTACGAGCCGAAACAGACCGCCGAGACGGCGAACACCGAATGGTGGAAGCAGTTCGACGACCCGGTGCTCGACAAGCTGATCGCCGATGCGCTCGCCTACAACAAGAACGTCAAGATCGCCGCGGCTAATGTCGAGCAGGCCGCAGGTGTTCTCACGCAGACCCGCGCTCCGCTCTACCCGCAGATCAATTACGCGGGCGATGCGGCACGCCTGCGCTTTTCGCAAAACACGGCGATTCCGGCAGGCAGCCCCAACCCGGCGAACAACTACCAGGTGTTGGCCGGTGCGAGCTGGGAAATCGATCTGTGGGGCCGCGTGCGACGGCTCACGCAAGCCGCCCAGGCGAATCTGCTGGCTACGGAAGAGGCTCGTCGCGGTGTGATTCTGAGTCTCGTCGCCTCGGTGGGTACCAGCTATCTGACGCTGCGCGGCCTCGACGACCAGCTGGAAATCTCCAAGCGCACGCTGAACGCCTATGCCCAGTCGCTGAAGCTGTTCGACCTCAAGTTCAAGCACGGGCAGATCTCGCAGATGAACGTCGAGCAGGTCAAAGTCCAGTACCAGACAGCCGCGGCCCAGATCCCGATCATCCGCCAGCAGATTGCCGTAACTGAGAACGCCCTCTCAGTCTTGTTAGGGCGTAACCCCGGGCCGATCCCGCGGGGCAAGAGTCTGCTAGACCTCACGCTGCCCGACGTGCCCGCTGGAATGCCCTCTGAGTTGCTCGAGCGGCGCCCTGATCTGCTGCAGACCGAGCAGCAGCTCATCGCCGCCAATGCTCAGATCGGCGCGGCCAAGGCTCAGTACTACCCCTCCATCTCGCTCACGGCCGCGTTCGGTGTAGCGAGTTCGCAGCTGAACAGCCTATTCAAAGGACCGGCGCAGGTCTGGAACTACGGAGGGTCGATCATCGGCCCCATCTTCACCGGCGGCGCCATCTCCGGCCAGGTCGCGCAAGCCACGGCGGGGCAGAAGGCCGCGCTGCTGTCCTACCAGCTTGCGATCCAGAGTGCCTTCGCTGATGTGGAAAACTCGTTGGTTACGCGTCAAGAGCTGATCGAGCAGATCGCCGCACAACAGGCGCTGGTGCAAGCGCTCAAGGAATACTCGCGGCTTGCCTATCTGCAGTACGACGGCGGTTATGCCCCATATACCGACGTGCTACAAGCTGAGCAGCAGCTGTTCCCCGCCGAGCTGAACCTTGCAACTGCGCGCACCGCGTTGTTGGCCTCCGTTGTCCGGATCTACCAGGCTACCGGTGGCGGCTGGGTCGACATCGCGCAGAAGGTTGCCAATGCGCCTCCGCAAGCCTCGCAGCCCCCCGCCGCACCTGCTCAAACGTCGCAGCCACCCGTTGCACCTGCTCAGACTTCACAGCCATCCGCTGCGCCTGCCCAAACTTCGCAGCCATCCGTTGTGCCCGCTGCCAGCGACCGCGTCGAAGTGGTGATGGAAGGCACGACCTCCGTGATCAACGTCTACCACGAGCGCGGCAGCGGCGGAGCCGCGCTGCGGGCGCCCAAGAGCGGTTGGCCGCCCAGAGTGGTCGTGCGGCTACGCGGGTTTGCGTCCCTGGCGAGATTCACCGCTCAGTCAGGAACGGGCGAGCTGAACTGCGTGGCTAGCAAGGACCAAAGCGGCAGCGCCGAACCTGTCTGCATGGTGGGGAGCTCTCGTGTGAACGCGATCAGCAGGCGGCCCGACTCCATGGAAGTGGTCCTCCCTCCCAGTCTGCTCAAACCCGACAGCGGACCCGTAGAAATCCGGTGGGCAGAGCGCTCCTGAGGCGCGCCTTCCGATGACCACGCTGGCGCGGCAGATCGAAAGAAACCTGGGCTGGATCGTCCTGGCGATTCTGCTCTTTGGTTGCCTGCTCGTGCTATGGCCCTTCGTGTCCGCACTGCTATGGGCCGTGGTGCTGTGCTTCTCCACCTGGCCCATCTATCAACGCGTCCTCAGGTGGCTCGGCGGACGCCGGACGCTGGCCGCAACCGCGATGACGCTGGCGATGATGGTCGTGATCCTGGTGCCCTTCATGATCATCGGCACCACGCTGGCGGGCAGTGTCAAGGAACTCACTGCGCTAGCGCGGCATTCGCTCGAAACCGGATTGCCGGCGCCGCCCGCGTGGCTGGCCAAGATTCCGCTCATTGGACAGCAGGCCGCGGCGTACTGGCAAAGCCTGGCGGCAGACAGCGCAAAGCTGTTACACGAGTCTCAGCGTCTCATCCAGCCCGTCACCACCTGGCTTTTGAAGCTCGCCCTTGGGCTGGGTGCTGGTTTGCTGGAACTGACGTTGAGCATCTTCGTCGCGTTTTTCCTGTTCCGCGACGGCCTGTCCCTGGCTCAGCGTTTAGTTACCGGAGTGGAACGCATCGGCGGCGAGCGCGGCAGACACTTGCTGACCGTTGCGGGTAACACGGTCCGCGGCGTCGTCTACGGCATTCTAGGCACGGCGCTGGTACAGGCGGTGATCGCGGGGATCGGCTTCGTCATTGCGGGAGTGCCGGGCGCTGCGTTGCTCGCGCTGCTGACCTTTTTTCTGTCGGTTGTACCAATGGGACCTCCGCTGATCTGGCTGCCGGCCGCAATCTGGCTGTTTCAGCAAGGCTCGACCGGCTGGGGCATTTTCATGCTGATTTGGGGCGTGGGTGTGAGCAGCATTGATAACGTCGTCAAGCCCTGGCTCATCAGCCAGGGCAGCGATCTGCCGTTTATCTTGATCTTCTTCGGCGTGCTCGGCGGCGCGCTCGTGTTCGGTTTCATCGGTGTGTTCCTCGGGCCGACGCTGCTCGCGGTTGGGTTCCGCTTGCTCGAGGAATGGTTCTCCGCAGGTCGGCGCGATGCGGAGGATCCTGTCGGCAACGGCGAGTCGTCACCGGGCAGATGAAGCGCGGGCAGCGTTGCTGGTTGCTGGCCGCCTGCGCATTCGCGGCCGTGTGTCTTGCGCCCAATGTCGACGCACAACAGGACTCGCAGGCTGGCGGCGCTACGGCGGTGCAGGATCGAATCGAGATTCGCCACGAAGCCGATCGATCGGTCCTGGATGTATACCGCGTAAGGGGCATTGGTCGCGCCGAGCTAAGCGCACCACCAGATGGATGGCCGCCGGCAATGATCGTGCGCTTGCATGGGTTCCCCGCGCTGGAAAGCTTTACCGCCGTGTCGACCACCGCAAAGCTCGAATGTGCGCTGATCCGGCTCGAGGGCGGGCAGCCGATTCAGTTCTGCAAGTTCGGCGGCGCCCCCATCGACGCGCTATGGCGCGAAGCGGACTCCTTCGAGATCGCGCTGCCCCGAGCGCTGCTCGCGGCAGATGGCGGTCCGATCGCGGTCGAATGGGTCGATCAGTGGCGCTGACGGCCGGCCGCCGACCACTTTGGCAGGGGGCGGCGCGGGACGTCATCCCGGCGCCTGATCAGTGACGAAACTCAGCCAACGAGCGGGCGCTGCGCCAAACGCCGTCTTTCCGGGGCTGCCCGCGAGGGCAGAACCCGGAATCCAGATTTCTCGACCGCGATTTCTGGATTCCGGGTTCCGCGACGCGGCCCCGGAATGACGAGCTGAGGTTTGGTCACTGATCAGGTGCCGGCGCAAGCTGGGGTCCGATGGTATGTTCTGATTTCTGACGCTTGCACTACGAGGATTTGAACGTGCAACTTTGGGCATGGCGGATGATCCGAGCTTTGATCTTGGCACCCGGACTGCTCGGCCCCGGCAGTGCCAATGCTGCCGACGCACCAGCCGCAGCAGACACGGCGCCGGCAGCTGCGGAGACCGCACCGCTCACGATCAACAACCGCACGATCTTCGTCTTCCGCTCCGCGGCTCTCGGCCATACTCCGAGCGAGCGTGCCGAAGCGGCGCAGCGGCGCATCGAGGTGCTTGCCGACAGACGCCAGGGCTCGACTGTGGGTTCGCGCTCTATTCCTCAGGGCATGGTGATCGAGGTCGACGGCGCTGCTGTGTTTGTCGTCACGCCCCGTGACGTCGATGATCTCGGCGGAGCGACCTTGCAGTCGACCGCGGAGGAGGCCGTCCGTGCGCTGACCCTGGCCCTGACGGAAGTGCAGGAGCAGTCGAGCGTTCGGAAGTTGTTGAAAGCCGCGTTGCTCGCTGGCCTCGGGACGCTCATCTACGGCGCGGTTCTCTACGGCATCTTCGCGGCCAACCGCCGGTTGAGCTCAATCGCCTCCGCTGCGCTGCAGCCGCATGCGGAGAAGCTGAAGGTGGCCGGCGTCATCGCCGTGCACCCCAGGCAGTTCGTCTCGGCGACGCGCCGCCTGATCCTCCTGATCGCCTGGCTGCTGGGGCTCTTCGCCACGTATCTGTGGCTCGCGTTTGTGCTGCGGCTATTCCCCTACACACGTCCTTGGGGCGAGCAGCTGCACGGCTACCTGGTCGGGCTGCTGCGCTCGATACTGTACGCAATCGTGCACGCCATCCCGGGCCTGGTGACCGTGGTGATCATCTTCGTCATCACCCGTACCATCGTTCATGTCGTCGACAGGTTCTTGCAGCGCGTCGAACTGCAGCATATCCGCATCGGCTGGCTCGACGAGGATACAGCCCGACCCACTCGGCGGCTCGTCGCAGTGGTGCTGTGGCTGTTCGCGCTGGCGATGGCCTACCCTTACCTCCCGGGTGCGCATACCGACGCGTTCAAGGGTCTGTCGGTCCTGGTGGGTCTCATGATATCCATCGGGGCCTCGGGCCTCGTCGGGCAGGCGGCCAGCGGCATGATCCTGATGTACTCGCGCTCGCTGCGCAAGGGTGAGTACGTGAAAATCGGAGACGCGGAAGGCACGGTGGCCGAGTTGGGGCTGTTCGCCACCCGCATCCACACAGGCACCGGCGAAGAACTGATCCTGCCCAATGCCTTCGTGCTCGGGAACACCACGCACAACTACTCGCGTACGGTCCCGGGGCGCGGATTCGTGCTCCAGGTGAAGGTGACGATCGGCTACTCCACGCCGTGGCGGCAGGTGCATGCCATGCTGCTCGAGGCGGCGCGCCGCACGCACGGCATCCTGAGCGAGCCGGCCCCTTACGTGATCCAGTCCGCGCTGTCGGATTTCTACGTGGAGTACAAGCTTGTGGCTTATGCCGGACCCGAGGCGCCCGCGCAGCGCGCGCTTGCATTGAACGACCTCAACGCCAACGTGCAGGACGTGTTCAACGAGTATGGCGTGCAGATCATGTCGCCGCATTACCTCGGCGATCCTCAGCATCCGCAGGTCGTCCCCAAGGAACGCTGGTTCGAGGCGCCAGCAAAGAAGACTGAAGAATGAGCCTCTGCGTTCGCCGGGGAAAGGACGCTCATCCATGCTTCCTCTGACAGAGCGAGCCGACCCGAACCCTTACCGGTCGCCGCGCGCCAACGTCGCTGCCCCCGATGCCCCGCTGAGCGCAAGGACGCGCAGCACAAAGGGGATGCTCCTGATTTACGGAGCGATGGCGGTGCTGTCGATCGCCTTCGAGGTGTTTTCGTACGTCTACTTGGGCCAGCTGGCTTCCGGAGTGCGCCTCGCCGGGATTTCCCCACAGCTGTTCGACCGTACTACCCGAATCCTGGCCTTCTCGCAGCTGGGCGTGTTTCTGGTGACCGGCGTGCTGATTCTGCGCTGGATCTACCGGGCCCGGGAATGCGTCGACGCGTTGAGCGCAATCGGCATGCGTTTCAGCCCGGGCTGGTCGATCGGCTGGTATTTCGTGCCCTTTGCCAACCTGTGGAAACCGTTCCAGGCCATGAACGAGATCTGGAAGGCTAGCAGCGCGCCGCAGGCCTGGAAGGACCAACCGACGCCCGGTCTGCTGCGTTGGTGGTGGGGGCTCTGGCTGCTGGCCAGTTTCCTGGGGCAAGCGGTGTCCCGCCTATCCCCGCACGCGAGGACCCTGGAAAACCTGCAGGCGCTTTCGCTGCTATCCGTGGCGACCTCCGCGACGCACATCGCGCTCGCCGCGACGCTCACGGCGCTCATCGGCAGCATCGACAGCATGCAGCGCGCGCACTTCGCGGACCTGCAGGCCGTCCCGCCGCCGGGTGCGAGTAGCGCGGGGGTGCAGTCTCCAGTCTGAGCGCGCCCGAAGATCGGGAGCCGACTAAAATCGGTGCAACACCCTATCGTAGCGGGGAGAATTGATGGAGCACACGTTCAAGTTCTCTGTGAGCCACGCCGCCCACAGTGGGTTCGATGAGGGACTGCGTTCTTTTTTCCAATACCGTGACTTAGGCGTTAAGGAGGCGACCGCAGGCCTCGTCGTGGCGCATGTGATCCGGGCAGTTCCCGGCAAGCACGCCGTGCCGCAGCCTCACCACCACGAGGTGAATTTCCAGATGGTGTACGTCCTCAGGGGCTGGATCAAGTTCGATTACGAAGGTGTCGGAGAAGTTACCCTCACCGCCGGCTCCTGTGTTCATCAGCCGCCGGGGATCCGCCACACCGAGCTCGGGCATTCGGACGACGTGGAGATGCTCGAGATCGTGATGCCGGCGGACTTCAAGACCGCCAACGACTAGGGAAGCTCTGATCAGAGCTTCCCCAGCTTAGCCTAAGCCCGAGGCTACTCCGGCAGGCCGTTAAGCGCATACATGGCGATGAGCAGCTGCGACGGTTTGCCCAGCTTCCCGAACCAGCGGTCGTAGATCTCGATCACGCCCGCGCTGCGGTACAGAGCCGCAAGCGCCTGGTTTACCGCCTGCTTGAAGTCCGCGTCGTTACGCCGCAGCACCAGGCCATAGGGCTCATAAGAAAACTGCTCCTCGGCCAGCGCAACCGGCATCTGGCTGCCGACGGCCAGCGCCAGACCGACCAGTACGGTGCGATCGCTTGCATAGGCGTCCGCCGTGCCTCTGTCCAGCGCGTTCAGGCCGTCGAGATGCTCCTTCACTACGATGACCTCGGCGTTGATATGGTTCTTGGTGAGCGCCGCGCGCAGCGCCTTCTCGGTCGTCGTTGCTCCCATCACGGCGATCTTCTTTCCGGCCAGATCCGGAAGCCGCCTCGCCGGTTGGTCTGACTTCACCATGAAGCTGGCGCCGTCGACCCAGGTCATCAGGCTGAAATCCACCTTCTTCTGCCGCCCGACCGTGTTGGTGCTGGTCCCGCACTCCATGTCGATGGTGCCATCCACCACGCGGTCGAAACGGTTGGCCGATGTGATTTCCACCCATTGGACGTCGAGCGCAGGCAGGCCGAGCTGCTCCTGGATGCCCGCGACGACACGATTGCACAGGTCGATCGAGTAGCCGAGCGGCTTGCCCTGCACCTCGGCGAAGGAAAAGGGGATCCCCTCCTTCAGATAACCGAGCCGTATGGTCTTGGTCTGCGCGATACGCTGCAGCGTGCCTTGCAATTCCTGCGCGCTAGCCTCGCACAGCGTCAAACATGTCAGTGCGATCCCGATTGCAACAAACGAAACGTGTCTCAAGGTGTCCTCCGCGCTCGGTGAATGGTGGGAGATGCGATTGACGGCATCCGGACGGTGCCGGGACGAATTCGGTGACGCTGCGCGGGCGCGCGTTTAGGGAAGCCCGTAGATCAGAGCTTCCCTAGATGCCCGGAGCCTGGTGCCGTCGCGCCACACTATATCTGGCTCTCGGCCGTCATACCACAACTTCTGTGGCGAACATCGGAGCGGCGCATCTCTACTTCTAGAGCGCTGCGCCGAACCAGGCGCCAACTATTCCGGTTGCGGCCGCGGCCGCAATGACCCATGCCGTCTCGACGCCGGTTGCTGCCAATACCAATGTGCTCGCCCCTGCGATGACGATCAAAGTCGCGCTTCCCAGCGCCTGCGCGGCGATCGGTACCGTGGCCACCAGGATCAGCGCGGCGCTGGCGATGACCACCGCATTGACCACGCTGCGTGCCCGCGGGTGGGCGGTGCTGCGTGCGAAGTAGTGCACCAGAGGGATCGCCAGCAAGGCCGGCGTGATCAGCGCCAACCAGCCGGCAATCCCGCCGGCGATGCCGCCCACGAAGTAGCCGACGCTGATCACATAGCCCCCAAACGGGCCCGGCGCCGCGCGCGCCAGCGCCACTGCGGCATTGAGCTGTGAGTCGGTGAGCACGCCGTATTGCACCACCAGCTCGTCGCGCACGATCGGCAACGAGGACAGCCCGCTGAAGGAAGTCAGCGTGGCTTTCAGCAGCAACAGGTAGAGCAACGCGGCGTTCATGCCGCCTCGCGCTCCGGGGCCACGAGCCCGAAGCCTGCTGCGAGCGCCAGCACCTCGAGCGGGCTGAGAAGACCGTACAAGCTGAGCGCCAGCGCCGGCACGGCAACCAGCATTGTGCGAACAGGATTGCGGCGCAGCGGGCGTCGCAGCAAGGTCCAGACGGCTGCGAGCATGATGCCAACTGCGGCGGCGAGCGCGGCGTGTATCGCGCTTGCCAGCCAGGGATTGCTAGTCGCGGCGTCGTAAAAGCCGGTCATCAGCATGAGCAGGACGGCGCCAGGGATCGAGGCAAGCAGCAACGCCCACAGCGCTCCGCGCAGCCCCAGCAGGGTCCAGCCGACCGCAGTGGAGAAAGCGAGCAGATTCGTCCCCGGCGTGACGCGCGAGACGGCGAAGCACGCGCCGAACTCGTGCTCGCTGAGCCAGCTGCGGTTGGCCACGAGCTCGCGCTGCAGCGAGGCCGTGGTCGCATCTCCACCGCCGAAGGTGAAGGTGCCATTGCGCAGAAATACTCGCGCGAGGTCCGCGATCGACAGCTTCCGACTCATGTGCGTCTCCAACAGGAAGGTTTACTTTGAATGCTCGTGCCCGGCCGCGTCACCGCGCGGCGGCAGAACGAAGTCGCCGGCGCGGGTTAGGAAACGCCTGCCACGGCGCGCGCAGAGTCGAGCATAGAGCTGCGCGGCAGGTCGCAAGCGCGGCCAGAAAGCGTCGGGCTGCTGAGTCGACCGCTCGTCATGCCGCGCGCTCAATGGTAGCTCACCGCCGGCTCGATGGCTGCACCCACATCGTGCACGCGTTCATAGACCGCGATGGCTTGCTGCTGGCTTGGGGTGCGCGCGGCGTAGATCTTGTAGTTGCCGCCCTCGCCGCCGGTTGCCGGTGCTGCAGCTCGGTTTCCTGAGCGTCGGCGCTGAGCTGCGCGAGGGTGATCGCGGTGACGGGCGGACAATCTCCCGCTCGGTGGTGGGCTTGCCCCATAGGGCGGTGCTCAGATGGTAGCGGAGACGGCCCGACCCATGATTATCCTGGGTTGTGAACCCCGGCCGCGCCTGTGCAAGACGGCGGGCCGAACTGCTCGGCTAAAGCGGTGACGACGGAGAGCCTGCCGCCTTACGGATTCGCTTTCAAGTACAGAATGATCTTGCGGCGTACTTCCGCGTCCGGTTGCTTGTAGAACATATAGACACCCGGGACCCACTTCTGGGGATTGGTGATCCAGACGTCGAGGGCGGCGTCATTCCATTCCATCCCCTTCAGGGACTTCAGGAAGGCGGAGGAATAGACGAACCCTTTCACGGTGCCGGCGGGTCGCCCGTAGACGCCGCGCAGATTCGGTCCATAAGGCGGCGCAACGGCGATGCGCGCTGCCTCCGCTGCATCTTCTCCGAGCCAAGCTGCGGTCGCGGCGCTCAATCCGGACGTCATCTGGACCGAGACATCTTGCGTGGTTGGCCTCGCGGACTGCTGCATTGCTACGCGCACGACCCGCGGCGGGACAGGCCTGACATCACCCGTCGGTGCCGAGACGAGACCGTGGCAGACTTTGCATTGCGCGGCGTAGAGGTCTCCGCCTGCCGCTAGGTCGTCGTCATTCTCGGCCCAGGCGGTGCCAACTATCATCATCCCCACGAGCGAAGCAGCCGCTGTCAGAGAGTTAATGATGTTTCTCCCCTCTCTATACTCCGAAGGAAACTAGCATGTCTTGCATCTCCCCAGTGAACATAGCTCAACGGGGGTGAGCGGCTTTGACCTAGATCAACATGTCGAAGTGGCTGTTGGCTGCTATTGGCAAGGCGGCGGGTCGGCAAGAGCCCAGTGGCCGCGCGGAGACTTCGGGATCAGGTTGTTCGCAAATCTGCCCGTGGACGCGCAGCGGACCCGCGAGGGGAGAGGGGACAATTGCTCCCTCTCCCTTCAAGGGTTGGGGTGGGGTTGTCCTTCATTCATTCGGTTCCTTCGCCTCGAGCGAAGCGTACGACGTCGGGGAAGAAGGCGCGGAAGTCGGCGTCGAACGCCTCGTAATGCGCGAGCAGTTCCTCGGCCGAGCGGAGCAGGGCATTGCCCCGCTTGAGCCGCTGGCCCATGCGATCGAGCGCGATGCCCACGGCCTCGACGTGACGGTAGGAACCTAACCAGTCCGCGGCCGCCATGCCTCCCGCAATATCCCGCAGACGCTCGGGCAGCAGGGCGTGATGCGCGCGCAGCGCAGAGTAGATGCGCGCGGTGAAGCGCTCCAAGGGCACATCGTTGTACTGGTCCCAGTGGCGCGCCAGGAAGTGGTCGTAGAACACGTCGACCAGAATCCCGGCGAAGCGGCGCCGCGCCGGGCTGACGCGCCCGCGGCTCTCGCGCACGACGTGGTGGGCGTCGGTGTACGTGTCGATGCGCCGGTGCAGGACCAGCGCGCGCGTGATCTCGGTCCCGTAACGGCCGTTGAGAGGACCCTTGACGAAATCCCCCATCAGGCTCCCCACGATCGCGTAATCGGAGCCGCCCGCGAGGTAGGTGTGAGCGAGGAAATTCACGTTGTGCTCCTGCGGCTCGGCAACGCGGGCATCATAGCAGCGCGCCGGCCTGGCACACCCGAACCTGCTCGCCCGGCAAACCTATTTGTGTTGACTACTTGCCCCGGTGCGTGCCGGTTGAGCTCGAAGCAGATGTCGGTGCTGCAGGAAAGCTTGAAGCGAGAGGGCCTGTTCGGCCGAAAGGCGAGCTCGATCATCCCGCGCGCGTTTACCTCATCGACCAGCGTGGCAATATCCGCGAGATCTACAGCCTGGCCTTCTTCAACGAGAAGCAGGCGCTGATCGACATCAAGGCGCTGCTGGCCGGCAGCAGTTAGCGGGCTGGGGACACCTGCGGCGCCGCAGCACCGGCCTCGCCAACGGGTTCCTCGCCTGGGCGCTCTGGCGACAGGAACTGAGCGGCGAGGATGCAGAAGTACTTCGCCTGATCGGAAAACTCTCCCATCGTTGTGACCGTCTGTCCCGACTTGAGGCTGACAAAGAGGTCCCTCGTCCCGCGATAGGCGGAGGGCGATGCCGGGCACTGCCACGCTGACGCGCCTTCCAGCCAGCCCACGGTGATCTGCAACACGCTGTAGGGGGACCGGTTGGCCACATCGAGTTCGCGGAGCGCGGGAGCGGTTCCCGGATACGGCGTGCGCACCCCGGTCAGTTCGACCTGCTGCAGCATCTGTTCGTGCGCCGCATCCGATGCCACCGGCGCTGGGCGGCCGGCTACGTTCGCCGGGAGAGGCACAGGAGTTTCCTGCTGCGGCGAGAGGCGCGCCGCCCGGGGTGGTTGTGATGTCGGAACGCCCGACGGCGTGCATTCGATCCTGACCGCCGCCTGCTTCGCTATTTCACCCACATCGGCCACCGAGAGCTGGCTGTCCGTCACGGCCACGTCGTAGGAGATCCTGTGCGCCTGCAGGAACGTTTCCAAGACGTCGGCCCTGACCGCGAAGGCCACGTTCTGCGGAACGCTTCCAGTGCTCTTCAGGGCGGAGAGCGCATCCAGTCCCCCCTCTATCACCCCGATGAGGTTTCCGCTTGCATCGAGCAGCGGCCCCCCACTGTTCCCCGGCTGCGCCGGAGCGGTGATCTGGATGTACTTGGGATCGTCCTCGAAGCCGGCCAGGGCGCTCACGTTTCCAGTGGTCAGGTTTCCACCCCGGGACAAGGTGCCCGTGAGCGGGAACCCGAACGCCACGACACTCTCGCCCAGGCGCAGCGCAGGTTGAGTGCGGATCGCAATCGTCTTCGGCACGCTAAGCGAGGTTTGCAGCACAGCGAGGTCGGCTCCCGAATCCAACCCGAGGACTTTGGCCGGGGCCTGCTGCACCCCCGAGAGAACGCGCACCGACTTGCACTGCGCGACCACGTGAGCATTGGTAACGATGTGCGTGGCGTGCGAGATGGCGAAGCCCGAGCCGGAGCGGACCGCAGTCGGAGTCTCGGCGCGGACCGCCGCAGAAGGGGACAGGGCAAGCGCGAACGCCGCAAGCGTTGCCGGCAGCCGGCGCGCGCAGGAGATAGGACCGAGGCTCATCTGCAATACCCTATCAGAAAAGCGCCCGGGGAATATGTTCCGGCCGCACGGTCCCAGCGACTTGCGCCTGCCGGAACCCAAGAGCTGGCTTTTGCCCGGAAAGTAAGAAACCGGGGACCCGCGTCCGCCAAGAGCCCCAGACTTGTTTTTGCCGGGAGCAGAAAAAAGCCCGGGGACTTGCGTCCGCCCAAAACCTTGGATTTGTTTTTTCCAGGAGCAGAAAAAACCCCGGGGACTTGCGTCCCCGGGGCTCGACTCAACAGCAGGTTGTCATGCAGGCTTTGCGATGTAGCCGTAGAACTTGTTGTTGCGACCGATCTGCTCTTTCTCGTAGTGCGACTTGATCTGCGCGATCTTGTCGTTGTTGAGCCGGTCGTAATCGGCCTGGATCTGGTAGTTGTACAGGCGGGCCGAGTTGGTTCCGAAGATCTTGCGCTTGACCTCGCTGTCCGGTCCGCCGAGCTTGATCTTCCACCCCATCTTCTTCATCACGTCGTCCGGGATCTCGAGCCGGCGCAAGGCTTCGATCTGCCACTGCGGCGAGCCATACCATACCGAGTCGGAGCCCCACACCACGTTGTCCGGCCCCATCTCGTTGACGAACATCCCGACCAGGCACGCGGCGAAGCGCGGATTGGCCACCGCGCAGGTCGCGAACGTGGTGCCCAGCTCGGCATACACGTTGTTCACGCTGTACTTCTTCGGCATTCGGGCCAGGTCGGACGCCCAGCGGATGTTGCCGGTTTGTTCGAACAACGCCAGTTCGGTGGCCGGGTCTTCCAGGAACGGACGCAACGCGCCGTGATACATGACGAAGTTGAGCGACGGCCAATCCTTAGCTGCCTTGGGTAGGTCGTCCACCGTGGCGTACTGCCACACCCCGGCCCACGAGGTCTCATAGTCCAGCGGCAGCAGGCCCTTGTGAATGCAGACATTGTGGCTGCTCGACTTCATAAACTTCTGGTAGACCGGGTACATGAGCTGCTCGTCGTCCAAGCGCCACATCGTCTTCTTGGTGGACGGAGAAAGCGGGTCGCCTACCGTGTAGCCTTTCCAGCCGTCGGGCTTGATCTCGGCGATGCCGCGGTCCACTTCCTCGACCCAGCCATCCTGGGTGGGCGTGAAGACGAAGTGCGAGAACAGGCGCCGGCCGCCGGCCACCTTGTTGATGGCGGCGCGGGCTTCGTTGATCTGGTCGTTGGATAGTAGCCACCAGCTCGGGTCGTCGAAGGGCGCGCCCGACAGCAACGCGACCTTGGTATCGCTGTCCAGGAAGATTTCTTTCAAGTAGTTCTCGAACTTGTAGCGCTGCAGAGTGAGTGGAACCTTGTCCAGCATATGTGGGTTCCAGTGCTCGGACGCGTACTTGCCCAGGCCGAGCAGGCCTTCCTTGTCGAAGTCGTCGCGCACGAAGTGGGTCTGATCATCGAAGATGAACTGCTTCGATACCTTCTTCGCGCGCTCGTCGGCCATGTCCCTGTCCGCCGCTTCCGCTTCGGAAACGTCCCAGACCGGGCCGAACACCTTGTTCATGGCCAGGAATGCGGCCGCCATCCCCGATGCAGTCTTGAGGAACGAGCGGCGGTCCATCCCGTGATACTTCGCGTACTTGTCCCCGTATTCCTTGATCAAGCCTTCGACCTGGCGCTGCTTCTCGGTCTGGGGCAATGGGTTGTATTCGCCGTTGGACACGATCTGTGTCGGGATCGGCGACTCGAACACTTTCTCCGCAGGTGTGACCTGCGACGCTTCTTTTTCGCTAAACCACCCTGTTGGTTTGTGCCTCATGTCTATACTCCCCCGTAAGTCACTTAGGTCCATCTCGAGATTGGTGAGTGCCGGCGGCGAGGATTGGAAACCGCACATGCACCCAACTATCTAGCATTAGCGCCTAAGCTCCAAGAGTCAAGAGGAACATGCAGACGGACGGCCCGTATCGATTTCTAGGTCCCACGCCTCCGCGGCTCGAAGCGATTCCAGCGCTGCCCGACCCGCGCTGCTTCGCAACAACCACCGCTGACCCCATAAGCAGGCTCGCGGCGCAAGCTGCGCGGGCCGCTGATGCGTTGCAGCGCCAGCGGCTGCTGGATCGACTGCAGCGCAGCCTGCGAGAAGCACTGGCCGGTGGCCGCGACGACCTCGTGACACCGGCGCTGACCCACGTGATCTCGCCGGCGGCCGGCTCGATGCTGTGGGAAGCGGTGGACCGCGTCATGAACACGCCCGCGGACCCCGGCAGCGCACTCGCGGCCGGAGCGTTCGCGATTCCGGTCGTTTTCGTGGCGGCGGGGGTGCCGGTAGCAGAAATTGCCGGCGCTGTTCCCGACGCGAATGCCATCACGCGGCTTCTGCAGGTGCATGGTGCGCTCGGACAGGCGCACACGTTCGACCTCAGCCAGGCGCTGTGCGCAGAGCTTTTCCTGAAAGGCGCTTCCCTCTCCCGCGCGTATGCGCTACTGCGGGGCATCGAATCCGGGAAGGCAGAGTCCCGGCTCGACGACGTGCTTCCGGCTCCGATCCGCCTGGAGGCGGCGGCCGAGAGCGTGCACCTTCGGTTCCTTTCCGGCGTCGTCCTCTCCCCCGCTCACGCACCGTCGTTCCCGGAAACGGCTGGGGATATCCGGAACTGGGGCATGGCCCTCAGCCGAGAACTGCTCGCGCAACTCGGGCAACCCGGCCTCTCCCTCCTGCCGCTGCCTCGGCCACCGTCGGGCCCGATGAAGGCGCTCCGCGAGGGACGCCGCGCGCGAGAGGAAGTCGCATTCCAAGCCTTTGCCAGTCGCGTGCTGCGGCGCCTGCGCTCGGAAACGGGAGACCCGGAAGCCGAGGTTGCCGCACTCGAGTCGGGTTCGATCGGCGTGCGTCTGGTCCCGCGCTTCGACCGCGCGCGCGCCCAATCCCATCGCTGGAATCTGGATGCGCTCGATGACCTGACCGATGTCACGGCCAGCATTCTCGCCCTGCTCGCGGACTGTCGCGTGAGCCCGGTGCAGGTGCTGGAGCGCGTCGTATCCGACGCCGAATTCCTGGAAGGCTAGAATCGCATGGCCGACGCGCCGCCGGTACATTCGCATCCGTACGATGCACTCACCCCCGACCTGATCCTCGACGCCGTGGAACAGACCGGGCTGCGCTGCGACGGGCGGCTGCTGGCGCTGAATAGCTTCGAGAACCGCGTCTATCAGGTCGGCATCGAGGACGGCCCGCCGCTGGTGGCCAAGTTCTACCGCCCGCAACGCTGGCAGCGCGATGCCATCCTCGAGGAACACGCCTTTGCGCTCGAGCTGGCTCAGGCCGAGCTGCCAGTCGTCGCGCCTCTGCGCGATGAAGACATCCATGGAGCGCTTTGGCGCGACGAAGGCATAGTGAGCGCGGCGCAGGCCGCCGCCCGGGGTGTGACGCTGCGCGAGCATCGGGGGTTTGCGTTCGCGCTGTATCCGCGACAGCGTGGGCGCGCGCCAGAGCTGGAGGATCGCGACACGCTCACCTGGATGGGGCGCTTCATCGGCCGCATTCACGCGATCGGCGCGTTGCGTGCGTTCCGGCACCGGCCCGCGCTGGATGTGCGGACCTTTGGGGAAGAGCCGGCCGCTTTTCTCCTCAGCGAGGCGTTCATCCCGCAAGACCTGCGGCCTGCCTATGAGAGCGTCGTGCGCCAGGTGCTCGACCAGGCGCGCGAGTGCTTCGAGCGCGCCGGGGCAGTCTCATGCATCCGTCTGCATGGCGACTGTCACGCCGGCAACGTGCTCTGGGACGACGAGGGGCCTCATTTCGTCGACCTGGACGACGCGCGCAGCGGGCCGGCGGTCCAGGACCTCTGGATGCTGCTGTCGGGCGAGCGCGCAGCCATGGAGCAACAGCTCGGCGCCGTGCTGCGCGGCTATCGCGAGTTCCACGAGTTCGACATGCGCGAGCTGCACCTCATCGAGGCGCTGCGAACGTTGCGTTTGATCCACTATGCCGGCTGGCTCGCGCGGCGCTGGGAAGATCCCGCTTTCCCGGTCAATTTCCCTTGGTTCAACACCCAGCGTTACTGGCAGGACCATGTCCTGTCGCTGCGCGAGCAGGCTGCGCTGATGCAGGAGCCCCCGCTGGCCCCCTTGCTTGACGCCCCATGACGGTCTGATTACAGTGCCCTCGCTGACCGGCTGTCTATGCCATCAGGGCATAGATCCTGCTGCAATGCCGATAAGGTGAGCCGGAATACTTCCGGCGGCAGGACAGACACGGAGGGCAGATGCTCTACGACCTGCATGAGCTGCACAAGAAGATGACGGCCCCGCTGGTTGCCTGGGCCGATGCCAGCCATCGGCTGTTCACAAATCCGTACAGCCTGTTCGCCTACCATCCCCTGAGCCGCACCATCGCCGCGAGCAACGAGGTGCTGGCGCGGCTGATGCGCTCCTACGAGAAGCCGGCCTGGGGCATCGACCACGCCGTGGTCAAGGGTGTGAGCGTGCCGGTGCATGTCGAGCCGGCGCTGAGAAAACCGTTCTGCGTGCTCCAGCATTTCAGAAAAGCGACCGACGAGCCCGGCCCGAAGCTGCTGATCTTCGCGCCGCTCTCAGGCCATCATCCCACGCTGCTGCGCGACACCGTCAAGTCGGCACTGCAGGATTTCGACGTGTACATCACCGATTGGATCGATGCGCGCATGGTCCCGCTGGCCGAGGGGCCGTTTCATCTCGACGACTATGTCGGCTACTGCCAGGAGTTCATTCGACTGCTCGGCGCGCAGTCGCTCGGCCCAGGCGCTGTGCATGTGATCTCGGTCTGTCAGCCGACTGTGCCCGTGCTGGCCGCGGTTTCGCTGCTGGCGCAGGCGCAGCATCCGGCGCTGCCCAAGACCA
>Ga0335084_10001133_pt1 | contig 24308 bp, 23 predicted proteins | sample Lox_Sample_44_FD_206721 | JGI IMG/M metagenome (GOLD analysis project Ga0335084, IMG submission 206721) | Soil microbial communities from Loxahatchee National Wildlife Refuge, Florida, United States - Lox_Sample_4.4 | ecosystem: Environmental > Terrestrial > Soil > Wetlands | place: USA...
CCGGCTTTCGTGAGAGCCGCGGCAATTTTGGATTGCTGCGTCATCTCACCGGAAGATGGGGCAGTCTCGGAAAGATGGATGATTTCAGGTGGCGGCACGGGAGGAGTTCCCAGGCTGAAGCTGACGTACAATCCATTGCTTCGATCCGAGACGGTGCGCGCCAGAGGTTTCACTTCGACACCGGGATTTTCTGCCAGCGTTCCAATGACAAAGAGCTGGCTCTGCGGACGTATACAGCACTCTTCGATGCGGATGTTGTCGTCCGGCCGGACACCGTGGCGGGCCAGGAAGTTCAGAATTTCTCCGGTAGCGTGCTGGGAGAAGATGGTGTCGCCGTAGGTCTGATGGAGGTCACGACGAAGATCGAGTTCGGCACCTTCCGGCTGGATCAACAACTGGCCTGTGCCGTCGTCGAGAAAAAACGGGACGTGTAAGGTCTCTTCAGCAACCTTTTTCCATTCCTTGTTTCTGCGCTCGTCGCTTTTCTGCCAGGCAGTGGTGCGATAAAGAAAACAGGGGATGCCGGCAATCGGCGAGTGCAGCGTGTAGGGGCCGCTGGCGGTGCCGTTGACCTCGACCAGCCCCATGGATGCGCTGCGAATCTTCGAGGTTGGTGTGTTGATGAGCAGCCGCTTGCGGGCCAACAGCCGAAAGCCGCGAATGAAAAGATATAGGCCACCGGCAACACCGACAGCGGCCAAAAGAATGAGCTGATTGAAGGCAAATAGAAGATCGGCGACGTACAGGGCCACGGTAGTTCCCAGGCTTTCCGTTAGAAGGATAAGAAACGGACATCGCAGGAAACATCTGAAATGGGAGGGATCGCTTACGGAGGTAACCGATCGCCAGTGGCAAAGGCAGAGCCCCGGTGGAAGATCGGGGAGCAAGTATCAGTGCGAACGAGAGGGGCGGGCAGGGCGCGCGATGACAATGCGGTCCCTGCCTTCGCGCTTGGCCTGATAGAGGGCGTCGTCGGCGAGTTTGAGCAGGAGCCGGACCTGGTCGGCGGTTTCATCGAAGGCTGCCACACCGATGGAGACCGTCACGGGATTTGGGCTTGTGCGGCCCGAACCAACCTCGCTTCCCTTGATGCGACGGCGAATCTCATTGGCCCGGACGGCAGCCTGCTGGAGTGTGCATTCCGGGAGAATGGCAAGGAATTCCTCGCCGCCGTAACGGCAGACGAAGTCTTCAGCACGCACACTCTTCAGCAGAGTCTGGCCCACGGATCGGAGGACGTCGTCTCCGGCGGCGTGTCCGAAGGTGTCGTTGTAGAGCTTGAAGTTGTCGAGGTCGAGCATGAGGATGGCGACGGGGCGGTGGCGGCGGTGGGCACGATGGATTTCGCGATCGAGAAACTCCTGCATGTGGCGGCGGTTATACAGTCCCGTCAGCGGATCGTGAATGGCCTGGAGGTGTAGGGCCTCGCGCAGGTTGAGGTTAGAAATCGATAAAGCAATGTGTTCACAAATGGCAGAGGCCAGTTGCTGGCGGCGGGTGTGGTCTGCGCTGTCCAAAGCGCCGGCAGGGGTGATGTCGTCCTGAATGGCGAGGACGCCAATGGTTTCCCCATGGGCGACAACCGGCAGGCACACCGATTCGCCTTCAGAATGCAAGTGCGTACAGCGCAGGGGGGCGTCGGACGCAGTCAGGGAGTGAACACATCCGCGGCAAAGGGACCAACAGTCCGCAACGGCGAAGCTTGACTCGCAAGGGGGACCGGTACCCCATGCCGCAACTGACGCCGCCTTGTCACGAGACTCATTCAGCAACGCCAGCGTGCCTGAAGTCTCAGGGAAGAGCCGAGCCATGCGGAGGGGGAGCACTTTATAAACTTCGGCAAGAGATGAGCACGCCTGTAAGAGGCTGCCGAGTTCACTGATCTGAGTAATGGCGCTGGCTTCCACACGGGCGTCTTCGAGAAGACCAGTGATGGTTTCATTCGCAGCGAACAACTCCTCCTGAGCTTTCTTCCGCTGCATGATTTCCTGCTGCTGGTGAAATTGCGTAAATGCGAGCCGAATCGTGAAGACAAGCAACGACGCCGCCACGACGACGTTGGTGACGATCACGCCGCCGGCCTGCTGCCAGCTGTCGGTGATGAAGTGAATGCAGACGAGCAGGCCGACAAGCACGAGATTTTTTCCGAGAAAGCGGCGGAAGGCTACTTGTTCGACCAAGATGGCGGGGTCCTCCTGAGGTTTCCAGGAAGAGGCGGCGAGGCCCGCCGAAACGTAGGGAAGAGCCCAGCCGAGATCCCACCAGGCGGAGATTTTCGTCCAGTGGTGACCGTCAATCCAGTTGCCAATCAGGGTAACGATCGCGCACGCAAATATGAACAGTCCGAGGCGAGACAGCCGGTCGCGCGCCTGCCCGCGAACCAATTGCAGGCGCACGGAAGCGGCAGCCAGCAGGAAGACGCTCTCCAGATTACTGAGATCGAGATTTCGCAACAACGCGTCGGCCGGGAGCATGTGCTGCAACGGCAGATAAAAGAAGACATAAAAGCCGAGACCGGCCACGATCGTGATCTGGAACAGATCGAGGAAATTCTCCAGCTTCAACCCGCTCTGACGATCGGTGGCAGGGAGCAGGAGGATCATCAGGATCGGAGTGCCGTACAAGCAGTACAGAACGCGCCAGGTTGCGGACGAGACCAGGGTGTAGTCAAAGATCGTGCTGATCGTGAGGATGACGGCCGGAACCAGGAGCGTCAGAAGCGTGACGAAGAACAACGCCCAGAACAGTCCAGCAGCGCCGCGAGCGCGCCGGAAGGCTAGCCACACGCATGATAAAGCCAACAAATTGTCGAGTATGAGCAAGAACTCGGAGCACCCCGTACCGAGTTTTCCCGTGCCGAGTACCAAGTAGCTGGCAACCTGCAGCGTCCACAAGAAGGCGAACAGGATAGCGGCAGAGTTCGAGCCGAAATTCCCGAGATTGCGGACAATCCGCAGGGGGCTTCGCCCGTCAAGAGTGACTTCCAGTGCTGCGTGCATGGCTGGGGATTGAGAACGTCGCGCTCAACACGGAGGTCATCGGCGGCGGGGATTTGTCACTTCAGGATCGAAAGGTGTGCATACGGCGGTGTGATCGTGGAAAGAGGCATGACCTTAGTAATCGCCGGTGCCCCTTACCGCGTTGCTGGGGTCGAAGGTCAAACCTAGAATCAAAGCGGGTCTCTCCGTCCCCTGGACTGCCATGCCAGAAAATCCCAATCGTGTCGAACTTGCCCGCCGCATAGACAAAGCGGAAAAGCTGTTGCAGAAAGGCAAGACGGCAGACGCTCTGACTGAATACCTGCAAGTCCTGCAAGAAGATCCGCAGAATGATAACGTGCGGCAGATGGCTGCCGACCTTTGCCTGTCCCTGAACCGGGGAGCGCAGGCGGTGGCCTTGCTCGGGGAATTGTTCGATCGACAGGTAGCGTCGGCCGACGCGACCCGGGCGAGCCTCACCTACAAGAAGCTGGCGCGGTACACCAACCCCACCTGGGAACAAAAGATACGGTTCGGACAACTGCTCGAGCAATCGAACAAAAAGCTGGCCGTCGGCACCTATGAGAACGCGCTCGAAGATCTGAGCAAGCAGGGGAAGAAAGAAGAAGCGCTGCTCGTGCTACGCCGGATCGTCGAACTGGAGCCCACGCAGCAAAACCACCTGCGAACGGCTGAGGCCTCGGCGCAACTGGGTGAGCACGTGATTGCCGCGCAGTTCTTCCTCAAGCTGGCGGATATTACGGCTGCCGCCGGGGGCAACGCAGCACAGTGGTTCGAGCGAGCGTACTCGGAGAACCCGACCGACCCCAAGAATGCGATCGCTTACGGGAAGAGCCTGCTGATGCAAGGTGAGGCGGGCGCGGCGATCTTCATTTTTGAGCCTCTGGTGCAGGCGGGGAATTCGTCGCTCGAGTTGCGCGACATGTATGCCCAGGCGTTGCTGGCCGCCGGCCGTTGCCTGGAGTGCGAGCCCTTGATCTGGCAGATGTTCGAACAGAACCCGGCGCGCATGCACCAGGTCGTCAATCTGGTCGGGAAGATGCTGGACGCCGAGTTGGACGTGGAGGCGGTTGCGCTCGCGCGGAAACTGGAAGTCTTCCAGCGGCGGCGTGGCGAGCGGCGGTCGTTCATCAACACGATTCAGGAAGTCGTGGCGTCGCACCGGTCCTCGACGGACATGCTGGAATTCCTGGCGGAGTTGTACAACGCCTCCAATCGTGAATCCGACTACGCGCAGGCTCTCCTGAAACTGTTTGACCTCTATTGCACGAAACACGACTTTCAGAAGGCCGGCGAGTGCCTTGACCGCGCCGCGGAAGTGGATCCCTATGAACCCGGACACCAGAAACGGCTGGAGGTCCTGCGCGGCAAGATCGACGACCAGCGTTTCAACGTGATTGCCTCGCGCTTCCAGGCGGTCAAGAAGGCGGAGCAGACGGTCAAGATCGAGGAACCGACGCTGGGCGCGGCCGCGTTGCAGGACCTGATGCTGCAGGCGGAGATCCTCGTGCAGTACGGCATGCGGTCGAAGGCGATCGAGCGCCTGCAGAGAATTCAGGAACTGTTTCCCCGCGAAGAAGAACGCAACCAGGAATTGCAGCGGCTGTACATCGCGGCGGGAATGGAGCCGCAGTATGGCGCGTTGCCGCAAGTGCAAGCGACGTCCTCAGCACCGCAGCCCGCAGCCTCCGCGCCTACGGTTGCTGCGCCCGTTGCGGCACACGACTCCAGTGACGTAAGCAGTCTCACGAAGGTCGCGGAGATTACGCGCAAGCTCTATAGCCAAGGCAACGCCGAAACGGTACTCAAAACTGCGGTGAACGAAATCGGGGCGCACTGGAGGGTCGGGCGGTGCATTGCAGCCATGCGCAAACCTGGCTTGCCGCCTTCAAGTGTGCAGGAATATCACGCGGACGGCTTAATCCCCGCCAGTTCGGCGGCGATGGTCACTCTGGTCGAGACGCTGCAAGACCTGGCAGTAGCGCGCGGCACGGTCACGATCAGCGGCGCCGGAAACGCGCCGGAATTGCTGGGCGTGCGTAAGGCTCTGGAGGAATTGCAGATCGAATCCATTCTGGCCCTGCCTCTGGTGGAGGGGAATGATCATCTTGGAGTGATCATCCTGGGGCAGAACGCACCACGGGTCTGGAATTCCGGGGAAGTCGTGGTCATCAAGACGCTGAGCGATCAGGTGGTGATCGCGCTCAACAATGCCGGACTGCGGCGGCTGGTGAAAAATCTCTCGGTCACGGACGAGAAGTCCGGCCTGTTGAAGCGGGCTTCCTACCTCGATCTGCTGCAAGCGGAGACTCGGCGCGGGCTGCAGGCCGGAACAGCGGTCACGATCCTGCTCATGCAATTTGGGAAGCGCGGCTCACTGATCAAGGAACACGGCGAGCAGGCGGTCGAGAAGGTGATGGAGCAGATCGGGCAGCTGTTTTCCCAGAACATCCGTACAAACGACCTTGCCTTCCGCTATGAAGCAACCACAGTAGCGCTGATCCTCGGCGACACGGGTGAGAAAGAAGCACTGATGGCGGTGGAGAAATTGCGCCGACTGCTGGCGGAAGTGAAATTTCCGGGCAAGAATACCGGCGTCGAGTTCAGCGCGGGCCTTGCCCAGGCGGTGATGCGGCAGCATTTCGATCCGGTGGACATTGTCACCGAGGTTGTCAATCGTGCCGATGTCGCGCTGGAACAAGCTATGGGGCAGGGGCTCGGCAAGATCGTCAGCATGGCGCCGCAGTTTGCGGCGAGCGCAGCGGTGGCGTAGAGACATTGGTACTTTGCAATTTGTAATTGGATACGCTCGGACAGGCGAGTTTCCGGCAAACGGTAGCGGCGGAAATCACACAATTGCAAATTTCCAATTACCCGTTGCAAATTTCAATTCCCCTTCCTGCTGCTACACTCACTAGTTGGCCTCTGGCCATCATCTCTTCTCTCTAGCAGGACTCATGCTGAAACCTGGTGAAATTGCGATTGTCAGCGGGGCGCGCACGCCCTTTGGACGCTATTGCGGAAAACTCAAAGACTATTCCGCGCAGGAGCTGGGCGCGCTCGCGGCCAAGGCTGCGATTGAGCGCTCGGGAGTTCCGGCCAGCGACTTCGACCATGTCGTCTTCGGGAACGCGCAGCAGACTTCGGGCGATGCTCTCTATGGGGCGCGGCATGTTGGCCTGCGCGCAGGAATTCCGATTGAGACTCCGGCGCTGACCGTGAACCGGCTGTGCGGCTCGGGGATGCAGGCGATTGTCTCGGCAGCGCAGATGATCCAGACCGAAGAGGCGAAAGTCGTCGTGGCGGGCGGGATGGAGTCGATGTCGCAGGCGCCGTTCACCATCCGCGGGCGCGATGGGTTCACGCTGGTGCCAGGCGGGAAGGTGGAAGACTCGCTGATGGTGGCGCTGCTCGATTCCTATTGCGGCCTGTACATGGCAAATACTGCTGAGCTCTATGGCGAGCAGCAGGGGATTACGCGCCAGGCGCAGGATGAATTTGCGCTGCGCTCGCAGCAGGCTGCCGATGCGGCGTACAAGGCGGGGCGTCTGCAGGAAGAGCTGACGCCGGTGCCGCTGCGAAATTCGAAGGGTGAGCCGACAGGAGAGATGCTGACCGAGGACGATCATCGGCGCGCGCAGACGACGATGGAGGGGCTGGCAAAATTGAAGCCCGCATTCGGCCGCAATGGAACGGTCACGGCGGGGAACGCCAGCGGCATTGTGGACGGCGGGGCAGCAGTCGTGATCATGTCGCTCGAGATGGCGACGAAGCGGAATATCAATCCGCTGGGACGAATCGTGAACTGGGGGATTGCGGGTGTCGATCCGAAGCTGATGGGACGAGGCCCGGTGCCGGCAACGAAAGTGGCGCTGCAGCGGGCCGGGCTGACGCTGGATTACATCGATCTGATCGAAGTGAACGAGGCGTTCGCGGCGCAGTATCTGGCGGTCGAAAAAGAACTGGACCTGGATCGTGAGAAAGTCAACGTCAATGGCGGAGCGATTGCGCTGGGACATCCATTGGGCGCGACGGGCACGCGGCTGGTGCTGACTCTTCTTTATGAGTTGCGCCGGCGGAAGAAGAAGTACGGTCTGGCAACGGCGTGCATCGGCGGCGGGCAGGGGATCGCGATGGTGGTGGAGGGGTTTCAGTAGAGACTGCGAGAACACCCCACCACGGAGGCACGGCGACACAGAGAAACGCTTGCCCACTTAGGATCGTTGTTTTAAGGAATCATTCCGATTAGTAGGTGTGGGGAGGATACCAATGTCGAATTCATTCCGTGTCGTCCTGGCACTTTTACTTCTCTTTTCGATTGGCGCATCCGTGCATTCACAACAGAAGGGTAAGACCCCACCCAAGTTGCCAGAGGTAAAGCCCAGAAGGGCTGAATGCGCCATCCTGCTACCGGAACGGGACGAGCGACACGACTTGGCCCGGCTAGTGCGAGCGGATCAGTTCCTCGACTGCGAGCGCGACGGTTTCCCGAAAAACCTGGCACCGCCGTGGAAGGATGCGGAAGAAGGAGAGAAAAAGCTGAGTGATGCCTGCAAATACTTTGTCGCGAAGTCGGTCAAAGACTACCGGCAGGTAGGTCAGGCAAATCTTCAGCTCGCTTCCGACCGCTGCCACATAAATGTCATGGGTCTAATCATGCAAAAGCTAGTGGAAGGTCTTGGTAGCAGTGAAAAATAGTGCGGACGTAAAGGAGTTCGTGTAAATGACAACGAAGAAGAAAGGTGGTCGCGAGTTTTTCCCGAAGAACAAACCTCTCAAACGTCGCAAGGCTCGTAAGAGAAATACGAGTCGTGGTGGAACTGGAGCGCGCGGTGGGCATCGTTAACGACACGCGCAGATCAATGGTCAACGTGTGTTAATAAGGACTTGTATGGAAATCAAAAAAGTTGGCGTATTGGGTTGTGGTCTGATGGGCTCCGGTATTGCACAAGTTGCGGCGATGGCTGGGTTCGACGTCTTCGTGCTCGAAGTGGAGCAGAAGTATCTCGACAAGGGCTTTACCGGGATTGAGAAGTCGCTGGCGAAGTTTGCTGAGCGTCCTGTCGACAAGGGCGGGATCACGGCGCAGCAGAAAGACGCCATCCGCGCGCGGCTCAAGGGCACGACCAACCGGCAGGACCTGGCCGACTGCGACATCGTGATCGAAGCGATCATCGAGAACGTCCAGCTGAAGAAAGACATGTACGACTCGCTCGACGGGATCGTGAAGCGTGAGGCGATCTTTGCCACCAACACTTCGTCGATTTCGGTGACCGAACTGATGGCGGCGACGAAGCGCCCGGAGCGGTTTATTGGGCTCCACTTCTTCAATCCGGTGCCGCTGATGAAGCTGGTGGAGGTCGTGAAGACGATTGCCACTGCGCCTGATGTCTACGAATCGGCGTACGAGTTCGCGAAGAAGCTGGGCAAAGTGCCGGTGCGGACGTCGGATAAGACCGGATTCATCGTGAACCGGCTGCTCGTGCCGTATCTACTGGATGCGATCCGGGCGTATGAAGAAGGCGTGGGCTCGATCGAAGACATCGACAACGCCATGAAGCTCGGTTGCGGGTATCCGATGGGTCCGTTCACGCTGCTGGATTTTGTCGGGCTCGACACGACCTACTACATTACTCACGTGATGTACGACGAGTTCAAGGAGCGGCGGTTCGCGTCGCCTCCACTACTGAAGCGACTGGTGATGGCGGGTTGGTATGGGCGGAAGAGCGGCAAGGGGTTCTATGATTATGCGAATCCGGAGAAGCCGGTGGCGAATAGGTTGTAGTTGACCGGCGGCGACAGGCCCGCGGTCTCATCATGAATGTTGGATTGTTGGACCAGGATCAATCACCCGAGGAAAAGGCATTCGCCGAGCTGAGTGCTCAGGAGCGCGAGAAATATCGGGAATTCTGGCGGAAGTCGCGGATTCTAAGTGCGCTGGTGGTCACACCTTTGCTGCTTGCTTTCGCGTGTTGGGTTTTTCCGGCCCTGTGGCTGAAGATCCCCGGGCTAGTTGCGGTTGTTTTTTTGGCGATGTTCGCCGTTGCTTATGTCTGGTTGCAGAAACTGCGTTGCCCAAGATGCAATGCCGAATTTCATGGTGGGATCGTGGGCGGATTGATCCCCACAATCCCTTCCTGGAAGTGTTATGCGTGCGACCTCAGTGATGACGAAGTGAAATACATCGCTAAAAGGACCAACTGAAGTAGATTATTGCGTTGGCCTATCGCTTTCCCGGCCTGCAGAATTGGAGGAAGGGCAATGAAACGTCCGGCACTAGTCATGGTAGTGAATGTTGTGCAGACGCTGCTTGGCCTGCTGCTAGCCGGGATCACCCTTTACCTGATTGTGCTGACGCGTTCGAAGGAGATTCTAGCCGATTCTGATGCGGCCGACACGGTCCACGGATTGCTGATCGGAGCGCTGGTCATCGGAATTCCGGCTTTGATCACGCTGATTGCGGCCTTCGGTCTGTGGAAGGGCCGCTTCTGGGGATGGGTATTGTCGCTGGCGACCGATGTCGGCATCGTCGCGGTGCTCGTCTACAACACGATCAGCGAAGGCGATCTGGAAGGCGACGAGATTGCGCTTGCGGTCGGTTTCCTATTGCCGGTGATCTTGCTGTTGCTGCCGGCGGTGAGGAAGTTCTTCTGGACTCCGTCTGGCCGCCAGGTTTCGGCACAGTCTGCATAGCACACTGTGGGAGATCTCGAATGACAACGAGAACTGCAATGCTGGGAGCAGGCTCACTTTTTCTCTCGGCGCTGATCGTTCAAGGGCAGAGTATTTCCACCGCGGCTTGCTCCGAAGAACTCACGAAATCTGACGGCGACAACCACAGAATCCGCATCAGCACTGGGGTTTCGGAGGGTATGATCCAGAGGAGAGTTTTGCCGGATACGACAGATCTGAAGGGCTCGTAAGGAAATTCGACTGTTGTGGTCAGGGTTCTCATTGATAAGAAGGGCGCTGTTCGATGTGCAGATGCTGAGCAGGGATATCCCAGTCTGTTCGAGCGGAGCGTTGAAGCCGCGAAACAATGGCGATTTCGTCCTTTTCTTCTCAACTCGCAACCTATTATTGCGGAAACTCCGATCGAGTTCGTCTTCAAGAAAGGCAAAGTCAAGGCTCGCTGACTGAAGGATATTGCTTTTATGAACTTCGAAAACATTCTCGTCGAAAAGAAGAACGCGATCGCTTATGTCACCGTCAACCGGCCCAAGGTGCTCAATGCGCTCAACATGGCGACCATGGAGGAACTGCGGGCGGCGTTTCATGACATCAAGCAGGATGCTGCGGTTCGGGTGGCGATTCTGACCGGGTCGGGCGAGAAGGCGTTCATTGCCGGGGCGGACATCGGCGAACTGGCCAAGCATGATGCCGTTTCAGGCAAGGAGTACACGCACCGGGGACAGAATGTTCTCAACCTGATCGAGAACCTGGGCAAGCCGGTGATCGCGTGTATCAATGGATTCGCGCTCGGCGGCGGCTGCGAGATTGCCATGGCCTGCACGATGCGCCTCGCCAGCGAGAACGCCAAGCTCGGCCAGCCGGAAGTGAAGCTCGGCATTATTCCCGGCTACGGGGGCACGCAGCGTCTAGCGCGGCTGGTGGGCAAGGGACTGGCGATGCAGTTGGTGCTCACGGGCGACATGATCACGGCACAGGAAGCGCAGCGCATTGGTCTAGTGAACGAAGTCACCGCTCCTGCCGATCTGATTCCGCGGGCGGAAGCAATCGCTCATAAGATCATCGGGAACGCCCCGCTGGCCGTGCAGTACGCGATGGAGGCGGTGAACAAGGGTATGGAAATGACGCTCTCCGAAGCGCTGTACCTGGAGGCCGTCTTGTTCGGCGTGGCGTGCTCGTCCGAAGATAAGAAAGAAGGGACGGCGGCGTTTCTGGAGAAGCGACCGCCGCAGTTCAAGGGGAAATAGAAATCGGGTGATCGGATCATCGGATGACTGAGTCATTGAATCATTGAGTCATCGGGTCATTGAAACCGGACCGCACAAGAACCAATGACTCAATGACTCAACGAATGACGCAATGAATCAATGTTGAAGTCTCTCCATATCGGCCGGTACGTGGGCGATCCAAAGGATCTGCGGGCGCTGGCAGAGTTCCTGCAGGCGATCGGATTCGAGACAGTTGCCGGCGAGGACGGACGGTCGGCGATTCTTTCCGCGCCGTTGGGCCTGCTGAGCCTGAATTCTCTGGCGAAGGAGTATCCGGCGGAGGTGCGCGAGCGGCTGAAGGACGTAAACCGGTTGCTGGTCATCGAGGTCACGAATCCCGACGCCGTGTTTGAAATTGCGACCAAGCGAAAATTCAAGTTGCTCGCCGATGCAACGAATCCTAAAACCGGCGAACGTAGTTTTTCTCTCGAGTTACCGGGGGAAATTGTCATCACCATTCACGGCAAACCGGACGAACCGGTGAAAGCGGTCGAAGGAAATCTGAATGCAACCGGGAAACGATTTGCTATCGTCGTATCACGCTTCAATGCATTCATCACGGAGCGTCTGCTGCAGGGGGCGCTCGACGCGCTGCGGCGTTCCGGAGCGGCAGAGAGCGATGTCGTGGTGCTGCGCGTGCCGGGCAGTTTCGAGATTCCCGGCGTAGCGAGGACGCTGGCGGAAACGAAAAAGTACGATGCGATTGTTTGCGTCGGATGCCTGCTGCGCGGCGACACGGCGCACTATGACGTCATCGTGAACGAAGTTACTCGCGGGATCGGGCAATCGGCGCAAGAGACCGGAGTGCCGCATGCGTTTGGCGTGCTGACCTGCGACACGCTCGAGCAAGCGATTGATCGCGCCGGACTGAAGATGGGTAACAAAGGGTTTGAGGCGGCGATGGCGGCGGTGGAAATGGCGAATCTGAAGAAGGGTGTCAGGGCTCAGGGGTCAGGTGTTAGGAAGAGCGCTGATCGTCGTTCGTCGTTCGCTGTTCGCAAAGGCAAGGCCAGGTCGACCTCCAAAAACAACTCGAAGCGTTGAAAGTCCGCCAAGACTCCGACTCCAACCTGTAAACTGAGACCAGTCCGAGAGCAGTGGAAAAACTGTGTCGGCCTCGGTGTGGTGCACGCGAATAGCGAGCGACGAACAGCAAACCGCGAATGACGGACGACGAGCGACGAAATTGGGTACACGAAGAAAATCCCGCGAACTGGCACTGCAGATGCTCTTCCAGGCGGACATGGGCAAACAGGAGCCGGAGACGGTCCGCAAGACCTTCTGGGCCGAGCGGGCGAATGTCGACAGCGAGGCGCGTGGGTTTGCGGAGGACCTGTTCCGCGTCGCGTGCGAGAAATCGGCCGAAGTGGACGCACTGATCGAAAAACATACGCAGCACTGGCGCATGGACCGTATGGCGGCGGTCGATCGCAATATTCTCCGCGAAGCGGTCGCTGAGTTCCTTGGATATCCGCAGACGCCGCGCGCGGTAGTGATCAATGAGGCGTTGGAGATTGCGCGGAAGTTCTCAACTCCCGAGTCGGTGCAGTTCATCAACGGTGTGCTCGATAGTGTGGGGAAAGAACTCGGGTAATTGCAGATTGCAGGGGCCAGATTGCAGAAGGAGAGGCTTGAGCGAGCGTTTCTGGCGAGAGGGAGTCTTCTCCTGGCGAAATCCTGAGCGCGAAGGATCTCTTCTTGCTGATCCCTGATTCCCGAAAATTACCACCTGATGTTATTGCGGCCGGACGGCGACCAGATTCGGCGTACAGGGATGAGCCGCATCAAGGTTCGAACACATGCTGTCGCCTGTGTTGACGTTGGTGTAGGGCACCTGTTGGATATCCCCTCCCTGCTGCACATTCACAATATGGACGGAACCTCCGTCGATGCACCTCTGATACGGCGGAGTTTCATCATCATCGGCCAACGTCTGGCAGGCAGCGACGAAGATCTGGGTGCCATCCAGCGTTGACGTCGCGGCCCGCGGCACATCGCCATCGGCGAGCGGAAATGCCGAGGTGGTGCCGCTGGCGACGTCAAAAACGAGAACGGCAGGGATGTTCTGCGCCACCACGATGAATTGGGATCCGTCGCCGGTGAGCCGTGAGTAGAGCGGGACAAAATCACCTTGGCCAAGATTGACAGGTGGAACCACCGCCTGAAAGCTGCTGAACGTCGGAGTGGTTTGGGAATCTGCTCCATCACAAGTGAATTGATCAGCCTGGCCGAGCACACTATGTGTGAACGTCGCCGTCAAGAACTGGACATTGGGCGGCGCCAGGGCCATCAGGGTCTGTTGGATGACGGATTGGTCCGGCGACGTGACGTTTTCTTCAATCCCAGGCAAGGGAAATACCAGGAGCGGATTGGAAGCCAGTGCCGAACTCGCGCCCATGTCCTTCAGATTGCAAGTGGCGACCCCGGAGACCTCGTTCTCGGGAGCGCCGGCGATGTAAGCGAAGCTGCCGTCAGGGGAGAACGCCAAGCCTTGGGCCGGCGCAGCTACGGGCACCGACAGCATGGCGTCGACGGTGGAATAAACGTACAACTTGCCTTGGTTTGTCACGATAAACAGCTTCATCTGATCGGGCGAGAACGCGGCGGAGGTGGCGCCGTCGATCAGCAGATCGACGGGCGGGTTGGTCGCGTGGGCCGCGTCGAAGATATAGACCTGGTTCGGAATTGTCGTGGTATCGGAGACGACGACCTTGTTCCCGTCGGCGGAAAATGCGAGCGGCTTGCCGCAGACGGCGACATTGCAGGGAGTGGTCGCGGAAGAAATTGTACTTACGGTCAAGGTCTGGGCCGACACGTCAACGAACATCAAGCCCATGTCACTGCCGAGATAAGCGCGTGTCCCCCCCGGATTGAACATTAGAGAATTGGGGGTGTAGGGCAGGACCACGCTGGAACCGATCGGCGTGCTGCCGGCGGTGACGGCAAACATCACGCTCGTGCAATTGAAGAGGTTGTTGCAGTCTGTGGTTGCGGTCCATGCCGTAGCGACCGGGGGTTTGGTTTGCGTCACGTGTGTTGTGATGACTCCAAACGCAGGCTGTCCGTTCGCCGCGATTCCGCCACTGGAGTAAATGGGCATTCCGGGCAGAACCCCGATGTTGCACGTCGGAGGAGTACAGGATGCGGAAATGTTGGCCGCACCCGCTTCCTGTCGGCCGGTGACCACGCCGGCGGTACTGACGGTCGCGACCTCGGGATTGGAGGTGCTCCAGGTGAGCGAAGGTTTGGTCAGACTGACACCCAGCGTGTCGACCACATCTGCCAGGAGCGTTTTCGCCCCCCCGGCGTTGATCGTGGTGGAATTCCCCGAGATTCCCTGAATCTGCAGTTTGATCGACTTCACCAGACAGGTGGTGTAGCTGAAGGGGGTGCTTGTCGTTCCCGAAGCACTCGCGATGATCGTCGTCATCCCGGGATCTTTCGCGGTGACCTGAATCTGGTTGTTGGGCAGGCCGACGATGTCGTCCACGGTCAGCACGTTGGCGGGGCTGCTGGTCCAGGCGAAGTTGCCTACAGTATTCGTAATGTCCACCTTGTTGGCGCCATAAGCAGTCGCCTGGAAATTCCAGGTAACGCCCTGTGAGAAGCAAGGATCGGTGGGAATGTCGACCGGAGTGATCTGAATATTCTGAATGTGCTGATGCACGTAAACCGTTGTGGGAGCGCTGCTCACGCCGTTGATCACGGCAGTCACATTGGCAATACCCGCCACACCCGGGGTGCAGACAGTAGGGTTGCTCAGCGAATTCCACGCACCGGCGCAGGCAACCCCGCCACTGGAAATGGTGAGCGAGGCATTGTTGTCCGATTTGTACTGGACTACGCCAATCACGGCGCCGCCACTGCCGTTACGCGCCGACGCGGTGAAATTCTGTGTGCTTCCCAGTTCGAGGGACACATTGGTGGCGGGGGCCAGGGTGACGGTTAGTACCCCCGTACCTGGTTCGGTGGAGGTGCCCTTCCCAACGCAGCCGGAAAGCACAGCGAGCGAAACCAACGCTATAAATATGAGGAAGAATCCGGTACCGCTCCGATGCATGAAACCTCCTCGCGCGACTCCATTCGGCGCGAGCCCAATGTGCAATGGAAAACTGTCAGTGTAGCAGGTGTCAGGGCATAGATGGCAGGTTCTCAGGTCCGTCGGGCTCTCAGTCTGAGAGCGCGAACTAGGTAGCCCGCCTTTCTTAGGCTTTGAGACCGCCAAATGGTGGCCCCGACCTGCCAGTTCACTGGGATGCCGTCAGCAGTGGTTGACGATGTGCAAGGCAGTTGCTATTATCAAAAGGTTCCGCGAGTTAAGTCTGGCTTGCCTGTGTACACGGGCCTGGTCTGGAGTTGAATCCGCAGGCTCCGGGAAAACCTTGGCTGAGCTCTGAAGAAACACGGCTTCGGTCTGGAAGACAAGACTGAATCCGCCCTCGCTGAAACGTCCTGCGAAAACCTCCGCGCCCGGAAGGTGGGAGACACGCGAGGCTATGCAGGAGAAGCAGACGAAACGGAGCGCCTCCGAACCCTGGGGTGAGGCTTGGCGTCACCGTCGTCGGCGACAGTCAGAACGGGAAACCGAACTTATTCCTCACCGGCATTATTGCGCGGGAGAGTATGGCCGGGCATGAGCCTGTGCCAGAACGTGCGACGGGGCGAGCCCTCGTTTCCATGTGGAATTGTGTGGTGTGACGCGGTGTGCCGCGTCCGGAGTGGCGAGAGTGCCGACATTCAATCAGCTGGTGAAAGCAGGACGCGATCGGACGCGCTACAAGACGGCGAGTCCGGCGCTGCAGCAGTGTCCGCAGAAGCGCGGAGTCTGCACGCGTGTGTATACCCAGACGCCGAAGAAGCCGAACTCGGCGCTGCGGAAAGTGGCGCGTGTGCGGTTGACGAATGGAATCGAAGTCACGACGTACATTCCCGGCGTCGGCCACAACCTGCAGGAGCACTCGATTGTGCTGATTCGCGGGGGCCGCGTGAAGGATCTGCCCGGCGTGCGCTACCACGTGGTGCGCGGAACGCTGGATGCGACGGGCGTCGCCAACCGCCAGCAGGGCCGGTCGAAGTACGGCGCGAAGAGACAGAAAAAAGGATAGATGGTCGTTCGTCGTTGGTCGCGAGTCGTTTAGCGGCCCGCGATGCAACGGGCTCGCTAGAAGCTAGCAGCCAGGAGCTAGAAGCTGAATGCCTCGCAAAGGACATATCGCCAAGCGCAGGGTGGAGCCGGATCCGGTGTACGGGTCGGACCTGGTCACGAAGTTCATCAACTCGATGATGTGGCAGGGCAAGAAGTCGACCGCCGAGAACATCTTCTATAAATCGCTGGAGAAGCTGCAGGAAAGAGGCGGCGACGAGGCGCTGAAGCTGTTCAAGAAGGCCGTCGAAAACGCCAAGCCCCTGCTCGAAGTGAAGACACGACGCGTCGGCGGCGCGAACTACCAGGTGCCGATCGAAGTTGGCCCGGACCGCAGAACATCGCTCGCCATTCGCTGGATCGTGACCTACTCGCGCGATCGCGGCGAAAAAGGAATGATCGACAAACTGACGAATGAGTTGCTGGATGCCGCCAACGGCAAGGGTGCCGCGATCAAGAAGAAAGAAGACGTGCATCGCATGGCGGAGGCGAACAAGGCGTTCGCGCATTACCGGTGGTAGATAGTCACGAGCCGCGGGCTTCGAGCTACGAGCAACCGGCGAGCGAGTAGCGACGAACGACCAACGACGGATTTTGGAGCCCCAGAAAGTTTAGAGAAAGACAGTGCCAAGAACAGTCCCATTAGAGCGTTGCAGGAATATCGGCATCATGGCGCACATCGATGCCGGGAAGACCACGACGACGGAGCGGATCCTGTACTACACAGGACGGACGCACCGGCTCGGCGAGGTCCACGAAGGCACTGCGACCATGGACTGGATGGAGCAGGAACAGGAACGCGGCATTACGATCACGTCGGCGGCGACAACGTGCACCTGGCGCGACATCCGCATCAACATCATCGACACTCCTGGCCACGTGGACTTTACGGCTGAAGTGGAGCGCTCGCTCCGCGTACTCGACGGCGCGGTCGCCGTGTTTGACGCTGTCCACGGCGTGCAGCCGCAGTCGGAGAAGGTCTGGCGGCAGGCCGACAAGTACGGTGTCCCCCGAATTTGCTTTATTAACAAGATCGACAAGATGGGTGCCGATTTCGAGCACGCCGTCGACACCCTCCGCAAGCGCCTCAATGCCCGCCCCGTCGCGATTCAGATTCCCATCGGACAAGAAGACAAGTTCAGAGGCATTGTTGACCTCCTTTCGATGAAGGCGATCATCTGGAACGATGAGACCATGGGTGCGGAATACGATACGGAAGAGATTCCTGCCGAATTGAAGAAGAAAGCAGAAGCTTTCCATGCGCAGCTGGTGGAAACCGTCGCCGAGAACGACGACGAGATTCTGCACAAGTTCCTCGAAGGCGAAGCTATTTCCGCCGAAGAACTGCGGGCTTCGCTGCGTAAGTCGACGATCGCGCTGAAGCTCTTCCCGGTGGTCGTGGGAACCGCGTTCAAGAACAAAGGTGTACAGCCGCTGCTCGATGCCGTGGTGGATTACCTGCCTTCTCCTCTTGATACTCCGGAAACGCATGGCATCAATCCGGATAACGGGCAGTCAATCACCCGTCATGCGGACGACAAAGAGCCTTTCTCGGCGCTGGCGTTCAAGATCATGGCCGATCCCTTTGTCGGCCAGTTGACGTTCATCCGGGTGTACTCGGGCCAGTTGCAGTCGGGTCAGTCGGTGATGAACACGCGCACCGGCAAGCATGAGCGCATCGGGCGTTTGCTCAAGATGCACGCCAACAAGCGTGAGGACATTCAGGAAATTCTCGCAGGCGACATCTGCGCGGTCGTGGGATTGCGCAACGTATCGACTGGCGACACGATTTGCGACGAGAAGCATCCGATTACGCTCGAGTCGATCGAGTTTGCGGTGCCGGTCATCTCCGTGGCGGTCGAGCCGAAGACAAAAGCCGACCAGGAAAAGATGGGCATGGCGCTGCAGAAGCTGGCGCAGGAAGATCCTACCTTCAAGGTGCACACCGATCCCGACAGCGGACAGACGATCATCAGCGGCATGGGCGAGTTGCATCTCGAAATCATCGTCGACCGCATGATGCGGGAGTACAAGGTCGAGGCCAACGTTGGCAAGCCTCAGGTCGCATATCGCGAGACCATTCGCAAGCACGCTGAAGCGGAGGGCAAATACATCCGGCAGACGGGCGGTCGCGGCCAGTACGGACATGCGAAGATTCGCCTAGAACCGAACGAGCCCGGCAAGGGATACGAGTTCATCGATGAAATCGTAGGCGGCTCGGTGCCCAAGGAATACATCAAGCCGATCGATCAGGGCATGCGGGAGGCGATGGAAGGCGGCGTCCTCGCCGGATACCCCATGGTCGACATCAAGGCGACGCTCTACGACGGCAGCTACCACGAAGTCGATTCGAACGAAATGGCGTTCAAGATCGCCGGCTCGATGGCATTCAAGGAAGCGGCACGCCGGGCGAGCCCGGTGATCCTGGAGCCAGTGATGGCGGTGGAAGTGGTTACACCGGAAGACTATGCCGGCGTCATCATGGGCGACCTGAGTTCGCGCCGCGGACGGATCGAGGGCATGGAGCATCGGGCCGGCTCGCAGGTGATCAAGGCGATTGTGCCGCTGGCCGAGATGTTCGGCTACGCGACGCACATGCGTTCTTCGACCCAGGGCCGCGCTGAGTACTCGATGCACTTTGCCCGGTATGAAGAGGCCCCGAGGTCGGTGGCGGAAGAGATTATCGCCAAGACGCAGGGGAAGACGACGACGAAGTAGTCGTTGGTCGGTAGTCGTTGGTCGTTAGGCGGTACAAACAGTTTCGCGGGCAAGGGTTTGAGCTAGAAGCTAACAGCTAGGAGCTAGAGGCTGAGACATGGCAAAGGAAAAATTTGAACGGACAAAGCCGCACTGCAACGTAGGGACGATCGGGCACATCGATCACGGCAAGACGACGTTGACGGCGGCGATCACCAAGGTTCTGCAGAAGCACAACCCGAAGATCGTGTTCCGGTCGTTCGATTCGATCGATAACGCGCCGGAAGAGAAGGCGCGCGGAATCACCATCGCGACCGCGCACGTCGAGTACGAGACGACGAACCGGCACTACGCGCACGTCGATTGCCCGGGTCACGCCGACTACATCAAGAACATGATCACGGGCGCGGCGCAGATGGATGGCGCGATTCTGGTGGTCGCGGCGACGGACGGACCGATGCCGCAAACGCGCGAGCATGTGCTGCTGGCGCGCCAGGTGGGTGTGCCGTACATCGTGGTGGCGCTGAACAAGGTGGATGCGGTCGATGATCCGGAGCTGCTCGACCTGGTGGAACTCGAAGTGCGCGAGTTGCTGAAGAGCTACGGATTCCCGGGAGACGATGCGCCGGTGGTGCGAGTGTCGGCGCTGGGCGCGCTGAACGGCGAAGAGAAGTGGGAGAAGCAGGTCGACGCGCTGATGGAGGCGGTGGACAAGAGTGTGCCGCAGCCGGCGCGCGAATTGGACAAGCCGTTCCTGATGCCGATCGAAGATATCTTCTCGATCTCGGGGCGCGGCACGGTGGTGACGGGCCGGATTGAGCGCGGGAAGGTGAAGGTGGGCGAGGAAGTGGAGATTGTCGGGTTCCGGGAGACGCGGAAGACGGTGGTCACCGGAGTCGAGATGTTCAAGAAGCAGTTGGACGAAGGGCAGGCGGGCGACAACGCCGGGCTGCTGCTGCGTGGTATCGGCAAGGAAGACGTGGAGCGCGGGATGGTGTTGGCGAAGCCAGGATCGATCACGCCGCACACGAAGTTCAAGGGGACGGTGTACATCCTGACGAAGGAAGAAGGGGGACGGCACACGCCATTCTTCAAGGGATACCGTCCGCAGTTCTACCTGCGGACGACGGACGTGACGGGCGTCGCAGAACTTCCGGCAGGCACGGAGATGGTGATGCCGGGCGACAATGTGGAGCTGGTGATTGAGCTGATCACGCCGGTGGCGATGGAGAAGGGGTTACGCTTCGCGATCCGCGAAGGCGGCCACACGGTGGGCTCCGGAGCGATCGCCGAGATTATTCAGTAACAGAAGGCAGAAGTCGGATTGCAGAAGTGAAAACCTGTCCTGCAATCAGCATTGGATTGAGCTAGAAGATAAAAGCTAGAGGCTAGGAGCTGGTTTTCATGCCCCGAGAGATCATTACGTTGCAGTGTGGCGAGTGCAAGGAGCGGAACTACTCGACCATGAAGAATCGGAAGACGACGCCGGACCGGATCGAGAAGAAGAAGTTCTGCGCCCGGTGCCGCAAGCACACGCCGCATAAGGAAGTGAAGTAATCTGGTCGGGCCATCGGGCGATGTGTACTTCACCCGATGACCCGATCATCCGATGACCCGATGGAAACAGGGGCGTAAGCTCAACGGTTAAACTGCCGGTCTCCAAAACCGGACTTGGGGGTTCGAATCCCTCCGCCCCTGCCAGAGTTTTGGAAGCGGTCGAGGAAAGCGGGAAGTCATGGCAACAGCAGTGGAACAAAACGCGATCACAACGACGATCAGGTCCTGGCCGGAGCGGATCAAGAGTTTCTACAACGACGTCCGCACGGAGATGAGGAAGGTCACCTCACCATCGCGCAAGGAAGTTCAGGGCACGACGACCGTAGTCATTATCACCGTGTTTCTGTTCGCGTTCTATTTCTGGGTGGTGGACCTGGCGATCAGCAGCAGTCTGGACAAGTTCCTCCACTATTTCTCGCATCGGTAGGCGAGCGAAAGAAGTCACTTATGCAGGACGAAGAGAAGAATCAGACGGCAGCCGAGACGGTGGAAGAGCCCAAGCCGGCAGGGGCGGAGACTGCCGCCGAGCCGCCGCGCAATCCGAATATGAGGTGGTACATCATCCACGCGTATTCGGGATTTGAGCGCAAGGTGAAGGAGTCGCTCGAATCGCGTGTGCAGGCGTTCGGGCTTCAGGACAAGATCGGCAAGGTGCTGATCCCGACTGAGTCGGTGACCGAAGTTCGCGGCGGCAAGAAATACACGTCAGAGCGCATGTTCTATCCCGGCTACGTGCTCGTGGAAATGGACATGGATGACCATGTCTGGCACGTGGTGAAAGCAACGCCGCGCGTGACGGGATTTGTCGGTACCGGCCAGCAGCCGACACCGCTGTCGGAAGAGGAAGTGAACCACATCGTTTACAAAGTGGCTGACAGCAGGGAAAAGCCAAAGCTCAAGGTCAAGTTCGAGAAGAACGAAACGGTGCGCATCTCCGAAGGGCCGTTTGCGACGTTTACCGGTGTGGTTGACGAAGTGAACGAGGATCGCGAGACGCTGAAGGTAATGGTCACGATTTTCGGGCGGTCGACTCCGGTGGAGTTGGAGTTTGGGCAAGTCGAGAAAGTCGCGTAGTAGTAGCGAGTCGCGTATAGCGAGTAAAGACAAGTTCCAGGTTGCCGGGCCGAAAATCCTAGACCCGGGGTTGGGACGGAAGAGAGATCATGGCAAAAAAGGTTACAGGTTCAGTCAAGTTGCAGATTGCGGCGGGCAAGGCGACGCCGGCGCCTCCGGTCGGTCCGGCGCTGGGTCAGGCGCAGATCAACATCATGGAGTTCTGCAAGCAGTTCAACGCCCGCACGTCACAGAAGGAACTGGAAGGGCTGATCATCCCGGTGGTGATCACGGTCTACAACGACCGGTCATTCACGTTCATTACTAAGACCCCGCCGGCGTCGGTGCTACTCAAACGAGCAGCAGGGATCGCCAAGGGCTCAGGCGCGCCGAACAAGGATAAGGTCGGTAAGGTGACAGCAAAACAGGTTGAAGACATCGCCAAGCAGAAGATGCCCGATCTGAACGCAGCTTCGGTGGATGCAGCGATCCGGAGCGTGCGCGGGACGGCGCGGTCCATGGGAATTGAAGTGATCGGATAGTAATCGCTACGAGCTTCCAGCCGCCAGCTTCTAGCAAGCTATAGCGGGGTTGCTAGAAGCCAGTAGCTAGAAGGTAACAGCTGTTTGTCATTTACCACGGTTCATCGGAAGGACGATGTTCGGTGGGAGACGAGGAAACAATGAAGAAGTCAGGGAAGAACATCGAGAAGGCACGGAAGGCGGTTGAGACCCGGCCTTACACCCTGCAGGAAGCGGTTCCACTCCTGCAGAACGTGAAATACGCAAAATTCGACGAGACGGTCGAGGTCACCATGCGGCTGGGCGTCGATCCCAAGCACGCGGACCAGATGGTGCGTGGCACCGTGGTTCTGCCGCACGGGTTGGGCAAATCAAAGAAAGTTCTCGTGATCGCGAGCGGCGAGAAAGTGCGCGAGGCCGAAGCTGCAGGCGCAGATTTCGTCGGCGGGGAGGACATGGTCGAGAAGATCACAAAAGAGAACTGGACCGACTTCGACGCACTGATCGCTACGCCCGACATGATGAAATCGGTTGGGCGCCTCGGCAAAGTTCTCGGTCCGAAGGGCTTAATGCCGAACCCGAAAACCGGAACGGTGACGATGGACGTTGCGCGCGCTGTCCAGGAAGTAAAGGCCGGGAAAGTGGAATTCCGCACGGACAAGACGGCGCTGGTACATTGCCCGGTCGGCAAGATGTCGTTCACGCCCGACAAGCTGATTGAGAACGCTACGACGCTGATTACGAGCGTGGTCAAGGCGAAGCCGGCAGTGGCCAAGGGCAAGTACATCAAGGGCTGCTACCTGAGTTCCACGATGGGACCGGGGATTTCGCTGGATACGTCGGCAATCGAAGCAGCGGCAAAAGCGTAAGACCGTCGTTCGGCGTAGTCGTTCGGCAAGCCATGCCGGCATCGATGACCCGAACGACCAACGATAAACGACCAACGACTTCTTGAAAGGGTCTGAACATGGCGGTTACGAGAGCGAAGAAGAAAGAACTGGTTGACAAACTCAGCAGCGAGCTGAAGAACGTCACGAGCGTGATTGTCTCGACTTATACCAAGCAGACAGTGGCCCAGGACTACGAGTTGCGCAAGGCGCTGCGTTCGACGGGCGCAAAGTATCGCGTGGTGAAGAACACGCTGGTGGAGCGCGCCAGTCAGGGCACCAAAGTCGAAGAGGGTCTGAAGAATCTGTCCGGAGTGACTTCGATCGCTTACACCTCAGGCGATCCGGTAGCGTTGGCCAAAGCACTGTCGAAGTATGCCAAGGATAATCCGGAATTCACCTTCAAGGCGGGCGTGGTCGAAGGCCGGGTGATCTCGATTAAAGAGATCGAAGCGCTGGCCACGATGCCCTCGAAGGAAGAGATTTATTCGAAGCTTCTGTTCCTGCTGAATGCTCCGGCGCAGCGGCTGGCGACGGCCGTCGGCGCTGTCGGACGCAACCTGGCGGTGGTAATCAACCAGGGCGTGCAGGAGAAGAAATTCAAGGAGGCGTAAGCCTCCGCGATTTGTAATTGGGAAATTTGTAATTGGTAATTTGAAAATCTTGGGGTGACGTGGGTTTTCAATTACAAATCACCAATTACAGATCTCGTCGAGTTTCGATCGGCTCTGCCGGTCAGAAAAGATTTGGTCATCGCAAGCTCGGGGTTGCGCGGCCTGAAGTTCACGCGTTGTCTGGCGCGGAACAGAGGGCCTGGTCGCACTGGAAACCTGGCGAAGCGGTGACGAAATCGCACATCAACGTCGGGACGGGCTCACCTGTCCGGCGGCGGAAAACTGGAGAACACAATGGCGGATCTCGCGCAGTTGGAAGAATCAATCGTAGGCCTGTCTCTGCTGGAAGCGGCGGAACTGGTCAAGAAGCTGGAATCGCGTCTGGGCGTATCGGCGGCAGCAGCGGCCCCCGTCATGGTGGCGGCAGGCGGCGGCGCGGCGGCAGCGGGTGCTGCTCCGGCTGAGGAAAAGACCGAATTCACCGTCGTCCTGAAAGACGTTGGTGCCAATAAGATCAACGTTATCAAGGCGGTACGGGAAGTCACGAGCCTCGGTCTGAAGGAAGCCAAGGACCTGGTGGACGGCGCTCCGAAGAACATCAAGGAAGGCGTTTCGAAGGAAGAAGCCGAGACCATCAAGAAGAAGTTCACCGAGGCGGGCGCTACCGTCGAAGTGAAATAAAATCGGTTTCAGGGTAGCGAATAAGTAGATGAATCCCGGGTGAGGGTGTTAGTATCTATATACTCACCCGGAATTCTGACCTGAGGTGGCAGCGACCCGACACTCCGAAAAATCGATATTGGAAGCGGTGCGCTGAAACGAGTTTGGCAGCCGGTCCCGCGGGCGGCGGGACGGAACAGGCCTTTTGAACTGGCGCGG
>Ga0335084_10001134_pt1 | contig 24305 bp, 17 predicted proteins | sample Lox_Sample_44_FD_206721 | JGI IMG/M metagenome (GOLD analysis project Ga0335084, IMG submission 206721) | Soil microbial communities from Loxahatchee National Wildlife Refuge, Florida, United States - Lox_Sample_4.4 | ecosystem: Environmental > Terrestrial > Soil > Wetlands | place: USA...
CGGCGGCGACCCGGACCACCCGGTCACGCAGGGCTTCATCTGCCTCCGGACCTCGCAGTTCCCCGCCCGGCAGAACGATCCGGAACGGGTCACGACGCCCCTGAGGCGCACGTCCTCCGGCTTCGTCCCCGTGACGTGGGCGGAGGCGCTCGGCGCCATCGCGGAGCGGCTCCTGGCCATCCGGCGGGAATCGGGACCGGCCGCGATCCTCCACTACCGGTCGGGCGGCTCGCTCGGCCTCCTGAAGTACGTCGTCGACCTCTTCTGGGAGAAGTTCGGCCCGGTCACCGTGAAGCGCGGCGACATCTGCTCGGGGGCGGGCGACGCGGCGCAGGAGACCGATTTCGGCCACGAGGACTCGCACGACCTCTTCGACCTCCTGAACTCGAAGAACATCCTCCTCTGGGGGAAGAACCCGAACGTCTCGAACGTCCACCTGCTGCCCCTGCTCCAGAAAGCGAGGAAAGCGGGGGCCCGGATCCTTCTCGTCGATCCGGTCCGGCACAAGGGGGGGACGCTCGCGGACCGGACGATCCTCGTCCGCCCCGGCGGCGATTTCGATCTGGCGATGGGAGCCGCCGCGCTTCTCTTCGAACGAAGCGAGACCGACCCCGAGGCGCCGTCGTACTGCGACGACTTCGAGAAGTTCCGGGAGCTGGCGCTGTCGCGCTCCCCCGCGGCCTGGGCGCGGGCCGCCGACGTGAGCCTCGAGGACGTCGGCGCGGTCGCCTCCGCACTCGCCGGGAAGCCGTGCTCGATCCAGGTCGGCTGGGGGATGGGCCGGCGGATGAACGGCTCGGCCATCGTCCGCGCCCTCGACGCGCTCGGCGGCGTGAGCGGGAACATCGGGATCGCCGGCGGCGGCGTCTCCTTCTATTTCAGGAGGCGCGGCGCGTTCGACACCTCCTTCGTCGCGAAGAACCCGCCGCGGACCCTCTGCGAGCCGCTCCTCGGAAAGGAGATCCTGGGGGCGCGGGATCCCGAGGTCCGCGCCGTCTGGGTGACGGCGGGGAATCCCGTGGCCATGCTCCCCGACGCCGCCACGGTGGCGCGCGCCCTCGAAACGCGGGAGCTGGTCGTCGTCGTCGACTCGTTCCTGACCGACACCGCGCGCCGGGCCCACTTCGTCCTCCCGACGACGACCCTCGTCGAGGACGACGACCTCTTCGGGGCGTACGGTCATCACTGGCTGGGCGCCTCCACGCCCGCCGTGGCGCCTCCCGAAGGGGTCCTCTCCGATCTCGAGATCATCCAGGCGCTCGCCGCGGAGATCGACGTGCGGACCGGAACGTCCGAAGAGAACGTCTCTCCAAAGGTCAAAGGGACCGCCCGGGAGTGGAAGCAGAGACTGCTCCGCCGCGTCGAGCCGCTCGCCGTCACGGTCGATCGGCTGGAGAAGGAATCCCTCCGGAACCCCTTTGCAGAAAAGGTGCTCTTCGCAGACCGCCGCTTCCCGACCGATACCGGGCGGATGAAGCTGATCCACGCCATGCCGGTCACGCCTCCGGAGGAGACCGGCTTTCCCCTCTGGCTCTTCTCGAACTCCACCGAGAAGGCCCAGAGCTCTCAGTGGGCGGGGACGCCGCCGGAAGCCCTGACGGCCACCTGCCATCCGGCGGCCGCGAACGGCTTCGGCGACGGAGAGGTCGTCTGCCTCGAAAGCGCGCTCGGGCGGCTTCGCGCGCGGCTCAAGCTCGACCCGTCGCAGCGCCGCGACGTCGTCATCGTCCCGAAGGGGGGGCACTTCGACGCCGGCACCTCGGCCAACGCCCTCATTCGCGCCCGGACGACGGATGCAGGTGAAGGTGCGGCCTACCAGGACTGCCGGGTGCGGATCGTCGGGGCCTGAGCCCTACTCCGCGGCTCCGAGCGGGGCCAGCTCCTCCCGGACCTTCGCCGCGTCGCCCACCGCGACGACCAGCGCGCGAGAGGAGGCGAGGTACCGCTTCGAGACGCGCTTCACGTCGGCCTTCGTGACCTTCGCGAGCGTCTCGGTCGTGAGTCCGATCTCCGAGGGCGGCAGGCCGAGAACCCAGAGGCGCGAGAGCTCGTCGGCGAGCCCCGGGCCCGTCTGGAGCGAGATGGCCTTCAGGCCGGCGAAGACCCGGCGGGAGCGCTCCATCTCCTCGTCGGTCGGCTCCGTCGTCGCCATCCGCGTCATCTCGTAGAAGATCTCGCCGAGCGAGGCTCCCGTGACGTCGTTCCGGACGGCGGCGCGGCTCCGGACCGTCCCGCGGGCGGCGAGCCACCGAACGCCCGCCCCCGGCGAGTAGGTGTAGCCCTTCTCCTCGCGCAGGTTCTGGACGAGGCGCGAGGTGAAGGCGCCGCCGTACATCGTCATGGCCAGCTCGAGGGCGCCCGCGTCGGCGCTCGTCCGGAGCGGCCCGAGGAGGCCCACGACGAGGACCGTCTGGACGGAGCCCGGCCGGTCCAGGATCTCGATCCGTCTCGGCCCCGCGGGAGGCTTCGCCTCGGGCGCGGGGGGCGGGGCTTCGCCGCTTCCCTTCCAGCTCCCGAAGAGGCGCTTCACCTCGGCCGTGACAGAGACGGGATCGACGGCCCCGACGACGAGAAGGAGGCTCCTCTCGGGCCGCAGCCGGCGGCGGCTCTCGGTGAGGAGTCGCCCGGAGGTGACCGCGTCGATCGAGTCGGCGGTGGGCGCGATCACGCCGTACGGGTGGCCTCCGTAGAGCCCCTTCGCGAAGGCGCGCGCGGCGACGAAGAAGGGATCCGACTCCTCGGTCTCGAGACGTTCGTGAGCGAGGGCCTTCACCCGGGCGACCCCTTCCGCCGGGAAGGAGGCGCGGCGCGCGACGTCGGCCACGACGTCGAGAAGAAGAGGCGTCTTGCCGGCGAGGCCCGAGACGCCGATCGTGAGGGAATCCGGGAGGGCGGCGGTGACGAGGTCGCCCCCGGCTCCCTGAACCGCCGTCGCGAGAACCGGCCCGTTCCGTCCCGCCGTCCCTTCCTTCAGGGCATCGGCGAGAAGCTGGGCGAAGCCCGGCTCGGAGGGAGCGTCGTCGGAGAGGCCGCCCTTGACCACGAGACGGACGCTCACGAGCGGGACGCCGTCCTTCCGGACGACCTGGACGACGAGGCCGCTCGGCAGCGTCAGGGAGACGACGTCGGGGGAAGGGAGCGGCTTCTCCGGAAGAAGCGCGGGGAGGTCTTCGGGAAGCGTCATCGCATCGGCCTTTTTCGGATTCTCGGCGGAAAGCGGAAGGGCGGCGGCCAGAAGGAGCGCCACGGCGGCCCTCACGGCGAGTCTCCCGCTTTTCCCGCCTCTTCCGCCTTCCGGGTCTCGCCCTTCGGCGTGACGACGACCGTCGCGCGGGCGGAGGGGACGAGCCACGCGGCGGCGCGCCGGACGTCCTTGCCGGTCACCGCCTCGACTTTCTTCGGGAATTCCAGGAAACCGTCCGGACGCCCGTCGAAGGCGACCGCCTGGGCCAGCTCCACGGAGAGGCCGAACCGCGATTCGAGGTTCGCGTACCAGTCGGCCAGGATCTTCGTCTTCACGCGGGAAAGCTCCTCGGCGGGCACGCCCTCTTTCACGATCCGAGCCACTTCCGCGTCGACGGCGGCGAGGACTCTCGCGTACGGCACGTCCCGCTTGTAGGCGATGCGGGAGAGGAGCAGCGTCGTCCCGTCGTACCAGGCGCCCCCCTGGAACGGGTTGAAGCCGCCGGAGACGTCCGTCGCGATCTCGCTCCCTTCCACGAGGGCGGTGTAGAGGCGCGCCGCCCGTCCGTTATGGAGGAGCTCCCCGAGGACGAGAAGCGGGATGGCGTCGACGTGCGTCCGGGAGGGCATGCGCCAGCCCATGCCGAGAGCGGGCGTCTTGGCGAGCGCCGACTCCTTCACGACGACGGCGCTCCGGGCGCGGGGCGGCTCCGAGAGGTCGGGGCGCGCCGGCGTCTCGCCTCTCGGGATCGCGCCGAAGTACCGCTCGGCCTTCGAGAAGACTTCCTTCGCCGGGACGTCCCCGGCGACGGCGAGGACGGCGTTGTTCGGGCGATAGTAGGCGGCAAAGAAGCTCTTCACGTCCGCGACGGACGCCGCATCCAGATCATGGAAGTCACCGTAGCCGTCGTGGGCGTTCTCCCACTTGTCGAAGAGCGCCTTCGGAAGGTCCTGGTATTCGAAGAGACCGTACGGATCGTTCTGGACGTTGACGCGGATCTCCTCCTTGACGACGTCCCGCTGGTTGTCGAGGGCGGCCGCCTCGAAGGCGAGGGTCTTCATCCGGTCCGCCTCCAGCCAGAGGAAGCGGTCGAGCGCCGGAGAGGGGAACGACTCCCAGTAGATCGTTACGTCGGGGCGCGTCTGGCCGTTGTTCGTCCCGCCGGATCCCTCGCAGACGCGGTCGAAGACCCCTTTCGGCGCGTTCGGCGTCCCTTCGAACATCAGGTGCTCGAAGAGGTGGGCGAAGCCGGTCCGGTTCCTCGGCTCGAGGCGCGAGCCGATCCGGTAGAGGACGGTGAGCCCCACGACCGGGCTGCCCGGCTGCTCGGAGACGACGACGGTGAGGCCGTTGGACAGGACGTGTGTCTTCACGGGAAGGCTCATTCTCGGCGACGCGGCGCCGGACGGCGGCGCGAGGAGCGCCGGGATCAGGAGGGCGGCGGCGGAGAGCACGGGCGGTTGAATCTCAGGACCTGATCAGCTGCCGCGCGATGACCATCCGCTGGATTTCGGAGGTCCCCTCGCCGATCGTGCAGAGCTTCACGTCGCGGTAGTACTTCTCGGCCGGGTAGTCCTTCGTGAAGCCGTACCCGCCGTGGATCTGGACGGCGAGGCCCGCGACCTTCACCGAAACCTCCGACGCGAAGAGCTTCGCCATGGCGGACTCCTTCGTCGTCTTCGCCCCGCGGTCCTTCAGGACGGCGGCCCGCATCGTGAGGAGCCGTGCGGCGTCGATCTCCGTCGCCATGTCGGCGAGGTAGTTCTGGATCGACTGGAACTCGCAGATCGGCTTTCCGAACTGCTCCCGCTGCTTCGCGTAGCCGAGGGCGCACTCGAAGGCTCCCTGAGCCATCCCGAGCGCGAGGGCGGCGATGGAGATCCGTCCGCCGTCGAGCACGGTCATCGCCTGGACGAACCCCTCGCCGGGGCCCCCGAGGAGGTTCTCCTTCGGAATGCGGCACTCCTCCATCACGAGGGTCGCCGTGTCGGAGGCCCGGAGCCCCAGCTTGTTCTCCTTCTTGCCGGCGGTGATCCCCTTCTGGTGCAGGTCGACCACGAACGCCGAGATCCCGTGCGTTCCGAGCGTCCGGTCGGTCACCGCCATCAGGACGGCCACGTCACCGACGGAGCCGTGGGTGATGAAGGTCTTCGATCCGTTCAGGATCCACTCGTTCCCGTCGAGGACGGCCGTCGTCCGGGTCCCCTTCGCGTCGCTGCCGGCCCCGGCCTCGGTCAGGCCCCACGCCCCGATCAGCTTCCCCTCGGCGAGGGGGACGACCCACCTTCTCTTCTGCTTCTCGGTCCCGAAGAGAAAGAGGTGGTTCGTGCAGAGGCTGTTGTGCGCGGCGACGGAGATCCCGACCGAGCCGTCCACGCGCGACAGCTCCTCGACCACGTTCACGTAGTCGACGTAGGAGAGGCCCGCGCCTCCGTACTCCTCGGGGAAGATCACTCCCAGCATGCCGAGCTCGCCGAGCTTCCGGACGATCTCGCGGGGGTAGCTCTGCGACTCGTCCCACTCCATGACGTGGGGCGCGATCTCCGACTCCGCGAACTCGCGGACCATCTTCTTGACGGCGAGCTGCTCTTCGGTCAGCGTGAATCCGTCCGCGAGGGCTGCGGCGGGTGGGGCCGCGTCGAGAACGGTGTTCATCGGTTCACCCCGGACGCCCCATTCTGGATCTTTGACAGGAGCGTCAAATTTCCTGGCTATCTTACCGCGCCCGCGGCCGGGACGGGAGGAAGCGAGGAGAGGGAGACGAGCCCGGTCCCCGGGTAGTAGCGGGCCAGGATCTCGACGTGCGTCCGGCCCGACAGCGCCATCCCGAAGGCGCCGGTCTGGCAGAGGCCGACGCCGTGCCCCCAGCCCCGCCCGAAGAAGGTGAAGACGGGAGTCCCGGTCTCGTCCTTTCCCGCGACGACCGTGAAGAGCGTCTCCGGAAGGGAGAGCGCGAAACGGATCTCGAGGCCCGTCAGAATGACCGGCCCGGCGTCCGTCGTGACACGGACGCGCTTGGCGCGGCCCGAAGTCCCCCGCTCGAGGACCTCGACCTTCTTCACGACGGTTCCCGTCCGGGACGGATCGCGCTCGCGGAGCTTCCCGGCCAGCTCCCCCCCGGTGAAGCGGCGCGTCCAGTGGATCCAGGCGGACTCCCGGTCGCTCGTTCCCTCGGCCGGGGCGGGCGCGCGCAGGAGGCCGACGGCGCTTCCCCCGCGGACGAAGACGCGCACCCGGTCCCCGGGATAGATCCGAAGGCCCGCCACGGGGACGGCCGCGTCCGCGGTTCCGGTAAGAAGCGCCGGAGCGGCGAGCGGATAGACGCTCTTCCCCTTCGCCGACTTCACCGTGATGTCCGGCGCCGCCACGCCGACGAGCCGTCCCTCGATCTCGTCGAAGTCGCCGAGGCGGGCGAGAAGGCCGGCCCAGAGCCCGGCGACCTCTTCCGGGTGGAGGGCCCGGGACGTCGGAAGCGCCGTGCCGCCGGCGAGCTGGAAGCGCGACAGCAGCGCCCAGGCCGCGCGCGCCTTCGGGCTCCAGGCGCCGGGCGCCCCGTCGCGCTCGACCTCCTCCGTCAGCAGAGAGACGTCGCCGTACCCCCCGCCTTCGACGATCTCGGCGTAGGCGGAGGCCGGCCAGAGGGCGTGCGCGCCGCTCCGCGGGGGAAGGCCGAGCCGCGCCCGGACGGCGTTCCGCGCGGCGGCGGCCCCGGCGGACGTCGGGTCCTTCCCGAGCGACGCGAGGAGCGCGCGGCCGCGCGCTCCGAGGAGCGTCGTCGTCCGGGCGGTCCCCTTGGCGACCGGGCGTCCGTCGAGCGTGACGGGAGTCTCGCCCGAGCAGGGAACGGAGACGAGGTAGGGGCGCGGCGCAGCGGCGGTCGTGAAGACGTCGTCTCCGTTGGCCGTCCTCCCGCCGCAGGTGGAGGTGAAGAGGGCGTCCGCGAGCTTCCCGTCGTAGACGAGGACCTCGCCGGCCGTCTCCTCGACGGCGCGCGTGGAGAGCGGCTGCTCCGCGGCGACGCCGCCGTAGACCTGGCAGCGCGCGGTGGCGCAGAGGTCGTATCCCTCGGCGGCGAAGTCGCCGCGCCGCTTCAGCGCGTAGGTCCGGGCGGCCACGGCCTGCGCCTTGAGCGCTTCCACCTCGTCATAGACGCGGGGCCCCATTTCGGCCGGAACGACCCCGTTCAGATAGTCCTCCAGGTTCACGCGATTGACGACGTGGAGGGTCCCGCGCGGCGTGGCGCGGAGGAGGAGGAACCCGCGGTACGACGTTTCGCCGAACGGGACGGGGCCCCCGTCGGCCCTCCCCAGCGCGACCGGCGACGGCCGCTCTTCGCTCCGTCCGTTCTCTTCGACGAGGACGGCGCCGGAAGCGGCCGCCGGGCGGAAGACGAGCGCGCCGCGACGCAGCTCGATCTTCCCGCCGGAGAGGAGGAGCCACTCGCCGGCCGGAAAGGAGGCTGACGGGCGGTCGATCCCGACGGCCACGTCGAGCGCCACGGGTTTCACGTCCGGAAACGGGGGAATCGGGGCCGGGGTCGGTGTCGGGAGGGTCGCCGTCGGACCGGGCGTCGGCGTCGGCGGGGGCGGGGTGACGGGGGGCGGGCCCGGCGCGCAGGAGGCGACGACGAGGGCGAGGAGGAAGAGAGTGACTCGGCTACGAATCACGAAAGAGGGGTGCCGAGGCGCGCTTCGCGCCGAAAGTCCTTCCCACCCATCTCAACGAGCCGGCACATTTCGAACAGGCGGCTCCTTACGGCAGTTCCGATGCGCAACTCGAGCGTCTCATCTCCCGGTTTTTGAGGCCTGTCTTCGAAGTTCGTCGTGATGATCGTCAGTCGTTTCCTGTTGTACCGGGTATTCAGCAAGCCATAGAGGACGTCGCGAGCCCAGTCCGTCGGGCGCCGGGCACCCAGTTCGTCGAGGACGAGGAGGTCCGCCTCGCGGTAGATCTGGAGGACGTCGTCCTCGGACTCGTCCGATCCCTTCGAGAAGGTCGCCTGGATTCGGGAGAGGAGGTCCGTGAAGTCGCAGAAGACGGCCTTGACGCCCATGGTGTCTATAAGCTCCAGGAGAATCGCAACCGCCAGGTGCGTCTTTCCGACGCCGACTGGCCCTGTGATCAACAGGCCGACTTCGACGGCGCCAAATTCCGTGACGAACCGTCGGGCGACGGCTTTCGCTCTTTCTTGAGAAGGATCCTGGGGCCGATAGTTTGTCAGGTTGCAGTCGCGGTAGCGCTCCGGGATCCGTGCCGCCCGGCGGCGAGCTTCCCGGTCGTTTCCTTCGCGGCAGCGGCAGGGCAAGAGCTTCCGCCCGTCCTCCGATTCGAGGAGGCCGAATCCCTTGCAGACGGGGCAGGGGGCGGGGGATTCCGCGAGAGAGGGCGCCACGGCCGGATTGTATTAGTTCAGGTAGGCCCGCAGCGCCCGGGTCTTCAGGGTCCGCTTGATCCGGGAGATGGCCTGCGCCTCGATCTGCCGGACCCGCTCGCGCGAGAGCTTCAGCTCCTCGCCGATCTCCTGCAGCGTCATCGGCTCCCGCTCGCCGTCGCTCCCGTCCTCCGGGATGCCGAACCGCCGGCAGATGATGGCCCGTTCCTTCTTCGGGAGGACGTCGAGGAGCTGGCGGGTCTGCTCGATCGAGGAGCGGCGCAGGAGCTGCTCGTCGGCCGCCGCCACGGTCGTCTGCTCGAGCGTGTCCTCCAGCGTCCGTTCTTCCTCGATCCCGAGCGTCTCCGAGAGCGACTCGGAGGAGCGCGACATCGCGAGGAGCATCTCCACCTCGGGGGGGGACAGGCCCGCCTCCTCGGCGATTTCGGCCACCGTCGGCTCGCGGCCCAGGCTCCGCCCCAGCATGTCGCGGACCCTGAGGACGCGGGCATGGAGGGTCGCCTGCTTGTGCGGGAGGCGGATCGCCCCCCACTGCTCGGAGAGCGCGTGCGAGATGGCCTGACGGACCCACCAGACGGCGTAGGTGATGAACTTCACTCCCCGTTCGGCGTCGAAGCGCCGCGCCGCCTGGATGAGGCCGATGTTTCCCTCGTTGATCAGGTCGAGGAAGGAGACCTCGGGCGAGTGGAAGCGCTTGGCGTACGAGACGACGAACCGGAGGTTTCCGCGGACCAGCTCGTCCACGGCCTCCTTCCGCGTCTCCTCGGGCGTCGACGGGTCCTGGATGAGGCGCCCCAGCTCGCGCTCGCGCTCGGGAGCAAGGATCGGGTACCGGGCGATGTCCTCCAGATACTTGCGGAGGACTCGGGACTCGTCGTCGGGACGGGCGCGCTGGGTCACGGGACGCCGATTATCAACCCGCACGCGCCGCCGCGAGCGGGGGCCGGACTCCCGTCAGTCGGTCCGGCGGGCCAGGTCGCCCCGGGGGCGGATGACGAGGGCCGTGGAGCGACCTTCGCCCCGCCCGGCGTGATCGGCGGCCACCGCCCGGATCGCGTCCATGAGCCGCTCGACCTCCCCTTCCATCTTCGTCAGGCGGGAGCGCAGGTCGAGGATGACCTCCACGCCGGCGAGGTTCACCCCCAGCTCGCGCGTCAGTGTGAGGATGATCTCGAGCCGCTCCACCGTATCCTGATCGTAGAGCCGCGTGTTGCCCGCGGAGCGCGGCGGCCGGATGAGCCCCTCGCGCTCGTAAAGACGAAGGGTCTGGGGGTGGACTCCGAAGCGGCGGGCCACCACCCCGATCAGCACGTACGACGTCTCTCGGGGCCCCCGGGAGCGAGACGGGGCCGGTCCGTGCGGCCCCGCCCCGTGTCGGTCGTGCTTCATGGCCGGGTCACTTCTTCTCCTCGACGACCTCGGCGTCGATCACGTCGTCGGGCTTTCCCTTCGGCGCGCCCGCCTCCGGGGCGCCGGCGGGCGACGGCCCCGGGGCCGGCGCCGACTTGTAGAGCGCCTCGGCGATCTTGTAGCTCGCCTTCTGGAGATCCTGGGCCGCGCGGCGGAGAGATTCCGCGTCGCCGGCCTTTCCTTCGAGCACCTTCTTCGCGTCGGCGATGGCGCTCGCGACGGCCTCCTTCTCGGAGGCGGGCACCTTGTCGCCGCTCTCCTCGAGGAGCTTCTCGGTCGAATAGACGAGCGAATCGAGCTGGTTCTTCGCCTCGACGGCGTCCCGGCGCGTCTTGTCCTCGGCCCGGTGCGCCTCCGCCTGCTTGACGGCGCCCTCGACCTCGTCCTTCGACAGGCCGGAGGAGCCCTCGATCCGGATCCGCTGCTCCTTCCCGGTGCCGCGGTCCTTCGCCGCGACGTGAAGGATTCCGTTGGCGTCGATGTCGAACGTCACCTCGATCTGCGGCAGGCCACGAGGCGCCGGCGGGATGCCCAGGAGCTGGAACGTGCCGAGCCTCTTGTTGTCGGCGGCCATATCGCGTTCGCCCTGGAGGACGACGATCTCGACCGACGTCTGGCCGTCGCTGGCGGTCGAGAAGACCTCGGACTTCTTCGTGGGGATCGTCGTGTTCCGCTCGATGAGACGCGTCATGACGCCGCCGAGCGTCTCGACGCCGAGCGAGAGCGGCGTCACATCGAGGAGAAGCAGGTCCTTCACGTCGCCCGCGAGGACGCCCCCCTGGAGTGCGGCGCCGACCGCGACGACCTCGTCCGGGTTCACGCCCTTGTGCGGCTCCTTGCCGAACAGCTCCTTCACGATCGCCTGGATCCGCGGCATCCGCGTCTGGCCGCCCACGAGGACGACCTCGTCGATCCGGTCGGCGGTCAGATCCGCGTCCTTGAGGGCCTGCCGGCAGGGGGCGACCGAGCGCTGGATGATCTCCTCGACCATCGCTTCGAGCCGGGCCCGCGTCAGCTTGATCGTCATGTGCTTCGGGCCCGCCGCGTCGGCGGTGATGAAGGGGAGGTTGATCTCCGTCTCCACCGTCGAGGAGAGCTCGATCTTGGCCTTCTCGGCGGCCTCCTTGAGGCGCTGCATGGCCATCGGGTCCTTCCCGAGGTCGATCCCCTGGTCCTTCTTGAACTCCGCGAGGAGCCAGTCGACGATCCGCTGGTCGATGTTGTCGCCGCCCAGGTGCGTGTCGCCGTTCGTGGATTTCACCTCGACGACCCCCTCGCCCACCTCGAGGATGGAGATGTCGAAGGTGCCGCCGCCGAAGTCGTAGACGGCGATCGTCTCGTTCTTCTTCTTGTCGAGGCCGTACGCGAGAGCGGCCGCCGTCGGCTCGTTCACGAGCCGCTCGACCTTCAGGCCGGCGATCTGCCCCGCGTCCTTCGTGGCCTGACGCTGCGCGTCGTTGAAGTAGGCCGGGACGGTGATGACCGCCCGCTCCACCTTCTCCCCGAGGTACGCCTCCGCGGCCTCCTTGAGCTTCGTCAGGATCATCGCGGAGATCTCAGGCGGCGAAAACTCCTTCCCCTGGACGAGGACGCGCGCGTCGCCGTTCGACGAGCGGACGACCTTGTAGGGGACCATCTTCATCTCGGCGCTCACCTCTTCCTGGCGGCGCCCCATGAACCGCTTGATCGAGTAGACCGTGTTCTCGGGATTCGTCACGGCCTGCCTCTTGGCGACCTGACCGACGAGCCGCTCGCCCGACTTGGCGAAGCCGACGACGGAAGGCGTCGTGCGCCCCCCCTCCGAATTCGCGATGACCTCCGCGCTGCCTCCTTCGAGGACGGCCACGACGCTGTTCGTCGTTCCGAGGTCGATGCCGATGATCTTGCTCATGGAAAACCCTCCGGTCCTGGCGGACCGGGGTTAAGATAAAACCTTAGCGGAATGTTGTCAAGTCACGGGCGAAGAAAAATCTTCATCGCCGATGTATAAAACGGCAAGTCACTTGAATTCAATGACTTCTTTGTCGGACTTTTGTTCGGATGGGGTCTCTGGCGACTTGAGGACGAGGGTCCGCGAAAAGAGGAGGTCGACGTCCGTCTTCCCTTCCCGGTCGAATCCGACCAGGTAGAACTTGTTGCCCTGAACGATGTAGCGGTAGCGGTTCCCCAGCGGATCGACGAGGTCGGCCGGCTCGAGGATCTTCGCCGCGACGAGCCGCTCGAGCGTCTCGGGAAACCGGCCCGAGAGGAGTCCGAAGGCGTCCACGCCCTCGGCCACCCGCCGGAGGCGAAGCAGGGACTGCGTCTTCTGGAAGTCGTCGAGGACGGCCGCGTGCCGGCGCGGAACCGTCAGGAGGTTCAGCGGGTTCCTCGACTGGAAATGAAGGCCGACCAAGCCGAGAAGCGCGAGGCCGAGGCCGATGAAGAGAGTCACGTCGATCGGGCGGCGGACGGCGACCGGCGGGGTCGCGAGGACGGCCTCCGGTCGGTGGGGTGCGCCCACCTCCTCGACCAGGCCGCGGCTGACGAGGTCGTAGAAGGCCTTGCAGCCATCGAACTCCGAGAGGAAGGTCAGCTCGTTGATCTCGGCGACCGTGCGCCGGGCGTCGACGAGCTCGTAGACGGCCCACTCCGCGCGGGAGATCCGGACCGGGTCGAGGCGGCGGTCCTTCCCCGGCCGCTCTGGCACGTTCTCCACGTCGTCCATCAGCTCCTCGTCGTCGGCCGGGATCACGGGCTGGGCCACCGGGACCCTCTGGTAGACGAGATCGAGCGAGCGGACGACCTTCTCGATGATGGGCCACTCGTCCACCATCCGCGCCCCCTCCATGAGGAGGCGCTCGACCGCCAGCGGCGTCGTCGACTCGTGGTCGTAGTCGACGTGGTCCGTCTGTTCGAAGACGTAGTCGCCGTCCGTCCAGCGGAAGAGGCCGTACGCGATCCGCTTGATCTGGATGTCGAGCCCGTCGCGGAGGTCCTGCGCCGTGCAGAAGCCGTTTTTCAGGAGAATGAACCCGAGACGCTGCAGCGTCTGCGACTGGGTCTCCAGGGCCCGCTGGAGGGCCTCCGGCGAGAGCCGGCGCGTCTTGACCAGCACGGTGCCGAGCCGGGTGTCGAGGCGCTGCGCCGAGGACTCCGCCGAGACGAGCATTCCGTCGACGAATCCGAGCGTGACGGTGTCCGACGGGCTCCGGACGTTCAGGAGCCCCGTCTTGTGCTGCAGCGCGATGAGCTGGAGGATGTCCGCCAGCGAGAAGTCGCGGAGGGTTCCTTCCAGCGCCATCGTCAGCCTCTCCGCGCCGTCGTCTGCCCGAAGATCCATCCGGCCGCCGCCAGCGCGCCCCAGAAGACGAGCGCCGGAAGGGCGGGAGTGAGGCCCGGCCGGGGCACGACGCCGAAGCTCCCCCTCGCGAAGAGGCCGAGGAGCCCGGCGGAGAAGAGGAACATCGCGGCGACGCCCGCCAGCACCCTCGACTCGAGAAAGGCCGACGTGCCGGGCAGGACGAGGTTGAGACCCCAGCGGATTCGCTCCTGGAGCGTCTTCCGGCGGCGGACGTCCTCCAGCTTCTGCATCTTCGTCTCGATGGCGACTCCGTCCTTCTTCAGGTAGACGTGGATGCACTGGGAGCAGAGGAGGCTGCTCTCTCCCGGGGGCTTGCAGGCGCGGCAGAACGTCCGGCCGCACTTCTGGCACTCCGCGGCGTAGGCGTCTCCGCGCTGACGACGCCGGTCGACGAGAATGGCCGCGAGGAGGGCCACGGGAACGCCGAGGAGGATCGGAACCCGCCAGGCCGTGCCGGGTGAGTAGCCGCGGAACAGGCCCAGGAGGTGCCGTCCGCGGGCGTCTCGCTCGAGCGCGGCGGCCTTCGCGCGGGCCTCCTCCGGCAGGTACGGCAGGGAGACGACTTTCACGAGGGTCGGCGCGTCCTGGAAGGCCTGGACCATCGCCCCGTCGAGGGCCCGGGCCTCGCCCAGCATCCGGGCCGCCTCGACCGTCCGGAAGGTCTCGGCGAAAAGGAGCGCGAGGTTGTAGCGGGCCGGCACGCTCCGCGGGTCCCTCCGGAGCGCCTCCTGGTAGTCCTCCTGCGCGGAGCCCAGGTCGCCGTCGACGAACCGGATGTTGCCGCGATTCACGAGCGAGCGGCTCTCGCGGGGCGAGAGCTGGGCGGCCGTGGTGTACTCCGCGACGGCCCGCTCGTTCTGCCCGAGGGACTGGTAGACGCGGCCGAGCAGGAAGCGGATGTCCACGTCGTCGGGCAGGAGGTTCCGGGCCTGCTCCAGGTTGTCGACGACCCGCTGGTCGTAGCGCGACTCCTCGAGGGCCTCGGCGCTCCGGACGATCGCCGACGACGAGACGGCCAGCTCGTAGGACGCCCGGTCGAGGAGCGGCAGGAGCGGCACCGCGGCGGCCAGGGCCCCGACGGCGGCGACCTTCTGCGGCCACGTCGCGTAGCCGAAGACGAGGACGAAGAGGAACAGCCCGAACCAGAGGACGTCGAACGACAGGAGGAGGGGCGCGAGGATCATCGCCGCGACGAGAAGGTCGGCCCCGTGTCCGCCCGGAAGGAGCCGGCCCGCTGCCTCCGACAGGTCGTGCGCGAGGCGCCGCCCGTGCCGGACGTAGAGGACGGCGAGCACGGCGACGGCCGTCGCGAGGCCCGCGAAGGCCAGGACGAGGAGGCAGCGCGTCAGGAGGATGTGCCGCGACTCCCCGTCGGCCAGCGTCGCCCGGCAGGCCCCGAGGAACTCCGGGACGAGCGAGCGGTACTGCCGCATCCGGACGGCGAGGGAGAGGCGCGCCCAGCGCGGCTCGGGAAGATCCGGGTCGAGGCGCGTCGCGGACTGGAAGGACTCGCGCGCCAGCTCCGGCTTCCCCTGGTCGACCTGCCGGCGGCCGAGGATCGTCGCCGCGAGGGCGAGGTCCGTGGCTCTCCGGATCTCGATCTTCTGCGCGTACTTGAGAATCTCGTCGATCTTGGAGCGCGCCGTGATCGAATCCCCCTCTTCCTGCGCCGAGAGCCAGGCGAACCACTGGCCCCGGATCTGCCGTCGAAACGCGAGCTCGGTCGATTCGCCCGGGGCCACCAGGACCTGCGCGGGCGCGGAACCGGCCGCGAGAGCCGCAGCCAGAAGCGCCGCTCCGGCCGCGCCCCGCAGGAAAGAGCTTCCTCCGCGGCCGGCTCGCGGCAGGTCACGGGCGGGACCGGCTCCGGCTCGCCTCAGCCTCGCCTCGCAGGCGTCGGCGCCGGCGGCCGGCCGGCGGGCGGCGCGGCGAGCTTCGCGAAGAGAAGCTGCAGCTCGCCGAGAAGGGACTCGAGCGCGTCGGTTTCCTGGAAGGAGAGGCGCCCGCGCGTCTTCTCGCGAAGGGCGGCCAGCGAGTCGATGATCTGCCGGGCCCCCTGGAGGTCGACCTGCCGCCGTCCGGTCGCGGGGTCGGGGAAACCCTCCATGTAAAGGGCAGCGGTCTGCCCCAGCATGTCGAGAAGGCGGAGAAATCCCGGGTGGGTCTCGGGGACGGGTTCGGCGGCGGCCGGAGCGGGCGCCGCCGCGGGCGGCGCCTCCGGAGCGGCGTCGCTTTTCTCCAGTTCCGCCTTCGCCTCGTCGCGCAGCTCGCCGTCCGCCGTGAAGAGGCGGCGGTCCACCACCTTGATGGTCTTCTCGCCTTCGGTCATAGGGCCTCGCAGGAGTCATTATTCTACGCAACGAGGAGGGACGACGGCGTGAACGAGGAAACCCCGCCCCCCGGGCGCGACGCGGAGGCCGGCGCGGCCGTGGCCGACCTGGTCCGGCTGATGGACCGGCTCCGGACCGAATGCCCCTGGGACTCCAAACAGACCTTCCGGACCCTCTCCGGCTACCTCCTCGAGGAGTGCTACGAAGCGCTCGACGCCCTGTCCCGCGAGGCGTGGGGCGAGGCCGAGGCCGAGCTCGGCGACCTTCTCTTCGAGATCGTCTTCCTCGCGAGGCTCGGAAGCGAGACGGGGGCCTTCGACCTCGGCTCGTGCGCGCGGCGCATCCACGCGAAGATGGTCGCCCGCCACCCGCACGTCTTCGGCGAGGCGGAGGTGCACGACGCCGAGGGAGTCCGGCTCCAGTGGGAGGCGATCAAGGAACGGGAGCGGGCGGCCCGGGGGGCCTCGCCGTTCGACGGCGTCCCGAGGGCCCTCCCCGCGCTCCTCAAGGCCGTCCGGATGACGTCGCGGGCGGCCGATCTCGGCTTCGACTGGGAGCGGGACGCCGACGTCCTGGCCAAGCTCGACGAAGAGGTGGGCGAATTCAAGGCCGAGGTCCTGAAGGAGGACGCCGCGCGGGAGCGCGTCGCCCACGAGATCGGCGACATCCTCTTCACCGTCGTGAACGTCGCGCGACGGCTCCACGTGGACCCGGAGGCCGCTCTTCAGGCGACGAACGCCCGCTTCGCGCGGCGCTTCGAGGAAGTGGCCCGCCGCGTCGCCGCGGCGGGCGGCGAGGTCTCCAGAACCCCGCTCGCCGAGCTGGACCGGCTCTGGGAGGAGGCGAAAGCCTCCGAGCGCTGATCAGTCGAGGAGCTCGGTGATCCGGACGGGGCGCGGCCCCCGGCGCGAGAGCTCCGGGAGCGCCCGAACGAGGAACTCGACGCTCTCGCGGTGCGGGTGGGCGATGAGGATGGCGTGTCCGTTCCGGGCGGCGATGGCCAGCGCCCGGTCCCAGGAAGCGGAAAGCGCCCCGGTCGGGCCGGCGGGGTCCTTCGCCTCCGCCGCCGCGTCGTCGAGGAAGACGTCCCGCGCGAGGAAGGGGACCTTCATCTCCCGGGCGACGCGCTCCACGGCCGTCGCCGGCGTCGTGCGCGAGTCGAGGAAGAAGAGGCCGCGCTCCTTCACGACGGCGAGGACGGCCCGCATCACGCGCGGGTCGGCCGTGGCCTTCGACCCCTGGTGGTTGTTCAGCCCGATGGCCCCCGGCACGGCGGCGAGGGCCGCGAGGACGCGGGCCCGGATCGTCGCGTCGTCGTCGGAGGCACCGATGGAGCCCGGTTCGGCCTTTCCCGTCTCCGGCTCCATCGGGAGGTGGACCATCAGCTCCCATCCCTTCTTCTTCGCGAGGGCGACCGCCTCGGCCGCACGCGGCGTGCCGGGCAGCACGGAGAGGGCGACCGGCGCGTCGACCGACGCGAGAAGGGAGAGCGCGGCCTCCTCGTACCCGACGTCGTCCAGGAGGACCGCGAGGACGCCGGTCGCCGCGCCGCCTGCCGACTCGAAGTCGGCCGGCACTCCGGACGGCCGGGGCTCAGGGGGTCGGGGCGACGGCGCCCCGGCCTTCGGCGGAGCGGCGGCGCGGGGCGGCGCCTTCACGGGCTCGGGCGCGCGCCGGCCGCAGAACCAGTAGCCGGCGACGCCCGCGACCACCGCGAGGAAGAGGAAGAGGAGGCGACGGGAGGCGCCGGACTTGCCGCGCTGGCGTCCGCGGCTCACGCCGCCGCTTTCGGCCGCGATTCGGAAAGCACTTTGAGAGCGCGGTCGAGGAAGGGATCGGACGGCGCTCCCGGCGCCGTCTCGTCGGACGGCGTGTGGTAGACGCGGTCGTCCGGCGTCAGGCCCTTCGGCGAGAGAGCCCGCCCCGAGAGGGTCCGGATCTTCCCGACCGACAGCTTGAGCGACCCGCCGCTCTGGAGCTTCACGGTCTGCTGGACGAATCCCATCCCGACGCTCGGCTCTCCGACAAGCCGGACCATCCGCCCGTTCCAGGCCGCGGGCGGCGTCGGCGCGACTTCATCCGGGAACTCGTCCTCGGCCGAGGCCGTCTCGCCCTTCGGCTTCTTCTCGGCCTTCTGGGCGGGGGGGTTGTTCATCGCTTCCGTGACGCCGGCGGCGAAAAGCTCGGCCGGGCCGGCCGTGCCGCTGTCCACGATGAGCACCAGCCGGCTCTCGTGGACCCTCTCGCCCGGTTCCGCCCGATAGCTCTTCGGCTCGATCTTCCGCCCCTTCAGCTCGCCGAGCGCCCCGGCCGGGACGAACAGGGCGGCCGTCCGCGCGGCCTCCTCGAACGAGCCCCAGGCGTTCTCCCTGAGGTCGAGAACGAGGGGCCGGGTCCTGTCGAGCGGCGCGAGGATTACCTTGACCGCCGCCGCCGTGCCCGGGCCGAAGGAGGGGATCTTCACGACCGTCTCGCTTCCCGGCCGGCTCGCCGAGGGCGCCGCGGGCGACCAGCTTCCCCGGACGATGTCGATCGTGCGCCGGCGGGGCTTCCCGTCCCGGATGACGAGGAGGCGCACGCGTCCGCCGGGCTTTCCGGCCAGCAGCGCTTCCACCTCCCAGAGGGCGAGGCCGCGCGCCGAGCGGTCGTCGATCTTCTCGATCAGGTCGTCGCTCATGAGCCCCGCCGCCGCGGCCGGGCTCCCCTCGATCGGCGCCACGACGACCGGGTAGTTCATCCGTCGCGCGAGGACGACGCCGAGCTCCGGAAGCTCCTTCGATCGGGCGGCCTCGTACTTCTCGAAGGCCGGCATCTTCTCGGGCGGGATGTACTCGGCGAAGGGGTCCATCGCCTCCGCCATTCCCGCAAAGGAACCGTAGAGCAGCGACCGGGGTTCCGTTTCCTCGACGTAGTTCCCGCGGACGAGAGACAGGACTTCGGTGAAGAGGCCGAGCGGCCGGTAGAGGCTCTCGCGGGCGCTCTTGTCCTTCTCGTCGGCCCCGATCCCGGGCAGCACGACGAACAGCGCGAGGAGGAGAGCGGCGGAAGCGGCCATGCCAAGGAGACGGTTACGGCTCACGGGCGGATGATACCCGTCCCACGTCTTCGAGACCCAGTGGGAGCTGGGGATCACCCGCGGCGGCGTCGTGCCGCTCCGGCGCCTCCAGGCCGTGGACCGAGACGCCGAGCAGGCGCACGGCGCGGGCCCCCGCACCGGTCTTCGCGAGAAGCGCGGCGGCGCGCCGCGCGATCTCCGGGGCCTCCCGCGTGGCCGGGCGCCGCGTCTCGCTCCGCGTGACCGTCGTGAAGTCGGCGTAGCGCACCTTGAGGGTCACCGTCCGGGCGAGAAGGTTCCGGCGCGACAGCCACCCGGCGACCTCTCCCGCCATCCGCTCCACTTCGCTCCGCATCAGGCGCCGGTCGACGACGTCCCGCGGGTACGTCTCCTCGGTCCCGCACGACTTTGCGGCACGGTCGGGAACGACCGGGCGGTCGTCCACGCCGAACGAGAGCGCGACCAGGGTCTCCGCCCAGCTCCCGACCATCCTCCGGAGGAGCGCCGGATCCGCCGCCCGGACGTCGACCAGCCTCGCGATCCCGGCCGCCCGGAGCTTTTCCGCCGTCACCGGCCCGACGCCCCAGAGCGCGTCGACCGGAAGCTTCGCGAGAAACGCCTCGACCTTCTCCGGCGCGATGACGGTCAGCCCGTCGGGCTTCTTCCAGCCGGAGGCGATCTTCGCCAGGAACTTGTTGGGGGCGACGCCGGCCGATGCCGTCAGGCCCGTCGCGCCGAGGATCTCCGCCTTCAGCCGGCGGGCGACCTGGACGCCGAGCGGCTCGTTCCAGGCGTTCACGGTCACGTCGAGGTACGCCTCGTCGAGGGAGAGCGGCTCGACGAGCGGCGTGACGCTGCGGCAGAGGTCGAAGACCTGCCGCGACACGGCGCGATACCGCGCGAAATCGGGACGGACGATGACGAGCGACGCGCAGAGTCGGACGGCCCGGGCCATCGGGATCGCCGACCGGACGCCGAATGCGCGCGCCTCGTAGCTCGCCGCCGCGACGACGCCGCGCCCCTTCGGGTCCCCGCCGACGGCCACCGGTCTCCCCCGAAGCTTCGGGTCGTCGCGCTGCTCGACCGACGCGTAGAAGGCGTCCATGTCGACGTGCAGGATCCGCCTGACGCGCTCGCCCACGTCCCCATTCTGCGACGGGACGTCGCCCTACCGCAGCCAGTTCGCCGGGTCGACGGAGGAGCGACTGTCGCGAATCTCGAAGTAGAGCCCGGCGATCTCGTCGTCGGCGGGCGATTCGGCGAGGACGCCCACCGCGTCGCCGAGCGCGACGCGCTGGCCCCGTGCGAGGGTGCTCGGCGCGAGCCGGCCGTAAAGGGAGAAGACCCCGTCGCCGTGGTCGAGGACGACGAGGTTGCCGTACCCCTTGAGCCACTGCGCATAGGCCACGTCCCCCGCGAAGATCGCCCGGATCGTCGAGCCCGAGGGCGCGTCGATCGTCCAGCCCGAAGAGCGGAGGAACGTGTTCGGGAACTTCGGGTTGGCGATCCGCCCGAACGGCAGCGCGACGGCGCCCTTCACGGGCCAGTCGAGCGCCCCCTTGTACTTCCGGATCGACGCGGCGCCCGGGGGGAGCGTCCGGCCGTGGCTCTCGAGAAGGTCGAGGAGCGAGGCGAGGCGCTGCGACTTGTCCTCGAGCGTGGAGACGGCGGATTTCTCCTCCTCGGAACTCTTCCGGACGCGCGCCAGAAGGGCCGCCTGCTCCGTCCGGGCCGCCGCCAGCTCGCGCTCCCGTTTCCGCCCCTCGGCCGCGAGGGCCGACAGCTCGCGCCGGCGCTCGGTCAGCTCCGTCTCCCGCGAGGCCAGCGTCGCGATCGCCTCGGTATACCGCGACAGGAGCGAGGCGTCGCGCCGGGCCAGGTGCGCCAGGACCTTGATGCCGTCGAGGAACGCCGCGCCCGAATCGGCCGAGACGATGGGACGGAAATAGCCGAGCCGGCCGAGACGGTAGAGCGCGGCGAGACGGACGGCCAGGTCGCTCCGGAGCGTCCCGACGGCCGCCGCCGACGCCTCCAGCTCCGCCTTGGCCCGCGCCGCCTCGCGCTCCGCGTCGGCCCTCCGGAGCTCGAGGACGCGCCGCTCGGCCGTCTGGATCTGGAGGTTCAGCTCCGCCGCGGCGTACGCCTCCTTCAGGTCGGCCTCTTTTCTCTTCGTCGCGTCGTAGCGGGCCCGGAGGTCGGCGAGCCGCCTCCGGAGCGCCGCCAGCTCGCGCCGCCGCTCCTCCACGCCGAGCCCCGCGGCCGGCGGCTCCACCGGGGGCGGCGCCTCCGTCTCGGCGGGAAGCGGCACGGGAGCATCCGGCGCCCGCTCCTGCCCCGGAAGCGGCGCCGCGCCGCCGAGGAGGAGCAGGACGAGGACGATCCGCTTCAGAACAGGGGCGCTCCGTCGAGCTTCTCCGGCGCCGGGACGCCGAGGACCTTGAGAATCGTGGCCGGGACGTCGGCGATCGCGGGCTTCTTCCCCGCCAGGACCTTCCGGCTCGAGAAGAAGATGCCGGGGACGAGGTCGGGGTCGAGCGAGCAGTGGTCGCCCGACCAGACCTGTTTGTTGTCCTCGAAGATTCCGGGGGTCACGACGCCGAGGCTGCTCTGCCAGCTCACCCTGTAGCCCCGCGTGTTCGTCACGAAGAGGTCGGGGATGACGTCGGCGTCGAAGGCGCCGTAGGCCTCCTCGCGCGTGAAGACGCGCGAAACGGGGTGCTCGCCGGTCTTCGGGTCGACGACTGCCAGAAGGCCCTCGGCGATCTCCTTCCGGACCTTCTCGTACTCGGCGCCGGGCGTCACGGTCCCCTTCCCCTCGCGTCCCTTCAGGTTGATGTAGATCTCCCCGAGCCCCATCGAGTAGGCCTTCGTCCTCGACCAGTCGACGTTGGGCCAGAACTCACCCTGGCCGAAGAGCTGCTCGAGGTCGGCCTGCTTCCCCTCGCCCCCGGTCAGCGCCATGAAACCGTTCTGAACCAGCCAGGAGTTGTAGTTCACCGACCGCCGCCACGTCGAGAAGCCGTGGTCGGAGAGAACGAGAAAGAGGTCGTCCGGGCCGAGGCGCTTCATCGCGTCGCCGACGATGTCATCCATCTGCTCGTACGTCTTCTGGATCGCCCCGGCCCAGCGGGCGGCCTTGACGGGGTCGTAGGCCGGGTGCTTCGGGTCGATGAAGCGCCAGAAACAGTGGGCCACGCGGTCCGGGAACTCGTAGATCTGGACGAAGAGGTCGATGTCCTTCTCCGCGAGGAAGCCGTCCATCATCTTCCGGAACTGCGCCTGGGTGAAGTCGACGTCCTCGAGGAACGCGGCCTCGTCCAGCGTCTCCTCGCTCATCGACCAGGTGTCGATCTGCCACCCCATCGTCTTGTAGAGGCCGTAGGTCTTCGCCAGCTTCTTCGCGAGGGAGGCGGGCGCCGTGATCTTCACCGCCGGCGGGAGGTCGTCCGGGTTGAAGTGGATCGGAGACAGGTAGAGCTGGATTTCCGGGGAGAGGGCCGCGAGGTGGAAGCGGCCGATGCCCGACAACTTCACGACCGGGTTGAAGGGGAAGGTGAAGACGACCCAGCCCGACCATTCCCCGACCTTCAGCGTGACCGGGTCCGACCCCTTCGGCTCGATCTTCAGCGCCTGCCCCCCGCCGTCGACCGTCAGCGTCATCGGAATCTTGAGGACGGGGGGCTCCTTGAAGAGCTTGTTGTAGGGCCCGAAAACCTCCGTCCGGATCGTCCCCGTGTTCGACTCCAGCCGGACCAGCTCGACCGAGAATTCGTTCTTGTTTTTCGGGGAGAAGAACGGGTCGGACGTGTAGAAACTGGGCGTCCCGATCCGGCCGCGAACGTCGGGAACGCCGAGGCCGGAGACGAGCCGCCCGTGGTCGTAGTCCACCGCCGGAAAGGTGACCGGGACGTGCATGACGACCGACCGGATCCCCTGCTTCGCCGCGGCCTCCCAGAAGGGGACGCCGCGCCGGTTGTTCGTCACGGTGGGCGCCGCCTCGGGGAGGTAGCTCGCGAAGCGGAGCCCGGCGACGGCCGCGAGAGCCGCCAGGACCGCCACGGCGCCGAGCGCGGCGCGGCTCCCCCTTGCGAGAAGCCGGACCGCGAGGAGCCCGAGCAGCAGCACGACTCCCGCGGCGGCCGCCGCGAAGACCGGGCGGTTGGCCGTCCCGAACAGGAAGGCCTTCCGCCCTTCTTCGGCGATGGCGAACTCGGGGCGGTAGGTCTTCGGGTCCCGCTTCAGGAAGTCGAAAATGAGCGTCCGGCCAGGCGAGAGCCCGGTCGAGAAGGTCGACCACGAGACCGGCGTCTGGGCGGGAATCGTCGGGCGTAGCTTCTCGAAGCTCCCCTCGGCCGCGAGCCTGGCGAGGTTCGGAAGCTTCCCCTCGGCCATCCACTTGGCCACCAGTTCGTGGTCGGCCCCGTCGAAGCCGAGGACGACGACCTTTCCCCGCGTCGCGCCGGCGGCCGGCGTGGCGAGGATCAGGACGGCGAAGAGGGTGGCGACAACCCGGCTAGACTTCGGCGGTGTGAAAAGCACGCGAGATTCTAGCGTCTGCTTCCTTCTGGGACTCTCGCTCGTCCTCCCCGCGGCGTGCCGGAGGCCGGCCGCCCCGCCCCGGGACACCCTCGTCGTCGCCCTCGAGTCGAGCCCGATCAACTTCGACCCGCGCGTCGGCACGGACACCGCGTCCTGGCGGGTGCACGACGTTCTCTACAACGCGCTCCTCCGGAAAGGGGCGGGCGGCGAATACCTCCCCGACCTCGCGGAGGGCTGCTCGAGCGACGACGCGGTGGTCTGGCGCTGCCGACTCCGCGATGGCGTCCTCTTCCACGACGGCCGGCTCCTCACCTCGGCCGACGTCGCCTTCACCTATCGGAGCGTCCTGGCCCCCGGACTCGTCACGAGCAAACGCGAACCGCTGAGGGTCATCCGCGAGATCGCGACCCCGTCGCCTCGCGACGTGGAGTTCCGCCTGACGGAGCCGTACGCCTCGTTCCCGCTCCAGCTCCTCCTCGGGATCCTGCCGGACGGGACATCTCCCGAGCAAGCCGCGGAGCGCCCCGTCGGGACGGGGCCCTTCCGGTTCGTCCGCACACTCCCCGACGACCGGCTCGACTTCGACCGGTTCGAGAGGCACTTCGCGGGGGCCGCGAAGGTCGCGCGGCTCGTCTACCGGATCGTTCCCGACGCGACAACGCGTGCGCTCGAGCTCCTTCGGGGGTCGCTCGACCTGTCCGTCAACAACCTTCCGGCCGACCTCCTCCCCCGGTTCCAGAACGATCCGGCGCTCGCCGTCACGATCGGCCCGGGGACCACCTACGCGTATCTCGCCTTCAACCTTCGCGACCCGGTGCTCGAAAAGAAGGAGGTTCGCCGGGCGCTGGCCCTCGCTCTCGATCGGGATGCGCTCGCCGAGGGGCTCTTTCGCGGGACCGTCGAGACGACGGAGACCCTCGTCCCTCCCGGCCACTGGGCGCGCGACGACGGCCTGCCCCCCCTCGCGCGAGACCTCGACCGGGCGCGCGCCCTCCTCGAAGCAGCCGGATTCCCCGACCCCGGGGGCGGACGACCGCGCCTCTCTCTGACGT
>Ga0335084_10001135_pt1 | contig 24285 bp, 24 predicted proteins | sample Lox_Sample_44_FD_206721 | JGI IMG/M metagenome (GOLD analysis project Ga0335084, IMG submission 206721) | Soil microbial communities from Loxahatchee National Wildlife Refuge, Florida, United States - Lox_Sample_4.4 | ecosystem: Environmental > Terrestrial > Soil > Wetlands | place: USA...
TTTTCGGTGGCACCGGAAAACGAGATGATTCAGGGCCACGGGCATCCGATCACGGGCCGGCTGCTCGCGTTGGGCCGGGCACCGTCGCTCGGCGTCGACCTCGAGTCGACCGTCTCTGGCGAAATGCTCGTGCAGGCGCGCATCGCGTTGAACCTCCAGCGCAGTCTGGACAACGTGGCGTTCCGGGCGCAGCACGGAACGATCCCGCCGACCTCCACCGTCGATGCACGCCAGTCGCTGCGCTGGGCGACCTTGGAAGGTGCGCACGCCCTCAAGCTCGACGATCGGGTCGGCTCCCTCGTCCCGGGCAAGCAGGCCGATCTCGTGCTGATCGATGCCAGCGCGCTCAACATGCAACCGGTGCACGATCCCGTGGCCACAGTCGTGATGCAGACGAGCCTCGCCAATGTTCGCGACGTGATGGTCGCCGGACACTGGCGCAAGCGCGCCGGGCGGCTGCTCTACGACAACGTGGACCAGCGCCTCGGCGAACTCGCCGAGTCAGGCCGGCGCATCGCAGCTGCGCTCGATCTTGTCGCGCGCACTCGATGACTTCAGGAACGCAAGCAAGCCACTTTACCCCGCGGAGAGCAAGACGTGAAAGCAGTCCTCGCAGTCGTTCTGACTCTGGCTCTACCCATCGCGCTCGCGCAGTCCGCATATCCCTCGAGGCCGATCCACATCATCGTGCCGTTCACTGCCGGCAGCGGCACCGACGTCGTCGGTCGCGCGATCGGCGATGCGATCGGCAAATCGCTGGGGCAGCCGGTGATCATCGAGAACAAGCCGGGCGCTGGTGGGAGCGTCGGCGCGGCGCAGGTTGCTCGCGCAGACCCCGACGGCTACACGCTGCTGGTGCACAGCGCCGGCCACGCGGTCAACCAGGCGATCTATCCCAACCTCTCTTACGACACGCTGCGCGATTTCGCGGGCATCACGGCGCTCGCCAATCTGCCGAATGTCCTTGTCGTTCCGCCCGCACGAGGCTGGAAGAACGTTCGCGACCTGATCGCTGCCGCGAAGGCGAAGCCCGGCGAACTGAACTTCGGATCCGCGGGTGTCGGCAGCGCCACGCACATGAACGAGGAAAAGTTCCGCATCAAGGCAGGCATCGAAGTCACGCACGTGCCGTTTCGCGGCACGCCGGAAGCATTGGCGGAGGTGATGGCCGGGCGCATCGATGCGTTCTTCGCGCCGCTCGTTTCCGCGCTGCCGCTGGTCAAGGAAGGCAAGGTGCAGGCCCTGGCGGTCAGCACGCCAACGCGCTCAGCGGCGCTTCCCGACCTGCCTACGACCATCGAGGCAGGCGTTCCCGGGTCGGACTACGTCTTCTGGGTCGCGATGCTTGCCCCGGCAAAGACGCCGCGGGACATCGTGCGCCGGTTGAACGAAGAGGTCGTCAAGGCGTTGACGGCGCCCGAGGTGAAAGCGCGCCTGACGAGCCTGGGCGCAGAGCCGATGCCGATGACCCCCGAGGCGTTCGATGCATTTGTCCGCGTCGAGGTCGAGCAAGCGACCCAGATCACAAGAGCGGCGAATCTGAAGCCGCAATAGCCTGCGCGATTCCGCGGACTCCGCACATCTACGTCCTCCCACGGCTAGCGCGCGTTCTGCATCCCTGCGCGTGAATCTTCGCCATCGCCGCCCTTCGCGGGCGGGCACGATCTCCGTTTAGCCGCCGACCTGTCCGGTGCGGCAATAAGGGCGTGCGTTGCGCTCGTTATCGCGACTACCGCGAGCCAAGCGCGGGCGAACATTGATCCGATATGACGACGACACTGGAGCAAAACCGACGCATTGCCGGCCTCGACGGACTGCGAGCGCTGGCGGTGGTCTCCGTCGTCCTGACCCACTACGGCGCATTCGCGAACCTCGAGAAGTCTCCGTTCCTGCCGCTGTTCCACGGCGTCACCGGTGTCCGCGCGTTCTTCGTCCTTTCGGGGTTTCTCATCACGCGCCTGCTCTTGCAGGAGCACGAGCAGAACGGTCGCATCAGCTATGGCGACTTCGTCGCGCGGCGCGCACTGCGCATCTTTCCCCTCTATTTTCTCTTCCTCTTGCTCGCCAGCCTGCTGTTCGTTGCGGGCTATTGGAAGACCAATCCGGCGGGGCTCACCTACGCGTGGCTCTACGTCTACAACTTCGTTCCGCCGACGCTCTACGACCCGCTACTCGCGCACACGTGGAGCCTTGCCGTCGAAGAGCACTTCTATCTGCTCTGGCCGCTCGCACTTCTGATTCTTGTCCCGCGCGAACGCGCGTTGATCGGATTCATCCTGGTAACAGCAGTTGCGAGCTTCGCCTCCTTCGTCATCCTGAAACGCGGGATCGGGGTCAGCGGTTTTTTCCTCGAGCGCTGGACGGTCGTCGCGGCTTTCTCGCTCCTGATCGGGTGCCTCGCATCCGTGCTTGCGCACTTCCAGGGCGCAAGTGCGTTCATGCGCTTTTGCCGGTCGAACGCCGGGCTGCTCGTCGCGGCGACGTTGTTTGCCGTGCCGGCGCTCCTGTTCATCGCCCCGACTCTCGAAGGGCACGTCCTGCCTGTGTACACGGCATCGGCGGTGCAATCGCTCGGGATCGCAGGCGTCGTGCTGTGGATCGCCTCGCGACAGGACAGCGCTGCAGTGACAGTGCTCGAATTCATGCCGCTGCGGTACCTGGGGACAATCAGCTACGGAATCTATATCTGGCAAGGCTTCTTTCTTGCCGTCAGCCCGCTGCGGGACCCGCAAGAGGCATGGCCGCCCTCGCCTGCTCTTGGACTGGTCGGCATCGCCATTTTCGCGCCTCTCTCGTATCACTACTTCGAGCGGCGCTTCCTCGCGATGAAGGCGCGCTTCAAGGGCGCGCGGCGCTCCAGCATCGAGCAGTCCGCAGCGCCACACTAGAATGATCGCGTTGCCTGATGCGCCCACACAAACGCGCGTCGGATTAGCCCATATGTGGCGTCCCAAGCCCGGGCTGCATCGCCTTTTTATGCCAGGACGGCGCGCGTCGCGAGCGTGAACGGCCGCTATGCTCGGAACCAAGAATCGTGACGCCTGCACGCTGATCGGGGAGCGCAGCCGAAAGCAGGTGTTCAGGGGCGAACTTGCCTGCGCCCGCGTTTCCCTGTCGATCTCCCTCTGCGATCCGCCGATGCGAAACGAGAGCGCGCTTGGACGTCTATGGCCGGAGCTGAAGATCTGGAGGAAGGTCAGGCTGGGACCGGTAGCTCTGATCTTTGCGTTTCGACGTTCCGTGCGAATCACGCAGAGCGATCACAAGGCTCGGTCCGTTGTCGCGCGGGATTCGGCGCAGGACAGCGCGTTTGAACGGTGTCCCGGGCCTGCATCACAGGCTCGCAGCGAAGGCGCGGCAGCACGCAGTGTCGCGGTCATCGTAGGCGTGGGACCCGGCTTCGGCTATGCGCTCGCTCGCAGGCTAGCCGCGGAAGGCTTCGATCTCGCACTCGTCTCGCGGGATGCCCGGCGGCTGAGCTCCTTGTCGGAAGAGTTGAGCCGCGCTGGGACCGGTGTCGCGCTCCACGGCGCGGATGCAACCGACGAACAGGATGTCGCAACCTTGTTCGACCGCATCCGCGCGCAACAGGGCGCGCCTTCGCTGGTGGTCTATTCGGTACAGGACTTCGGGCCTGGCAACGGCATCGACATCAGCGTCCCGGCGTTCGAAAGCGCGTGGAGGCACAACTGCCTTGGTGCATTCCTCGTCGCGCGCTCCGCGGGCAAACTGATGCGCGAGGCGGGGCGAGGAAGCATCTTCCTGGTCGGCTCGACATCGTCGATCGTCGGGCGAGCTGGATACATGACCCTCGCAGTTGGAAAGTTCGGCCAGCGTGCGCTTGCGCAGGTGCTCGCGCGCGAGCTCTGGCCGGCAGGCATCCACGTCGCGCACGTGATTGTCGACGCCGAGATTGCAGAGGAGCAGGAGCTGAATGGACAGCTCGTGCAGTCAGATCCCGATGACATCGCCGAGTCGATACTCTCCTTGCATCGCCAGCCGCGCACGGCGTGGAGCAGCGAGATCGACCTGAGGCCGTGGAACGAGGCGTTCTGGGAGCACTGCTAGAGAGCGTTGGAGGCGGGGGTCGGAATCGAACCGGCGTACGCGGATTTGCAGTCCGCTGCATGGCCACTCTGCCACCCCGCCATCGTGCTGCACGACGGATTCTAACGATCCGACCGCGCTCGCCACTCCGGATGCAAAAGAAAGGGAAGCCAGCGGCTTCCCTCGGTGTTCTGGAGCGGGAAACGAGTCTCGAACTCGCGACCTCAACCTTGGCAAGGTTGCGCTCTACCAACTGAGCTATTCCCGCATCGGGTTGCGAATTATATCGGCCGACTCCCCACTGTCAAAAAAACCGAGTCCCGGTCACCCCGGGTTGCTGTGTGCCGCAAGGTGCGGCCAGGCCATCTTCAGGTAGAAAAGCATCGAGTAGACCGTAAGCACGGCTGCGATGTAGATCAGCACCGTGCCGATGCGACCGATGTCGATCAGGCCGAACAGGCGGTCGTGGAACAGCAGCATGGGAATCGCGATCATCTGCGCGATGGTCTTCAGCTTTCCGAGCGAGCTCACCGCAACGCTCTTCTGCTTGCCGATCTGCGCCATCCACTCGCGCAGCGCCGAGATGGCGATCTCGCGCCCGATGATCACGAGCGCGACGAACGCGCCCACCCGGTCGAGCGCCAGCAGGACGATGAGCGCTGCACACACCATCAGCTTGTCCGCCACCGGATCGAGGAAGGCGCCGAGCTGCGTGATGAGCCCGTACTTGCGCGCGAAGTACCCGTCGAACGCGTCGGTGATCGCCGCGACCGTGAACAGCACGCACGCCGTGATGTTCTTCCACTGCGGCGCGATCCACGGATCCGGCAGGTAGAAGACCCCGACCACGAGCGGAATCATCGCGATCCGCGCCCAGGTCAGAATCATCGGCAGGTTGATCGGCATCAGGACTCTTTGTTCTGTGGCTGCGCGTGCAGTTGCGCGTAGATGCGCTCGGCGAGGTTACGCGAAAGGCCCTCGACGCGTGCGATGTCCTCGATCGATGCCGCCATCAGCCCGCGCAATCCACCGAAATGCGCAAGGAGCTTCTGGCGCCGCTTGGGGCCGACCCCTTCGAGTTCCTCGAGCACCGACGATTTGCGCGCCTTGGCGCGGCGCGCGCGCATGCCCGTGATCGCGAACCGGTGCGCCTCGTCGCGAATCTGCGCGATGAGGAGCAACGCCTGCGAGTCGCGGCCGAGCGTCAACGACGCCCGCCCGTCGGCGAACACCAGTTCCTCCAGGCCGACCTTGCGCTCCTCGCCCTTCGCCACCCCGACGAGGATCGTCGAGTCGAGGCCCAGTTCCTCGAACACCTGGCGCGCGACGCTCACCTGTCCCGCCCCGCCGTCGATCAAAACCAGATTGGGGATCACCCCTTCGCCGCGTGCGACCGGAGCGTAGCGACGGGTGAGCACCTGGCGCATGGCCGCGTAGTCGTCGCCGCCGGTGATCCCTTCGATGTTGAAGCGCCGGTACTCGCTCGAGCGCATGGCATGGTTCAGATAGACGACGCATGAGGCTTGCGTCGCCTCGCCCATGGTGTGGCTGATGTCGAAGCATTCGACGCGCAGCTTGGCGGGATCACCGTCTTCGGTCTCCAGTCCGAGCGTTTCGATGAGCGCGCGCGTGCGCGCCTGTTGCGATCCTTCCTCCGCCAGGCGGCGCGCGAGCGCGATGCGGGCATTGCCGTCCGCCATCTCGAGCCAGCGCCTGCGCGCGCCTTTCAGACCGCCGTCGTGCGCGCGGATCACCTGCACCTTGCGCGCCTCTGTGGAAAGCAGCTCCTGCATTTCGTTCACATCGGCATCGACGTTGACGATCAGGAGCTCCGGACGCGGCTGATCGACGTAGTGCTGCGACACGAACGCGTCGAGCACCTCGGCGGGATCGGGCGCACCACCGGCGCGCGTCGGGAAGTAGGCCTTGTCGCCCAGGTGACGCCCGCCGCGAACCATCGCCAGGTTCACGCAGGCCTGGCCGGCATCGACGATCACCGCCACGATGTCCGCGTCGACATCCGTGTTGCTCGTGTCGATGACCTGCTGGTGCAACACACGCGAGAGCGCGCCCAGCTGGTCGCGAATCGTCGCGGCGTGCTCGAACTTCAGCTGCGCCGAGAGCGCCTGCATGCGCGTCTCGAGCTCCGCCATCACTTCGCTCGACTGGCCGCGCAGGAACCGCACCGCGCGCTCCACGTCCTCGGCGTACGTCGTCGCGTCGATCAGGCCGACGCAGGGTCCGCTGCAGCGCTGGATCTGATACAGCAGGCACGGGCGCGACCGATGGTTGAAGACCGTGTCCTCGCACGTGCGCAGTCGGAACACCTTTTGCAGCTCGCGGATCGTGTCCTTCACGGCCCAGGCGTTGGGAAACGGCCCGAAGTAGCGGGCACGCTTGTCGGTCGCTCCGCGGTAGTACGCAAGGCGCGGAAAGGTGTGATCGGGAATCTTCAGGTACGGGTACGACTTGTCGTCGATGAAGCGCACGTTGAAGCGCGGCTGGTGCGCCTTGATGAGGTTGTTCTCCAGCAGCAGCGCCTCGGCCTCGTTGCGCGTGATCGTCGTTTCGATCGCCGCGACCCTTTCCACCATCGCCGCGATGCGCAGTTCGAGGGCCTTGTTGAAATACGATCCGACCCGCTTCTTCAGGTCGCGCGCCTTGCCGACGTAAAGAACCGTGCCATCGGCAGCGAGCATGCGGTACACGCCAGGCAGATGCGGCAGGCCGTCGACGACCGCCTTGGGGTCGAACGAGCTGGCAGGATCGGTGGTTGCCGTGGGCACGGGCGGTGTTCCCCGCGCCTCTATAATCGCGGGCTTTGCTTTGAAAGATGGGACGTTCAAACCTGCCTCATTCTACGGGCGCAGGCGAAGCGAACGTCGCTGGGAAGAACGCAATGGCCAAGATACTTGCCACCGAAATCCGCGCCGGCAACCTAATCGAATGGGACAAGAGGCTCTGGCGCGTGCTCAAGTCCCATCACGTGCATGTCGGAGGCCGTGGCGGCGCGTATATGCAGGTCGAGATGAAGGACATCGAAAGCGGGCAGAAGCGAAACGAACGCCTGTCGACCGACGAGAAGATCGAGCGCCCTTTCATCGACCGCCGCACGATGACCTATTCGTACCAGGACGGCACGAGCTTCGTCTTCATGGACAACGAAACCTACGAGCAGCTCAGTCTGAGCGCCGAGTTCCTCGAAGGCCAGTCCGGATTCCTGCTGCCGAACACCGAGGTCGAGATCAACTTCCACAATGGTCGCGCGCTCGGAGTCCAGTTGCCCACCACCGTCGTGCTCGAGGTGACAGAGACCGAACCGGGCATCAGGAACGCCACCGCGACCAATACGTTCAAGCCGGCCACGATGGAGACGGGCATCATCGTCCAGGTGCCGCCGTTCATCAGCTCGGGCGAGAAAATCCGCGTCAATACCGACGACGGCTCCTATATCGAGCGCGCCTGAACGATCTTCGGCACCGCGCTGCGCCAGCTCTCGATGTCGGCAAGCGCGTTGCGATAGGTGGCGTCGCTTGCGAGCGTGTTCAAATCGGGCGCCGCGCCGCGCGGCGTGATGCGTGCGAGGCGCGCGTCGAAGTCTTCTGGACGATTCCACTGCAGGCCGTCGAGCACGCGCTCGGCGGCAGCACTGTCGTTGCACACCAGGATCATGTCGCAGCCCGCGTCGACCGCGGCCTGGGCACTTTCAAGCAGACCACCCGCCACGCGCGCGCCTTCCATCGACAGGTCGTCGCTGAAGACGATTCCCGAGAATCCGAGTTCGCGCCGCAATCTCTGCTCGATCCATCGGCGCGAGAACGTTGCCGGAAGGCGATCGACCGCTTGGTAGACGATGTGCGCGGGCATCACGCTCGTGAGCGCTGCGCCAAGCCAGCCGTACGGCGCTGCGTCCGCCGCCATGATGTCGTCGAGCGCCCGCTCGTCGACCGGAATCGCATGGTGCGAGTCGGCTGTGGGCCAGCCATGGCCCGGGAAGTGTTTGCCGCAGTTCGCCATTCCGGCCAGTAGCAGGCCGTGGCAAAGATGGTTCGCGAGCATGGCGACGACGCGTGCGTCGGCATGCAAGGACCGGTCGCCGATCACGCTGCTGCGACCCCAGTCGAGGTCGAGCACGGGCGCGAACGTGAAATCAACGCCGTGCGCGCGCAGTTCTGCCGCCAGCACGAAGCCCGCGGAGATGGCCGTCCGGCACGCACGCAACACGTCGGTGTCCCAGAAACGTCCAAGTTCAGCCATGGCAGGGATCACCGTGAAGCCGGAGCGAAAGCGCTGCACCCGTCCGCCCTCGTGATCCACGGCAATCAGCAGCGGCGGATCACGCAATGCGTGGATCTCGGAGGTGAGTTCCACGAGCTGGTCCGGGGAGCGGAAGTTGCGCGCGAACAGGATCACCATGCCCACCAGCGGATGGCGCAGGCGTTCGCGCTCCTGCGCGGTCAGACTCGCGCCATCTACGTCGATCACTACGGGTCCCAGCATCTAGCCGTTTCCTTCCACGATCTCGGCGATCACGTATGCCATGGCGTACGCGCGCTCGTCGGTCACTGATACGTGGAGCGCGAGGCGCCGCTCGGCGACGAATGCCTGCAGCGCGCCGTGCGTGACCACGATCGGCTTGCCGCTCGGCGCGTTGAGAATTTCGGCGGCGCGCCAGGTCATCGGTGACCGCATGCCAAGTCCGAGCGCTTTCGACACCGCCTCCTTCGCCGCAAAGCGCGTCGCCAGGAATCGCACGCCACGCGCCGCATGCCGCTGCGCTCTGTGTTCATAGCGTTCGAACTCGCGCGTGCCAAGGATGCGCTCGGCAAAGCGGTCGCCGGTCCGGCGCAGCGTCTCTTCGATGCGCGCGATCTCGACGATGTCGGTGCCGATGCCGTAGATCACAGTCCGCCGCGCAAGCCTTCGGCACTGCGGATCGCCGCGAGATACATGCGCACTGTTGCGGCAAGCCCGAACTCGAGCGCGTCGGCGATCAGCGCGTGGCCGATCGAGACTTCCATCACCCCCGGCACCGCGGCGAGAAACGGGCCGAGATTGGCTCGATTCAGATCGTGGCCCGCGTTGACACCGAGACCGGCCGCGAGCGCCGCCTTTGCGGCCGCGGCGTAGCGCTTCAGTTGCCCTTCCTGCGCGGCAGTGCCGAACGCGCGGGCGTAGGGCTCCGTGTAAAGCTCGACGCGATCGGCGCCGAGCGCGGCTGCCTGCGCCATCGCCGCCGGATCGGGATCCATGAAAAGGCTGACGCGCGCGCCGCTCGCTCTCGCATCGTCGATGACGGCACGCAGCCTCTGTCCGTCGCGCGCGAGGTCCCATCCATGATCAGAGGTGAAGGCGCCGGTCTCATCAGGAACGAACGTGCATTGATGCGGGCGCACCTCGCGCACGTAATCCATCAGTTGATGGAACGGATTGCCTTCGATGTTGAACTCCGCCGCGGGCCACTTGCGCAGCATCGTCGCGAGTTCGCCGACGTCGGGACTGCGCACGTGGCGGCCGTCCGGGCGCGGATGCACGGTGATTCCATCGGCTCCGGCTTCGAGCGCGATCTGCGCCATGCGTTCGACGCTGGGGATCCCGATCGTGCGGGTGTTGCGCAGGAGCGCGACCTTGTTGAGGTTGACGCTTAGCGAAGTCATTCGATGGAAGAGAGTATCCGGCCCAGCGGTCAGAGCTGGCGCAGATCGTGCAGGATGCGGCGCGTGTTGAGAGGCTGGCCGTTCAGATGGTAGCGAATCAGATGGCGCAGCACGAGCTTGGAATGGTTCGCAACCACCGGCGACGAGAAATCGCTGCGCGCCATCGCAAGTGCCGAGCTGCCGCGCAGGCAGGTGACATCCTCGCCCGGATCAGGCTCCGCGACCCGCACCAAACCGCGCTCCGCGTCGACGCGATAGAACGCGTCCGGCTCGAGCGGTGCGCCGTCTGCGCTGTGATCGAAGGCGGGCGCATGGCCGGTCTCCCGCAGAAGCTCGAGCTCGAACGCACGCAACACGCCGTCGCGGCCGTTCTGGCGCTCCGCCAAGGTCGCCAGCGCTTCGACATAGCGCGCAAACAGGACCTCGTGCGCGTCGGCGCGCGCGAGCAGCCGCACGAGCAATTCGTTCAGATAGAAACCGGCAAGCAGCGCTTCGCCGCGCAGCGGCGCCATTCCGCCGCACCATTCGGCGCGGACCAGCGATTTGATTTCGTTGCGGCCGCTCCAGGAAAGAAGCAAGGGCGCGAACGGAGTCAGAAGGCCGCGAAACTGCGACGTCGGGCGCTTGGCGCCCCGCGCGACCAGTGCCATGCGGCCATGGTCGCGCGTGAATGCCTCGACGATGAGGCTCGTCTCCCGCCACGGGTAGGAATGCAGAACCATGGCAGGCTGCTGATCGACACGCGACTCGTGCGCCCCGCGGCGCGCGCTTCGCACCCCGGAAGTCGCCCCCGTCTCAGTCATATCCCAGCGACTTCAGCGCGCGTGCATCGTCGGTCCAGCCGCGCCGTACCCGCACCCAGGTCTCGAGATGAACAGGCTTGCCGAGCAGTGCGGCGATGTCGGCGCGCGCAAGGCGGCCGATCTCTCGCAACTTGGCGCCCTGCGCGCCGATGACGATTGCCTTGTGCGACTCGCGCTCGACGAGCAAGCCGGCAACGATCTCCAGGTGCTCGTCGGTCTCGTTCCAGCGCTCGATCGTGACGGCGATGCCATAGGGAAGCTCGTCGCCGAGCAGGCGGAAGGCTTTCTCGCGAATGAACTCCGCGGCGAGGAAGCGAACGTTGCGATCCGTGAACTGATCGCCATCGAACAACGGCTCGCCCGCGGGCAGCAGCTTCTCGATCTCCGCCAGCAGCTCTTCGAGTTGGCGCCGCCGCTCGGCGCTGACTGGCACCAGCGCGGCGAAGGGGTAGCGGCCCGCGCAGTCCCGCAGAACCGGCAGCACGTCCTGGTAGCGGTCCAGCGCATCGGTCTTGTTCAGCGCGAGGATGACGTTAGGACGGCCGGGCGGCAGCAGCTCGAGGACCGCGTCGTCCTCCGCCCGCCATCCATGCGCATCGATGACCAGCACCACGACATCGACTTCGGCGAGCGCGGCGCGCGCCGACTGGTTCATTCGCTGGGCGAGCAAGGAGCGGTTGCCGCGCTGGAGTCCCGGCGTATCGACGAAGATGAACTGGGTGGTCGCCGGCGCTTCGCCGCGCGTCAGCACGCCGAGGACGCGCTCGCGCGTGGTCTGCGGCTTGCTCGACGTGATCGACACGCGCTCGCCGACGAGCGCGTTCAGCAACGTCGACTTGCCGACATTCGGACGGCCGATGATGGCGACCATCCCGGTTCTTGCGACCGCGGCGCCTCGATCCTGCATACGTTCAGCGGGCAACGGTTACGTCGCCCGGATCGGATGTGTCGGCAGCGGCTGCTTGTGCCTCGGGCACAGCGGCGGTGCCATTGCTGGGCGCGATCTGTACCACTTCGCCCGCGGCCTTGCGTTTCGAGCGCCGCAATGCCTGCATCGCCGCTTGCGCGCTCTCGAGCGCGAGCTTCGCGGCCGACTGTTCAGCGGCACGTCGGCTGCGGCCTGTCCCGCGCACGCTGATTTCAAGCTTCGGGATGCCGCATTCGACCTCGAATTCCTGGTTGTGCGCGGCACCGCGGGTCTCGACGACGGCGTACACGGGAAGCGGCAGGCGCTTGCCCTGAAGGTACTCCTGCAGCAGCGTCTTGCTGTCCTTGCCGAGTGTCTTCGGATCGACGCTCTTCAGCACCGGCTCGAACAGGCGACCGATCACGTCGCGCGCCGCCTCGAATCCGCCGTCGACGAATACCGCGCCGAACGCAGCCTCCATCGTGTCGGCGAGGATCGAAGGCCGGCGGAAGCCACCGCTCTTCATCTCGCCCTCGCCGAGGCGCAGGAAGTCGGCAAGTCCGAGTTGCTGCGCGATCTCTGCGAGCGACTGCTGCTTGACGAGGTTGGCGCGCAGGCGGGACAGGTCGCCCTCGTTCAGCCGCGCGTACTTCTGATACAGCAGGTGCGCGATAGTGCAGTTCAGGACCGCATCGCCGAGGAATTCGAGACGTTCGTTGTGTACGGCGCCGTGGCTGCGGTGCGTGACTGCCTGCTCCAGCAGCGTCGGCTGCGTGAAGCGATAGCCGAGACGCTCCTCAAGCGCCGTCAGGTCCATCCCGCCCGCCTTCGCGCATGTACATCAAGGCACCGTCTTGGTCGCGCGGTCACGCGTGGTGCCGGAAAAATCGATCACGAGCCGCACATTGTCCATCAGGGGAATGCTGTACGTGTAGGCGTACGAAATCACGACCCGGTCGCCCTCCTTGGTGATGTCGAGATCGCGCGCCGTGATCGACTTGATGTCGTCGATGGTGGCGCTTCTCTCGAAAGCTGCACGGATCTCGCCGACGGTGTTACCCTCGTTCTTGATCTTCTGCACCGCCCGTTCGATCGCGATGTACTCGACCACCGCCGGCACCAGCTTGGCGCCGAGCAGCAGCAGGACGACGACGATCACGCCGATGAACAGCACACCGATCAGACTCAAGCCGTGTTGGCGTGTGCGCGGACTTGTTGTTTTCATCGATCCTCCCTGATTGGAAACCGTCCTGGCGGTCCTCCTGCCCCTTCCAACTCACGCCCTTGTCAATGGAAGGAGCCAATGCGGCTGATATTGCCAAAATTCATCCAGATGAAGAACGCACGCCCGACAATGTTCTCCTCTGGGACGAAGCCCCAGAACCGGCTGTCCTCGCTGTTATCGCGATTGTCGCCCATCATGAAATAGTGCCCCGGCGGCACCACGCAGGTGACGCCTTCGGGGGACGAGTACTGGCAGGCCTGCGGATCCGTGTGCTGGTAGCTCTGGGCGATCGGCACGCCCGGACCATCGTTGAGAATGATGCGGTGTTCGACCGAGCCAAGGGTCTCGATGAACTGGTTGTAGTACTGGACCCGCCCTTCTTCGAAATAGCGCTCGGCCGGCCGCACCTGGACCTGCACACCGTTGATGGTGAGACGGCGGTTCATGTACTCGATCTTGTCGCCGGGCAGGCCGATGACGCGCTTGATGTAGTCCTGCGAGGGATTGTGCGGGAACCGGAACACCATCACGTCGCCGCGCTGTGGCAGCCCGATGTCGATGATCTTGGTCTGGATCACCGGCAGGCGCACCCCATACTGGTATTTGTTCACGAGGATCAGGTCGCCGATCTGCAGCGTAGGAATCATCGAGCCGGACGGAATGCGAAAAGGTTCGAAGAAGAACGAGCGCAGCACGAAGACGACGAGGATCACCGGGAAGAAGCTCGCCGTGTACTCCAGGTACCAGGGGCGCCGCGTCAGCCGCTCTTCGACCGCAGCGCGCTCGCGCGCGACCGCCGGATGATTGAGCGCCTGCGCCTCGCCGTTCTTCGCATCGAAGTCGGCGAGCGCGCGCCCGGCAGCCGCGACGCGCTGGCGCTTCAGCAGCATCACGTCGAGCACCCACATGGCGCCGCTGATGACCAGAAGGATGAAAAGGATCAACGCAAAATTCACTTGTCCTCCACCTGCAGGATGGCGAGAAAGGCCTCCTGCGGAATTTCAACCGTGCCGACCTGCTTCATGCGTTTCTTGCCCGCCTTCTGCTTCTCCAGCAGCTTTTTCTTGCGCGTGATGTCGCCGCCGTAGCACTTGGCCAGCACGTTCTTGCGCAGTGCTTTGACGTTCTCGCGCGCGATGATATTTGCTCCGATTGCGGCCTGGATCGCCACGTCGTACATCTGGCGCGGGATCAGTTCGCGCATCTTGGCGGCGATCTCGCGGCCCCGGTACTGCGAGTTCGCGCGGTGCACGATGATCGAGAGTGCGTCGACCTTGTCGCCGTTGATCAGCATGTCGACCCGCACCACGTCCGCCGCGCGGTACTCCTTGAACTCGTAGTCCATCGAGGCGTAGCCGCGCGAGATCGACTTCAGCCGGTCGAAGAAGTCGAGCACGATCTCCGCCAGTGGCAGGTCGTAGGTCAGGTGCACCTGGCGCCCGTGGTAGGCAAGGTTGACCTGCACGCCGCGCTTGCCGGTGCAAAGCGTCATCACCGCGCCGACGTACTCCTGTGGAACGAAGATCGTCACCGCGACGATCGGCTCGCGAATCTCCTCGATGCGCGCCGGATCGGGCAGCTTCGACGGATTCTCGACCTGCACCACCGAGCCGTCGCGCAGCACCACCTCGTACACGACCGAAGGAGCGGTCGTGATGAGATCCATGTCGTATTCGCGCTCGAGCCGCTCCTGCACGATGTCCATGTGCAGCAGCCCGAGGAAGCCGCAGCGGAATCCGAACCCGAGCGCCTGCGACACCTCGGGCTCGAAGTGCAGCGACGCGTCGTTCAACTGCAGCTTGGTGAGCGCGTCGCGCAGCGCCTCGTACTGGTTCGATTCCACCGGATACAGGCCTGCAAACACCTGCGGCTTGATCTCCTTGAAACCGGGCAACGGCGCCGGGGCCGGCTTTGCCTGATGTGTCACGGTGTCGCCGACGCGCGCGTCGCGCAGCTCCTTGATGCCTGCGACGATGAAGCCGACCTCGCCGGCGGCGAGCTCGTCGCGGCTGCGCGACTTCGGAGTGAACACCCCGACCTGTTCGACCAGATGCGTGGCACCGGTCGCCATCAACAGGATCTTGTCCTTCGGACGGACCGTGCCGTTGAATACGCGCACCAGCATCACGACCCCGACGTAGTTGTCGAACCAAGAATCGATGATCAGTGCCTGCAATGGCGCCGCCACGTCCCCGCGTGGCTGCGGAATGCGCTCGATGATGCGCTCGAGGATGTCGTCGACGCCCATGCCCGTCTTGGCGCTCGCCAGGATCGCATCGTGCGCATCGATGCCGATTACGTCCTCGATCTCGGCGCGCGCCTCCTCGGGATTGGCCTGCGGCAGATCCATCTTGTTCAGGATCGGCAGCACGTCCACGCCGAGTTCGATCGCCGTGTAGCAATTGGCCACCGTCTGCGCTTCGACACCCTGCGACGCGTCCACCACGAGCAGCGCGCCCTCGCATGCCGACAGCGATCGGCTGACCTCGTACGAGAAGTCGACGTGCCCCGGCGTATCGATCAGGTTGAGGTTGTACGTGCGCCCGTCGCGAGCCACGTACTCGAGCGCTGCCGTCTGCGCCTTGATCGTGATGCCGCGCTCGCGCTCGAGCGCCATCGAATCGAGCACCTGCTCTTCCATTTCGCGGTCCGACAGACCTCCACAACGCTGGATCAGGCGATCTGCCAGCGTCGACTTGCCGTGGTCGATATGGGCGATGATGGAAAAGTTGCGGATTTGCTGCATCGGGACTGCGACCAGCCGCGCCAGTGCGGTAACGAGCCGCGCCTCGGAACCACCGAGATGCTCGCGCGGCGTACAGGGCAACAGAAAGGGGGTGCGCCAGCGCTGCACCCCCTCGTCCGTCGACAGGCAGCGGATTTTAGCGCGCCGCCCCATGCCCTCCGGCGGGCTATCGGTCGTTGGGTCGAATGATCAGGAAGGTGCTTTGATCCCCGCGCCGGACAAGCAAAAGAACCCGGGTCTTCGGATCGAGCTTGGCCACCAGGTCATTGAATTGTTTGGCATTCGTGACCTCGGTGTTGTTGATTGCCAGGATCAGGTCGCCGGCACGCACCCCAACCCGGGCGGACGGGCCATCCACGGAATCGACCTGGACCGCACCTCGAAGCCGCATCTCCTTGAGCTTGTCAGCCGCCACGTCGGACACGACCAGACCGAGTGCGTTGGCTTTTTCCGTACTGCGTGGCGCTTCACCCTTGTCGCGCGACGCCTGCGCCTTGTCAGCCGGCAGTTCCGCGACTGTCACCTGCAGATCCATTGTCTTGCCCTTGCGGAAGACCTGCATCGGCGCCTTGGTGCCCGGCTTGGTCCCTCCCACGATGCGCGGGAGGTCGCTCGAACGCTCGACATCGCGCGCGCCGAATTTCAGGATCACGTCGCCCGCCTCGATGCCGGCCTTGTCCGCCGGGCTGTCGCGCTCGACGTTGCTCACCAGCGCGCCGCGCGGGCGACCGAGGCCGATCGCATCGGCCACGTCCTTGCTGACCTCGCCGATCGCGACACCGATCCTGCCCCGTATCACCCGGCCCGACGTGCGCAACTGATCCTGCACGTTCATCGCTTCGTCGATCGGGATCGCAAACGAGATCCCCGCGTAGCTTCCCGACGTGGTGAAGATCTGCGAGTTGATGCCGATGACCTCGCCGCGCATATTGATGAGCGGTCCGCCGGAATTGCCCGGGTTGACCGCAACGTCGGTCTGGATGAACGGCAGGTATTCGCCGGTTTCGCGCGCCTTGGCGCTCACGATGCCGGCCGTTACCGTGTTGTCGAGTCCGAACGGCGAGCCGATGGCGATACACCACTCGCCGACCCTCGTCTTGTTCGGATCGCCTATCTTCACCGTCGGCAGGCCGGTCGCGTCGATCTTCACGAGCGCAACGTCGGTCCGCCGGTCGGACCCGATGAGCTTGCCCTTGAATTCGCGGCGGTCGCTCATCGTGATGAAGATATCGTCGGCGCCTTCGACGACGTGATGGTTGGTCAGGACGTAACCATCGGCCGAGATGATGAAACCCGAGCCGAGACCGCGTGGAACCTCCCGGTCGCCGCGCGGCGAGCGCGGCTGCTGCGGCCCCTGCCCCGGCGGCCCAGGCCGCTGTTGCGGGCCAGGCGGAAAAAAGCGCCTGAAGAACTCGAACATGGGATCGTTCTCGTCGAGATCCGGCATCTGCGGATTCGCCTGCGCGCTCACTCGAGCCACCGTGCGGATGTTGACTACGGCAGGGCCGTATTTTTCGACCAGCTCGGTGAAGTCGGGCAGCGCTTGCGTGTTCTGCGCGTAGGCGCTGACGCAGCCAAGCGCAAGCAGCAGAACTACGAACGCACGTTGGGCAGTTTGAATCATTCTTTTACCTTCCCTGAAGAGACTCAGCGCGCTTGCGGCGCTTTGACGGACAGTGCCACATTGCGCACGGTCTCGGGCGGAACCTCACCCACTACAGTGATCATCGTATCGCCGAGCCGATGGACATACGCGCTGACAGGTCCGCGGGACCTGCCTCTGCCAGAGCTGGCGCCACTATCGCTGCCCTGGTCGGGCTCGATGAAAACGGAGAAGGTTGCAAGCCCGTCGGAATACACCGCCTGCAGTGTGTCGTGAGCGCCGCCGCGGCTGAAACGCCGGACGACAGCACTCTGCTGTCGAAAACCTGGAGGAACCTCGAATGCCCAGCCAAGTTCCACCGGCTTGGTTTCGACCTTGTCGACGCGCCAGCCGTCGGTCGGCCAGCTGGCTTTCAGCCGCGACGCATCGAAGGGTTCGCCGATGCGGACTTCGGTGAAGGCCACCTGCTCGATGACTTCCTCTCTGGCTTTGAGCATCTGTGCGCGCAGCAGAAGCCCGGTTGCGCGCTCGACCCAGAGCCGGTAGCCATACCGGTCTGCATCCTTGGGTTCGAGTTCGATGACCCGGCACTCCAAGTCGGCGACGCGATCGATAGGGCCCCTGCGCAAGCTATAGAAGCGCAGGATGTCTTCGGGCGCGGAGGTGGAGAGCGCCGGAAAGTTGCCGCCGATCGGACGCTTCTCGATGATGACGCGCTTGGCGTCCGGCAACAGGCATTGGACCGCATCGCCCTTGCGTACGTACTCGCGGCGCTCGCCATCGAGCATCTGAACGCGCTGGTACGCGACCGTGCCGTCGAACTGATGCACGATCCGCGAACTGCGAACCTCGCCACCCTGCTGGTAGTAGATCGTGCCGGAGTAGTTGCTCCGCTGCGCAGCGTTCTGGATCGCCTGCAGCCATTCGCTGTCGGTCCGCGTTTGGTTGCCTGCGGACTGGGCACGCGCCGCCGCCATGAGCATGGCAGCGGTCGTAAGAGCGACCGTGAACGCGACGCGACGCGCTTGAACGGCCCAGCTGCGCCGGATCATCGCCGTGGCAAGCATCCGCTCAGCGCGACTCCATGGGCAGCGCGGCGGGCAGCGCTGCGGGCAGCACGTAGTCGCTTGGCGAAGTAACGGTTCCGGCCGCGTTCTCGCGATGCGCCTCCAGGTACGCCTCGAACTCGGCCGAGCGCAACAGCTCTGGGGCCTTCGCTTGGACTACCGGCTCGGGGCCGCCACGCAGCTGCGGAAGAACGACCACGGCCAGCGCCACGGCCGCTGCCGCAATGGCGGCCGCCTGAAGGCTGACCCTGCGCAGCACCGTGCGTCGGCGTCGTAATGCGCCAGGCGCGAGGATGACAGGTTCCGCCGCGAGAGCGGAGCTGACGCGGGTGACAAATCCGCTGGAATGCAGCGCTGCGGTCTCGCTCGAGCGCAACGCGTCGCTCGCGACATTCAGAAGCACCCAGGTCCGTTGCGCTTCACCGTCGTGGCCCAGGCGCTCGAACAGCTCGCGACACGCACCAGCTTCGAGTTCGCCGTCCAGCAGACGCGACATTGCCTCGCTGCATTCGGGTTGTTGCGCCTGCGCGCCGTTTGCCTGCGTCTTCATCGTCGCCTCACCAGCGCTTGTCCTTCGAAGTATCCAACAAGGGTCGCAACTCTTCAGCAATCGCCTCGCGGGCCCGGAAGATGCGCGACCGTACGGTACCAATTGGACAGTTCATCGTCTCAGCGATTTCCTCGTAACTCAAGCCCTCGAGCTCGCGCAGCACGATTGCCGTGCGCAGGTCTTCGGGCAGCTTTTCGATCGCCCGGTTGACCGCCTCGCCGACCTGCTTGGAAAGCAGCATGGAGTCCGGGGTGTTGACGTCGCGCAACTGGTCGCCCTCGTCGAAGTTCTCCGCTTCGTCGATTTCGGTCTCGGTCGTGGTTGGCGCACGACGGCCTTGAGCAACCAGATAATTTTTCGCGGTGTTGATCGCGATCCGGTACAGCCATGTGTAAAACGCACTTTCCCCGCGAAAGTTCGGCAGCGCGCGATACGCCTTGATGAACGCCTCCTGCGCGACGTCCTCGATCTCGGCCGCATCACGGATCAGGCGCGACAAGAGCCTGAATATCTTGCGCTGGTATTTCGCCACCAGCAGCTCGAAAGCGCGCTTGTCGCCGCGCTGCACCTGCTCCACCAGGATCTGGTCGGCTTCGCGATCGCTCATCGCCCGACCCGTCCCGGCTGGCATTGCCCAACCGCTGCGACTGTGACCGCGGCCTCTGCCTTAAGTTCGATCTGCCGCATCGGTCCTATTGAGCCGCGTCAACGTATGCGTTGCGCGCCACGCGCCAGCGGAGTGCGACTGAAAGACGGCGAAACGCCGCCGACGGCGTCGCGTCCCGCCAGACTTCGAGCGTCCGCCTGCCATCCCGAAGCACGATCAGGAATGAAGAGACATAGTCGGCAGCAACGCCATTTACAACCTGATCGTCGCCATCCCAGCGGATCGAGATCCCGCCATCCGCGCGAATGCACCAGTCCCCGGCGCGCTGTGGCCGGACCGCACGTCGGGCTGTCAGCGTCGCCAGACACGCCGCGCCTGCACCACCGATCGTTGCAACCGGTTCGGATCCGAGCCAGAGAACCAGCACGACAGCCGTGGCGACCGCGGCTGTCAGCGCCAGGGCGACGACTTGAAGGCGCTGTCGCCACGACGAGCGGCTGACGGCGAGCCAGCTGACGGAGATATCAGACACGCCTGAAGACGAGCGTGCCGTTCGTGCCACCAAAACCGAAGGAGTTCTTCAGTGCGACATTGATCTTCACGTCACGCGCCGTGTTGGCGCAGTAATCGAGATCGCACTCCGGATCCTGATTGAAGATGTTGATGGTAGGTGGCGATTTCTGGTGACGGACCGCGAGCGCGGTGAAGACCGACTCGATGCCCCCGGCGCCGCCCAGCAGGTGGCCGGTCATGGACTTGGTCGAGTTCACGACGATCTTCTTCGCTGCGTCGCCCAGCGCAGCTTTGAGCGCTTTGGTCTCGTTGATGTCGCCCAGCGGCGTCGACGTTCCATGCGCGTTCAGGTATCCGACTTCGTCGGCATTGACGCCCGCGTTGCGCAGCGCGGCCAGCATCGAGCGGCGCGGTCCATCCATGTCGGGCGCAGTCATGTGAAACGCGTCGGCGCTCATGCCGTAGCCGCCGAGCTCGCAGTAGATCTGCGCGCCGCGCTTTTTCGCGTGCTCGTAGTCCTCGACCACGACTACGCCCGCACCCTCGCCAAGGACGAAGCCGTCCCGATCCTTGTCCCAGGGACGGCTGGCGGTGGTTGGATCGTCGTTGCGCGTGGAAAGCGCGTGCATCGAAGCAAAGCCGCCGATGCCGAGCGGACATAACGTCGACTCCGCTCCGCCGGCGATCATGACGTCGGCATCGCCATATTCGATCAGGCGGCCGGCCTCGCCGATGCTATGCAGGCCCGTGGTGCACGCCGTGACGATGGCGAGGTTCGGTCCCTTCAGGCCGTACATGATCGACAGGTTGCCCGAGATCATGTTGATGATGGAGCCGGGAATGAGAAATGCCGAGATGCGGCGCGGGCCGCGCGTGGTGAACTCGCCGTGGTTGTCTTCGATCATCGGCAGGCCGCCGATGCCCGATCCCACGAGGCAGCCGATCCGCTCGCGGTTGGCATCGGTGATCTCGATGCCCGAGTCCTTGATCGCCTCGATCGAAGCGGCGATGCCGTAGTGGATGAACGTGTCCATGCGGCGCGCTTCCTTCGCCGTCATGTACTTCGTCACATCGAAATTCTTCACCTCACCGGCGATCTGCGCATTGAACCCGGAGGCGTCGAAGCGCGTGATCCGCGTAACCCCGGAACGGCCCTCGAGGGCATTGTTCCACGCAGTTGCGACGTCGTTGCCGATCGGGGAGATGATGCCCAGACCGGTAATGACGACGCGACGACGTCCGTTCATGCGCGGCGGGAATTTCTCGAAGCGAGGCTACGCCTTCTTCAGGTGTGCACCGACGTAGTCGACAGCCTGCTGCACGGTGCGGATCTTCTCTGCTTCCTCATCGGGGATCTCGCACTCGAATTCGTCTTCCAGCGCCATCACGAGTTCGACCGTGTCGAGCGAATCGGCCCCGAGGTCCTCGACGAACGCGGATTCGTTCTTGATGTCCGCTTCGTTCACGCCCAGTTGCTCGGCAACAATCTTCTTGACGCGCTGTTCGATGTTCTCCATGAACTCCTCCTGACTAGATTGCTCGACGCACGGCGCATGGCTCGCTGGCACCGGCTGTTTGAGTTGACTGCGTTCCGCGTCTCTGAATCCGATGGCTCGATCGCCGCAGGGCCAGCCGGAAAGTCTATCAGAGCAGCCCTCGCCCCCGACACATGCAGATGGGGCCATCACCCCATGTGCATGCCCCCGTTTACATGCAGGGTCGTGCCGGTGATATATGCGCCAGCGCTCGACGCAAGGAAGACGACCGCCGCGGCAACCTCCTGCGGCTGTCCGAGGCGACCCAGGGGAATCTGTCCGAGCAATGCTTGTACCTGTGCTTCGGTGAGCTTGCGCGTCATATCAGTATCGATGAAACCTGGAGCGATGCAGTTGACCGAAATGCCCCGACTCCCCACCTCGCGCGCCAGTGCGCGCGTCATGCCTTCGAGTCCCGCTTTCGCCGCCGCATAGTTGGCTTGCCCCGCGTTGCCACTGGCGGCCACGACTGAGCTCATGTTGATGATGCGACCATGCTTGGCCTTCATCATGCCGCGCAGGCAACTGCGGATCACACGGAACGCCGCACTCAGGTTCGTATCGATGACCGCCGCCCAGTCATCGTCCTTCAATCGCATTGCGAGCGCATCGCGCGTGATCCCGGCGTTGTTGACGAGGACCGAGAGCGGGCCGAATTCGTTGGCGATCCGATCGACGAGCGCTTCGACGCCAGCCGCGTCGCGCACATCGAGGACTGCGCCCCGACCCTTGCCTCCGAAGTTGGCGATGCTTGCACTGATCGCCTGCGCGCCTGCTTCGGTCGTCGCAGTGCCAATCACCGTCGCCCCGCTGCGTGCGAGCGCCTCGAGTATCGCGGCGCCGATGCCGCGCGATGCGCCCGTCACGAGCGCGACTTCACCAGCGAGCGCGTTGGCTGTGTAGACGTTCGTCATCTAACCGACCAGCTTGGAGCGCACGTCCGCAAGCGATGCCGCATCGGTGATCGCGAAGCTTTCCAGTGTACTGACGATCCGCTTCGTCAGTCCGGAAAGCACGCGCCCAGGACCGCATTCGACGACATGGGTCACGCCTTCGGCCGCCATCTTCTCGATCGTCTCGGACCAACGCACGGGACTGGCTGCCTGTCGCGCCAGCGTTTCGCGAATCGTGGCGGGATCGAAGCTGGTCGACACGTCGACGTTGTGGATCACTGCGACTTGCGGCGCCGTCAGAGGAACGCTCCGAAGTCTCTCGCGCAGCTTCTCGCGCGCAGGCGCAAGCAGCGACGAGTGAAACGGCGCCGAAACAGGGAGAATCACTGCACGCTTCGCGCCACGCTGCTTGGCAGCCGCGCACGCGCGGTCGACGGCCGCTTTGTGGCCTGCGATGACGACCTGAGCCGGCGCGTTGAAGTTCACGGCCTCGACGATTTCCCCTTGCGCAGCCTCTTCGCACGCCGCACGGACCTGGGCATCGTCGAGGCCGAGGATCGCCGCCATCGCCCCGACGCCGACGGGGACCGCATCTTGCATTGCCTGTGCGCGGAAGCGAACCAGGGGCACTGCATCCTCGAGCGCGAATGCACCCGCAGCGGTGAGCGCCGAGTATTCGCCGAGGCTATGGCCGGCGACCATCGCCGGCATCGGTCCTCCGCTCGCACGCCACGCGGCGAACATCGCATAGGCCGCGGTCAACATGCACGGCTGCGTGTTCACCGTGAGCCCGAGTTCTTCGGCTGGGCCTTCGGCGATCAGTTTGCCCAGATCCTGGCCGAGGGCGTCCGATGCGCGCTTCACGACGTTCGCGACAGCCGGATCGCCGGCGAAGCTCGCCAGCATGCCGACTGATTGAGAACCCTGCCCCGGAAAAATGAAAGCGATCTTCATCGATGCAGTCGTCGGATCTCAGAAACGGACCAGGACCGAACCCCAGGTAAATCCGCCGCCGACGCCCTGGAGCAGGACGTTGTGGCCCTTTTGTATGCGGCCATCGCGCCGTGCGACGTCGAGCGCGAGCGGCACCGATGCGGCGGAAGTGTTCCCATGTTGATCGACGGTGACGACCAGGCGCTCCTCGCCGATGTCGAGGCGCTTGGCCGTTGCGTTGAGGATGCGCACGTTTGCCTGGTGAGGAATCAGCCAGTCCACGGCGCTGGTCGGCAGATCGGCATCCGCCAGAACCTGGCGCGCGGAATCGGCAAGCACGTTCACGGCCAGCTTGAACACGGCCTGACCGTCCATGCGCAGGAAAGGATCGCCGGTCACGCGCCCGTTTTCGACGCGGCCGCCCGTGCACAGGATCTTCGCCTGCGAGCCATCGGCGTGCAGGCGCGCCCCGAGAATGCCCGGTGCATCGCCGGCCTCGAGCACGACCGCGCCGGCACCGTCACCGAACAGGACGCATGTGGTGCGATCGTTCCAGTCGAGGATGCGCGAAAAGACCTCCGCGCCGATCACGAGCGCGCGGCGGTAGTGCCCGACGCGCATCATCGAATCGGCGACAGCAAGACCGTAGACGAATCCGCTGCAGACAGCCTGCAGGTCGAAGGCAGCGCCACCGGGCGTGCCGAGTTGCGCCTGGATCAGGCAGGCCGTGCTTGGAAAGATCTGATCGGGCGTCGATGTCGCCACGATCAGCAGATCGATCGTATCCGGCTCGACCTGCGCATCGGCAAGGGCGGCGCGCGCGGCGCGCGTGCCGAGTTCGCTGGTGGTCAAGCCGGGCTCGGCGATGTAGCGCTGGCGGATGCCGGTGCGAGCGACGATCCACTCGTCGGACGTCTCGATGCCGCGGAGCGCCAGATCGCGTGCCAGTTCGTCGTTGCTGACCGCGCGCGCCGGCAGCGCAGCCCCTGTGCCGATGATGCAACTGTAATGTTTCGCCATCGGTCGATCAGGCATCGACCACCACCGGCGTCGTCGCTTGCCCCAATTGAGCCGCGAAAGGCTGCATCGCCGCGACGGTGCGCTCCAGCAACTGGTGCCTTGCCGCCTCATAGGCGCGCCGGATGGCACACTGAAATGCAAACGCATCCGCCGATCCGTGGCTCTTGATGACGATGCCA
>Ga0335084_10001136_pt1 | contig 24280 bp, 20 predicted proteins | sample Lox_Sample_44_FD_206721 | JGI IMG/M metagenome (GOLD analysis project Ga0335084, IMG submission 206721) | Soil microbial communities from Loxahatchee National Wildlife Refuge, Florida, United States - Lox_Sample_4.4 | ecosystem: Environmental > Terrestrial > Soil > Wetlands | place: USA...
CGAGGCCGGGGAGCCTGTGCTCCTGGTGCTCCCCAAGCGCACCGGGTTCCCGGAGCGGACCCGGCCGCGGTGGCTGGGGGGGACCGCCCTCCTCCCCGAGGCGCTCCCGGACGACGTGCTCCGGGCCGCCCGGCTCGGCGGGCACGTGGCCCGGCCCGCCGCCTCGATCGGCAGCTGGACCGGCGGCCTCCCCGCGCCCGAGCTCGCGGAGCCCCAGCTCATCCGCGGCGGTGTCCTGGACCCGGTGCTGGCGACCGACGAGGGCATCCTGGTGGGCGAGAAGATCGAGGACGGCGCGCAGCTCCTGGTCCTCGCCGACCCGGACGTCCTCGCCACGCACGGCCTGGGGCGCGGCGCCAACGCGGAGCTGGCGGTGGCGCTCCTCGATCGGCTCGACCCCACCGGCAGCGCGGCGGTGGTGCTCGACGAGACGCTCCACGGGCACGAGGTGCAGCCCTCGCTCGCCCGCGAGCTGCTCCGCTGGCCGCTCGTCCTCGCGACGCTCCAGGCGGCGCTGGCGCTCGCGCTCGTCGCCTGGGCGGCGCTGGTCCGCTTCGGGCGGCCGCAGCGGATGCCCCCCGCCCTCGCGCCGGGCAAGGACTTCCTCGTCGAGAACACCGCCGATCTCCTGCGCCACGGCGGCCACGTGGGGCCGGCGCTGGCTGCCTACTGGCGCGCCGCCCGCGAGCAGATCGCCCACGCCCTGCGGCCGCCGGGCGAGCGCTCGGGCGACCTGGAGCGCTGGCTCCGGGGCCTCGCCGCCGCCCGCGGGCGGGCCGAGCGGCTCGCCGCGCTGGAGGGGCGCGTCGCGGCGCTGTCCGGGCGCCGCGGCCACGAGGAGGAGGCGCTCCGCGCCGCGCTCGACGTCCACGCCTTCCGGGAGGAGATGACCCATGGAGCTGGAGCAGATCCGTGAGGTGACGGCGCGCCTGCGCGCCGAGGTGCACAAGGTGGTGGTCGGCCAGGACCGCGCGCTCGACCTGATGCTGGTCGCGCTCCTCTCCGACGGCCACGTGCTCATCGAGGGCGTGCCCGGCACCGCCAAGACCCTCCTGGCGCGCGCCTTCGCGGCCGGGCTGGGCATGCAGTTCGGGCGGATCCAGTTCACGCCCGACCTGATGCCCGGCGACGTGCTGGGGACGAACCTCTTCGACTTCCGCACCAACCAGTTCGCGCTCACCCGCGGACCGGTGTTCACCGAGATCCTGGTGGCGGACGAGATCAACCGCACGCCGCCCAAGACGCAGGCGGCGCTGCTCCAGGCCATGCAGGAGCGGACCGTCACCATCGACGGCGTCACGCACCCGCTCTCCCGCGGCTTCATGGTGCTCGCCACCCAGAACCCCATCGAGCAGGAGGGGACCTACCCGCTCCCCGAGGCGCAGCTCGATCGCTTCCTCTTCAAGATCGGCGTCGGGTACCCGTCGCGCGACGAGGAGCGGGACATGGTCCGCGTGCACGGGCACCGCACCGCGACACCCCCGATCTCCACCTTCGACCTGCGGCCGGTGGCCTCCCTGGAGGACGTGGTGGCGATGCGGACGGCCGTGGCGGCGCTGCGCCTCTCCGACGAGATCGTCTCCTACGTGGTGGACCTGGTCCGCGCCACCCGGGCGCGGCCGGCGCTGCTCTGCGGCGCGTCCCCGAGGGCCGCCAACATGCTCGCCACCGCGGCCCGCGCGCACGCCGCCGTGCAGGGACGCGCCTTCGTCATCCCCGACGACGTGAAGGCGCTGGTCCTGCCGTGCCTCCGCCATCGCGTGGTCCTCGCGCCGGGCGCCGAGATCGAGGGGCTCACCGCCGACGGGGTGCTCGGGCGCGTGGTCGAGGAGGTGGAGGCGCCCCGGTGATCCACCCGACCCCGCGCGCCCTCCTCGTCGCGGCTGCCGGGTTCCCGGTGGCGCTGCTGCCGGCCCTCGTCCACCCGCGGCTCTGGGGCGCGTGGCTGGTGGTGGCGACCCTCTCCGCGCTGGCCATCGGCCTGGACGCGGTGCTCTCGCTGCCGCCGGGGCGGCTCGCCGTGGAGGTGATCGCTCCGGAGACCCTCGCCGTCGGGCAGGAGGGCCGGCTGGTGGTGCGGCTCGACGCCGGGCGCCGCGGGCCCGGCGCGGTCGAGCTCCGCTGCGAGGCCCATCCCGACTTCGCGCCGCCCCCGCCTGCCGCGGTGGTCGTCGCGGGGGGCGGCCCCGCCGAGGCGGCGCTCCCGCTCGTCGCGCGCCGGCGCGGGAAGCTCGCCGTCCACGAGGTCTGGTGCCGGTGGGAGGGACCGCTCGGGCTGGTGCGCCGGCTGAAGGTCGTCCCGGTCGCCCGCGAGGTGGCGGTGGTGCCGAACCTCAAGCCCGTTCGCGCCGCGGCCTTCCGCTACTTCGGCTCGCGGGAGATCGAGGCCGGCGTGCAGGTCGAGCGGTTCGTGGGGGACGGCTCCGAGTTCGACGCCCTGCGCGAGTACGTCCCCGGCCTCGATCCGCGCGCGCTCGACTGGAAGGCCTCCGCCCGGCACCGCAAGCTCCTCGTCCAGGACTTCCGCGCCGAGCGCAACCACCAGGTGATCCTCGCCCTCGACACCGGCCACCTCATGGCCGAGCCGCTCGACGGCGTCCCGCGCCTCGATCACGCCGTGACGGCGGCGCTGCTCCTCGGCTACGTCAGCCTCCGGCTCGGGGACCGGGTGGGCCTGTTCGGCTTCGACGCCGCCGCCCGCGCGTGGGCCGAGCCGCAGGGTGGGCTGGCCGCCTTCCCGCGGCTCCAGGCCATCTCCGCGGGGCTCGCCTACTCGACGGCGGAGACCAACTTCACGCTCGGGCTGGCGGAGCTGTCCACCCGGCTGCGCCGGCGGTCGCTGGTGGTGGTCTTCACCGACTTCGTGGACACCGTCACCGCGGAGCTGATGGTGGAGAACCTGGCGCGCCTGGCCCGCCGGCAGCTGGTGGTCTTCGTCGCCCTGCGCGATCCCTGGCTGGAGAAGGCAGCGCTGGCGCGGCCGCGCCGCCTCGGCGACGTCTACCGCGCCGTCATCGCCTCCGACTTCGCCCGCGAGCGGGAGCGGGTCCTGGCGCGGCTCCGGCGCGCCGGCGTCCTCTGCGTCGACGCCGGGCCGGGCGCGGTCTCGGCGCGGCTCGTCAACCGGTACCTCGAGGTGAAGCGGCGGGAGATGGTCTGATGGCGGCGCCCGAGATCCTGCCCACCGTCCTCGTCGATCCCGCCGCGCCGGTGTGGTCCGAGGCGGCGTCCCGGCCCCCGGTGGTGGTGCTGAAGAGCGCGGCCTTCCGCGCGGAGCGCGAGGCGTCCTGGCGAGAGCTGGAGGCGCTGGTGGGCGAGGTGGAGCGACGCGGCGTCCGGATGCTCTCGGCGGCGGACCTGGCCAGGCTCCCCGGGCTGTACCGCGCCGCGGTGTCGTCGCTCTCGGTCGCGCGCGCCATCTCCCTCGACCGGAACGTCCTCGAGTGGCTGGAGTCCCTCTGCGCGCGGGCCTACCTGGTGGTCTACGGCACGCGGCGCCACCTGCGCGAGGCCGTCTCCGACTTCGTGGGCCGCCGCTTCCCCGCCGCGGTCCGCGCCCACGCCTGGCACGTGGCGCTCACGGCGCTGGTCCTCGTCCTGGGCACCGCCACCGGATTCGCGCTGACGCTGGCGGACGCCGACCGCTTCTACGCGTTCGTGTCGCCGATGGTGGCGCTGGGCCGAGGGCCCACCTCCACCACCGAGGCGCTGCGAGAGGTGCTCTACGCGAAGAAGGGCGCGGCGGAGCTGCTCACCTCCTTCGCGATGTTCCTCTTCTCGCACAACGCGCGGATCGCGATCCTCGCCTTCGCGATCGGGTTCGCGGGGGGCGTCCCCTCGGCGCTCATGATCTTCGGCAACGGCCTGGTGCTGGGCGCCTTCGCCGCGCTCTACCACTCGCGCGGCCTCTCGGTCGAGCTGTGGGCCTGGTTGCTCCCGCACGGCGTCACCGAGCTGTTCGCGGTGGTCCTCTGCGGCGCCGGGGGGCTCGCGCTGGGGCAGGCGCTCGTCTTCCCCGGGCGCGACGAGCGGCTGCGGAGCCTCTCGACGGGGGGGCGCGAGGCGGCGGTCCTCGCCATCGGCGCGGTGGGGATGCTGTTCGTGGCGGGGCTGGTCGAGGGGATCTTCCGCCAGCTCGTCCACTCGGTGCCGGCGCGCTACGCGGTGGCGGCAGGGTTCGCCGTGCTGTGGGGCGCCTACTTCGCGCTCGCCGGTCGCGAGCGGGCCGGAGGGTCGTCGCGGTGAGCGCGCCCGCCGTCCCTCCCGACGCGCGCCGGCGCGTGGTGGTGACGCCCGAGGGCGTGCCCATCCAGTTCGCCGTGGCGGCGGCCGGGGACCGCGTCGGCGCCCTGATCCTCGACCTCCTGCTCATCGGCGCCGGCGTCCTCGCGGTGCTCGTGCCGCTCTTCTGGCTCGCCGCCGCCGGGCGAGCCACCGCGGACCTGGTCATCGCCACCGCCATCCTCGCCACGTTCCTGCTCTGGACGTTCTACTTCCCCTTCTTCGAGCTGGCCTGGCAGGGCCAGACGCCCGGGAAGCGGAAGCTGCGGCTCCGCGTCGTGGACGCGGCCGGCGGCCCACTCCGGGCCGAGGCGGTGCTGGCGCGCAACCTGACCCGCGAGGCGGAGCTGCTGCTGCCGATGCTGGCGCTCAGCGGCGGCGAGACCGTGTTTCCGGGGGCCCCGGGCCTGGCGCGCCTCGCGGCGCTGGCCTGGCTGCTCGTGTTCGGGTTCCTGCCGCTCTTCAACCGCGACCGGCTCCGCGTCGGCGACCTGCTCGCCGGGACGCTGGTCGTGCGCCAGCCCGAGGCGGTGCTGCTGGAGGACCTCTCCGCGCGGGCGGCCACGGGCGCGCCGGCCTTCACCGACGCGCAGCTCGACGTGTACGGCATCTACGAGCTGCAGGTGCTGGAGCAGGTCCTGCGGCAGGAGGTGCCTGGCCGGGCAGCCGCGCTCGACGCGGTGGCCGCGAAGATCCGCGAGAAGATCGGCTGGGAGGGCCCGTCCGCGTCCGAGCCCTTCCTGCGCGCCTTCTACGCCGCCCTGCGCGGCCGGCTCGAGCACCGGATGCTGCTCGGCCGGCGGCGCGAGGACAAGCACCACCGCGATCGCTGACGGGCGCGGCTACTCGAAGACCTTCACCAGGTCCGCCGTGGCGACGCCCTCCTTGGCGACGCGGAGGTCGTGGTAGACGACGGCGGGGAGGAGCGTGCCGAGCGGCGCGAACAGGGCGGCCACCAGCAACGCGACGACACCCCCGACGAGCGAGGCGGTCCCGCCGCCGAGCGCGAGCGGGAGCAGGCCGGAGAGGGCGCTGGTGGTCCACACCACGAGGAGCATGACGAAGAACGCGAGGAAGATCGCGAAGCGCTTGCCCTTGGTGAGCGCGAAGCTGCGCCCGATCGCGGCGAACGCCCCCTTGCCCTCCGCCATGACGACCGGGATGGCGACGGCGAGCCCGCAGGCGAGGATGATCCCGGGCACGATGAAGAGGGTCATCCCGAGCATCACGACGAGCCCGGACACGAGGCCGGTGACGAAGACCGTCCAGACGCGCCGGAACCCGGCGCCGATGAGCGGACCCACGGACACCTTGCGGCCTGCGAGGTGCTGGATGGCGCCGTAGGTGAGCGCGCCCATCTGTACGAGCATCAGCACCCACATGACGAGCCAGCCCGTGACCACGAGCGGCGTGAACTGGGCGAACGGTCCGGCGCCCGCGGCCGCCTGCTCGCGCGCTCTCTCCGCCATCTGCTGGAAGCTCGGGTACCCGCCGTAGATGGCGTACTGGTTCCACAGGCTCGTCGCGTACATCGGAAGCTGTACCAGCAGGGAGAGCACCGTGAACGGCAGGAGGTTCTTCGCCCAGGTCGAGAAGGTCTTCCCGATGACCCCTCCGACCGAGAAGGCGGAGGGAGCGAGGACGGGGAAGGGCGGCGGGGCGGCGGGGGGCATCCTGGCGGCAGGCTGCATGCGTGCTCCTCCTGGGGAGCCCCAGGATACCTGCTCCGCCCATCGTCGATATGACCGAGCGCAAAACCAGGTGAGACGATGTGAGTGCGACCGCGCGGGGTGACCGGGATGCCGTTGCGGCGCGCCGCAGGACCGGGTGCAGGCAGGTGCGCGACCTGCCAGGGACGACGATGCGAGCTCGCCTCGGGCTGGGCTATGGGGGAGGACATGCAGACCCGCATCGTCCCGCGCACCGGAGAGCCCCTGCCCTGCGTCGGGCTCGGCACCTGGAACGCCTTCGACGTCGCCTCGGCGGGGGACCGGCCGCCGCGGGCGGAGGTCCTCCGCGTCCTCTTCGAGGCGGGCGGGCGCGTCATCGACTCGTCCCCGATGTACGGCCGGGCCGAGCAGGTGGTCGGGGACCTCCTGCGCGCCGGCCCGCACCCTGCCCCCTTCCTCGCCACGAAGGTCTGGACGACGGGGCGCGCGGAAGGGGTCGCGCAGATGGAGGAGTCGATCCGGAGGATGGCCGCGCCGGGCCGGATCGACCTCATGCAGGTCCACAACCTCCTCGACGTGGACACGCACCTCGCCACGCTGCGCCGGTGGAAGGAGGAGGGGCGGATCCGCTACGCCGGCGTCACGCACTACGCCCGGAGCGCGTTCGGCGCCCTGGAGCAGCTCGTCCGCGGCGGGCAGGTGGACTTCGTCCAGCTCCCCTACTCCGCCGCCTCGCGGGAGGCGGAGGCCCGCCTGCTCCCGGCGGCGGCGGACAACCGCGTCGCGGTGCTGGTGATGCGGCCTTTCGAGGAAGGCGGGCTCCTCCGGCTGGTGCGCGGCCGGCCGCTGCCGGGCTGGGCGGCGGAGGCCGGCATCGCGACCTGGCCCGAGCTGTTCCTCCGCTGGATCCTGGGCCACCCGGCCGTCACCTGCCCCATCCCCGCCACCTCGAACCCGTCGCACGCGCGCGAGAACGTCCGGGCGGGCGAAGGGCCCGCCCTCGATCCGGCGCAGCGGCGGCGGCTCGTCTCCGAGCTGGGGCTCTGAGGCGGGTCCGTCCCTCGACCACGGCTCGCAGCGGGCGGCCCTACGCTCGGGACGAACGGCGCATCAGTTCACGGGCCCGCGCGAGGGCGCGGACGGCCGCGCCTGGCCCGGCGCGATGGGCGTGGCCTGGTGGTGGACCATGCGCCATCCGCCCGCCTCGCGGACGAACACGTTGGTGGCGACGAGCCGCGCGCTGGGCAGCACCTCGTGGCAGACGACGTACGCGGACTCGCCGAGCACGTGCGCGGCGGCCCGCGTGCAACGGATCTCCGGCGCCCCCGGCGACGAGAGGATGTCGCGCCAGCTCCGGAGCACCTCCTCCCGCCCGTCGAGCGCGTCCCAGCCCGGGTGGACGCAGGCCACCGGCGCGCGCTCCGCCCAGAGCCGCGCCATCGCGTCCACGTCGCGCTCCGCGAACGCGCGGTAGAACGCCGCGTTGGCCTCGAGGACTTCGATCTCCTGCGCCGCCATCGAGGCCGCCTCCCGGTGCCAGGAGGCATAAGCAGGTCCGCCCGGCGCCGCCGGTGATCTTGCAGCGGTGCCCTCGCGGCTCACCGCGCCCAGGCGAGCGCGAGCCCCAGGCCGCCCGACACGAGCATGACGGCGTGCGCGACCGCAACGCGGCGGCCGAACCCGGGGCCGCCCAGCACCACCGACAGGACCGCCTTCACGATGGTGTTGGACATGGCCGCGAGGAAGATGGTGGTCGCGGCGACGTGATCGCTCACCGCCTTGCCGGCGAGCTTCGCCATGGAGAGCGCGATGGGATCGACGTCGGCGGTGCCGGCGAGCACGCCGGCCGCGTAGGTGGCGGCGGTGCCGAGGTAGGTGGCGGCCGCCTTCGAGCCGACCAGCACCACGGCGAAGGCGAGCGCGAACCGCACGGCGGCGCCGAGCTCGAACGGATTGCCGACCGGGAGCGCGCCCGCGTGCTCCGTGCGGCGCGAGCGGCGCCAGAGCGCGAAGGCGGCGGCGATCCCGCCGGCGGCGCCGCCCACCATGGGGAACGCCACCTCCCGCACCAGGGGCGGGTTCACGAAGGCGACCAGCACCAGGACGCGCGCGAACATGATGGTCGAGGCGAGCGCGACCGCGACCGCCGCCGAGTCCGCGATCTCCGGGCGCTCCCGGGCGCGGCCCGACATCGAGAGCGTCACGGCGGTGGACGAGACGAGGCCGCCCACGATCCCGGTGAGCCCCAGCCCGCGCTCCGGTCCGAACAGGCGCGTGCCGGCGTAGCCCACGAAGCTGATCGCGGAGATGACCACGGCGAGGATGCCGACCTGGCGCGGGTTGACGACCTCGAGCGGCCCCACCGCCTCGTCGGGGAGCAGCGGGACGACGACCACCGCCACGATCAGGAACTTGAGCGCGGCACCCAGGTCCTCGGCCGAGATCCGCTGCACCAGGGGATGGAGCGTCCGCTTCGAGGAGAGGAGGAAGGTGGAGACCACCGCGACCGCCGAGACCACGAAGATGCGGCGGGTGAGCGGCTCGACCAGGCCTGCGGTGCAGGCCACCGCCCCGAGGAGGAAGCTGAGGAGGAACGCCGCCTCGGAGGTGAGGCCCCGGTGGCCGCCGCGCAGGACGTCGCCCGCGTAGTTCGCGAGCAGGAAGAGGGCGAGCGCGGCGAACGGGACGAGCAGCGCGGAGGCGCCGAGGCGTCCGGCGAGCATGGCGGCGAGCCCGCCCACCAGCGCGAAGAGCGGGTGGGTGCGTGCTCCCCCCAGGAACGACTCGTCGCGGTTCTCGCGCGGCGCGGAGCGCTCGCGCTCGAGGCCGATGAGGAGCCCCGCGGCGCCGGCCAGCGCGAGCGAGGCGAACGGCTCGTACCCTTCCACGGCGGCGATCCTACCGCCCCGGCGCCGCGCCGGCATTTTCTCGATCGGACCGGCGGCGCATCGCCACATTGCCCACCCGGACCGACATGTGCTCTGGTCCACGGATGGCGAACCCGTACCGATCGTTCGTGTCCGCCGTCGCGGCCGCCGTCCAGCTCCACTGACCGGCGGCGGCGCTACCCCAGCAGTCCGAGCAGATCCTTCTTGATGGCTCCCCGCGTCGCCTCGTCTGCGGCCGCCACCAGCGCCCGCTCCAGCGTCTCCGCCGCCTTCCGCCGGAATCCCTTCTCCTCGTAGAGGGAGGCGAGCGCGCGGAGCGACGGGAGGTGGCCCGGGCGCAGCTCGGTGGCCCGCTCGAACGCCGTCATGGCCCGGAAGTCGTCCTTCTGGGCCCGGAGCGCGCGCGCCAGCTGGTAGTGCGCCTCGGCCGACCAGGGGTCCACCACGATGGCCTGCTCGAGCGCGGCGATCGCCTCGGGCAGCCGCCCGGCGACGAGCAGCTCCTTCGCCGAGGCGAGGTGTCCCTCGACACCGGAGGGAGCCGGCTTGGCGCGGCTGGCGGTGGACTCGAGCACCGCGTCGATTCGCCGGAGGAAGTCGTCGCGGCGGAACGGCTTCTCGACGTAGTCCTCGGCGCCGTAGGTCTCGCGCGCGTCCTGCGCGAAGCGCCAGCCGCGGTAGATGGCGGTCATCATGATGACCGGCACGTGCCGCGTGCGCGGCCCCGACTTGAGCCGCCGGCAGGCCTCGAACCCGTGCACCTTGGGGAGCATCGCGTCGAGCAGCACCAGGTCCGGGACGAGCGCCTCGGCCTTGGCGAGCGCCTCGGCCCCGTCCTCCGCGATCTCGACCGCGAAGCCCCGCGCCTCGAGCGTCTTCTGCACCAGCAGCCGGATCTCCGGCTCGTCGTCCACCACCAGCACCAGCCGGCGGCCGTCGGCGCGGACCGTGGCGACCACCTCGCCCTCGTCGGCCGCGGCGGCCTCCCTCGGGTCGACGGAGAGCGGCACCAGGTGCATCGGCTCGTCGTCGTCGATGGGGACCTCGATCGCGTCCCCCTCGACCTGCGCCGCCTCGATCGGCTCCTCCATCGCCTCGACGTCGACGACCTCCTCCTCCATCCCCGGCAGCGCCACCGCCAGCGACGGAGCGTCGCCCAGCCCCGGGGCGCCCTTCCACACCTTCTGCCCCCGGGCGCGGGCGTCGTAGGCCTGGGCGATGGCGCGGCGGATGGAGCGTCCCACCGCGACGTAGAGTGACACCTCGCGCCCGGTCACGAAGCGCACCTCGGCCACGATCCGCTCGTTGTTGGGCGCCGCCATGGCGATGTGGAGCCGGCCGCCGTCGCCCGACACCGGGAGGATGAGGTCGCTCTCCGCCACCATGCGCGGGACGAGGTCGAGCACCTCCAGCGGGACCACCGTGTTCGAGAGGTCGACGCCGGGCACGCCCATGTTCTCGGCCAGCGCCGACGCGAGGGCCGGCTCGGGGACGCCCATCTCCAGCAGGCGCGAGCAGAGCCGCTCGCCGCGCGCGTGCCCTTCCTGGAGCGCCTGCGCGATCATCTGCGGCGTCGCGACGCCTCGCTGGACGAGCAGCTCGCCGGTCTTGACCGTCAATTCGCCTCCCCCGGTCGCGCCAGGCGCGATCGGGGAATCATACCCCGGGCCGGCTGCCGCGCCGTCCCCTGGACGACCGACGGAGCGCGGACCCGGCCTCGAGGACCAGGCGCAAAGCCCTCGGTCAGCCCACCGTGTCCGCGTAGGTCATGACGAGGTACATCACCGTCTCGCCTTCGGACTTGCTCCGGTAGACGTGGGGCGCGTCGGCCTCGAAGACGATCGCGTCGCCCGGCCCGAGCAGCTCCCGGCGGCCTGCCACCTCGATCTCGCAGGCGCCCTCCGCGACCACCAGGTTCTCGACGGTGCCGGGGTTGTGGGCGTCGGCCCGCTCGACCCCGCCGGGCGTGAGGGTGAGCTGGTAGAACTCGACGCGGCGCGGCTCGTCGAACGGGAAGAGCGCGCGCGAGCTGAAGGAGCCGTCGTGGCTGGTGAGGCGCTTCGCCGCCTCGGAGCGGAGCACCGTCACGCCGCCGGCGGACCGCGACCCGATGAGGCCGGAGAAGGGCACGCCCAGGGCATGGGCGATCTTCCAGAGCACGTTGATCGTCGGCGCGCTCTGCCCCAGCTCGATCTGGCCGAGCATCGCACGCGACACCCCCGAGAGCCTGGAGAGCTTTTCCAGCGAGAGGCCGCGGTGGCCGCGCAGGCGGCGCAGGTTGGCGCCGACGACGGGGGTGAGGTCCGACGCCGCGCCGGGGCCAGCCTGCTCGCGGGGCTCCGGGCCGGCCGACCGAGCCTCCGCGGGGGACGGCCCCCTGGAACGCGACCGGCCCTTCGGGTTCTCGCGGGCGCTCTTCATGGCCCGTCCCTTTTCCGTTACAACGGACGCGTTGTCAACGATCGCTCCGCCCGCACCGGGCCCCTGGCGGCTCACCCTCGTCACCAACCCGGACGACTGCAACCTGGGGTGCCCGATGTGCGACTGCGGCGCGGCCCACCCCGTTCCCGGGGAGGCGCCGCCGGCGCCTGGGCCGCGGCGGATGGACCCTGCGCTGGCGCTGCGGCTCGTCGAGGAGGGCCGGCGCATCGGCCTCCGCGAGGTGATCCCCTCGACGATGGGCGAGCCGCTCCTCTGGAGCGGCCTCGACCGGCTCGCCGACGCCTGTGCCGCGCTCGGCCTCACGCTCAACGTGACGACGAACGGCACGTTCCCGGGGCGCGGGGCGCGCGCCTGGGCGGAGCGGCTCGTCCCGGTCGCCTCGGACGTGAAGGTCTCCTGGAACGGGGCCACGGCCTCGACCGCGGCGGCGATCATGCCCGGGCTCGACTTCGAGGCGGCGGTCGAGAACGTGCGCACCTTCGGGGCGGTGCGCGACGCCCGCGCCGCCGCGGGCGGCCGGCGCTGCCGGCTCTCGTTCCAGGTGACCGCGCAGGAGGGGAACGTGGCCGAGATCCCCGACATCGTGAGGCTGGCGGCCGGGCTCGGCGTCGATCGGGTGAAGCTGAACCACCTCCAGGTCCGGTTCCCCTCGCTCGCGCCGCTGTCGCTGCGGCGCAGCGCGGAGGCCATCGGCCGCTGGAACGCCGCCGTTCGCGCGGCCCGCGCCGCGGCGGACGAGCGGCCGCGGCGCGGGGGCGGGACCGTCGCGCTCGAGAACGCGGTCGAGCTCGCGCCCGACCCCGCCGCGCCGGCGCCGCGCGGTCCCTGCCCGTTCCTGGGGCGGGAGGCGTGGGCGCTCTGGGACGGCCGCTTCGCGCCCTGCCCGCACCCCGCCGCCGCGCGCGGCGAGCTGGGCGACTTCGGGTCGGCCGCCGAGCGCCCGCTCCGCGCGTTCTGGGACGGCGCCGCCTACCAGGCCCTGGTGGCGAGCTACCCGGCGTACCCGGTGTGCAGCGCCTGCCCGTTCCGCCGGCCGGGCGGCGCCTGACCGCCCACACGCTCGCCGGGGGGCGGTACGCCCACCGGCAAGGTCATCCGCCCCCTGCGGGACCACCGCATTGTTTCGTGCACCGCGGCGCGCTCTCCGCCTAGCATCGGAGGCATGGCTACCCAGCGCATCGGCATCCTCACGGGCGGAGGCGACGTCCCCGGCCTCAACTCGGTCATCAAGAGCGTCACGTACCGTGCGAGCGAGCACAAGCACGAGGTGATCGGCATCCGGCGGGGCTGGGAGGGGCTCACCCACCTCGACCTCTCCGACCCGCAGAGCAAGGCTCGCTACGTCCTGCCGCTCAGCCGCGACAACACGCGGACCGTGGACCGGACCGGTGGCACCTTCCTGCACTCGAGCCGCACCAACCCGTCGAAGATGAAGAAGCTCCCCAGGCACGTCGACGCCAAGGACCTGCCGGCGGCCACCAGCACCAAGGGCGGCGTCACCACCACCACCTACGATCTCTCCAAGCAGGTGCTCGCGAACATCGAGAAGCTCGGCCTCGACTCGCTCATCGCCATCGGCGGCGACGACACCCTCTCCTACGCGGCCCGCCTGCACGCGCTCGGCGCCAAGGTGATCGCCATCCCCAAGACGATGGACAACGACGTCCAGAACACCGAGTACTGCATCGGCCTCTCCACCGCGATCACGCGCGCCATGGACGCGATCGAGCGCCAGCGCACCACCGTCGGATCGCACGAGCGCATCGGCATCTTCCGCGTCTTCGGCCGCGACGCCGGCTTCACCGCCTGGTACACGGCCTACGTCACCTCGAACCGCTGCGTGATCCCGGAGTTCCAGCCGGAGCTGGATCACCTCATCGGCCTGCTCGTCGAGGAGAAGCGGCAGAACCCGTCCAACTACGCCCTGGTGATCCTCTCCGAGGGCGCGCAGTGGAAGGGGTACCAGGTCCAGGAGTACGGCGAGCCGGACGCCTACGGCCACCGCAAGAAGGCCAGCGTGGCCGAGTCCCTCTCCGACGAGATCAAGCACCGCACCGGCGAGGAGACGATCGTCTCCGACCTCACCTACGACCTGCGCTCCGGCGACCCGGACTTCATCGACAAGCTCATCGCCTCCACCTACGGGACCATGGCGCTCGACGCCATCCTGGAGGGGAAGAGCGGCCTCATGTCGGCGCTGGTGGACGGGAAGTACGACCTCGTCCCCATCCCCGATCCCAAGCTCGGACCGCGCAAGATCGACGTGGCCAGCATGTACAACACCGCGCGCCTCCGTCCGCTGTACGTGAACAAGCGGGGCCTGCCCGTCTTCCTGAACCGTCTGTGACCACCGCCGGGCGGCGCCGCGCGCCGGCGTGCGCCCGCGCCCCCGACCCCGGAGCCACCCCATCCTCGCGCTCGCGCTCGCCACGCTCCTCGCCGCCGCGGCGGCCGCCCCCGAGCCGCTCGCGTACCCGCCCACCCGGCGCGGCGACGTGGTCGACGACTACTTCGGGACGAAGATCGCCGATCCCTATCGCTGGCTCGAGGACGACCGCAGCCCCGAGACCGAGGCGTGGGTGAAGGCGCAGGACGCGCTCACCGCCGCCTGGCTCGCGAAGGTCCCGGAGCGCGCGGCGCTCCGGAAGCGGCTCAGCGCCATCTGGGACTACGAGCGGTTCTCGGCGCCGCGCAAGCGCGGCAAGCGCTTCTTCTACTCCCGGAACGCCGGGCTGCAGGACCAGGCCGTCCAGTACGTCACGGACGACCCGGCGCGCCCCGGGCACGTGCTCCTCGATCCCAACCGGCTCTCGAAGGACGGCACCGTGGCGCTCTCCGGGTTCGACCCGACCGACGACGGGCGCCTCGTCGCCTACGCGCTCTCCGAGGCCGGCTCGGACTGGGACACCTGGCACGTCCGCGACGTCGCCACCGGGAAGGACCTCCCCGACGTCCTGCGATGGTCCAAGTTCGCCTCCGCCGCCTGGCGCAAGGACGGCGCCGGATTCTGGTACGACCGGTTCGACCCCCCGCTGCCCGGCCAGGAGCGGACCGGCGCCACCAAGAACCAGCAGATCTGGTGGCACCGGCTCGGCACCCTGCAGTCGGCGGACGCGCTGGTCTACGCGCGCCCGGATCACCCGGAGTGGTACCTGTCACCGGCGGTCACCGACGACGGCCGCTGGCTCGTCATCTCCGCCAGCGAGGGGACGAACCCGGAGACGTCGCTCTTCCTCGTCGACCTCCGCCGGCCGGGCGCCGCACCCGAGCCGTTCCTCGACCGGATGGACGCGAGCTACGAGGTGGTGGACGACGAGGACCAGACCTTCTTCGTGGTCACCAACCAGGGCGCGCCCCGCAAGCGCCTCGTCGCCATCGAGCGCGGCAAGCCGGATCCGAAGGACTGGCGCGAGCTCATCCCCGAGTCGAAGCGCGACGTCCTCGAGCAGGTGAGCCTGTTCGGCGACCGGTTCGTGGCGGTCTGGATGCGCGACGCGCACCACGCCGTCGAGGTCTGGGACGTCCACGGGCGCAAGCTCGCCGACCTCGACCTCCCCACCCTCGGCACGGTGGCGGGGTTCGACGGCAAGCGGCGCGACCGGGAGACGTTCTACGTGCTCACCAGCTTCACGGCCCCGCCCACCATCTGGCGGCTCGACGTCCCCACCCTGGAGTCGCGCGTCTTCCGGCGCCCCCGGGTCGCCTTCGACGGGGACGCGTACGAGACGGAGCAGGTGTTCTTCCCGTCCAGGGACGGGACGCAGATCCCGATGTTCCTGGTGCACCGCCGGGAGGAGTCGCGGGACGGCGCACGGCCGACCCTCCTCACCGGGTACGGCGGGTTCGACGTCTCCCTCACGCCCTGGTTCAGCCCGGGCACCGCGCTGTGGCTGGAGATGGGAGGCGTCCTCGCGGTCGCGAACCTGCGCGGCGGAGGCGAGTACGGGAAGGGCTGGTACGACGCCGGCCGGCTCGCGGCCAAGCAGAACGTGTTCGACGACTTCATCGCCGCCGCGCAGTGGCTCGAGGCGAGCGGCTGGACGAGCAGCGCGCGGCTCGCCATCGAGGGGGCTTCGAACGGCGGGCTCCTGGTCGGCGCGGCGCTCACGCAGCGCCCCGACCTCTTCGGCGCGGCCGTGCCGCAGGTGGGCGTCCTCGACATGCTGCGGTTCCACCGCTTCACGGTGGGCTGGGGCTGGAAGAGCGACTACGGCTCGTCCGAGACGCGGGAGGGCTTCGAGACGCTCCTCCGCTACAGCCCGCTGCACGCCGTGCGCGCCGGCACCCGCTACCCTCCCACCCTGGTGATGACCGCCGATCACGACGACCGCGTGGTCCCGGCCCACAGCTTCAAGTTCCTCGCCGCGCTGCAGGCGGCGCAGGCCGGGCCGGCGCCCATCCTCGCGCGCATCGAGAGGCGGGCCGGCCACGGCGCGGGCAAGCCCACCTCGAAGCGGATCGACGAGACCGTCGACGAGTACGCGTTCCTGGTGAAGGTCCTCGGGATCGAGCTGCCGCCGTCGTTCTCCGCGGCGGGGACCGCCCCGCGGCCGTAGCGGGCCCCTCAGCTCCTCGACACCCGGATCACGTCCTCCAGCTCGTTGGGCTGGGGCCCGGAGGAGGGATCCCTGGGGAAGTGCTCGGCCAGCCGCGCGCCGCAGAGCGCCACGGCCTCCACGAACCCGCGCGCCGGATCGCCTGCGCGCAGCCCGGCGGCGAGCGCCTCCGCGGCCCTGCTCCAGTCGTCGCCCATCTTCGCGTGGATGCCGTGGTCGCCCAGGACCACCGCGTGCCGCTCGAGGAGCGAGGCGAAGACCAGCACGCCGGTGCCCTCGGCGGTCTTGTGGAGCCCGTGCTCGTGAAAGGCGCGCACGGCGCGGGCGCGCACCGCCTCGTCGAGCGCGCGCCGCCCGACCAGAAGCCGCTCCACCGGCGGCCACGTCGCGAGCCCCGCGCCGGCGAGGCCCGCCACCAGCTGCGCGAGCGGCAGCTCGGCCAGGGTGAGCGGCAGGCGCAGGGCGAGGACGGCGAGCGTCGCCGCGGCCGCGAGCACGAGCGCCCCCCGCCAGCGGACCTCCGGATAGGCGTCGCTGCGCTCCACCACCACGGGGACGATCTGCCCGCGCGAGAGCGCCTCGGCGCGCTTCACCGCGTCCGCGACCCGCTCGCGCGCCTGCTCGCCGAAGAAGCTGTCGACGTCCATGGTCCGCCCCCGGGATCTACCAGCGTCCCGATGCGCCGCCGCCCGAGAATCCGCCGCCGCCTCCGCTCCAGCCGCCGCCTCCTCCGCCTCCGCCGCCGCCCCAGCCGCCGCCGATCCAGGGCCCGCCGCCCCACCACAGGCTTCGCCGCCGACGCGGCCCGAACCCGGAGAACACCCGCACCAGGAACAGGATCATGAAGAACGCCACGATGGCGAGCGACCCGAAGTGCACGGCCGGCGGGGAGCGCGCGGCGTGCCGCGCCACGTCCTGCGGCAGCGCGCCGAGCGCGGCGAGGATCTCGACGCCCGCGGCGTTGAGGCCATCGCCGTAGCGACCCTGGCGGAAGGCGGGCACGATGGTGTTGCGGATGATGCGGCTCGCCTGGGCGTCGGTGAGACCTCCCTCCAGCCCGCCTCCGACCTCGATGCGCACGGCCCGGTCCTGCACCGACACCACGACCAGGACGCCGTTGTCGCGGCCCTTCGTCCCGATCCTCCACGCCTCGGCCACCCGGATCGCGTAGTCCTCGATCGGCTCGCCCTCCAGCGAGGGGATCACGAGGTACTGGAGCTGGACCCCCTCCCCGCCCTGCTGCGCGCGCGCCGCCCGGGAGAGCGCGTCGAGCCGGCGGACCGAGGCCGCGTCGAGGAGCCCGGCCGCGTCCACCACCGGACCACCGAGCGGCGGAACCGGGACCACGGCACGCGCCGGGCCCGCCGCCAGGGCGAGCGCGGCGGCCGCGAGCGCCAGCGCGGCGGCTCGGGTTCTCAGAACTTCACCTTCGGCGCCTCCCCGGCTCCCTGGGTGGTCGCCGTGAACTGCGCCCTGGGCTGCTTGTGGTACACGATCGAGTTGGTCCAGCTCGTGGGCGGAACCGTGACCAGGTTGTTGAACTGCTGCACGGCCTCGATGTACCGCCGCCGCGCGATGGCGATCCGGTTCTCGGTCCCCTCGAGCTGCGCCTGCAGGTCCCGGAAGTTCTCGTTGGCCTTGAGCTGGGGGTAGTTCTCGGCGACGGCCAGCAGCCGGCCGAGCGCGCCGCGCAGCTCGCCCTGCGCCTGCTCGAAGCGCCGCAGGTTCTCGGGCGTCAGCTCGTTCGCGGTGAGCTGTACGCTCGTCGCCTTGGCCCGGGCTTCGACGACCGCCTCGAGCGTCTGCCGCTCGTGCGAGGCGTAGCCCTTCACCGTCTCCACCAGGTTCGGGACCAGATCGGAGCGGCGCTGGTACTGGTTCTCCACCTCGGCCCAGGCCGCCGTGGTGGCGTTCTCCGCCTGAGGGATGGCCTGGATGCCGCACCCGGAGAGGGCTACCGCCGCGGCGAGAGCGAGCAGGGTCGTCTTGCGCATGCCGGCGAACCTAACGCAGCCTGGCAGGTTGTAAAGGTGCCGGCGCGGGCAGGTAGCCGCGCCGCGGAGGGCCTGGCCCGGTGTGGGCGTCACGGGCGCGGATCCACGAGAAGCACGCGGACCCTGGACGCGGACGGGCACCAGTGCCCCACCATCGTGATCCAGCGGGTCGCGTCCTGCTGGATGTCGTCCGGGCAGGCGTCGCACACGCCGCTGGCCGCGTCCTGGAACGTCGCCGTCGCGGCGTCCTCGTGCCAGGTCCACTGCGCGTCGCAGTCGGCTCCGGCGACGAGATCGAAGAGGGGGACATCAGGTCCAGCCGAGGCCGGGTCCGCGGCCAGCGCCGCGGCGCGCGCCACGAACGCCGGGTTCGTCGCCCAGACCTTGACCGTGGCCGTGGCGCAGGGCGGGATCGCACCGAGCGTCACGAACGCGCCCCCGGCGCGCTGGGTGCAAGGCGCGTTCGGGCTCGTGACGCACGTGCCCGCCACGCAGACGCGGCCCGCGGTGCAGGCGTGGCCACAGGCGCCGCAGTCGAGCGCCGAGGTGGCGACGTCGATGCACTGGCCACTGCACGACCGGAGCGGAGACGAGCAGGGATCCACCTGCGCGCAGCCGGCCGCTGCGAGGGCGCCGGCGGCGAGCGCGGCAAGACGTAGGCCCATCGGCATCGGGAGGAGCGTACCTCGGAAGGCGATCGGCTGCGATGGCGACCTCGAACACGACCACCGATCGCCTTGGCCGCGTGTGAGCGGGGCGAGGAGGGCGGGGTGCCTCCTAGCGGCGCCTGCCGCCGCGCCGGGGACGCGGCCAGCCGAACTGGGCGAGTGACACCCGCTCGCGGTCGTCGAACTCGACGCCCTCGCGCTCGAGCAGCTTGCGCTGCACGGCGGCGCCGACCGGATCGAGGATCGACACGGCTGCCATTCCGCGGGGCCGCGCACCGAGCACGCGCTGCCAGGGGACGTCGTGCCTCGCGCCCCGGAGGGCGGCGAGCGCGTAGCCGACCTGGCGCGCGCCGCGCGGCTTCCCCGCGAGGAGCGCGACCGCGCCGTAGGTGGCCACGCGGCCGCGAGGGATGCGGCGGACGAGGCGGTAGTAGCGCGACCAGCCGGAGGGGAGTGGCACGAGGGGGGAGAGTAGCGCGGGGGAGGCGGGGCGACCGTGGATGCGGATGGGGTCGGGGTCGGGGTCGGGCTGGCGGTGAACGTGGGGCGCACAGAGCGCCGGGAGCGGCCATGCCCCGAGGAGCGGAGCGCATGCGAGGGCTTGCCGCCTCCACTTCGGCCCACGCAGCAAGGAGTCCGGCCCGGCAGCGACCACCGCGTGAGTGCCGGCGGAGCCCCCTGCAGCGGTTCCGGGTGCTCGCGACGGTTCCGGGCGTCGGGAACGATCCCCACGCACTGCGCGGAGCGACGAGGGGCAGGGCCGTCCCGGCGCGAGCTGCGCTCCGGGTGCGGCGCTCGGGCGCAGGCGGCCTACACCCGGCGGGCACACCCGTGCCGGCCATGCGCGCGGCCCACGCGGGATTACGGTTTAAACATGAGCGCACGGAACACGATCTTCTACCTCGCGCTCGCCGCCGCAACCGTCATCGGCTGCACCGGCCCGCGCGCCGCATCCACCACCAGACCCTTCCCCGAGCGCCAGTCGGCGCAGGCGATCGAGGTGTCGGACCCCGCCTGGTACGGGACACCTCAGCAGCCGCGGCAGGCAGACCCGCTCCAGCAGGTCTCCGCCGCCGCGGTGCCCGAGCCCAGGAAGCGGCTCGTGTCGCTGCATTTCCTCATGCAGGGGCTCACGCCCTCGCAGCAGGTGGATCTGCGCCGCGCGTTCGAGGCCACGCCGTGGCGCCCCGGGATCGGCGCGAACGGCGAGCCGGCGGACGATTCGTCCACGACGATCGTGATCCGCGCTCGGGAGGAGTGAGGCCCGGGCGCCGGCGGCCGCGCTACTCCACGGGCACCGGCCCGACCTTCCAGATCTGCTCCGCGTACTCCTGGATGGTGCGGTCGGAGGAGAACTTGCCGCACCGCGCCACGTTGAGGATCGCCATCCGCGTCCAGCGTTCCGGATCGGCGTACGCCTTCGAGACCTCTTCCTGGCAGGCGCAGTACGCCGCGAAGTCCGCCAGCACCAGGTAGGGATCGCCGCCGTTGAGGAGCGAGTCGACCACCGGCTGGAAGAGGCGCGGCTCGCCCGGCGAGAACACGCCCGACGACACGGCGTCGAGGACCTCCTTCAGGCGCCGGTCGTTGCGGTACCACTCCCAGGGGTCGTAGCCGCGCTTCCGCAGCGCCTGGACCTGCTCGACGGTGAGCCCGAAGAGGAAGAAGTTCTCGGCCCCGACCTCCTCGCGGATCTCCACGTTGGCGCCGTCGAGCGTCCCGACCGTCAGCGCGCCGTTGAGCGCGAACTTCATGTTGCCCGTTCCGGAGGCCTCCTTGCCGGCGGTCGAGATCTGCTCCGAGACGTCGGCGGCCGGGAAGATCCGCTCCGCGAGGGAGACGCGGTAGTTGCGGAGGAAGACCATGGTGATGCGCCCCTGCACCGCGACGTCGCGGTTCACCACCTCGCCGACCGCGTTGACGAGCTTCACGATCCACTTCGCCATGGCGTAGCCGGGGGCCGCCTTTCCGCCGAACAGGTAGCTCCGCGGCAGGGGCCGGTAGGACGGGTCCGCCTTCATCCGCAGGTACTCGGACGCGACCCGCAGCACGGCGAGGAGCTGCCGCTTGTACTCGTGGATGCGCTTCACCTGCACGTCGAAGATCGAGTCGAGGTCGAGGGTGATGCCGTTCTCCGCCTTCACGGTCTCGGCGAGCCTGACCTTGTTCTCCCGTTTCACGGAGCGGAAGAGACGGCGGAAGCCGGGGTCCTCCGCCAGCGGCTCCAGCCGGCGAAGCTGCCCGGCGTCGGTGACCCACCCCGGGCCGATCACCTCGGTCAGGGCGCGCGCCAGCTCCGGGTTCGCGGCGAGGAGCCAGCGGCGCGGGGTGACGCCGTTGGTCTTGTTGTTGAACTTCTCCGGCCAGAGCCGGTGGAAGTCCGGGAAGAGCTGGGAGCGGAGCAGCTCGGTGTGGAGCGCCGCCACGCCGTTCACCGAGTGGGATCCCACCACCGCCAGGTTGGCCATCCGCACCTGCTTGGGCGACCCCTCCTCGATGATGCTCATGCGCGAGATGGCCCCCTCGTCGCTGGTGCCGGCGCGGCGCACGCCCTCCAGGAAGCGGCGGTTCAGCTCGAAGACGATCTCGAGGTGCCGCGGCAGGACCCGGCCGAAGATGTCCACCGACCACCGCTCCAGCGCCTCCGGCAGCAGCGTGTGGTTGGTGTAGCCGAAGGTGGCGCGGCAGAGCTCCCAGGCGTCGTCCCACTCGATCCCCTGCTCGTCGATCAGCACGCGCATCAGCTCGGCCACCGCGATGGCCGGGTGCGTGTCGTTGAGCTGGATGGCCACCTTGTCCGGGAACTCGGCGAACCCCTCGTGGACCTTGAGGTGGCGGTCCACGATGTCGTGGATGGAGCAGCACACGAAGAAGTACTGCTGCTGGAGCCGCAGCTCCTTTCCCATCACCGTGAGGTCGTTCGGGTAGAGGACCTTGGAGATGTTCTCCGACAGGTCCTTGTCCTCGACGGCGCGCAGGTAGTCGCCGGCGTTGAAGTCGGCGAGGTCCAGCTCCTGCGAGGCGCGCGCCCGCCAGAGGCGCAGCGTGTTGACCGTGCCGTTCCGGTAACCGGCGATGGGCACGTCGTAGGGCATCCCCAGCACGTGCCGCGCGTCCACCCACCTCACCCGGAGCTTGCCGCGCGCGTCCGCGCCCTGCTCGGTGCGGCCGTAGAGCGCCACCGGGACGGTGTACTCGGGGCGCGGGATCTCCCAGGCGCTCCCGAACCGCAGCCACTCCTCCGGCCGCTCGACCTGGTACCCGTTCACGATCTGCTGGTCGAAGATCCCGAACTCGTAGCGGATGCCGTAGCCGTAGGCCGGCAGCGCGAGCGTCGACATGGAGTCGAGGAAGCAGGCGGCCAGGCGGCCCAGACCGCCGTTGCCGAGCCCGGCGTCGGGCTCCTGGGCGAGCAGATCGGTGAGATCGAGCCCCAGGTCGGCGAGGGTGCCCCGCATCGTGTCGTGGATGCCGAGGTTGATGAGGTTGTTCTCGAGCGCCCGGCCCATCAGGAACTCGAGGGACAGGTAGTAGACGCGCTTGGCGCCGGCCCGGTAGTAGGCCTGCTGCGTCTCGATCCACCGCCGCATCATCCGGTCGCGCACGGCGTACGCCGTCGCGAAGTAGCGGTCGAGCTGCGTGGCGGTGTGCTCGTCCTTCCCCTGCGAGTACTGGAGGTGATCGGCGAAGGCGCGCTTGAGGGCGTCGACGTCGTTGGCGGTCCGCGCGTTGGGGAGGTCGCGGGCACGCTCCAGCGCCCTCGCCTCCTCGGCCCGGGCCGTCGTTGCTCTCCTCGGGGGCGGCATCCACGCTCCTTCGGCAGTGGGCCGGCACACGCCGGCCCCGGAGGCGCGGTGGCCCCCGGGGCCGCATCATAATCGGCCCGGCCGGGTATGGCAGGGAGGACGCGCCGGGGCGCTAGTAGCCGGTGCCCTGCATGGACCACGTCGCCTGCGCGGGCGGTCCCCGGGTCCCCGCGAGCGAGTCGGAGAAGGCGAGGCTGCCCGTGGCGGTGTAGGTCTGCTCGGCCGGCGGCGTGAAGTCCACCGCGAACCAGCACCCGCTGCCGGGCGGGAGAATCGTCCCCGCCCAGCACTCGTTGCCGTCCGGCGGCTGCGTGACCGGCAGCGCCTCGAACGCGAACGGCGCCGCCCACCCGGTGCCCGCCCCGAGCGACGTGGCGGCCAGCTTGCCGTTGTTGTTCACCCAGAACTGGCCGGCGTGCGGCTGGCCGACCTGGCTCGGCCCGAAGTCCCACCAGCAGCCGTTCTGATCGCACATGGAGCCCATCCATCCATTCACGAGGAGGAAGGCGCGATCGGTGGGCGTGCCCTGGACGGCGCGATGCGCCGTGGCGCTCCCGCCGTTCGAGTCGGTGTAGCCGAGGTCGATGGAGCCCACCGCGAGCGTGCCGAATGGCGCCGCCGGCACGAACTCCACGTAGAGCGTGCACGACGTGCCGACGGCCAGCGTCGCCCCGCAATCGCCCGGGAACGGCGGGTAGGAGGGCGGCGCGCTGCCCGAGCCGGGGAAGGGGGTACCGCCCGCGAACCGGAACTCCCCGCCCGAGACCGACGGATTCGCGAACGTCGCCGCCGCGCCGCCGCTGTTGGTCACGATGAAGGCATGGCTGACGGTCTGGCCCTGCGTCCCGTAGTCGAAGGGCGGCGGCGTGTAGCCGCTCCCGCCAGGCCCGTTGCCCGGCCAGTCGAGGATCGTCAGCATGGCCTGGTTCGTCGCCTCGCCCTGGAGCGCGCGCGTCGCGTGGAGCGTCTGCGAATTCCCGTCGAGGTAGCTCACGTCGAGCGTGGCCGAGAGGCTCCACGGAGGCGGAGGAGCGCCCTGCGGTGGGGCGTAGAGTTCCGGCCGGAAGGTGACCGCCACCGAGCAAGACTCCGCGACCGCGATGCTTGCGCCGCAGAGCGGCGGGTAGCCGTTCGTGCTCGGGTCGCCCGTTCCCGGGAACGCGCCGCCCGCGAACTGCCACCAGGGATCCGGCCCGAGGCCGCCGCCGACGCCGTTCGCGGCGCCGCCGCCGATGTTCTTGACGACGAGGAACCTCGTCACCGCCTGGCCGGCGATGCCGAAGTCGTTGGGCGGCTGGTTACCGCCGCCGCCGCCGCCCCACGGGCCGTCCAACACAACGAGGATGGGCTGGTCCGTCTTGGTCGCAGTGAGGTCGCGCGTCGCGGTGCCGACCGGGCCGATCGAGTCGGAGTAGGCGAGCGCGATCTGGGCGGCGTGCGGTCCGACCGGCGCCGCCGACGGATCGAACACCACGGTGATGCCGCAGGCCGTCCCCTTCGCGACCGCGAAGTGCCCGCCCCCGTCGAGCACCGGGCACGCGGCCGGCTCGCCCGGATACGACGAGGCGCTTCCGGGGAAGCTGCCCCCGTTCCAGGCGAACCCGTTCCCGAGGGCCGCGGGCGTGACCACCGCGTCCTTCATACCCGCGTTCACCACGTAGAACGTGTGGCTCGACGCCTGTCCCACCGTGCCGAAGTCGAAGGTGCTGCCGGGATTGGGTGGCGAGGTCTGGCCGCTGCCCGTGTCGTACCAGTCGCTCACGTACAGGTTCGCGCGGTTCGTGGCGACGGCCTGGAGCGCGCGCGTGGCGCTCCCCGTCCCGCCCTTGCCGTCGCCATAGGCGAGCGAGAACGTCCCGCCGGCCGGGCCGTTGCCGATCTGGGCCGGGTAGAAGGAGATCTCGACGGTGCAGGAGGCGTTCGGTCCCAGGCTGCCGCCGCTGCACGTCCCGCCCGTCCCCGGGAAGCTACCGGG
>Ga0335084_10001137_pt1 | contig 24279 bp, 22 predicted proteins | sample Lox_Sample_44_FD_206721 | JGI IMG/M metagenome (GOLD analysis project Ga0335084, IMG submission 206721) | Soil microbial communities from Loxahatchee National Wildlife Refuge, Florida, United States - Lox_Sample_4.4 | ecosystem: Environmental > Terrestrial > Soil > Wetlands | place: USA...
GCCAGCCATGATCAGCCGTCCCAGCCAGTTTCGCGCCTCCACCGACATAGTGTAGGTGCCTTGGCAGCCATCGCCCTCCGGCGCCAGCTCGAAGGAAGCGCAGAGCGAGACCAGCGGGCCGTTCAGAAATTCGCGGCAATGCTCGAACCAGCAATTATGGATCCAGTTCACCGGCCGTTCGCGCCATTTGAGCGTGATGGGGCCGCGCCTGAACTGGGCGAAATACTGGACCGAGCCATCCGGCTGCGGGATCTCGATGATCTCGTGCTTGGGCAGCTTTGCCGCTTCGTTGAAGCGTGCGGTGTCGGCAAGCACATCCCACATGGCCTCGACTGGTGCGTCGAAGTGCCAGATCCAGCTCTGCGTTCGAGCCTTGCCCATTCCGCCCCCGCTGACGCTGCGGCGAGAAAGTCCGCCAAGAACCATCCGCGCACCGGCGTTTGCCAAGGATAAGGGGGCCTGCCATCCTCATCAACCAATGCCACCAGCCCGAGTGCGGTTATGGCGCCGCCGCAAACGGTCTTCGCCAGACCCGATTTCCCGGGCTATGCTTCCCGCTCACACAGTTCCAGGCAGGATCCGAGGAGGACGGCGACCCCATGCCCATCATCAACCGTATCGCCGAGTTCCATACCGACATGACGGCCTGGCGCCGCGATCTTCACGCTCATCCCGAAACGGCGTTCGAGGAGCACCGCACCTCCGATTTCGTCGCCGGCAAGCTCGCCGGTTTCGGCCTGGAGGTGCATCGCGGGCTCGCCGGGACGGGGGTGGTCGGCACCCTCAAGGGCAGCGTGCCGGGAACCCGTGCGATCGCGCTTCGCGCCGACATGGACGCGCTCCATATCCAGGAGGAGAACGGCTTCGCCCACAAGTCGGTCAACCAGGGCAAGATGCATGCCTGCGGCCATGACGGCCATACCACGATGCTGCTGGGTGCCGCACGCTATCTGGCCGAGACGCGCAATTTTGCCGGCACCGTCCATTTCATCTTCCAACCCGCCGAAGAGAACGAAGGGGGCGGCCGGGTGATGGTGGCCGACGGCCTGTTCGAGAAGTTCCCGGTCGAGTCCGTTTACGGCATGCACAACTGGCCGCATTTGCCGGTCGGCTATTTCGCGGTGCGGCCGGGCCCGATGATGGCCTCCTACGATATCTTCGAAATCACCGTGGTCGGGAAGGGCTCGCATGGCGCGATGCCGCATCAGGGCGTGGATCCGCTCCTGACCGGTGCCCACATCGTGACCGCGCTCCAGAGCATCGTCAGCCGCAATGTGTCGCCGCTCGATTCTGCGGTAGTCTCGGTCACGCAAATTCATGGCGGCGATGCCTGGAATGTGATCCCGGAATCGGTCGTCATTCGCGGCACCTGCCGCAGCTTCGATCCGCGCATTCAGGATTCGATCGAGCCGGGGATCCGCCGCATTGCGGAAGGCGTGTGCCAGAGCTTCGGCGCGACGATGTCATTGCGCTATGAGCGCCGCTATCCGCCCACGATCAATTCGCCGAAGGAGACCGAGTTCGCCGCCAGCGTCGCCGACGACGTGGTTGGCCCCGAGCGGGTCGATCGCAACGTGGTCCCGACCATGGGCTCGGAGGATTTCGCCTTCATGCTGCAGGCCAAGCCCGGCTGCTACATCTTCCTGGGTGGCGGCACGGCGGAGAAGGGGGGCGTGCTGCACAACGCGCATTACGACTTCAACGACGAGACCCTCCCCATCGGCGCCAGCTACTGGGCCCGGCTGGTCGAGACGGCGTTGCCGCGGCTGCGATAGGCGCCCGGCATATGTTGTTCATCCGGGGCAGGCCGCGCGATCTGGGCGACGGCTTCATGGTCAGTCGCGTCCTGCCGCAGATCGAGCGGCGCAGCGTCGGGCCGTTTGTCTTCTTCGACCATTTCGGCCCCGTGACCTTTGCTCCCGGCCAGGGCGTCGATGTCCGCCCGCATCCCCATATCGGGCTTGCGACCGTGACCTATCTCTTCGAGGGCGCGCAGGTCCATCGCGACAGCCTGGGCTCGGTCCAGACCATCGCGCCCGGCGACGTCAATTGGATGACGGCGGGCCGCGGCATCGTTCATTCCGAGCGTACCGGTCCCGACCTCCGCAGCCGCGGACATCGGCTTCACGGCATTCAGAGCTGGGTGGCATTGCCGCAGGCGGAAGAGGAATGCATGCCCTCCTTCCAACATGTTGGCCGCGGCGATTTGGCCGAGTGGCGAGACGGGGAGACGGCTGTTCGAATTGTCGCCGGCTACGCCTACGGCCGGGCGTCACCGGTCCGCGTGCTCAGCCCGACGCTCTATGTCGATGCCGTGATGGGACCCGGGGGCCGCCTGGCATTGCCGGAGGACCACGAGGAGAGGGCCGCTTTCATCGTCGGTGGCTCGGTCGAGATCGACGGGCAGATCCTCGATGCCGGCGACATGGCGATCTTCGACCGGGCAACGAGCGGCGAGCTGCGGGCTGCGGCAGGGGCGCGCGTGATGATTCTTGGCGGTGCCGCGCCGGACGGGCACCGACATCTCTGGTGGAACTTCGTATCCAGTTCCAAGGATCGCATCGAAAGAGCCAAGGAAGACTGGCTGCAACAGCGGATCGGCAAGATCGAGGGTGACAGCGAGTATATTCCGCTGCCGAGTTGAAGGACGCTGACGCTGTCCCGATCGGCCGCTGCGCCGCCCATGGCGCGGACCCGACCGATATGCTCAACTGCGAATAGGACGTGGGCCCACAGGATCCTTGAGGGGCGGGAGGAGGGCGCGGTGACAGCAACCAGCGCGGCCAATGCGTTTGCTCTCACCAGCAGCACGTTCCTGTTCGTCTTTTGGGCCCTGTTCCCGGTCGTCAATCCGCCGGGGAGCGCGCTCGTCTTTCTGACCATGACGCGCCGGCTGAGCCATCAGCATCGCAGCGAGCTGGCATCGCGCATCGGACTCTTTTCCTTTCTGATCATCATCATCTCGTTGCTGGTCGGCGCCTATGTGCTGGCTTTCTTCGGGATATCGGTGCCGGTCTTGCGGGTCGCCGGCGGTCTCGTGGTGGCGGCCGCGGGCTGGAAGCTGATGAATGCACCGGCCGAAAGCCGGTCCGCCGAGGTGGACACGGATCTCCGGCCCAAGGAGATCATGCGCCAGGCTTTCTATCCATTGACGATGCCGCTCACCACGGGGCCCGGCACGATCGCCACGGCGATCGCGCTTGGAACCGGAAATCCAACGATCGGCCATGGGTTGATATGGACCGCCTTGGGCGGTCTCGGGGCAGCCTGCGCACTCGCCCTGCTGGTCTATGTCTGCTATCGCTGGAGCGATCGGATCGCGCGGCTCGTCGGGGAAGGCGGCACCGACGCCCTGGTTCGGCTGACGGCTTTCATCCTTCTGTGCATCGGCCTGCAGATCCTGTGGATCGGCCTCAGCGACCTTCTCGGCAATCTGCCGCACTTCGGACCGCGCTGAGTTTGGCGGGGCGTGCAAGATGCCGGATCCTGGCATCCTGACCTCAGGCAGCGGGAACGGGACGTCGTTTGGCGGCTCGTTTCGGTGAGGCCGGGCGCTTGCCCGTCAGATCGCTCAGGCCGATTCGCCGGCCTCGAGGACGAGCAGGTCCTCGCGGCCGAACTGTACCGTGACCGGCTCCCCACGCGGCGGCGGCGGAGCGCTTGGGTTGTTGAAAGTGTCGAGTGAGATGGCATGCTCCTTGAAGCGAACGCGAATGCGCACGACTGCGCCCAGAAAATGCACCTCCTCGATGGCGCCACGCATCTGGTTGGCGCTACCGGCTGCGCCATTCCTGAGCGTGACGGCCTCGGGGCGCAGGGCCACCGAGCGGATCTGCCCCGGTTGCGCATCGGGAATAGCCTTTGCGGCCGAAATCTGCTGCCCGTCGATCTCGATGCGGCCAGTGGCGCCATCCACCACCTTGCCGCGCAGGATGTTGAGCGTGCCGACGAAGGAGGCGACGAACCGGGTGCGCGGATAGTTGTAGATTTCGAACGGCGCGCCGACCTGCTCCATGCGGCCCTCGCTCATCACCACGATGCGATCCGACATCGACAAGGCCTCTTCCTGGTCGTGCGTCACATAGATCGTGGTGATGCCGAGGCTGCGTTGCACATGGCGAATCTCCTCGCGCAACGACACGCGTATCTTGGCGTCGAGGGCGGAGAGCGGCTCGTCCAGCAGCAGGACCTGCGGCTTGATGGCGAGTGCCCGCGCCAGCGCCACGCGCTGCTGCTGGCCCCCCGAAAGCTGGTAGGGGTAGCGGGCGCCCATCTGGGGCAACTTGATGAGGGCCAGCATCTCGGCGACCCGGCTCTTGATCTCATCCGCCGGCCGCTTGGCGACCTTGAGGCCGAAGGCGACATTCTCTTCGACGGTCATGTTCGGGAACAGCGCATAGGCCTGGAACACCATGCCCACATTGCGCTGGTTCGGGCGCAGGTTGGTGACGTCCTTGCCATTGATCAAGATGTTGCCGGCGGTCGGAGTCTCGAAGCCGGCGACCATGCGCAAGGTCGTGGTCTTGCCGCAACCGCTGGGCCCGAGGAACGACACGAACTCGCCTTGCTGGACGGCGAGATCGAAGTTCTCGACGACATTGTTGGCCCCGTAGGCCTTGCGCAGATTCTTGATCTCGAGAAACGCCATTCTCGTCTCCGTTGAGGTCTCTCGCCGATCTTGCGTCAGCGTTTGGCCATGGCTGGTGTCCGGCCGAACAGGTTTATCAGGCCCATGCAGGCCCACGTTACGATGAAGGCAATGATCGCGAGGGCCGACGGCTCGTAGGCGCGGTTGGCGCCGATGAGCTGCAGGTAGGGACCGAAGGCGGGCCGGTCGAGCAGGCTCGCCATGGTGAACTCGCCGATCACGATCGCGAAGGTCAGAAACGCGCCGCTTAGGATCGCCACCTTCACATTGGGAAAAATGACCTTGAACATGATGGTGGTCCAGCCGGCGCCAAGATTCTCCGCGGCCTCGGTCAAGGTCCGCACATCGATTGCGCGCAAGCCGGTATCGACCGCCCGATACATATAGGGCAGTGCCAGGACGACATAGCTGAAGGTCAGAAGCAGGTCGCTGGTGCGCGTCGTCGCCGTCAGGGGCAGCCATGAAGAACTGTTATAGAGCCGCAGATAGCCGAACACGATCACGATGGCCGGGATGACCAGCGGCAAGAGCGTGATGAACTCGACGATCGGGCGCAACCGCGGCAGGCGCAAGCGGATGAAATAGGCAGTCGGCACCACGAGAAGCGCGCCGACGATGATGGTCGCCACCGCCTGGATCGTCGAGTAGAGAAAGCTCTCCTGGAATCGAGGGTCGCCCAGGACAATCGCATAGGCGTCGAAGCTGTATTCGCCGCGGCGCAAACGCAGCGAGAACTCGAAGGTCGCGATCAAAGGCAGGACGAAATAGACGGTGCCGATGGCGATGGCGAGCCAGGCTCCGAAGCGCGATTGCTTCATCGCAACCACCGTTCGCTGCGGCCGCGCAGCCAGATATAGACGGCATTCGACAGGCCGGTGATGAGGATCATGCCGAGCGCCAGCGCGTAGCCGAGGTTCTGGTTGTGGAGCACGTCGCCACGGATCTGCGCGTAGAGCAGGATGGTCACGATATTGAGCGAGCTGCCGGTCAACCCATAGGCCGTGGCGATGGCGCCGAACGCATTGGCGAACAACAAGATCGTCGTGCCGAGCAGGCTGGGCCACAGGATGGGCAGCGCGACATAACGCCAATAGTGAAAGGAATTCGCGCCCAGGATGGCGGAGGCCTCTCGCCATTCGCGTTTCAGCCCGTCCAGAGCCGGCGCCAGGATCAGTACCATGAGCGGAATCTGGAAATAGAGATAGGTCAGCGCGAGGCCCCAGAAGCTCAGCAGGTTGAAGCCGGTGCTGTAGATGTTGAAGTCGAAATACTTGATCAGCAGAGCCGTCACGAGGCCGGTTCGCCCGAGCGTCGCCAGAAAGGCAAAGGCCAGCGGCAGGCCGGCAAAATTGGATGCAACGCCGCAGAAGGTCATCAAGGTCGGCCGGATCCAGTTCGGCAGGCTGCCCATGACGCCGGCATAAGCGAGAAAGAATCCGATCACCGCACCGCCGATCGCGGAGGCGACGCTGACCTTGATGCTGATCCAATACGCGCTCCTGATGGAGGGTTGGAACAGGTCGCCCAGATTGTTCAGGGTAAAGTTGCCCTCGCCATCGCGAAAGGCGCCGACGATCAGGTACATCGTTGGTAGAACAAGAAACATGAGGGCGAAGACGAGGAACGGGGCGACTCCCACCATCGCCCAGCCCGATTGACCGATGCGGAACCGCACAAGGACGGCGCGGTCGGACCCTAATTCTGCCTCTTGAGCCATAGAGCCTGCTGGAAGAGCCCCGTCCTCGCCAGCGAGGTTCAGGGAAAATTGAAGCTCACAATGAGATGGAGGCCGCGCCGGCCGTTCCGCCCGAAGGCGTCACCCGGAGCCGGCGCGGCCCCCGCCGAATATTGGCTTTCAGGATAGCAGATTATTGGACGTTGGCACCAACGATGCTGTCCCACTGCTTGGTGATGATCTCCTTCGACTTGCCCTGCTGTTCGAGCGTCGGGAACAGCGCCTTCTCATAATTCTCCGCCGGGGGCAGCTTGGCCAGAACGTCTGCCGGAACCTTCTTGCTGTCGACCAGGTCCTGGAACCGGATCGGGTGGCAATAGCCCTTCAGCCAGTCGATCTGGCTCTCGTCGGAATAGAGATGTTCCATCCACAGCTTCGCGGCGTTCGGGTGCGGGGCGTAAGCGCTGATAGCCTGCACATAGACGCCGGCGACGACGCCGGTCTTCGGCACCACGATGTCGATGGCGGGATTGCCTTTGAGCGTATCGCGATCGGCCAGAGCCAGATAGTCCCAGCGTATCACGATCGGCGTCGTGCCCTGCGCAATCGGGGCGGCGCCACCGCCGACCGGCACGAAGTTGCCTTTCTTGTAGAGCTCGGAAAAAAACTTGAGCCCCGCCATCGCGGCGTCGTCGATTTTCCCGTTCGCCGATGAGAGGCCGGCCGCGAAAATGCTCTGGATCGATTCGTTCGAGGTGCGCGGATCGCCGCTCAGAGCCACCTGATTCTTGTAGTCCGCCGACTGCAGATCGGCCCAATCCGTCGGCGCCTTCTTCACCAGGTCGGCGTTGATCTCGAAGGCGAGCACACCGTAATAGTCGCCATACCAGTAGCCTTCCGCGTCCTTCTGATGGTCGGGAATGCTGGCCCAGGTCGAGACCTTGTAAGGCTGCAGCAACCCTTCGGCCTTGGCCGAAGGTCCGAAGGACAGGCCAACATCGATCACGTCGGGCGCCTGTGGACCCATGTTGCCCTTGTTCGCCTTGATGGCTTCGATCTCGTCGCCCGATCCGCCGTCGGGGTTGAGTTCGTTGAGCTTCAGGAAGGGATACTTCGCCTTGAACTTGTCCACGACGACACCGTATCCGCACCAGTCATGCGGTACGGCGATGATAGTGAGAGCGCCTTCCTTCTTCGCGCCCGCGATCAGATCGTCCATTGAACCGGCCTGGGCCAAGTCGGCGGTAACCGACACGCCCAGGGCCGTCGTGCAAGCCAGGCTCAAGGTTCCGAGCCACGAGCGTGCTGGAGCCTTCCTCGATAACGCACTCGCCGACATATGGTCGCTCCTCCAGGTTGATGGTGCGCCGCGATGATCATCATCGGCGGCGACCGAAATTTGACGCTGTGATGACGTTTCGCCTTGGGGCGCTTGCCGGCGACGCGCGGACACGGCCGGCAGCGGCCAGGGCGGCGCATTCGACACCGAAAATGCCATTTTCGCAATTGAAAATCGCGCAGATGTCATCATTTCGGCGAGAAATCGGTGGATGGTCCGATCCCGCCTTAGGAAACGCTTCTCACGTCGATGAGCCAGGGATAAGCAACCGCATCGTCCTCTCGGTTGCGAGAGGACGATGCGGGTCTCGATCGGTCGTCGGCCGTTGTTACTGGACGTTCGCGCCGACGACGCTGTCCCACTGCTTGGTGATCGTCTCTTTGCCCTTGGCCTGCTCGTCCAAGGTCGGGAAGACGGCCTTCGCATACGACTCCGCCGGCGGCAACGCCTTCAGCATCTCGGCCGGGATCTTCTTGTTCGCAGCCAGATCGTTGAAGCGGATCGGATGGCAATAGCCCTTGAGCCAACCGAGCTGTCCTTCGTCGGAGTAGAGATACTCCATCCAGAGCTTGGCGGCGTTCGGATGCGGCGCGTAGGCGCTGATCGCCTGGATATACACGCCGGCGACGACGCCGTGCTTCGGAACCACCACGTCGACCGCAGGGTTGCCCTTCAGCGTGTCGCGGTCGGCGAGCGCGTTATAGTCCCAGCGGATCACGATCGGGGTCGCGCCCTGGGCCAGCGTGCCGGCCTTGCCGATGACGGGCACGAAATTGCCCTTCTTGTTGAGATCGGCAAAGAACTTGAGGCCGGCATCGGCCGCCTTGCCGGCATCGCCGCCGGCCATGGCGAGACCCGCGGCATAGACGCCCTGGATCGCCTGGTTCGACGCGCGCGGATCGCCGGCGAGCGCGACCGAGTTGGCGTAGTCCGAGGCCAGCAGATCGGCCCAGTCGGTCGGCACCTTCTTGACGATGTCCGTGTTCACCTCGAAGGCCAGCACGCCGTAATAGTCGCCGTACCAGAAGCCCTCGGCATCCTTCGCGCTGTCGGGAATGCTGTTCCAGGTCGAGACCTTGTATGCCTGAATGAGGCCGTCCTTCTTGGCCTGCGGGCCGAACGACAGGCCGACATCGATGACATCCGGCGCCTGAGGCCCGGTGTTGCCCTTGTTCGCCTTGATCGCCTCGATCTCGTCGCCCGAACCCGCATCGGGGTTGAGCTCATTGACGGTCAGGCCGTATTTCTTCTTGAAGCCTTCGATCACCTCGCCATAGCCGCACCAATCATGCGGCAGAGCGATCGTCGTGAGCTGGCCCTCTTTCTTCGCTGCCGCAATCAGCTCGTCCATCGATCCGGCCGATGCCGAGCCTGCGAAGGCGGTCACCGCCAGCACCGACAGGGAAGCCAGCGCTATCCTCTGCATCCATCTACGCTTCATTTTTTATCTCCATGGTCGAAAATCCCCCAAGCCAGCTTCTCGCCGAGCCTCCTCGGCAAATTCGACCCGCAACGGGAAGATGGGCTCCCATGGGGCTCGATCCTCCGCTCACTCACTGCTCTCGGCATCGGCACTGGCTTCGAGCCGGGCCCGGGGCACGTAATGAAACTGTAATCATACTGCAACAGCTTACCCCACCAGCGCAATGTGCAGGTCCCGCGGAACCCGGCGGAACAATGCATGGCGCTGGTGACGGTCGTGTGACAGCCTCTTGTGGAAACCGCAGGACGAGCCGATTTGTTGCAGCGCGATAACAACGGCCGCGCAAGGCGTTGCAACGAGGATCGGCGGCAACCGGGCCGGATGACGCGTTCGTGATCCGAGGGTGCCGGCCCCGGCCACGGGCAGAACAGGATGGCGCCGACATGGATGTCGCGGATCTAGGGCTCTGGCTCGCAGGCGCCGCCAAGGAACGGGAAGACCTGGGCGCGTTGTTCGAGGCGTTCTGTTTCGAGCTGCGCCAGCGGGGCTCGATTATCAATCGAGGCTCGCTAGGGTTGGAGGGCCTCGATCCCGAGGTCGGCGGCTCTCGATATGTCTGGGAGGAGGATGCCGTCCGGCACACCAGCGTGCCCCGGGCTGGCGTCGTCCAGTCGCCGGGCTACCAGAACAGCCCGATGCGGATCGTTGACGAGACCGGCGAGCCGTTCCGCCAACGGCTGACGGGCGCTCAGGCAATGCCGCTCCTCGAGGAGCTGCGGCTGTCGGGCGCCACCGATTATGCGATGTTCCCGATGCCGTTCGTCGACCGGACGCGATCGGCCGTGATCTCCTATTCGACCCAATCGCTCGCCGGCTTCAGCGATGCGGAGCTCCACGCGCTCGGACTGGCAACGGACCTGTTTGGACCCTATGCCGAACGCCAAGTGTTGCGTCAGATTGCGGTCGATCTGCTCGATGTCTATGTCGGCCCGCATACCGGGCGGCGCATCATCGAAGGCCATGTCGAGCGCGGCGACGTCGAGACCATCGAAGCCGCGATCTGGCTCGCGGACCTGCGCGGCTTCACCCGGCGCTCCGAGACGGCCGCCATCAAGGAGGTGCTGAAGGGGCTCAATGCCTGGCTCGAGGCAATGGTCACCTCGATTCACGAACATGACGGCGAGGTCTTGAAATTCATCGGTGACGCGGTCCTGGCGATCTTTCCGACCGGGCCCGAGCGCAGCGGTCGAGGCGCCTGCGAAGCGGCCCTGGTTGCAGCGGAAGGGGCCTGCCGGCAGACCGACGAAGTCAACCGGCGCCGTGCCGAGAAAGGGTTGTGGCCACTCGAGTTCGGGCTCGGGCTCCATTTCGGCGAAGTGGCCTATGGCAATATCGGCGCGCCGCGGCGGCTCGATTTCACCGTGATCGGCGCCGCGGTCAACCGCGCCAGCCGCCTGCAGGAATTGAGCAAGCAACTTCGGCGGCGGGTCGTCATTTCCGGCACTTTCGCCGGTTATACCAAGGGCCCCTTGGTCTCCTTGGGTATCCATCGCCTGCGCGATGTGAGCGAGCCTCAGAGCGTCTATGGCCTGCCGGCGGACATGGGCACGAATCTGACCTAGACGATCGATCGGATGATGCCGCCCTCCGCGCGCAGCGCCGCGCCGTTGGTTGCCGAGGCCTGCGACGAGGCCGCATAAATCACCATATTGGCAACCTCCTCGACCGAGGCGAAGCGCTGCAACAGCGAGCTCGGGCGATGCTGCTGGACGAAGCTCGCGGCCATCTCGTCGGTCGAGGTCTTGCGCTGCGCCGCCATCGACTGCAGGAAATTCTCGACGCCGTCGGAGCGCGTCGGGCCAGGCAGGACCGAGTTGACGGTGACGCCGGTCCCAGCCGTCAGTTCCGCCAGACCGCGCGCGATCGCGAGCTGCGCGGTCTTGGTGAAGCCGTAATGGATCATCTCCTTGGGGATATAGACCGCGGATTCCGAGGAGATGAAGATGATCCGGCCCCAATTGCGCTTGAGCATTGCCGGCATCAAGGCGCGCGACAGCCGCACGCCGGACATGACATTGGTCTCGAAGAACCGAGTCCAGTCCGCGTCGGGCGTCTCGAAGAAATCCTTCGGTTCGAAGATGCCGGCGTTGTTGACCAGGATATCGACCTGGCCCGCGGCCTTGATCAATGACGCGCAGCCCGCCGCGGTCGAGAGATCCGCCGCCGCGCCCTCGATGCAGGCGCTGGGGAACTTGCTCTTGAGCCGCCCCACCGCCGTGTCGACCGTCTGCGCCTTGCGGCCATTGATGATGACCTTGGCGCCGGCCTCGGCAAAACCCGCGGCGATTGCGTGACCGATGCCGGCGGTCGAGCCCGTCACCAGGGCGGCCTTGCCCGTGAAGTCGAGTTTCATCGCTGTTCCTTCATGCTGAGATCGATCCGGTGCCGTCTGGAGGCGCCTCAAGATCCGCGCAACACGATCTTGCCGCCTGCGCGATGGGTCTTGAAGGATATTGCTGGATTGGCTCGGTGCTTCCAAGCCGGTGACCAAGGGCGATCAGCAGATGGCAAATCCGGATAAGCCGTGTCGGTCCGCCCATCGCCAAATCGAAACTGGCAGCGCCCTCGCATCATGGGCAGCGGGAACCGTCAATGGCGATCGAGGAGTGGAGCTCCTCAATGCCCGAAAAGAAGCCAGATCAGAACCAGCAGCGGAATCGGGATTCCCAGGATCCACAGCAGAAGGTATCTCACGATCGCGCCTCGTTCTCTCCAATAAGAGGACGCCTCGAGGCGTCCGCAAGGGCCCCGAGGCTGCGGGGCGCTACGAGAGAAGAACGGCAGGACCGAGGCAATGGTTCCGCGACCCGCGGAGTGAAGGGGCCGGCAATTCATTTCCGCGCCAGGCGCGACTGCAGAGCCGGGAACCCATGCTCCGGCTGCGGCGTTCTTCCGCTGTGTTCGGTCTCCCCGGACCTGAAGGAAAGGAACGCCATCATGTTGTATTGGGCTCTGGTCTTCCTTTTGATTTCGCTGGTCGCTGCCCTGTTCGGCTTCAGCGGGGTTGCCGCGGTCTTCGGCGGTTTCGCGCAGTTACTCTTCTATATCTTCATCGCGCTCTTCCTCGTGACGCTGATCCTGCATCTGGTCCGAGGCCGCGGGCCGCCGCCGGTCGCGTAAGGCGGATCCGGGAGGGCGGAACTCCTCCCGCCCGCCGCCGTTCCCCGACAATGTGATCGGATTGCGATATCGCGCCGAATGTCGAGCGCCGCTCCGCGCGGCATTGTCTTGATCATCTGACAGAGTAAAGGAGTTCAGATCATGATTGCGGCAACGAACCAGGTCAGGATGCCCCTCTGGAAGGCTTGGACCGCCTTCCTTCTTACCATTGCGGTGCTGGCGCTCGCCGGCTGCAATACCACGGCCGGGTTCGGCCACGACGTGAAGAACACCGGCGCCTACATTGAGGACAAGGCGAACGACGCCAAGCACTGACGCTGCTCTCGCCAACTGATCTCTATTCCCTCTCCCCGCGCCATGCCACGGCGCGGGGAGTTTGCGTCTTGGCGGCGATGGATATCGAATCCGTTTCGAGTGCTGGGCTGAGCGGTCAGGGTTCGGGCGGGCAGGGAACGGCCGCGGGCGAGCTCAGTTGGTTTCCCGACAACGCTTCGGTTTCTGCCGCGTGACGGTCGCCGGTGTTCCGGCTTCGGCAGGATGTGGACGGCTCCTGGCCCCGTAAGGCTCGTTCAGCGGCACGTGGCGCAGGGGGTCCTTTCGGTCGGGTTCCAATCCGCCCTGGCGCAAGCCCGCTTTCACCTGCTCCCCAGGATTCGGGGCGATGGACGATGTCGGATTCCGGCGAGCCGGATTTCTGTTCCAGGGCGTCCGCAGGTTGCTCTTGATCCGGGCTTTGGATGGCATCGCGCCTCCTGATTGTCGTTGCAAGATAACGGCTTGACCGACCGCCTCGTTCCCCGGTCGGCGGCGCCGGCGGTAACGCGCCGGGGTCCCGCTCGGGGAGCCGGTGCTGTCGGTTATTCGCCATCGGATGTCGGGCCGGCGCGCATGGCCGACGCGCATTGCCCCGAGAGTAGGCGCCGCTCCGTCGCCCTGGGCGGCTCTTCAATCGAGGTTCTCGATGGCTCTCCCTTCGCATGTGAAATACGTGATCATCGGCGCCGGCATCCATGGCCTGAGCACCGCCTGGCATCTGGGCGAGAATCTGCGCAAGTCGGGGCGCGGCAGCGGCAAGGACATCCTCGTCCTGGAGAAGACCGGGATTGCGGCGGGGGCATCGGGCATCGCCTGTGGCGTGGTCCGGAACAACTACTTCCAGCCGGCAATGCGCCGCCTGATGGCGCACAGCGTCTCGGTCTGGGAAAGCGACCCCAAGGCCTTCAGCTATCACCCCGTCGGCTATATGCAGATCAGCCCCGAGGTCATGCACAAGGACGTGGCCTCGATCGCCAAGCAGCAGAAGGAAATCGGTTATGAGTCGGTCTTCATCGAGGGCGAGAAGGACTCGATGAAATACATGAAGGGCCTGTTCGACGACTGGCAGGCCAAGGGCATCACCTCGGTGCTGCACGAGAAGAAGGGCGGTTACGCCAACAACACGGCCGCCATCTATGGTTTGGCCAAAAAGGCGGAGGCCGAGGATGTCCGCCTCGCCACCGGGGTGAAGGTGACCGGCTTCAAGAAGGATTCATCCGGTGCGATCAAGACGGTCGTCACCGATCGCGGCAATATCGATTGCGACATGGTCATTGTCGGCGCCGGCCCCTGGGTCAAGCAGGTTTGGGACATGCTGGGACTGCCGGCGGCCATCTCGATCAAGGGTCGCGACGGCAAGATGCATGCCAACGTCCCGATGTGGACCTTCTGGTCGTTGCAGGAGGGTACGCTCGGCGTCGATCCCGATCTGCAGAAGACAAATGACGGCAAGATGCCGCCGGTGATCCATGTCGACACCGACGCCCCGCTTTATTCCGACGTGGATCGCTCGCTCATCACCGACAAGCTCTGGGGCATCTATTACAAGCCCGATTTCAATTTCGGCGGCGTGCAGGGAGGTGCCATGCCGTTCAAGGTGAAGGCCGATCCGGCGAGCGTGAAGATCGACCCCTATGGGCCGGAATCGCCCGACTTCGTCGTCGGCGACGACTTCGCCCATATGTGGTGCTCGGCGCTGGCCTTCTGTCAGAAACGATTCGAAGGCAAGATCGGCCTCTATAAGAGGGAGCCGTCCGGCGGCATCGGCAGCTTCACCGCCGACAGCTTCCCGGTCTTCGACCGCTTCTGCGAGAACGCCTATGTGATCGCGGATTCGAACCATGGCTACAAGATGATCGGCGTCGGCAAGCTGGTCGCCGACGACATCTGCGGCCATCATAGTGACATTCTGGATCCGTTCCGCTTTTCGCGCTTTGCCGAAGGCAAGCTGCACCCGACCTCGAACAGCCCGTTCCCCTGGAGCTGACCGAGTTCCGTCGCCCCAATCCGCAAGCCAGCGCCGGATGCCGATGGCGTCCGGCCCTTCTTATCGACGCTTGCGAGTGCGTGCCAGCGCGACCTTGGCCGGCTCGGCGAGGAAGGGGACCGTTTCCGGCTCCCGATCGGCGCTCGGTACGATGCCAAAATGCGACCGGTAGGCGCGCGCGAAATGCGAGGCGGAGGTGAAGCCGCAAGCCACGCCGATGCCGAGCACGGACAGCGTGCTGTGCCGCAGCAGCTTGCGCGCCTTCTCGAGCCGCAGCCGAACATAATGCTGAGTCGGGGTGCAGCCGAGATGACGCCTGAAGAGCCGCTCGAGCTGGCGGGTCGAGACGCCGACGCCCTTGGCGATCCTCGGTGAGCGCTGCGGCGATTCGATGGCTTCCTCCATGATCTCGATGGCCTTGACGAGCGCGGGCTGGGCGACGCCGAGGCGATTGCGAAGGGTCATGCGCTGCGCGTCGCGCGGCTGGCGGATGGTCCCGTAGATGAACAGATCGGACACCATGCTGGCGAATTCGTCGCCCTGGCGCTGGCGGATGAACTGCAGCATCACGTCCATGGCGGCCGTGCCGCCGGCACAGGTGAATACGTTGCCGTCGATGACGAAGAGCTCGTTGCTGGCCTCGAGCTGGGGGAAAGCCTCGCGAAAGGCTTCGAGATAGTCCCAATGGACCGTGCAGCGGCGGCCGTCGAGCAGACCGGCCGCGGCGAGGATGAAGCTCGCTGTGCTGACGCCGCCGACGATCACGTCGCGCCGCACCATCTGGCGCAGGAACGAAGCGAGCCTGGCGTTCCGATAGCTGTCGCTGCCCATGCCGCCGCACACCACCAGCATGTCGAGATCGGCGCTTGTCGGTTTGGGCAGGGGCTCGGTGCGGACCTCGAGCCCGCCGCCGGAGGCGACCATGCCGCCCTCGGGAGAGAGGTGACTCCAGCGGTAAAGGACTTGGCCTTGAATCAGATTGGCGCCGCGCAACGGCTCGACGGTCGAGGCAAAGGCCATGAGGGAGAAACCCGGAGTCAGCACGACCCCCAAATGGAAGGGTGCGGCCGTCGCTGTCGCAGGAGATCGTACATTCATTGAGGCAGTAGCCCAAAAACGATCAGCACAGGTCGAAAACAGGCTAGTCTAGCCGGCGCCCCCAGTGGGACAAAATCGGATCTGGACCACCAAGGAATTCGCCGATGGAGACCTCGCGCTCCGCCCGCCGTGCGCGCCGCCCCAGGGAAGCCTCGCAACTGGGCGTCGCGTCCTTGGGCCAGCCTCCCTTGCGCAACAGTTTCAAGCCGATCGAAGTCCTGAACCCGGATCAGCTGATGGCGATCCACGGGGCGTCTTTGACGCTCCTGGAGGAAATCGGCATCGAGTTCATGGGCACGGCGGCGCGCCAAGCCTTCCGCAAGGCAGGGGCGGCTGTGGAGGAGGCGACCGGCCTGGTGCGCATTCCTCGCGACTTGATCGCCGAAGGGCTCAAGACGGCACCGTCGAGCTTCGTCCTGACGCCGCGCAATCCGGCGCGCCGGCTCCATATCGGCGAGAACCATGTCTCGTTCGGATTGGTGGCGGGGCCGCCCAACATTCATGACGAGGTGGCCGGCCGGCGATCCGGCAATCTCGGGGACTACATCTCGTTGATCAAGCTCGCCCAGAGCTTCGACATCATCCATTTCATCGGCAATCAGCCGACGGCGCCGATCGAGCTGCCGGCGCGCACGCGCCATCTCGATTGCTATCTGGCCAACGTCACCTATTCGGACCGTGTCTATCACTGCACCGCGATCGGCCGGAATCGTGCCCTCGACGGCATCGACATCATGGCGATCGCGCGGGGGTTGACCCGGGAACAGATGGCCGCGAATCCGGGCGTGCTTACCATCATCTCCGTCAATTCGCCGCGCCGTTTCGACGAGGCGATGAGCGACGGGCTCATGACCATGTCCGAGCATGGCCAGGCGGTGGTGGTGACGCCCTTCACGCTGATGGGCGCCATGACCCCGGTGACGCTCGCAGCAGCCCTCATCCAGCAAAACGCCGAGGCGCTGGCGGGTATCCTTCTGACCCAACTAGTGCAGCCGGGGGCGCCGGTGGTCTATGGCGCCTTCACCTCCAACGTCGATATGCGAAGCGGCGCGCCTGCATTCGGTACGCCTGAGAATGCGCGCGCCACGCTGGCCGCGGGGCAACTCGCGCGGCTCTACAATCTGCCCTATCGAGCAAGCAATTCGAGCGCCAGCAACGCCGTCGATGCACAGGCGGCTTACGAATCCGAGATGTCGATCTGGTCTGCCGTGATGGGCCACGCCAATCTCGTCTATCACGGTGCCGGCTGGATGGAAGGCGGGCTCACGGCGTCGTTCGAGAAAGTAATCCTCGATGTCGAGATGCTGCAGATGATGGCCGAGACCATCAAACCGATCGATGTCAGTCCAGCCGAGGTCGCCGAGAGTCTGAAGGCGATCGCCAGCGTGCCCACGGGCGGCCACTTCTTCGGCGCGGAGCACACTTTGGCGCGCTACGAGGCAGCCTTCTACAAGCCACTGCTCTCAAACTGGCAGAACTACGAGAACTGGGCGCTGGCGGGGAGCCTCGACGCGACACAGCGCGCCACCCGGATCTGGCAGAAGGCGCTCGAGATTTACGAGCCGCCGCCGCTCGACCCCGCCATTCAGGAGGGGCTTGGCGCCTTCGTCGCCCGGCGCAAGGAAGAGCTCAAGAACGTCGATCATTGATGCGCCGCGGCCGCCCATCCCGCTCGTAGCACAACGGGATGGCGGCGCAGAATGGCATGGATCAGGCGCCGTAGAGGTCCGGGCGCCGGTCTTCGGTGAAGCGGTGATCCTGCCGGAACTGCCGGTAACGGCCGAAGTCGATTTCGGCGACCGCCAGTTCCTCGTCTTGGCCGCAAACCACCACGATTTCCCCATCCGGGGCCGCGACGCAGCTTTCACCCGCATAGGCCAGCCCCTGTTCGCTGCCGGCGCGATCACAGAAGGCGACGAAGAGCCGGTTCTCGTAGGCGCGGGCGGGAATCAACCGCCTCGGCACGACGGGATAGGGCGCCGTGGTGGCGCTGAGGGAGAGGATGGCATCGGCGCCCTCCAGGGCGTAGCGGCGAGCCAGTTCCGGAAAATCGAGATCATAGCAGATCATGATTCCGAACCGCGCACCGGCAAACGCGACGAGCGCGGCGCTCGCGCCGGGCCGGAACTGTCGGCGCTCGAAGTCGCCCCAGAGATGCGTCTTGCGGTAGTTCACGATCTGTCGTCCGGTCTTGTCGAGCATGAGCGCCGAATTGTAGACGGCCTCGGCGCTGCGCTCCGGATATCCGTAAAGGATCGCGAGTTGGGCCTTGGCGGCGATGGCGCCTGCGGCGGCGGCCGACGGCCCGTCTGCGGGCTCGGCCAAGCGCTGCATCTGATCGCCGATGTTATAGCCGCTGAGGAACAATTCCGGCAGCAGCAGCAGGTCCGCGCCCCGTGCTGCTGCAGCATCGGCGAAACGGCTCATCAGCCGGAGGTTGACGGGAACATCGCCGGGCGTTCCGACGGTCTGGCCGAGAGCGATTCTCATGGTCGACCTTGAGGTCAGGGTTTGCGCACCGGTTTATGGGCGGAGGCGGGGGCGGTCAAGTTTGGCGCAACGCGCATAGATTCGGTCGATCTAGGGCGATGCCGCCCTGAGGCGGCATTCCTAAGCTTTGCCATTCCTTGGCTGGTTCGGTCCGAAGGGTGTTTCGACATGGATGCGACGCGGCTTCATTCCTTTCTCGCCCAGACCCGCTACGAGGGCTTGCCCCCCGAAGTCCGGCGCATGGCGGAGCGCTGCCTGACGGATCTTGCGGGCACGGCGGCCGCGGGACTGGCGACGCCGCTGTCGCACATGATTCGGAACCATGCCGTGCGTGCCTTCGGCGCCGGCGAGGGGGCGCCGCGAGCGCGACTGTTGCTCGACGGACGGACCACCAGCCCTTTGGGCGCCGCCTTGGCTGGCGGCATGACGATTGACAGCTTCGACGCCCATGACGGGCATGTCCTGACCAAAGGCCATGCCGGTGTCGCGATCCTGCCCGGTCTCCTCGCCTTGGTCGATGCGGCGGACCGGCCGATCTCAGGGCCGGAGTTCCTGGCGGCGCTCGTGATCGGCTACGAGGTGGCGATCCGCGCCGGAATCGCGCAACACGCGACGGCACCCGACTACCACACCTCGGGGGCTTGGAATGCGCTCGGCGTGGCGGCCGTGGCGGCCCGCCTGTGGGGCCTCGATCTGGAGCGGACGCGTCATGCGCTCGGCATCGCCGAATATCACGGGCCGCGCAGCCAGATGATGCGCTGCATCGATTTTCCCACCATGGTGAAGGACGGATCGGGCTGGGGCGCGATGTGCGGCTTGAGCGCCGCCTATCTGGCCGCCGACGGCTTCACCGGCGCGCCGGCGCTTGTGATCGAGAGCGAGGCGGTGGCGCCGCTTTGGGCCGATCTCGGCCAGCGTTGGCGCATTCTCGAGATGTATTTCAAGCCGTATCCCGTGTGCCGTTGGGCCCAGCCCGCGGTCGAAGCCGCGCTCGCCCTGCGTCGCATGCACAAGGTCGACCCGGCGGCGATCGATGCGATCGAGGTCGAGACTTTTCACGAGGCGGTCCGGCTCGACCAGCACCGGCCCCTGACGACCGAGGAAGCGCAATACAGCCTGCCATTCCCGGTCGCGGCGGCGGTCGTGCGCGGTCGATTGGCGCCGACCGATATCTCGGGTGCGGCGCTAGGCGACGCGGCTATTCTGGCGATGAGCGACCGGATCCGCTTGCAGGAAGTGCCGGACCTGAACGCCCGCTTTCCGGCGGAGCGCCTCGCCCGGGTTCGCTTCCAGCTCAAGAGTGGCCAAGCGCTGGCCAGCGAGACGACGCCTGCCCGCGGCGATGCCGAGCACCCCCTGTCGGATGAAGAAATCCTGGCCAAGTTCCATGAGCTCGCAGATCAGCCGCTGGGGATCGAGGGCGCTCGGAAGCTGCAGGGGGCCATCGCGAATTTGGCCCGGCAAGCGGATGCGCGCCCGCTGCTCGAGGCCCTGCTGACGCGGCCAGCGTCGGACGCGGCCGCATCCGGGCGGAGGCGGGACGGATTTGTCGCCGCATAACGGCCTTTCGGCCAGCCCTATCCGCGTCGAAGAGACGGTCTGGATCGAACTTGCGGACGGATGCCGGCTGGCTGCCCGACTCTGGCGCCCGGCGGAGGAGGCAGGGCCGGTGCCGGCCATTCTCGAATATCTGCCCTATCGTCGCCGCGACCGTCATCGCGGCGACGACGCGATCCTGCATCCCGCCTTCGCGGCGGCGGGCTATGCCTCCCTTCGCGTCGATATGCGGGGCGCCGGCGATTCCGACGGCGTGATGACGGATGAATACACCGCGCGGGAATGGGCCGACGCTTTGGAAGTGATCGACTGGATCGCGCGCCAACCTTGGTGCAGCGGCACGGTTGGCATGATCGGCCTCTCCTGGAGCGGCTTCAATTCCCTGCAACTCGCGGCCCTGGCGCCGCCGGCCCTGAAGGCGATCATCACGACCTGCGCGTCGGACGATCGCTATGCCGACGACATGCATTACATGGGCGGCTGCCTGCTGAGTGACAATTTGCAGTATGGCGCGACCCTATTCACTTGGCTGGCGACCCCACCCGACCCCGCGATCGTGGGCTCGCGTTGGGGTGAGATGTGGCGGGACCGGCTGGCTGTGGTCGAGCCGCCGGCCGCGCGCTGGATGCGCCACAGCGATCGGGATGCCTATTGGCGGAGCGGCTCGGTCTGCGAAGATTATGGCACGATCGAGGCGGCGGTGCTGGCGGTCGGCGGCTGGGCCGATGGATATACCAACGCGGTGCTCCGGTTGCTGAGCGGTCTTTCCTGCCCGAGAAAAGGGTTGATCGGCCCCTGGGCACATGCCTTCCCCCATGTGGCGACGCCGGGCCCTCGGATCGATTTCATCAACTATGCGATCCGCTGGTGGGATCACTGGCTCAAGGGCCGCGACACCGGGCTCATGGACGAGCCGATGCTGACAGCCTGGATGCAGGAATTCGAGCCACCGCAATCCAGTTACATCGTCCGCAAGGGGCGCTGGATCGCGGAAGCGGTTTGGCCGAGCCCTGATATCGCGCCGTTGCGTCTGGATCTCGGTCCCTCGGGGCTCGGCGAGCCGTCGGTGGCCTTCACGCGGGCGATCCGGTCGCCGGCAACGGTCGGGATCGCCTCGGGCGAGTGGTGTCCTTATGGCTGGGGACCCGATATGCCGACCGACCAGCACGAGGAGGATGCGGGCTCACTCTGCTTCGACGGCGCGCCCCTCGACGGGCCACTGCAGTTGCTGGGCGGAACGCGCTTGTCGCTCGAAGTTTCTTGCGACGGCCCGGAGGCCATGCTGGCGGCGCGGCTGATCGATTTGGCACCCGACGGAACAGCGGCCCGGATCACCTACGGGCTCTTGAACCTGCAGCATCACGGCGGCCATGAACATGCGGAGGCTCTCGTCCCCGGCCGGCGGTACCGCCTGGAGATCGAGCTCAAGGACGTGGCTTACGAGCTGCCGAAGGGCCATCGGCTTCGGGTCGCGCTCTCGACCTCCTACTGGCCGCTCGCCATGCCGTCCCCACGACCGGCGACAGTGACGGTTCACGCCGGGAGCTTGTCCTTGCCGCAGCGCAACCTGGGCCAGGGACAGGTGCAACCGCCGGATCTGGGGCAAGCCTGGACTCCGCCGCCCTTGGAGGCAAGGACGCTGGCCGCACCGGAGCGCGGGCGCGTTCGCATCGAAAGAGATGCCGAGAACGGGAGCGCCGAGGTGGAGGTGGTCCGCAACCTGGGCGCCATGCATATCGCCGATGTTGATCTCGAGCTCACGGCGCTGGGCTCCGAGCGCTACTCGATGCCATGCGGCAATCCAGCGCGTGCGTGGTCGGAGGCGCAGCGGCGTGCCGAGTTCAAACGTGCCGACTGGAGTGCCTCGGTCGTAACGCAGTCCGTGTTGACGTCGAGCGGCGAGAATTGGCGTCTGGTGGCCGTACTCTCTGCGTATGAGGGCGAGACGCCGGTCTTCTCGCGGCGTTGGGACCTGGAGATTCCGCGTTCTTCGGCGCTTTTGCCGAAGGCGGGGCGCCGGGAATGATTTCCGGATTCGATCAAAGACCGTCATCGAAGGCATGACCATAGGGAGGCTGCAAATGGGGAATTCTTTCAGATCGATATCACGCCGTCAGGTGCTCGGCGGCATGAGTGCCGTCGCGACATTGGCGGCCCTGGGGGCGCGCGCGCGTGCCGCTGGCGCCGTCAAGGTGGGCTGGACCACGGATACCGAGCAATCGATCCTCGGCAACATCACGGCTCTGATCCTGGAGAAGAAGCTCGGCATCCCGGTCGAGCGGATCGGCAATCTCGGCGGCACCGGCATCGCGCATCAGGCGATCATCGACGGGGCGATCGACATTTATCCCGACTACACCGGCGACGCGCTGGCGAACGTTCTCAAGAAGGATGTCATCACCGATCCGCAGAAGGCGTGGGAAGCGGTCCGGGACGGCTATGCCGAGAAATACAAGATCACTTGGCTGAAGCCGACGCCCTTCAACAACACCTACGCCTTGGCCCTCAAGGAGGCGAAGGCGCAAGAGCTCAACATCACCACAATCTCCGGGCTGGCGCCTCAGGCGCCGAAATGGAAGCTCGGCTGCTCGGTCGAGTTCGCCGGCAGGCCGATTGACGGCTATCCGGGCATGTCCAAGCATTACGGCTTCGAATTCGGCACCGTGAAGCCGATGGATGTCGGGCTGATGTACACTGCCGTGGATAGCGGCGAGGTCGACGTCATCGTCGCCTTCGCCACCGACGCGCGGATCGGCAAGGTCGGCCTTCGGGTGCTGGCGGACGACAAGCTCTTCTTCCCGTCCTACAACGCGGCCATCACCGTGCGCGACGAGGTGATCAAGGCCCATGCCGGATTGGCCGAGGCGGTCGAGGCGGTCACCGGCACCCTCGAGACGCAGGTCCAGATCAAGCTGAACGGCCGGGCCGATATCGACGGCGTTCCGCCGGAAACGGTGGCGGAGGAATATCTGAAACAGCTAAAAGTGATCTGAGCTCCCTGACCCCGCGCCGGGCGGCCGTCAGACGGCTGCTCGGCGCGGTTCTTTTTATCGATTCATGAATCTTTTTGACTATCTGGCGGCCAACTGGCCCCGAATTCTCGACCTGGCGCTGCACCATATCGAGCTGTCGCTCTATGCGGTGGCGCTGGCATTGGCCATCGGCGTTCCGCTCGGCATCCTCTGCCATCTCGTCCGGCCGGTCGCAGCGATCCTGCTGAACCTGGTCAGCACCATCTATACGATTCCGACCCTGGCCTTGTTCGGGTTAATGCTGCCCTTGATCGGGATCGGCCTCGTCCCGGCCGTCACCGCCGTAGTGCTCTATTCACTGCTGCCGATCGTCCAGAACACCTATACCGGCCTGAGGGTGGTGGCTCCGGAGATCCGTGAAGCCGCCAAGGGGCTGGGCATGGGCCCCGGCGGGCGGCTGTGGCGGGTGGAGCTGCCATTGGCCCTGCCGGTGGTCTCGGCCGGCGTCCGGGTCGCGGTGGTCAACGCCGTCGGCATGATGACCCTGGCGTCATTGATCGGCGCTGGCGGATTGGGCGATCTGATCTTTCGAGGGATCTCGACGCTCTCCTGGGCCCTGGTCCTGTCCGGCAGCATTCCCGTCCTGGCGCTGGCTGCCCTTGCCGACCTCGCTTTGAAGGCCCTGGAGCGTCGGCTGGCCGCGTGGCAGGGCCTCACATGACCCTGCTGGACTATCTCCATTTCCAGGGTGACCTGGTAGCGCGGCTGGCCTGGCAGCATGTTCTGCTGTTCGGCCTCTCGCTTGCCAGCGCCACGGTCATCGGGGTCGGGCTCGGCATTGCGGTCGCGCGCGTCCGCTGGATCGCCTCGACCGTGGTGCCTGTCGTCAATCTGTTGCAGGCCTGCCCCGAGGTGGTGTTGCTCGCCGTCTCAATCCCCTTGCTGGGGATCGGCTTCGAGGGCGCGCTGATCCCGCTCTTCGTGAAGGGCGTGCTGCCGATCCTGCGCAACACCGCAAGCGGGTTGGACAGCGTCGATGCCCGCACCGTCGAAGCGGCGACGGGGATCGGGCTGACGCCGCGGCAGATTCTTCTCCGTATCGAGCTGCCTTCGGCGCTTCCGGTCATCATCTCCGGGATTCGCGTGTCGGCCGTGATGTTGGTCTCGGTGCTGACGCTGACCGCCTATATCGGCGTCGACAGCCTGGGCACCCTGATCGTCCAAGGAATCGCCCGGATGGATCCGGCGCCCTTGATTCTTGGATCGCTGCTGACGGCGCTGCTCGCCGTCGCGGTCAATTACCTGCTGGTCGGTGCCGAGCGCGCCGCCATCAACCGCCTCAGCTGAGGATCGCGGCCATGGCCCAAACCATCGAGTTCCGGCATGTCAGCAAGACGTTCGCCAATGGCAGCGTCGCGGTCGACGACCTCTCTTTTGTCGTCGAAGCCGGCACCACGATGGCGCTAGTCGGGCCGTCGGGCTGCGGCAAGACCACGAGCCTGAAGATGATCAATCGCCTGACTGACCCGACCAGCGGCGAAATTCTGGTCGGCGGTCGGTCGATCGGCTCGGCGGGACAGCTCGAGCTGCGCCGC
>Ga0335084_10001138_pt1 | contig 24270 bp, 22 predicted proteins | sample Lox_Sample_44_FD_206721 | JGI IMG/M metagenome (GOLD analysis project Ga0335084, IMG submission 206721) | Soil microbial communities from Loxahatchee National Wildlife Refuge, Florida, United States - Lox_Sample_4.4 | ecosystem: Environmental > Terrestrial > Soil > Wetlands | place: USA...
CAGCACGGATGCGGAGGCCTGCTGAATCTCCTTGTTCTGCCGCTGCGAGGCTTCGTAGAGTCGGTTCGAGATCGCCTGCGCGTCGGTTGTCGCCTTCGCCACCTGGTCGGTAGCGCTGTTGATGCCCTTGACCAGCGTTCGCAACTCTTCGATCGTGAAGTTGATCGAGTCGGCGATTGCCCCGGTGACGTCCTCGGTGACCGAGGCCTGGACCGTCAGATCGCCGTCGGCAAGATTACCCATCTCGTTCAGCAGGCGCAGAATCGCCTCCTGGTTGCGCTTGTTCTCCTGTTCGCTCTCGAGGGCACGCACGCGCGCCTCGTCGCGCAACACCACGCCCAGCAGGACCAGGCAGACCAGCGCGAACAGCGAGAAAAGGATCGCAGCGCCCAGCGTGAAGAGCCTGCCGGTGTTCTGCGTATCGAAGGCCTCGGCCAGCTTGGTCGTGTCGTTGAGCAGGGGCTCGGACTCCTGGTTGATCCCCCGCGCGGCCTGCTTGGCCACCACCAGCCGCTGCATGTTCTGCAGAATCGCGTTGACGCCCGCCTCGTACTGCACGAAGCGTTTCTGCAGGTCGGTGAGTGTCGCGCGCGCCTCGTCGTTGCGCACCCCCGTCAGGCGCAACGCGTCGCTGCCTTTGAGCAGGCCGTTCAGGTCATCACGGAAGGTTCCCGAGTCCTTCCCGAGGAGGAAGGCCACCTCGGGATCGATATCCTCGGACGACACCAGCGCGTTCGCGTTCTTGGCGATGCGCTGCGAGAGCATGCCGAGCTGGCTGGTGAAGTCCACCTCGCGCAGGCTTCCGCCTGCGGCAACCTGCGAGGACGCCTGCTGTGCGAGCTCGAGCAGCGTCGTGTTGCCCTGATTGATGGCATCGAGCCCTTTCGACAGCGCGAGAAGACTCTGCTGATTGTTGACCACGGCGGTCGCGTTCTTCTCCACGCGGTCCCACCTGCCCGTTATGTCGGTGAGCAGGGCCTGGACTTGCTCGCCGCTCCCGACGTCGATGCTCGTGCCGCGGATCGTACCGCCCTTGGACAGGGCATCGAGGTCGACGCGAAAGCGGTCGCGTGAATCCTTCACGTTCTCGAACGCGCCTGCGTTGCCCTGGACCGCGAGCGACGTCGAGCGCGCGAGCCGCTGCGACAGCATCTGCATCTCCGTCGCGGTACCCGAACTTGCCGCGACCTGTGCGGCGAGCCGGCCGTTGAGCCAGAGCATCACCACCGCCAGGAGCGCAAAGATGACGAGCAACGTGAAAAGGATCTGCTGCTGCTTGACGATCGGAAGGTGCCCGATGACCCAGAGGCGGCCGGGCTGCCGCGCCTCGGCTGCAGCCGTGCGCAACTGCTCCATGATCGATGCCGACGCGAGCGGGTCATAGGCTTGCGCAGGCGCGTTCATCTTGACCTGCGTCGTCGTGGGCATCTCGAGCTCGCCTCCGCCCGAGGATTTCCTGCCTCCCGTCCCGCTCCCCAACAGGTTTTTCAGTGAAATGGCCATGTCTGCTCCCGCCCCTTGTAGCGCCTGGCTCTCACAATCCCACCTGCAGGAACGCCGGATCCTGCGCGAGCCGCGCGAGGTCGATTTCCTGCCACGCTTCACCTTCGTGATCGGTCCAGCGCGGGCCGTACCACGGCGGCGCCGTCGCCGGCATATTCGTTTGCGCGAGCTCCGCGAGGTTGCGCAGCCCGAGCACGCGCTGGACGATGATGCCCGCGCGCAGGTCGCCGCTCCGCGGTCCGAAGAGCACGAGCCGCGGCTGACCCGCAACCGTCGCGCTCACATCGACCGGTCGCCCGAGGAAGCCCGCAAAGTCGATGACGCCGTAGAGATTGCCGCGAATGTTCGCGATGCCCAGGTACCATGGCTTGGTGCGCGGCACGCTCGCGAGTTGTGGCACCGCGATCACTTCGCCCGCGTCGGCGAGACGGATCAGCCACCGCTCCCCGCCGCAGTCGACACCAAGCCGCGACTGCTCGACCTGGGCGGCGGTCTTGGCCGCGAGCCGAGTCGCCAGCTCCTGCTGGAAGGCGCGCAGATCGAGCTTGGCGGCACGGGCCATCGCCGACCGATCAGCCGAACGCGGTGATTTTCGCGAGCAGCTCCTCGCGCTTCACCGGCTTCACGATGTAGTCGCGGGCCCCCTGGCGCAGGCCCCATATCTTGTCCGTTTCCTGGCTCTTCGAAGTGCACATGATGATCGGTACCGAGCGCGTGGTCGGATCGCGGCTTATCGCGCGGGTCGCCTGGAACCCGTTGAGTCCCGGCATCACGACATCCATGAGGATCAGGTCCGGCTTGATCGTTTTCGCCTTGACGATCGCATCCTCGCCGTTGTCGCTGGCGACAACCTCGTAGCCGGCCTTGGTGAGCATGTCGTTCAGGACATGCCGCTCCGTCGGCGAATCGTCGACGATCAGAATCCTCTTTATGCTCATCGTTTCCCGCCCTTCGTCGTGGCCCCTCTCCCCCACCCGCGGCCGTGGCGTGCCGAGAATCGCCTACACCGTGGTCTTCACGTGCGCGGCGACCGCCTTAAGCAGGCTCTCTTTCGTGAACGGCTTGGTCAGATACTGATCGGACCCGACCATGCGCCCGCGCGCGCGGTCGAAAAGCCCGTCCTTCGACGACAGCATGATTACGGGCGTCTGTTGAAACTTCGCGTTTTTCTTGATCAGCGCGCAGGTCTGATACCCGTCCAGACGCGGCATCATGATATCGACAAATATCAGATCCGGCTGATGATCGGTGATTTTCGCGAGCGCGTCGAAACCGTCGTCGGCCAGGATCACCGTGCAGCCCGCTTGCAACAGGAAAATCTCGGCGCTTCGACGAATCGTGTTGCTATCGTCGATCACCATGACCTTGACCCCGTTCAAAGCGGTGGCTTCTGGCAAGTCTCGGCTCCCGGCGCGTTCGACCGAAACAGCATTTGCGGCACTCATTTCCATGCGGACCTCGCCAAAGTTTGCCACGGATACAAGCAAATGCCTAGAGCATAATCCTTGCCAGAACGTTGAAAGTTGATGTTTTTGAGGGATTTGCAACACTCGGAACGCGCGAAACCACCGCCGCAGTGCCGTGCTGCGGCAACTTCCGCGGCGCGAAGTCGGCGCCTAGCGGCCCAGAAACATGCGATAAGCCGGGTTGGCGGACTCGTCGACGTAGCGATAGCCGAGCCGCTGCAGGAAGCGCCGGAACTCCTCGTGATCCCTCGGCGGCACCTGCATTCCGACCAGCACGCGGCCGTAATCGGCGCCGTGGTTGCGGTAGTGAAAGAGACTGATGTTCCAGCCGCGGCTCATGCTGTTCAGAAACTGCATCAGCGCGCCGGGCCGCTCGGGAAATTCGAAGCGATACAGGATCTCGTGCTCGGGTGCCGGGGCGTGGCCGCCGACGAGGTGGCGCACGTGGAGCTTGGCCATCTCGTTGTCGGACAGGTCGTACGCCTCGATGCGTCGCTTGCGCATCGCCCGCAGAAGCTCTGCCGTCTCGTGTCGATTGGAAACCTCGACGCCCACGAAGATATGAGCGATTCTCGTGTCCGCGTAGCGGTAGTTGAACTCGGTGATGCTGCGCTTGCCCAGCAGCGCACAGAACTCGCGAAAGCTGCCGGGCCGTTCGGGAATCGTCACTGCGAAGATCGCCTCGCGCTCCTCGCCGAGTTCGGCCCGCTCTGCCACGAAGCGCAGACGGTCGAAATTCATGTTCGCGCCGCAGGCGATGGCGACATAGGTCTTGCCGTGGACGCGGTGGCGCTCGACGTAAGCCTTGACGCCCGCGATCGCCAGCGCGCCGGCGGGCTCGAGGATCGAGCGCGTGTCCTCGAACGCGTCCTTGATCGCCGCGCAGATCGCATCGGTGTCTACCTGGACCATTTCGTCGACGAGCCGACGGCACAGACGAAAGGTCTCCTTGCCGACCTGCTTGACCGCGACTCCGTCGGCGAATAGCCCGACGTTGGCGAGGCGCACGCGACGGCCGGCCTTGAGCGATTCGCTCATCGCCGCCGAATCGATTGGTTCGACGCCGACGATGCGGATCTCCGGCCGCACGCGCTTCACGTAGGAGGCGATGCCCGAGATCAGGCCGCCGCCGCCGACCGCTACGAAGATCGCATCGATCGGTCCCTGCTGCTGGCGCAGGATCTCCATGCCGATGGTGCCTTGCCCCGCTATCACGTCCGGGTCGTCGTAAGGGTGGATGAAAGCCGCTGACTCTCGCCGTGCGAGCTCGACGGCGCGCGTATAGGCATCGTTGTAAGTGTCGCCGTGCAGCACGACACGGGCGCCGCGCGCCTGGACGGCCTGGACCTTGATCGCCGGGGTGGTCACGGGCATCACGATCGTCGCCGCGCAGCCGAGCACCTGCGCCGCCAGCGCGACCCCTTGCGCGTGATTCCCCGCCGAGGCGGCGATCACTCCCCTCGAACGCTCCGCCGAGGACAGGTGCGCCATCTTGTTGTACGCCCCGCGCAGCTTGAACGAGAAGATGGGCTGCTGATCCTCGCGCTTGAGCAACACGCGGTTGCCGATGCGCGCCGACAGCGTCGGAGCCGCCTCGAGTGGCGTCTCGACAGCGACCTCGTAGACCTTGGCGGTGAGGATCTTCTTGAGGTAATCGACGGGCATCGCGCCGGCGGTCTTTAGCGAGGGAGAGTTTCGAGCGTAGCAGAAAGATCGCGTGGGCCAAAAGGATTGCGCTCGCGTGCGCGAGCAGAGCTTTTTCTGCTAGCCTTCGCGATGCCTGCCCTCGCGCGAGCCGGACGCCGCATAGTGCCAGTGACAACTCTTGCCGTGGTCGACCTGGGGTCGAATAGCTTCCGGCTGGAGATCGGTCGCGTCGAAGGCAACCAGATCTACCGACTCGACACCTGGCGCGAGACTCTGCGCTTCGGCGCCGGCCTCGACGCCAAAGGGCGGATCACGCCGGGCGCGCAGAGAGCAGCGCTCGAGTGCCTGGCGCGGTTCAGGGAACGACTGACCGGCTTGCATCCCTCCGCGGTGCGCGCGGTCGCCACGAACACGTTCCGGGTGGCGAAGAACGCACGCGAGTTTCTGCCGCTCGCCGAGCGAGCACTCGGCTTTCCGATCGATGTCATAAGCGGCCACGAGGAGGCGCGGCTTATCTATCTCGGCGCAGCGCACGAGTTGCCGCGTTCGCTCGCGCCGCGGCTCGTCGTCGACATCGGCGGCGGCTCCACCGAATTGATCATCGGCCGAGGCCTCGAGCCGCATCGACTGGAATCGCTGAAGCTCGGCTGCGTCGGGATGACGCAGCGCTACTTCCCGCAGGGGCGCTTGAGCGAAGAAGCCTTTGCCGCCGCGGAGACCGCGGCGCGCGTGGAAATCGAGGCTATCGCGCGCGAGTTCGGTCCGTCGCACTGGCGGGAGGCGTACGCGTCCTCGGGCACCGCCGCCGCTCTGGCGGAGATCCTGGAGCAGAATGGCCTCTCGGAAGGCGGCATCACACCCGTGGGGCTCAAGCGGCTGCGCCGGCGCATGATCGCCGCGCGCCACATCTCGCGGGTTTCGTTGCGCGCCCTCAAGCTGGAGCGCGCGCCCGTGCTCGCCGGCGGACTCGCCATAATGACGGCGGCGGTGGACGAGCTCGGGATCGAGCGCATCGACCCGGTTGGCGGCGCGCTTCGGCTCGGCGTGCTCTATGACCTCCTGGGCCGGAGGATCGACGCCGACGTCCGTGGCGTCACGGTCGAGCGCTTTGTCGAGCGCTACGGGGTCGACCGCGCCCACGCGGCGCGCGTCGCAGCGCTCGCCGCATCGCTGTATCGTCGCGCCCGTCGCGACTCCGGCGCCGCGCCGCTGGTCAAATGGGCGGCACGTCTGCACGAGATCGGCATGTCGGTGTCTCACATCAGCTTTCACAAGCACGGCGCGTACATTCTCCAGAACGGCGACATGCCGGGATTCTCAGCCGGCGAACAGGCGCAGCTCGCGCTGCTCGTCTTCGGCTGCCGCGGCGGTCTGGAGAAAATGCAGGCCGTGCTCGGAGATGCGGAGCGAAGGACGCAGGTGCTCGTGCTTCGGCTCGCCGTGCTCTTTCACCACGCCCGGGCGGCGATCGCGCTGCCGCGCATGCGTCTCAAGGTTGGTCGCCGCATCACGCTCGAGGTCTCATCGCGCTGGCTTGCCGCGCACCCGCTCACGAGCCATCTGCTCAGCAAGGAGCGGGCGCAGTGGACCGCGCTGGGCTACCGCTGGAGGCGCTAGCGGCGGCTTGCGTCAGACGAAGTCAGGGCCGATCACGACCTTGAGGACGACCGCGGGCACGCCGTCGCGGACCCGGTTCGAGAGCCACCAGACGGCCCCCTTGCGGATGCTCCACGACAGCTCTTCGCCGGCAAGCAGCAGCGAGGCTACTTCTCCCAGCGTCGGCTGGTGACCGACGACGAGAACGCTCTCGCGCGCATCGGGCCACCCCGCTGCCGCGAGCACTGCGCCAGCGCCCGCTCCGGGAGCGAGCTCGTCGGCGGTACGGAACTTGCGCTTGAGCGCGAGCGCAGTCTGTTGCGCGCGGTCGGCCGGGCTCACCAGGATCCGCAGCGTGTCGGGCAGATGACCATCGAGCCAGGCGGCGACGCGCTCCGCCTGCTTGATGCCCTTGGAGGTCAGCCGTCGCCCGAGATCCGGTTCGCCGGGTTCGGCCTCGGCGTGGCGCCAGAGGATGAGATCCATCGCCGGCTACGAACCGACCTTGGCCCGTTCGGCCAGGCGCTCGAGCAGTTCCGCCTGCGCCGACGCAGGCTGCCCTCGCGCCCTCGCCTTCGGCCGTGCGTAGCTGCCGTCCTCCGCGAGCTCCCAGGCATCACGACTGTCCGCGAGATAGGGGTCGAGCCCTTCGGCGATCACTCGCGCCTTGAGTTCAGCATCGAGCACGGGAAACGCAACCTCGATGCGGCGGAACAGATTGCGGCCCATCCAGTCCGCGCTCGCGAGATAGACGTCCTCGGCGCCGTCGTTGTGGAACACCCAGATCCGGCTGTGCTCGAGGAAGCGCCCGATGATCGAGCGCACCCGGATGTTTTCCGAGACCCCCTTCACACCGGGGCGGAGCGCGCAGGCTCCGCGGACGACGAGATCGATCTTCACTCCGGCTTGCGACGCCGCATACAGGGCCTTGATCACCGCCTCCTCGAGCAGCGCGTTCATCTTCGCCGCGATCGACGCCGGCTTTCCTTCCTTCGCGTTGCGCGTCTCGCGGCGAATCGCGTCGAGCAGGTGACGGTGCATCGTGAACGGCGCAAGCCAGAGGTGCTTGAGCTTGTTCGGCTTGGCGAGGCTCGTGATGTGAAGAAACACTTCGTCGACGTCCGCGCAGATCCCGGAATTGGCCGTGAGCAGGCCGAAATCCGTGTACAGGCGCGCGGTGCGCGGATGGTAGTTGCCGGTGCCCAGGTGAGCATAAGGCTGCAGGTTGACGCGGCCCGAGGCATCCTTCTCGCGCCTGAGCAGCAGTGCGAGCTTGGCGTGCGTCTTCAGGCCGAACACGCCGTAGACGACCTGCGCCCCGGCCTGCTCGAGCCGCTCGGCCCAGTTGATGTTCGCCTCCTCGTCGAAACGCGCCATCAGCTCGACCACGACCGTGACCTCCTTACCGCGCTGCGCGGCTTGGATCAGCGCCTCCATCAGCACCGAGTTCACGCCCGTGCGATACACCGTCTGCTTGATGAGGATGACATCCGGATCGTCGGCCGCCTTGCGTATGAACTCGACGACCGGCTCGAATGACTGGAACGGATGGTGCAGCAGGATGTCGTGCTGGCGAATCGCCGCGAAGATGTCGCTCTGCTCGCGCAGGCGCTCGGGCAATCCGGGGACGAAGCTCGGATATTCCAGCCCGTCCACGTCCGCGGCATCGATCAGCGCCGACATGCGCGCCAGGTTCACGGGCCCGTCGCAGCGGTACAGATCGGCCTCCTGCAGCTCGAACTGCTGAAGCAGCAGCGCAGCCAGGTGCTGCGGGCAGTTCGCGGCGACCTCCAGGCGCACGGCGAGGCCGAACTGCCGCTGCGGGAGCTCGCCCTCGAGCGCCTGGCGCAGATTCTTCACCTCTTCCTCGTCGATCCACAGGTCTGCATCGCGCGTGACGCGGAACTGCGAATAGTTCACGACCTTGCGCCCCGCGAACAGCTCGTGCAGGTGGGCGTGCATGATCGAGGAGAGCAACACGAAGGTGTTTTCGGCACCCGCCACTTCCGGCGGCATCTTGATCACCCGCGGCACCATTCGCGGTGCCTTGACGATCGCGACGCTGGTCTCGCGTCCGAACGCATCCTGACCAGAGAGCTCGACGATGAAATTGAGGCTCTTGTTGACCACCTGCGGGAACGGGTGTGCCGGGTCGAGCCCGATCGGCGTGAGCAGTGGGCGAATCTCCCGCTGGAAGTACTGCGCGGCCCAGGCGCGCTGCGCGGCATTGCGCTGAGCATGGCGCAGCACCGGGCTGCCGGCGGCGGCCAGCGCCGGCAGGATCTGCTGGTTGAGCACGCCGTACATCTGTGCCGCGAGCGACTGCGCACCCTGCGCGATCTCGGTCAGGTTCGCCCTGAGCTCGTGCAGGGTCGTGCCCGACAGCGGCGCCTTGAGGCGCAGCTGCTCGCGCAGACCGGCGACGCGGATCTCGAAGAACTCGTCGAGATTGCTGCTGACGATGCACAGGAAGCGCAGCCGCTCGAGCAGCGGGATCGTCGCATCCTCCGCGAGCGCCAGCACGCGTCGATTGAAGGCGAGAATGGAGAGCTCGCGATTGATCGGCGGCGGATCCGGCTCTTTGGCCGCCGGCGGGCTCGAAATGGGCGCGAGGGAACTCACCGTCGAGGGCGTCGCAGGCGCTGACGCGCCGGGAGTATGACTGGCATCCGTGACGGACATGTTACGCGGCTGCGGTTATCTGGGCGGCGTCCCGCTCGAGAGCGAGCCAAAGGCAGCGGCCCTTCGCCTCGCGATCGAGCTCGGCGAGGTAAGCAAGGTGGGCGGCGAGCTCGTCGGCAGACGGAGCAAGGATGCGGATCGGCGGCAGGGAGGAAGCCTCCGCCGCGCTCATCACGACTGCGCCGGGCATCGCCAGTTCGATGCTGAGCGATTCCTGCCCGCGAGTCATCGCCAGGTAGACTTCGGCCAGGAGCCGTGCGTCGAGAAGCGCGCCGTGGAGCGTCCGGTGCGCGTTGTCGATGCCGAAGCGCTCGCACAGCGCGTCGAGGCTGTTCTTCTTGCCGGGAAACTGCTCGCGGGCGAGCTCGAGCGTGTCCACGGCTTCTGCGCAGATCCCTGCCGTCGAAGAGAGTTCGAGGCGCTTGAGCTCCTCGTCGAGAAAAGCCAGGTCGAACGGCGCGTTGTGGATGATCCAGCCTGCGCCGCGCGTGAAGTCGATCAGATCCTGCACGATGTCCGCGAATTTTGGCTTGTCGCGCAGCGCGTCCCAGGTCAGGCCGTGGACCTCGGTCGCCGCCGCGTCGATCTCGCGCTCCGGATCGAGGTAATAGTGGACGTGGCGCCCGGTCAGCCGGCGATCGACCACCTCCACCGCTGCGATCTCGATGATCCGGTGTCCCTGCTTGGGATCCAGCCCGGTGGTCTCCGTGTCGAGAACTACGTAACGCATCAGCGTTTGTAGCGCTTGATCGTCGCCTGGATTTCGGCGATCGCGTGCTCGATTTCGTCGTCGGTGAGATCGCGTTGCGCACCCTTGCGGTCGGTGAGGGTGAGCGTGCGGTCGATCTCGGTCTGGAACTCGCCCAGGCCCAGGGTTTCGGTGATGGTCGTCGTCGGCTCGTCGGTAAGCGTCTCCGGGCCCCAGCGCACGACGATCGCAGAGAGGTTGTCTCCGTCGTCCCCGCCCCGCAATTCGGCTTCGCGCATCATGTTCGGACCGGACTTCAGGATCGGCGTTCCCGTCAGCGCGCGCGCGATTTCCTCCTGCGGATAAACGCTCCATAGTCCGTCAGTGCACAGCACGATGAGGTCGCCGTTGCGCAGCGGCGTTCGCCGCGACAGGTCGATCACCGGGTCGACGAGGCCACCGAGGCAGCTGAAGATCTTGTTCCGGTCCGGATGGTCGGGAACCTCGTGCGCGCCGATCACACCCTGGTCGAGCAGATACTGGACCTTCGAGTGGTCCTTGGTCTGTCCGATCAGCCCGCCCTGCCGGAAGAGATAGAGACGGGAATCGCCGACGTGCGCCCAGTAGGCATAGTTCGACTGCACGATGCAAGCAACGCATGTCGTGCGCGGCGTCTCGAGCATCGAGAACTGGTTCGCGTACGAGCCGAGCGCCTGATGCGCGCGCTGCATCGCGTCCTGCAGGAACTTGAGCGGGTTCTTGAGCGTCGGTTTCGCCTCCTGCTGGAAGCGCTCGATGAACAGCCGCACGGCGATCTGGGCCGCGATCTCTCCCCCGGCGTGTCCACCCATGCCGTCGGCCACGACGAGCAGCAGCGTGTCGCGGCTGTAGGTATAGGCAAGCCGGTCCTGGTTGACCTTGCGCTGGCTCTTGCGGCTCTCCTGGAAGATGGTGAATTGCACGGTGCGCTCGTCTCTTACATCACTTCGCTGAACAGTTTCTTCTTGATCGAGTCGATGAAGGTCAGCTTGCGCCTGCGCGGCGGAATTTCGCGAATCGCCTTTTGCAGCGCGAAGACGCTTTGCGGCCGCTCCAGCGGGTCGAGGCGCAGACACCAGTCGATCACCTCGAGCAGGTTGTCCGAGTACCCGCCCGCCCAGATCTTCTTAGCCGACACCAGATGGTCCTCGGACACGCGCGCATCGGCGGCCTGGGGTGCAAAGGCGGCGAGGCAGGCGAACATGCTCGCGCCGATGCCGTACACGTCAGTCCAGGGGCCAAGCCGGTCCGGGTCGCGGTACTGCTCTGGTGCCGCAAAGCCCGGCGTGTACATGGGTGCGAGCTTCGGACGCGTGTTGGTGAGCGTCTGCCGCGCAGCGCCAAAGTCGAGCAGCACGGGGGATCCGTCCGTGCGCAGATAGATGTTGGCCGGCTTGATGTCCAGATGCAGGAGCTTGTGCGTGTGTACCTCGCGCAGTCCGTTCAAGAGGTGCATGAAGACGTGCCGCACCAGACGCTCGGACATCTGGTCCTGCCGCATCTGGATCTGCTGCTGCAGGGTCCGGCCGCGCTCGTAGCGCATGACCATGTAAACGGTCTCGTTGGCGCGAAAGAAGTTCAGCACTCGCACCACGTTCGGGTGGTTGATCTTGGCGAGCGCGCGACCCTCTTCGAAGAAGCACTTCATTCCGTAGCGGAACGAGGTGAGGTTCTCCGCCGTGCTCGCGCGGACGATGTCCCCCTCGGTGCGCAGTACCAGCGAGGAAGGCAGATATTCCTTGATGGCGACCGGTGAGCCGCTGTCGTCGAAGGCCCGATAAACGATGGAGAAGCCGCCGCGGCTGATCTGACGGTCAACCCGATAGTTCAGGAGCTGGTAGCCTGAGGGGAGAGCCTGGTTGGTGACGCCCATAGACGACGGCGGAGCAAATTGCGTTCCGGCCGTACTTGCGCGGGTGATTGATAACCTCTACATTCTCTGCAACCCAGCGCATAAAGTAAAGATTTCATTGAGTTTCCCTTCAATTTTGCCCGTCCTGCTCCGGGGGAGCGGGACGCAATGATCCTGTCCATGACCGGCTTCGCAGCGGTGGCTGCGGAGCTCCCCGGTTGTTCGCTGACGGTCGATCTGCGCTCAGTCAACCATCGCTACCTCGACGTGCAGTTGCGGCTCCCGGACGAGCTGCGCAGCCTCGAAGTCGCCGCCCGCGAGCTGCTGACCACGGAGCTGAAGCGCGGGAAGGTCGACTGCCGCGTGAGCCTGAACCACACCCAGCCGGGCGCAGCCAAGCTGGCGGTCGACGCCGAACGGGTGGCCCAGCTGCGCAACGCCGCAGCCGAAGTGATGCGGCACGCGCCGGAAAGCACGCCGTTGTCGGTATCTGAAATCCTCCGCTGGCCCGGGGTGCTCACGGAGCCGACCGTAGGGCCAGAAGCGCTCGCCGCGCAGGCACTGGCGCTGATCCGGCAAGCGCTTGCCGAGTTGGCCGCGTCACGCGCCCGGGAAGGAGCGAAGCTTCGAGAAATGCTCGAGCAGCGCTGCCGCGCGATCGAAGCGCAGATCGCGCGCGTCGCCCCGCGAGTGCCGGCAATTCACGAGGCGTACGTCGCGAAGCTCGCCGCGCGCCTCAAGGAAGCGGGGCTCGATCCGGATGCCGAGCGCCTGAAGCAGGAGCTCGCCCTGTTCGCGACGAAGGTCGATGTCGAGGAAGAGATCTCGCGGCTCGCGACGCATGTAGCCGAAGTGCGGCGCGTGCTCGGAGCGGGCGGCAGCAGCGGCAAGCGGCTCGATTTCCTGATGCAGGAGCTCAATCGCGAGGCGAACACGCTGGGCTCGAAGTCCGTGGACGCGGACCTCTCCCAGGCGGCACTGGAGATCAAGGTGCTGATCGAGCAAATGCGCGAGCAAGTCCAGAACATCGAATAGCGCGAGCCATGATGGCCCCTGCTCCCGGGAACCTCTTCGTCATCGCTGCCCCCTCGGGAGCGGGCAAGACCAGCCTCACACGCGCTCTGCTCGAGCGCGATCCGTCGATACTTCTCTCCGTTTCCTACACCACGCGCCCGCCTCGCTCGGGTGAAGTCGACGGGGTCGCGTATCACTTTGTGACGCCGGAACGCTTCCGGGAGCTCAAGGACTCGGGCGAGTTTCTCGAGCATGCACAAGTGCACGGAAACTGGTACGCGACGAGCGCCACGTGGCTCCAGGCGCAGATTTCGGCCGGGCGGGACGTGCTGCTCGAGATCGACTGGCAAGGCGCGGCGCAGGTACGCAGGATCATCGCCGGATCCGTTCATATCTTCATCCTTCCTCCGTCGCTCGCTTCGCTCGAGGAACGGTTGGTGCGGCGCGGCCAGGATGACGAGTTGACGATTGCGCGTCGCCTCATAGCAGCGCGGGAGGAGATGCGCCATTGCGGCGACTTCGATTATGTTATTATTAATCAGGACTTTGCTTCTGCCGTCGACGACTTGAGCGCCATCGTGCGCGCGTCGAGGCTGCGCAGCGCCGTGCAAGCGGTACGCTACAGAACGCTGCTGACGCAACTGGTCTAACGATATCGAACGGGAAAAGACATGGCTCGCATAACCATCGAGGACGCACTGGCGAAGATCCCCAATCGCTTTGAGCTCACGCTCGCGGCGACCAACCGGGCGCGCCAGATCAGCGCCGGCTCACAGCCGCTGCTCGACGCCGACCGGGACAAGCCCACCGTGATTGCTCTGCGCGAGGTCGCCGCGGGCAAGGTCGGCATCGAAATGCTGCTCAAGCCCCAGAGCTGACCGCGCCCGGACGCCGGCAGGTGACCAAGCATGTCGGAAATTGCGGAGTTCACCCGACATCTCGGCCACTACCTGCCTGCCCCTGACGTCGCGCTCGTCGAGCGCGCGTTCGCTTTTTCGGAGCACGCCCACCAGGGCCAGTTCCGAAAATCTGGTGAGCCCTACATCACGCACCCGCTGGCCGTAGCCAGCATCCTGTCGCAGTGGCGCCTCGACGCGCAGGGCCTCGCCGCCGCGCTTCTCCACGACGTGATGGAGGACACCAGCGTCACCAAGAATCAGATCGAGAGCTCGTTCGGCAAGCGCGTCGCCGATATGGTCGACGGCGTGTCCAAGCTCGATCAGATCGAGTTCCAGTCGCGCGAGGACCTGGAGGCGGAGAGCTTCCGCAAGATGTTGCTCGCCATGGCGCAGGACGTGCGGGTGATCCTCATCAAGCTCGCCGACCGGCTGCACAACATGCGCACACTCGACGCGATGGCCTCTGCCCACCGGGAGCGCATCGCGCGGGAGACCATCGACATCTACGCGCCGATCGCCAATCGCCTCGGCCTGAACGCCCTCTTTCAGGAGCTGCAGGAGCTCGCTTTCAAGCACCTGTATCCGGTTCGCTACCGCGTGCTGGCGAAAGCGATCAAGGCGGCGCGGGGCAACCGCCGCGAGGTGATGAATCGCATTCTGCAGTCGATTCGTGACGGCCTGAAGCGCGCGGGCATTGCGGCCACGGTGAGCGGCCGCGAGAAAATCACCTACAGCGTCTACAAGAAGATGCGCGAGAAGCACTACAGCTTCGCGCAGGTGTTCGACATCTACGGGGCGCGCGTGCTCGTCAAGGACACGACGGCGTGCTACGCGGCGCTCGGCGTGCTGCACGGGCTCTACAAGCCGATCCCGGGCAAGTTCAAGGATTACATCGCTATCCCCAAGGCGAACGGCTACCAGTCGCTGCACACGACACTGTTCGGCCCCTACGGCACACCGCTCGAGGCACAGGTGCGAACGCACGACATGCATCGAGTCGCGGAGACCGGCGTGGCCGCGCATTGGCTGTACAAGACCGGGGGCGAGCTCGACATCGCCGAGGCACAGCAGGAGACACATCGGTGGTTGCAGAGCCTGCTCGAGATACAGTCGGAGTCGCGCGATTCGAAGGAATTCCTCGAGAACATCAAGGGCGACCTGTTTCCCGACGAGATCTACGTCTTCACGCCGAAGGGAAAGATCATGGCGCTGCCGCGCGGCGCCACCGCCGTCGACTTCGCCTACGCAGTGCATACCGACATCGGACATCACTGCACGGCCGCGAAGATCAATTACGAGCTGCTGCCGCTGCGCACCGAACTCAAGAACGGCGATCAGGTCGAGATCATCAGCTCGCCGAGCGCCCGGCCGAACCCCTCGTGGCTGAACTTCGTAGCCACCGGCAAAGCACGCTCGCGTATCCGGCACTTTCTGAAGTCGCTGCAGCAGAAGGAATCGGCGCTGCTCGGGGAGCGGTTGCTGGACCAGGCGCTCGCGTCGCTCAAGCTTCCTCCCGAATCAGTCACCACGCAGACCTGGGAGAAGCTCGTCCGCGAGTACGGCGCGAAGAGTCGCCTCGACGTGCTGGCTGACATCGGCGTCGGCAAGCGACTGTCCTTCGTCGTCGCGCAGGCGCTAAGCCGCACCGCCGGTCGCCCGGGCGACGTCGATGAGATCGGACTGCCGCGGCCGGAAGCTCTTCAACTCCGTGGCGTCGAAGGCGTGGCTATCCAGTACGGCAAGTGCTGCCGCCCGATCCCCGGCGATTCGGTCGTCGGTCAGTTCCGCCGCGGTCAGGGCCTGCTCGTGCATACGCGCGACTGCCAGATGCTGCGCAAGGCGCGCCCAGACACCGATCAGGTCGTCGACGTGGAGTGGGCAGCGAAAGTCGAAGGCGTATTTGAGGCGGGCATCCGCCTGCTCGTCGACGATGAGCGCGGACTGCTCGCAAGGCTCGCCACGGCGATCGCGGATGCCGGCGCGAATATCGAGTACGTGTCGATGGAACGTCCCGACGGCGATCGCGTCGTCAACATGTTCTTCAGCGTCCAGGTGCGCGACCGCGGGCATCTTGCGCACGTCATGCGCAGCCTGCGGCGAATTCCGGAAGTGAAGCGCGTGCAGCGCGCGCGGACCTGACCCGCAACAGAGCGAGCCTCCGCTGCTGCGCTCTAGCGGGAGGCCTGCACGGCCTGCGTCGCAAGCAGTTGTTGCAGCTCGCCTGCTTGATACATCTCCCGCATGATGTCGCTGCCGCCGACGAACTCGCCGTTGACGTAGAGCTGGGGAATCGTCGGCCAGTTCGCGTAGTCCTTGATTCCCTGGCGGATGTCCGGATCGGCTAACACGTTGACCGAGAAGAACTTGTCCACGCCGCAGGCTTTCAGCATCTCAACCGCGGCGTGCGAGAAGCCGCACTGCGGGAATTGCGGGGTGCCCTTCATATAGAGCACGACGGGGTGAGTGGTTACCTGCTCGCGGATCGTATCCTGGACGCTCATTGGATTGGCCTCGGGCCGTGGGGTGACTCGCCGACAATTCTAGACGAGTTCGGGCGGCCTCGTCCGTTTTCAACCCTGACTGAGAAGGGGTTTATTCCTTGACCGCTCCGGTGAGGCCGGAGACGTAGTACTCGACGAAGAACGAGTACAGGATCGCCACCGGCAACGAGCCGAACAGTGCGCCGGCCATCAGCGAGCCCCAATGGTAGACGTCACCCTCGACGAGCTCGGTGACCACGCCGACCGGCACCGTTTTCACCTCGGACGACGACACGAACGTGAGCGCGTAGATGAATTCGTTCCACGACAGGGTGAATGCGAAAATCCCGGCCGAGATGAGTCCGGGCACGGCGAGCGGCAGCACGATCTTGATCAGGATCTGGGCCCGGCTCGCGCCGTCGATCAGCGCGCACTCCTCCAGCTCGTACGGAATGGTCTTGAAATAACCCATCAGCAACCAAGTGCAGAACGGAATCAGGAACGTCGGGTAGGTAAGGATGAGCGCCAGCCGCGTATCGAAGAGGTGAAGCTTGTAGACCATCGTCGCGAGCGGGATGAACAGAATCGACGGCGGCACGAGGTAGGCGAGAAAGATGCTCGCGCCGACGTAGCGCGAGCCGCGATAGCGCAGCCGCTCGATGGAGTAAGCGGCAAGAACGCTGCACAGGAGCGAAAGCGCGGTGGATACGACCGAGATCAGAACAGTGTTCCACAGCCACTCCGGATACGGGGTATCGAAAAGCAGCTTTTTAACGTGCGCCAGCGTCGGGTTGTTGACCCAGAACGGATTGCCCTCGTGCGACAGCAGCTCCTCGTCCGGTTTGAACGTCGTCATGGCCATCCAGTAGAACGGGAACAAGAGGACGAACAGGAACGCCCCGAGCGGAAGATAGATCGTGACGATGCGCCGCGGGAGCGACACCAGGTAATTCATTCCCGGCGAGTCGCTCGGTTGGGCAGTCGCGTCGGCCGCGGTCATTTATCGGCAGTTCCCTGCTGCCACGCACGCCGTTGCAATCCATAGTAACTGATCAATATCGCCGCCAGCAGGAACGGCACCATCGCCGTTGCAATTGCGGCTCCTTCGCCGAGGTTGCCGCCCGAGATCGCGCGCTGGAACGAAAGGGTTGCCATCAAGTGCGTTGCGTTGAGCGGCCCACCGCGTGTAAGCACGTAGATCAACTGAAAGTCGGTGAAGGTGAACAACACCGAGAACGTCATGACGACCGCGATGATCGGCGTGAGCAGCGGCAGGGTCACGTGGCGGAATTGCTGCCACGGCGACGCGCCGTCGAGGCTCGCGGCCTCGTAGTACGACGGAGAGATGGTCTGCAGTCCGGCGAGCAGCGTGATAGCTACGAACGGAACGCCGCGCCAGATATTGGCAGCGATGGTCGCGAAGCGCGCGTTCCACGGCTCGCCGAGGAAGTCGATGTAGCGATCGATCACGCCCATCTTGACGAGCACCCAGCTGATGACCGAGAACTGCGCGTCGTAGATCCACCAGAACGCAAGCGCGGAGAGGGCCGTTGGAACGATGAAGGGCAGGAGTACGACGGCGCGGAAGAATGCCTTGAACGGCAGGTGCTTGTTCAGCAGCAGCGCGAGATACAGACCCAGCGCGAACTTGATCACGCTTGCGATCGTCGTATAGAAAATCGTGTTGAACAGCGCCAGCCGCGTCACGGCGTCGCCCCAGAGAAACGCGAAGTTCTCGAGACCGATCCACTCGCCGGCGCGACCAATCTTAGTGTCGGTGAAGCCGAGATACGTCCCCAGCCCGAGGGGGTAAGTCAGGAACAGCAGCAGCACCGCCGCCGCGGGCAGCATGAACAGCAGCCCGAGGAAGTTGCGGTTGTCGAATGCGCGCGAAAGCTCGCTGGAGCGTGGGGCCGCTTTCAACGCTGCCGCCTCCATGGAAAGGGTTGCGCGCGGTAAGGGGCGCCGGGAGGCGCCCGCTTCAACGCACGCAGGTATGCCGTCACGCCGGTGACGGCATATCTTCGAAGTACGACGTGTGCCAGCGTGACGTCATACCTTGTAATAGCGCTCCGCGCGCGCCTTCGCCCGCTCCGCGGCTTCTTTCGGCGATTTCGAGCCCGAAGCCGCTTCGGCGACCATGTTGACGATGATGAAATCAGCCATCGCCGCCGCCGACGCGTACCCCATCTCGCCGGCGTAGCCATTGGGCAGCATGATCTTCATCGCGTCGCGGTACGGCGTGTGTTTCGGATCGGACGTCCAGATCGGGTTCGACTCGTAGGCCTTGAGCGGCTGCGTCACGTAGCCGATGGAGGCTTGTTGCCACGGCTCGTACTGTTCCTTCTCCATCATGAACGCGAGGTAGGCTTTGGCCGCGTTCGGATACTTCGAGTACTTGAACACCATCATGGGGAAGAAGAGGTTGAGCTCCGTGGTCCTGCCCACCGGACCCATCGGGAAGTTGGCGTGGCCGATGTCAGCCGCCATCTCCTTCAGCTTCGGGTCCTGTGAAGTCTTTGCGGCGTAGTAGATCGAGATGCCGTTCGCGGTGAGGCCGATCTGACCGTCCAGGAACGCCTTGTTGTTGTTCGGATCGAGCCACGACAGCGTGCCGGGGACGAAGGTATCGTAGAGTTGCTTGGCGTATTCCAGTGCCGCAATCGTCTCGGGGCTGTTGATGACGACGTTGCTCTTCTCGTCGACCATCTTCCCGCCGTGTGCCCACACCACCCAGTGCGTCCAGACGTTGCCGTCGCCGGTGGCGTTGCCTAGCGCGAATCCCGGCGGCAGTCCCTTCGCCTTCAATCCCTGGCAGAGCTTGAGGAACCCCGCGGTGTCCTTGGGAAACTCGTCGAAGCCCGCGGCCTTCATTGCGCTGATGCGATGGACGAGCGCGTTGCCCGCGCAGCCCATCGGCACCGCGATCCATTTGCCCTTGTACGTGCAATACGACTTGCAGACGTCGTACCAGCCGCCGTACTTTCCGCCCAGGTAGTTGCTAAGGTCGGTGACGTCGACCAGCTTCTCGGGGTACTGGTGCGCATCCTCGAACGTGCCGATGATGATGTCCGGCCCGCTCCCGATATTGGCCGCCACGGCGGCCTTTGGCCGCACGTCCTCCCAGCCTTCCGCGTCGACGCGCACCTCGATCCCGGTCGCTTTCGTGAACTTCTTGGTGTTCTCCGCCCACATGTCCTCGTCGCCCTGGACGAAACGCTTCCAACGCAGGACGCGGAGCTTGGCGCCTTTTTCCGGAGTGATCTTGAACTGCTGCGCGGCTGCTTCGGTCGGAAACAGTACCGAGCCCGATCCCAGCGCGGTCCCGGCGGCGACGCCCGCGGTGGCTTTGAGAAAATCGCGACGCTTGAACTTGCTCATGCTCTCCTCCTCAGAAAAGGTTGCCCTGCAGTTGATGTGGGTCGTGCTGTTTCGACTCGAAGCAGATCATGCGACCAGCCGCGCGCCAGTGGCTGCGTCAAACAGATGGGCCCTGCCCAGATCGGGCTTCAGCCTGATTCGGTCGCCGGCGCGACAGGTGACCCGGTCTCGGATGAGCGAAGCCAGCTCCTGACCGTTGAACCGGCAATAGAGCTGCGTATCGGCCCCGGTAGGTTCGACGACCACGACCTCGGCCGGCAATCCGCTCTCCTCCGTGAGCATGCAGTGCTCGGGCCGCATGCCGTAAAGCACCTTCTGCCCGTCGCCGGCCTTTGCCCCGTGGGGCAGCGGCAGCGTGACATTTCCGGGGAACTCGATCCGGGCGTCGCCGTTGGTGCGCGCAGTCCCGGGAACCATGTTCATCGCGGGAGAACCGATGAAGCCCGCGACGAAGGTGTTGCTCGGTTGATCGTACAGCGAGAGCGGATCGCCGGTCTGCTCCACCACGCCGTCCTTCATTACCACGATCTTGTCGGCCATCGTCATCGCCTCAATCTGGTCGTGGGTAACGTAGATCGAAGTGGTCTTCAATCGCTGGTGCAGCTCCTTGATCTCGGTGCGCATCTGCACGCGCAGCTTCGCGTCCAAATTGGACAACGGCTCGTCGAAGAGGAAAACCTGCGGGTCGCGCACAATCGCGCGCCCCATGGCTACGCGCTGCCGCTGGCCGCCGGAGAGCTGGCGCGGATAGCGATCGAGATACGCCGCAAGACCGAGGATGTCGGCAGCCTTTTTGACCCGGCCGTCGATCTCTGCGCGCGGTTGCTTGGCGAGCATGAGCGCGAACGACATGTTGTCGCGCACGGTCATGTGCGGATAGAGCGCGTAGTTCTGGAACACCATCGCGATGTCGCGCTCCTTCGGCGGCACGCGGTTGACCACCGTGCCGCCGATCGCGATTTCCCCGGCACTGATCTCTTCCAGTCCGGCGATCATGCGCAGCAGTGTCGACTTGCCGCAGCCCGAGGGGCCGACAAGCACGCAGAACTCGCCGTCGGCGATGTCGACGCTCACCCCCCGGATGACGTGCGTCGAACCGAAGTGCTTGTGCACGGCGCTGATTGTCACCTCTGCCAACCGCCCTCCTCCTGATCGCCGCCTTCCGCGCTAGCGCTTCGCTTGCCGCGATCCTCGTACGACCACGTAGTCTGGCTCGCCGCGCTCGAGCCAGCTGACGATGTTCTGCGCCGCCTTGCGCCGCAGCTCCATCTCCGCCTGCACACTGAAGAAGGCTGCGTGCGGCGTCAGTATGATCCTGGGGTGGCCGAGCAGTCCGGAATCGGCCGGTACCGGCTCGACCGGCAGGACATCCAGCGCGGCACCGGCAAGTATTCCATCATCGAGTGCGGCAAGCAAATCGTCGGTATCGACGATCGCCCCGCGCGCGGTATTGACGAGCCACGATCCCGGCCGCATGCGCGAGAGCAGCGCGCTTCCAACCATGTTGCGTGTCTCGGCGGTGAGCGGTGTGTGAATACTGACGAGGTCCGCGGCTGCGAACAGGGTCGCGGCATCGGCGGCGCGCTCCACGTAGGCGGGAAAGTCGCCGTCGATCAGATACGGGTCGCAGGCGAGCACCCGCCTGAAGATGTTTCGCGACAAGTGCGCCATGCGCTTGCCGATGCGTCCCAGCCCGAGGATCCCGAGCGTGAGCTCGTTCGCGCGGCGCAGCGGCCCGGACGACAGATAGTGCCACCGGCCGGCTCGCACGTCGCGGTCGTAGGCGAGCACGTTGCGCACGAGCGCAAGGGCGAGCGCCAGGGCGTGCGTGGCCACTTCGCCGACGCCGTAGTCCGGCGAGTTGGCTACCCAGATGCCATGGCGGGCGCACGCCTCGGTATCGATCGTATCGAAACCGGCGCCGATGCGGCTCACGATGGCGAGATCGGGAAGCGCGGCGACGACGCGCTCGGTGATCGGCGCATACTGCAGCAGGATCGCGACGCAGCCCGAGGCCGCCTCGATCATCTGCTCCTCGCTGCTGCACTGGGCGGCAACCATCTCCATGCCCGCGGTCCCGAACAGCCCACGCTCGAGATCGAGGTTCGGAAAATCGTGGTCGGAGAAGAGGACCCTGGGCATGCTCGCGCTGGCTAGGACGACGTGCGGCGCCGCAAAGGTACGTGGGCGCCCCGGCAGGGTCAAGCATCGACGCGCATCCGCGCCGCATTCCGGCCCGCCGGGAGCCTCCAGCTTATAATCGCCGCGCTTGCCGACCGTCTCCACCCCGAACGCGACCATGCCTCCACCGCTGCAGACAACCATTGCCGGCAGCCTGCCCAAGCCCGCGTGGCTTTCGCCCCCCGCCCAGCTGTGGGCGCCCTGGCTGCTGAGCGACGAGCGCCTCGTCGAGGGCAAGCGGGATGCCGTGCGACTCGCGCTGCGAGACCAGGAGGAGGCCGGCATCGACATCGTCACCGACGGCGAGCAGACGCGGCGGCACTTCGTCACCACCTTCATCGAGAACCTCGAGGGCGTGGATTTCGAGCACAAGCGCACCGTGCACATCCGCAACCGCTATGACGCCGAAGTGCCGGTCGTCGTCAGCGCGGTTGCCCGCCGGCACCCAGTCTTCGTCGACGACGCACGCTTCCTGCGCGCCGCGACCACGCATCGGATCAAGTACACCCTGCCGGGCCCCATGACCATGGTCGACACGCTCTACGACGCCCACTACGGCAGCCGCGAGCAGCTCGCCTGGGCGTTCGCCGAGATCCTCAACGACGAAGCCCGCGCCATCGAGGCGGAGGGTGTCGACGTGATCCAATTCGACGAGCCTGCGTTCAATGTGTATTTCGACGAGGTTCGAGACTGGGGGGTGCGCGCCCTGGAGCGTGCCGCACAAGGACTCAAGTGCAAGACCGCCGTGCACATCTGCTACGGCTACGGCATCCAGGCCAACATCGACTGGAAAAAGACGTTGGGCGCCGAGTGGCGACAGTACGAAAACACCTTCCCGTTGCTAGCTGGGTCGAAGATCGACCAGGTCTCGCTGGAATGCGCCAACTCCCACGTGCCGCTGGAGCTCATCGCGCTTCTCGAGGGCAAGGACGTGCTTGTCGGAGCGATCGACGTGGCGACCGCCCGGGTGGAGACCCCCGAGGAGGTCGCCGCCACGATCCGCGCGGCGCTCAACTACGTGCCGCCGGAACGGCTCTACCCTTGCACCAACTGCGGCATGGTCCCGCTGTCGCGCGAGGTCGCGCGGGCCAAGCTCCGGGCGCTGGGCGCTGGGGCGGAGGTTGCCCGGCGCACTCTGCGTCGGCGGGCGCCGCGGCGATCCCGGGCCGCCCGCGGCGCCGTTTGACCGGGACCGCGCCGCCGCGTATAGTCCGCTTCGTGTTTTATTTCAAGTACTAAAGCACGACCGTTCCAGCTCGCTGGCGGGCGCGGAAAAGCCGTACTTTTCTGTCCTTGAGATCGAAACATCGGCCGGGTTTCGACCGCACTTCATATGAATTGAGGAATTGAAAGACATGCCCACTGGAACGGTAAAGTGGTTTAACGACGCCAAGGGTTACGGCTTCATTACACCCGACGGCGGAGGGGAAGATCTGTTCGCGCACTTCTCGGCAATCAACATGCCGGGCTTCAAGTCGCTCAAAGAAGGACAGAAGGTGAGCTTCGAGGTTACGCAAGGCCCCAAGGGGAAGCAGGCCTCGAACATTCAGACCGTCTAAGACGGCCTTCAAGCGAGAACAGCTAGCCGGGCTCTCGCCCGGCTATTTTTTTTCCGCGCCGTGCTCCTGAAGGAGCACTGTATCGCCCGTGGCGTCGCCCTGGCGCCAGATGAGCCCGAGCATCGTCCCCAGCAGCGACCAGAACAGGAGGGCGTTGCCGAAGACGATGAGATCGTTGGTCGAATTCTTGATCAGCATGGCCAGCACGAGCGCGACGGCTGCGGCCGCCCAAGCCTTCTCGCGGTCGCCTCCATTCCGCGCGCGCTTTACCGCGAGGCGCAGGATCGCGACGTGCAGCCCGATCCACAGCGCTACACCGACGATGCCGACCTGCAACAGCAGATCGAGAAGCACGTTGTGAGCATGCGTTGTGGCGTGGGCGTCTATCTGGCGCAGCTCCGGGCTGTCGCTCAGGTTGTAGGCCCGCGACGGGACGCTCCTCCCGAGGCCCACTCCGAGCCACGGGTGTCTCCCCACGAGCTCGGCATATACCCCCCAGATCGCCGGCCGCGGATCGCTCATGATCATCTGCACTGCGGCGCTGCGATCAACGGGTAGCGGGGCGGGCAGGCGCGCACGCGAGACGACCTCGAGGCTGATCGCCAAGACGACGATGCCCAGTAGCGCGATGAGAAGCGCGGACTTGACGTGCAGCCTGCCGCGCAGCAGGCCGAGCACGATGAGAAACCCGACGAACGATACGGAGAGAGATACGAACAGGGTGCGGCTCTCGCTCATGAAGCCGATGGCTCCGAACACGACAAGCCAGATGCCCGCTGCCCAGCGCCTCCAGCGCCGGCGCGAGGTCGTGAGCACGAGAAAAAGCGGGACGGCGATGAACGCCACGTAGGTGCTGGAGTCGGTCGGCTCGCCGGCCTTCCAGGCGAGCCAGCCGAGCGGTCCCGCAGCGGGCTCATCGGCCTTGGAATCGTATCCCGACACCGACGAGGCAAATATCGTGGCGAGACATAGCAGCGTGCCGGCCGCGCTGCCCGACACCACCGCAAGGCGGCCGCCTCGGAAGCGCATCAGGACGAAGCTCACCAGGAAGAGCACGAACGGATAGAATTGGTCCGTTCGGAAACTCTGAAAGGACACGTGCGGCAGCGCGGACCACGCAATCGATGCGGCGGCGAAGGAAAGCCAGAACAGCCATGGCACGAAGCCTGGCACGTTGCGCCAGGGGGCGAACCGGAACTGCAGCAGCGCGCTCGCGGCGATGACACCGATCAGGATGTTGCGCATGGCCGTCACATGCGCGAGCGGCAGAATCGCGAGCAGTA
>Ga0335084_10001139_pt1 | contig 24265 bp, 24 predicted proteins | sample Lox_Sample_44_FD_206721 | JGI IMG/M metagenome (GOLD analysis project Ga0335084, IMG submission 206721) | Soil microbial communities from Loxahatchee National Wildlife Refuge, Florida, United States - Lox_Sample_4.4 | ecosystem: Environmental > Terrestrial > Soil > Wetlands | place: USA...
GGTATACGCTAAGGAGGAATTCTGGCGATCCGGCGTAGTCCGCGGTTGACGACTGTCAAGGGGCGAACGATGCGTACCGCACCCCGACTGGATGCACTAATCCTTGATGGCGCTGGAACCTTGGTCGGGCATCTCATACGCGAAGCGCAGTGATAACGAGGAGCGCTGGCGGCGTGCCCCCATGCCAACGCCGCCCCGTCGCCGAGGCGATGTCATTGCCGTGATCATCGACGCCGACGGTACGGGGCACTTCCCCTAGAACAGCCCGCTCGCTCCCAGCGACTCGAACATGACTCCTGTCAAGGACGTGAGCTGCGACGTCACGTCGCCGCCGGTCGGGCTGGTGGCGCGTCCGGTCCACATCAGCTTGCCGCTTGCAACATCGATGATCGCGGTGTCTGCCGCATAGGCCTCGGAGACGGTGCTGCCGCCAATCGGCATCGAAATGCCGCCAGCCGCGCCGCCGGAGTAGCCGCCGCCTCCGATGCCGATGCCGATGGTCGGCCCGGGGGTCACCGTCGGCACCGAGGTGCTGAGGGTCGTGCGGACGACGGCGCGCGCGTTCTCGCGCTTCGCGGCCGCCTCGATTGCCTCATTGGTCGGTGAGACACCGGTGTTGCTGACCGCGAACCTGATGGGCCTCACGCCGCGCGCGGCGAGCTGGTTGGCGAACTGGTCCTCGCAGACGGCCTGCGCGGTGAAGTCGCGCGCCTGACAGGCGACCAGGACCGGCTGATCACGCAACGTCGTTCCCTTGAATTCCGGATTGGTCCACTGCACTTCCATCCGAGTCGTCGCGCAGGCGGCGAGCACCATTGCGAGGCCGGCCAGCAGGCCGCGGGATAAGGCTTGCTTCGCGTGCATGGTTTCTCCCATCATGAACGTGTACGCATTGTGCGTGGCCGCTGCGCGCCTGCCAACTGCGCGGGCGAGAGCGGCGGCGTCAGGAGCGTGCGGTGCGCTGCGCGACACGGAATGTGATGAACTCCCTGGCGCGCAGCATCGTTACACTTGCCGTCGATCGGTAGCGGGAGGAAGAAGTCGATGGTGGGCAATACGAGTTGGCGTGCGCTGTGGCTGGTCTGCGCACTGTCGGCCTGTGGCAGTGCCGCGGGTCAGGCCGCGTGGCCACCGGTCGGCGAGCCGACGCAGGCGGCGCGGACGCCGGGACGCTGGCTGTGGGTCGACCTGGTGACCGCAGACGCAGCCAAGTCGCGCGATTTCTATGGCGCGCTGTTCGGCTGGGACATCCGCAATGTGGCCGGCGATGCAGGCAAGCCCGCGTACCTGACGATCACCGCCAACGGGCAGAGGATCGGCGGCATCGTGCAGTCGCGGAACGCGACGGCGGGTGCACGCTGGATCGGCCTGGCGAGCGGCGACCCGCGCGTAGTGGCGGAACGCGCAGTACAGCACGGCGGCAAGGTGATCGTGGCGCCGCGCACGCTCGCTGGCCGTGGCGAGTTTGCCCTGATTGCCGATCCGGCAGGAGCCCACTTCGGCGTTGTCCTGGCCGAGCGCGGTGACCCCGCGGACCGTCTGGGCGGCCGCAACGAATGGCTCTGGACCGAGTTGTGGGCACCGGACCCCGCGGCGGCGGCCGACTTCTATCGAGCGGTCCTCGGCTACAGCACGGCCCCGGCCCGCTCGTCGGCGGCGGATGCCTACGTACTTTCCGCGGGCGGCCGCGCCCGCGCCGGCGTGATGCGCTCGCCAGACCCGGCGCTGCCCGAGGTCTGGATTCCGTATGTGCGCGTCGATGACGTGACCGCGGTCGTCGCGCGGGCGCAGGGCCTCGGCGCTCGCGTGCTCGTGCCAACGCGTGCGCATCACCGCTCGCAGTTTGCAGTGCTCGCCGATCCTCAGGGCGCACCATTCGCAGTCGCCGACTGGAGGCCCCAGCCATGAGCGCTCGTGTCTGTTCGGGTCGCCTCGTCGGCGTGGTTGCCGCGGTAGTGGGCTGCGGTTGCGCCGGATACACACTGCAGGTGGGGACGGGCGGCTTCGGCGAGTTCACGGAGGTCTTTTCCGTTCCGGCCACGAGCCTGTCACCGTGGGCCGGGCGCACTGCGCAGCTGCCCTTGCCGCCGCCGCCGACCGATGGCGGCGCCGGCAACAGCACGCTGCCCGCGAACCGTTCCGATCTGCCTCCCGACCGCACTCCGCCGCCGCCTCCGCGCTGAGGCGCGCTCGATCATTCCGACAGGATTTCGACATGGCCACCTACGCAGCGCTGGCAGCGACCACTTCGGCACTGTTGCGGCTCTTCGCCGACGGATTTCCGACGACGCTCGGCGTTCCGGCGGTCGAAGCATTCGACCCCAACGCTGCGGCGGATTCAGCGCCGCGCACACTGCTCTGGCTCTACCGCTTCGTGCCGGTCGCGGCGATGCGCAACCGCCCGGTGCCCGGCGCGCCGCGGCCTGAAGTTCGACCGGGCCTGCGGCCGTCTGCAGTGGCCGTGGACCTGCACTATCTGCTGTGGACACGCAATGTCGCGCCGGCCGTGTCGCAGACCGTGATCGGCTGGGTGCTGCGGCGCCTTTCCGACCGGCCGATACTCACGAACGAAAAGCTCAATCAGGGCGGCGTCGTGTTCAAGCCGACAGAAGACGTTGCCCTGCTCGTGGAAGAGCTGCCGCTCGCGGATCTTGTCGAACTGACTCGATCGCTCGGTACAGTGCCGCCCTTCGTGCTGCCGATCCACGCGCGCAGCATTCACCTCGAGGGCGATTGAGGCCCGGACAGTGGTGCGCCGTCAGTCCTGGGACCAGGGCAGGCCGTGCTGGCGCCAGCCGTCGATGAAGCCGCGGCGCCCCTCGTGGTTGCGCTGCCCTTCGAATCCCTCGAGCACGTTGTAGACGCGGCCGAACCCTGCGGCTGTCGCCGCACGTGCGGCGGAGTGTGATCGCACTCCGCTGCGGCAAAGCAGCAGCACAGGTTCATTGATGCGGGCAACGTTCTTCAGGTTGCTGACGAACATCGCGCTGGGGAGGATGTCAGCGCCGCGCCATTCGATGTTGACCGAGCCCGGTACCGCGCCGACGAACTTGTACTCGGCCGGAGTGCGTACGTCGACGAGCTTTGCCTTGCCCGTGCTGGCCAGGCGCCAGGCTTCGAGCGGCGTCACGGCGCCGGCGTAGGGCAGTTCGAGCTCGATCCGGCGCGTCTCGGCGACGTCAAAGATCGCTTCGATCGGGAGTTCGGCCTCGCCTGTTGCGGGCCGTTCGGTGAGTGTCGTCATCGCATAATCGGCGGGTCTGTGAGCCGCAAAGGTAACCGCGCCGGGCGCTGCCTCAAGGACAATCCGGGCATATGCATAAGGTCGGGCACGCCGCACGATTCGATCGGCGTCGGCCTTACAATCCGCCCCCGCTTCAGCATGACGTCAACGGCACCGGGCCGACCGACGTTCTTGGGCCGGCCCCTTCCGGCAGATCACTTTTACAAGGAATCACCATGTACAAGCTGCTCGCCACCACCATCGTCTCGGCTTTCGCCCTGGTGCAGGTCCCCGCTTTCGCGCAGGACAAGCCGGCTCCGAAGGCGGAGGAGAAGAAGGCTGACGCCAAGAAGGACGCTAAGGCGCCTGAAGCCAAGAAGGACGACACCAAGTCCGCAGAGGCCATGAAGGACGAACAGAAGAAGCCCAAGAAGGGCGGCTGCTGAGTAACGCGCGCCCGTCAGGGCGCGTGGGTCTTCAGCTTGGCGAGCTTGGCGGCGTACAGGTCCAGCTCGCCGCGTGAGGCCGTGTTCTCCAGCGCCTGCTTGAGATAGCGGTTCGCGAGATCGTTCTTGCCGAGGCGGAAGTAGGCGATGCCGAGCCAGTACGCGACCTCGGTCGAATAACCGGCGCGTTCACCCTCGCGCACGAACAGGTCGCGCGCGGCCTCGTAGTCGCCGCGCTGCATCGCCGCCATACCCATGTTGAAGAAGTAAAACGGCGGCTCGGGCTCGAGACGCGCGAGCGCTTTCTGCAGCTCCGCGGCTTCGGCGATCCGCCCCTGCCGGGAATAGAGCTCTGCGAGGTTTGACAAGGCCCGCGTGTGCGACGGGTCGCGCTCGATCACCGCCTTGAACGCGATCTCGGCCGCGTCCTCGTCGCCGTGACGCACGTAGATGATGCCGAGGGTGTTGTACGCGCTCAGGAAGTCGGGGCCATGCAGCACTGCCGCGCGCGCCCACGCATACGCATCGTCGAGTTGCCCGCGCATCAGCGCTTCGACCGCGCGGTTGTTCATGAACATTACGACGATCGTCTGTTCAGTGACGTCGTTCGTGCGGATGCGGCGCGCCTGGTCCGGCGGCAGGAAGTCGATCGTGAGGTCGCGCGAGGTCGTTGCAGCGCGCTCGGCGAGTTTCGGGCCGAGCGTCACGTTGACGTGTCCGGCGCGTACGAGCAGGTCGCCGCTGCGGCTCCAGGTTTCCTCCAGGTACGCGCTCTGGTAGCGCACCCGCAGTCCGAGCTCCTTGGCGAACGCTGCGGTCATCACGACCAGCGACAGGCAGTTGCCGGTGCGGGCGTCGAAGGCCTCGGCCGCGGTGCGCGTCGACGACGAGTCGTAGTCGAGCTTCAGCTGCGCGCGGCTGTACAGGGCCTGCACCAGGCTGTCCTGCGCACCCAGGCTCCTGGAGTGCGCCACGACCTCCGTCCGCAGGTAGCGGCGCATCGAGTCACTGAGCGCGAAGATCTCGTCGGCGCTGATCGGTGCGGATGAGGGCTTAAAGCGCCCGTCGTGCAGCAGCGACGTCGGCGTGGGCGGGGCCGGCGGCGTGGACGCGCAACCCCCGAGCAGCGCAAGTGCCCCAGCAGCCAGCGCGGTCGCGAGAACCCGCACCCTGCTTCGTCCGGTCTGAATCGACCGCATCGCCACTGCTGCGCCCTCCATGGCTGCAGCGATCGTACTCCGGCGCGCCGGCTGCGGCACGCCGATGCGACGGAAAGCCCGCCGCGGGCGCCGAGCGCGCCCGCGGCGGGGTCAATGGCGCTTCTCGAGCACTTCGGGATTCACGACGTTGATCGGCTTCCCGGCGGCATAGGCGACGATCTGATCGAAGATGTCGGAGAACTGCAGCTCGTACTCCTCGCGCGTGACATAGCCGATGTGTGGCGTGCAGATCACGTTCGGCATCTGCAGCAATGGGTGCGAGGGATCGCGCAGCGGCTCGGTCTCGTAGACATCGACCGCCGCGAGGCCGGGCCGGCCGGCCCGCAGCGCCGTGACCAGCGCCTCCGGCGCCACCAGCTGTGCGCGGCTGGTATTGACGAAGATCGCCCCAGGCTTCATCGCTCCAAGGTCGTCGGCCGTGACGATGCCGCGCGTTGCGTCGACCAGCCGCATGTGCAGGGAGACGATATCGGACTCGGCGTAAAACGTAGCGCGGCCAGTGGCCACTTCATGGCCGTCGCGCCGCGCCAGTTCAAGGGAGGAGCTCCGCGCCCAGACCAGAACCCGCATGCCGAATGCGCGGCCGTAACCGGCAACGACAGTGCCGATGCGGCCGTAGCCGTGGATCCCGAGGGTCTTGCCGCGCAGCGTGTCGCCCACGCCCGTCTGCCAGACGCCGCGCCGGAGTGCCTTGACCTGCTGCGGCAGCCTGCGCGCCGCCGCCAGGATCAGCGCCCAGGTCAGTTCGGCCGTGGCGTAGGAGGGCGTGCCGGCGTGCAGGTTCGACGAGACGATCACGCCGCGTCGGGTGCATGCCGCGATGTCGATATGCGGATAGACGCTGCGCTGGCTGATCAGGCGCAGCCGGTCGAGCCGCTCAAGCAACGGTGCGCCGATCTGCGTGCGCTCGCGGATCAGCACCAGCGCTTCGGTGTTGCGCAGGCGCTCGGCCAGAGTGTCGACGTCCTGGACGTGGTCGTTCCAGATCTCGACCTCGTGACCGGCGAGCCGCGCGAAGCAGGGCAGGGTCCGCAGCGTGTCGAAGTAGTCGTCGAGGATCGTCACCTTCATCGCAGCCTCCGGCGGGGATTGCCGGCGTGTCCGCGCCGCCAGCGACTCCGAGCTTAAGCTGCGCGCGGCCAGGTCGACCGCTCGCCCGGCGGGCGCGATGCCCGCCGGGAACTGTGCAACGGTCAGTGACGCGTGGCCGGCTCGATCGAGCCCAGTGCGGCGCTGATGCGCGCGCCCTGCTCGTCCGTGATCATCGAGCCCAGCGCGTCGAGGAAACGCTGGTCCTGCACGCCCGAGAAGATGTACTGCCAGCGGTAGGCTTTTAGCAAGGTCGCGCGAATCGACTCCTGCTGGGCCGCGTCGAACGAGCGCCCGGCCTGCAGCAGGAAGTAGTCTGCGTCGGCGGCCGCCTGAGCCTGAACGATCCCGTCGACAGCACCGACCAAGGCGATCAGGTCGTCGACGGCGATATCGCGCTGGGCTGCGTCGATGCGTCCGTCCTCGCGTTTCCATTCGAGTTCGTCGAGAATGGCGTGCTGCGATTCCTCCTTCCAGTGGAACAGGAAGACGTCCTTCCACAGTGGCGACAGCTCGATGTCGGCGGCGATGCTTGCCCGGTAATGCACCTGCGTGAACAGCTCGATGTCGAGCGTCAGCGCCAGCACGGCCCACGTCGACTTGCTGAGGACGGCTGCGGCCACGTCGTTCGGCTGCGGCACGAAGTTGTAGCCCGGCGGCATCACGCTCGCGGTCATCTGCTCGAGGCGGCGGAACATCTCCTGGTGCTTGAGTTCCTCGTCGGTGAAGCGCACCAGTGCCTCCAGCGCGATCTGGTCGCCGAGCCAGTGTTCGCGACTGACCTCCAGCACCTTGGCACCGATGAAGCGCTCGACCAGGCCGAAGATGTTGGCGTAGGTGCGGCCCTGGATCTGGCTCATGAACCGCCGCTCGGCCGGCGTGAAAAACGGAATCTGATCGACCATCGACAGCCCGTCCGGCAGGAACTTCCTGCCGACGTCGAGTTCGCGTCCGCGGAAGACATCGCGCTCGATGTCCCAGCGGATGCGCTTGGACACCTCAACGACCTTGGCATAGCGGTCATGTGCGGACATGACGATCCCGGACGGGCCGACGGACTTCTCTTGAACGGCAGCTGCTTGCATGGAGTTCTCCCGCGATTCGATGGGAACGTCGATTTAGATATGGAGGAGCCGGACCTGCATCAGGGTGTGCATGCGTGTCGGAGCCGCCCGGCCGTGCAGCTCCATCGCCACCGAGCCTGTTTCGCTCGGATCGAACCCGAGGTCGCGCAGGGTGCGTGCATCCAGCGCCCGCAGCGCTACTGCGGTCGCATGCAGGTCGCGATGACGGCGCCAGGCGGCAGCCGCACGATGCGTTGCATCGATGGCGAAGCGAGCGACATCCGAGACGGCGGCCGTGAACCCTTCGCTGCGACGGTGGCTCGCCGCGCTCACTGGCGCTGCCGGCGTGACCGACTCCCGTGCGACGGACGCATCGCCGAATCCGCTTGCCGACTGCGCGCGGCGGGCCCAGGCAGCAAGCTCCGCGGATTCGCGTGTCTGATAGGAGGAGTCGTTGCTCGCCGCGTCGGTCGGCGCTCCGGTGGCGAGCAGGTAGCTGCGTTTGACGCGACCGAGTGAGACGACAGTCGGAGCGCGCGTCACTGCATTGACAGAGGGCTGGCTCATCGCTTTCTCCTGGAAGCCGGCCGGGGCCGGCGTTGACGATGGCTGTACTCTAGGCAGCGGCGGTAATCACACCCTTTCAGTCGTGCATCGTCGTGTATCACTTGGTATCAGCGGTGGTTTGCAGGGATGGCGCGGGCGCACACCGCGCTCCATAATCGACGCGCCGCTGCCTCCTCCATGGCAGTGGGAGCCGCACCGTGTCGAGCGCCCGGGTCCTGATAGTCGATGACGATGCCGACGTGCGGCGGATGCTGCTCGAATATCTCGGAGCGCATGGCTACGAGGTCGCGGCCGCGGCGGACGGCGCGCAGATGCGGGCGGAGCTCGAAAAGGCGCGGCCTGACGTCGTGCTGCTCGATGTCGGCCTGCCCGGAGAAGACGGCCTGTCGCTCGCGCGCTATCTGCGCGAGCGGCATCCGGTCGGCATCATCATGGTCACGGCCGCCGACGGCGTGGTCGACCGGGTCGTGGGACTCGAGATGGGCGCCGATGACTACGTCGCGAAGCCGTTCGATCCGCGCGAGTTGCGCGCCAGGCTGAAGAGCGTGCTGCGCCGGGTGCAGGCCGACAGTCCGCAGCCGGCTGCGGTGGCCCGCGATCGCCGCCGCATCGGCCGCTGCATACTGGACCTGGATGCGCGCCGCCTGCTCGACGCCGAAGGCAACGATGTCGCGGTCACGGCGATGGAGTTCGACCTGCTGAAAACCTTCGTCGAGCACCCGAACAAGGTGCTGACGCGCGACCGCCTGCTGACACTGACGCGCAACCGCGAGTGGGAGCCGTTCGATCGTTCGATCGACATCCGCATCGCGCGGCTGCGGCGCAAGGTCGAGGCCGATCCGGACACGCCGCTCGCCATTCAGACCGTTCGTGGCGCTGGCTACATGTTCGTGCCGCCCGTGGACTGAGCGCAGAGCTGTCGCCGAGGTATCGCGTGGGTATCGGTTTGTATCAGTCGTGTAACAACCGATGACCCGACGACTATCGCCCTCCTAGACTGGCACCGTCTCCAGCCGCGTACACCGACATGGGCCGGATCTCCACAGCAGTTCCCCTTCCTGAAGCAGCGGCGCGAGCGGCCGCCACGGGGGATGCAGAACTTCACGAGGTGCTGGCGCGCACCACAGCGGCTGCGCTCGCGGTCTCTGGCGCCGAGCCCGGTCGCGTGTTCGAGGATCTTGCGCTGGGTCTCGCACAGGTGCTCGACACCGACGCGGCGCTGATCGCCGAATTCGTCGACGACCGCCACATGCGCATGCGCACAGTGGCGCTGGCATTCGAGGGACGGCTGCTGAAGCAGATCGAGTACGACGTCTCGCAGACCCCATGCCGACACGTCGTCGGTCACGCTTCGCGCTTTGTGCCGTCCGGAGTCAACCCCGAGTTCGCACGCGGGACGCTGTTTGCCGAGAAGGGCTTCGACGCCTACGCCGGCTACCCGATCCACAACGATGCCGGCGAGCAGCTCGGCATCATCGTTGCGCTCGACCGCGAGCCGATCGCGAATCAGGAACTGACGGAAGCGCTGCTGAAGATCTTCGCGGTCCGCGCCGCGGCTGAGATGGAGCGGCTGCGCGCGGCCGCAGCCCTCGCGGCCTCCGAGACGAGCTACCGTGCCATCTTCGAGGCCAACGAAGACGCAATCTTCGTGCACGACTGGGACACCGGCGCAATCCTCGACGTCAGCCCCAAGGCGAGCGAGATCTACGGGTTTGCGTGCGAAGACCTGCGGCGGATGCGGGTCGGCGACTTCAGTGCGAACGTTCCACCCTATACCGAGGTCGAGGCCATCGCTTACGTCGAAAGCGCAAAGGCGAGCGACGGGCCGCTGCGCTTTGAATGGCATGCAAAGCATCGCGACGGCCACCTGATGTGGCACGAGGTGACGCTGAAGCGGGCCGAAATCGCCGGCCAGGCGCGGGTCCTCGCCTTTGTGCGTGACATCACGGAGCGCAAGCGTGCCGAGGAGGCACTGCGCACCAGCGAAGAACAGTACCGGGAGATCTTCAACGCGTCGGCCGATGCGCTCGTGCTGTGGGATAGCCAGTACCGCCGCGTCGACGTCAATCTTGCGTACCAGCGGCTGTACGGCTGGAAGCGCGAGGAGGTCATCGGTCGCGGCTACGAACATCCGGTGTTTCCGCCCAAATACTCCGGCCCGCGCCGCGAACTGGTGCGGCGGGCGCTGGCGGGCGAGCACTGCAATGCCGAACTCGAGGCGATCCGCAGCGACGGCAGCCGGCTCTGGACCGAGGTGCACGCGATACCGTTCCGGCACCGAGGCGAGCCGCACGTACTGGCGATTGCGCGCGATATCACCGAGCGCAAGGGCGCCGAGGAGGCGCTGCGCGCGAGCGAGGCGCAGTACCGCGCCATCTTCAACGCTTCGGCGGATGCCCTGGTGCTGCGCGATGCCGATTTCCGCATCGTCGACGTCAACGAGACGTACGAGCGCATGAGCGGCTGGACGCGCAACGAAGTCCTGGGCATCGACCGGATCGTGGCCAATCCGCCGGAAGTCGCGGCCAAGGTCCAGGCGCTGCACGCACGCGCACTGGCGGGCGAGACCGTCGCGCTCGAAGTGCCGCTGGTGCGGCGCGACGGCATGCGCTACGAACTCGAGCTGCGCGGGGTGCCGATCCAGCACCGTGGCCAGCCACATGTGCTCTACATGGGGCGCGACGTCACGGAGCGCCGGCGCGCAGAGGACGCGCTGCGCGCGAGCGAAGAACAGTACCGCGCGATTTTCGAGGCCGCCACCGACTCGCTGCAGCTGATCGACGCGGAGCACCGGGTCGTGGACGTCAATCCGGCGTACGAGCGCATGTACGCCAAGCGGCGCGACGACGTGGTCGGCAGGACCCTTGACGAACTCGTGCCGGAGGCCTTGCGCAGCGAGCGCCGCGCGCTGATCGAGCGCGCGTTGGCAGGTTCGACGGCGGAACTGCAGACGATCGCGTTCCGCAGTGACGGTTCGAGCTTCGATCTCGAGGTCCGCGTGATTCCGTTCCAGCACCGCGGCCAGCCGCACGTGCTCGGCATCGCCCGCGACATCACCGAGCGCAAGCGCGCCGAGGAGGCGCTGCGGCTGCGCGAAGAGCAGTACCGCGTGGTCTTCGAAGGGTCGGCCGACGCGATCGTCCTGTGGGACCGCAACGTGCGCATCGTCGACGTCAACAAGGCGTTCACGCAGCTCTACGGCTACAGCCGCGAGGAAGTCGTCGACGGCGGCTTCGGCCAGCGCATCTCCGGGGAAGGCCGCTCGCAACGCGTCGAGATGATCCGGCGCGCGCTCGCCGGCCAGGAAGGAGTGATCGAGACCGAAGGCGTGAAGAAGAACGGCGAGCGCTTCGATGTCGAGTTACGCTACCTGCCGATCGTTCATCGCGGCGAGCCGCATGTACTCGCGATTGGCCGCGACATCTCCGCGCGGCGCCAGGTCGAAGGGGCGTTGCGGGCAAGCGAGGAGCAGTACCGCGCCATTTTCAACGCCAGCGCGGACGCGATGCTGCTGCGCGACGAGACACTGACGATCGTCGACGCGAATCCGGCGTTCCAGGCGCTGTGCGGCCTGCCGCGCGACCAGGTGGTCGGGCGCGCGTACGCGCCCTTTGTGATCGCGGGCTACGAGGAGGCTGCCGAGCGCCTGCTGCGCGACGCCGTCAACGGTGTGCGCGGCACGCTCGAGGCGAGGACTCGACGCAGCGACGGGCAGGAGATCGACGTCGAAGTGCGCGCAATGCCGATGCTCTACCAGGGCCGGCCGCACGTGCTCGCGATAGCGCGCAACATTACCCCGGAAAAGCGGGCCGAAGCCGAACGCGCGCGCTACGAGTCGCGGCTGCGCCAGGCGCAGAAGATGGAAGCGATCGGACAGCTCACCGGCGGCATCGCGCACGACTTCAACAACATCCTCGCCAGCGTGATGGGCTACGTGGTCCTCGCCGAAGAGCGGGTTGCGGCGGAGGCTGACAGCAAGACCACCGAGTACCTCGCGCAGGCGCTGGCTTCCTGCCGGCGCGCGCGCGACCTGATCCAGCAGATGCTGACGTTCTCGCGCGGCGGTCGTGGCGAGCCGCGCGCAGTTTCGTTGGCCGCGCTGGTGCGCGAAGCGTTGCCGATGCTGCGCTCGGCACTGCCGGCGACGTTGGCGCTGGAGGTCGATGTCAACGACTCGGCCCCGTCGGTGTGGATCGACGAGGTGCAGGCGCACCAGGTTCTGCTCAACCTCGCAATCAACGCACGCGACGCGATGCCGGAGGGGGGGGCTCTGAACATCGACGTGCGACAGGCGGAACTGCACGATGCCCTGTGCGCCAGCTGCCGCGGTGTGCTGCATGGCCGCTTCGTCGAACTCGTCGTCGCCGACCGAGGCCCGGGCATCGATCCCGGGCTGCTCGAACGGATCTTCGATCCGTTCTTCACGACCAAGGCGCCGGGCAAGGGCAGCGGCATGGGGCTGTCGATGGTGCACGGGATCGTGCACGAGCATGGCGGACACGTCGTCGTCGAATCAGACTGGGGACAGGGGTCGCGCTTCAGAATCCTTTTGCCCGAGTACGCGGCGGCGCCGCGTGTGCCGGGCGCCGCACCAGCCAACTCGGCAGCGCGGCATTCTCTGCAGGGACGTGTCCTCGCGGTCGACGACGAGCCGAGCGTGCTTGCGATCATGCGCGAGACGCTCACCTCCTGGGGACTCGAAGTCGAGGCCTGCGGTTCGGTCGATGCAGCCGAGCGCGCATTCGGGCGCAACCCCGGAGCGTTCGACCTGCTCCTCACCGACTACGCGATGCCGGCGGCTACCGGAATCGAGTTGGCGGAGCGGCTGCGCCGCCGGCGGGCGGACCTGCCCTGGCTGCTGTGCACGGGTTTTGCCGACGCCGATACTGTCGAGCGGGCGCGCCGCGCGGGCGCCGACGCCGTGCTGCGCAAGCCGGTCGAACGCGACGAACTGCGCACCGCGGTCGAGTCGGCCCTCGTCGCCACGCCGCTGACGCCGTACACCGCCGTGCCGTTCGAGCAGTTCGAGAGCGAGGCGCTTGCCGCCGGCTTCGACGAGGTCGTCGAGCGCCGCTGGGAGGCCAATGCGATCCTCGATACGCATCGACACCCTTTTGGCGTGGGGGCCCTGATGGTCGCAGGAGACCTGTGGCTGACCATCGGCGAAGAGACGCGGCACCTGAGGCCGGGCGACCGTTTCGAGATTCCGCGCAACGAGCCGCATGCCGAGCGGTATGGCACGCAGGGCGCGGTGTTCTGGATCGCGCGGCGCCACCGGCCATGAGTGCCGGTTCCGCCCGTCCGGCGTGCGCCTACCGCGGCGCTGCGCCTGTCGTCAGCAGCTTGCGGATTTCAACGAGCTTGGCCTGGAGCCGGCGCTGGTTCTGGGCGCCCGTGCGCAGCAACATCCTCTGGCCGGACGAAAGGGCTTGCAGTTCCGGGTCGGCGAACTCGTACCGCAGCCAAGGCTGAGTTGCCGGGATCGGTCCCTTGACTTCAGTGAGGCGCAACGCGGGCGGCTGCGCGGGCACCGGCGTTGCGATCAACAGATCGACGACCTCGACGAGGCGATCGTTGAAGTACTTTTTCGGGTAGCCGAGCTCCTCGTACGCGCGCTGGAACAGCGGGTAGTTGTGAACATAAAGGGCGACGCCGCGTTGCGTGTCGAGACGCTCGACGAAAGTGACGAACGGGGCATAGCGCTCGGCGTTGCCGGCGGTCGCGACCGTCGAGTCGCCGGTTTGCTGGACGCCGAAGCGGCCGGGCATGGGATTGACCGGCCAGAGCCGTGGCGGCGCGTGGGCACGGCCCAGGTTGTCGACGGTTGCGACAAAGTGGCGCACGAAATCATCGGTCTGCAGGAAGTTCTGTACGGCCTGGCGGCCGAGCCACTCGACGAGCGCGCCGCGTGCATAGGCGTCCGACTTTTCGAGCGCTGGTAGCGGCTTCTGCTCATCCTGCGGAGCCGGTTCGATCGGATGCTTGATCTCGGGCTCGGCGGCAGCCGGGACGGGCGCGGGGGCGGGCGCTGGGGCGCTCGCAATGGGGGGTGTGGGCGGCGCCTCCGGTGCGCGCCGCTGCCACAGCACGGCCGCCGCGATGGCAAGCAGCACTACCGCGGCGACAATCAGGGTCGTCGTCTTGTTCATCGTTCCTCCGAGCGTCGCACCGTACGATGCAAAATTGGAGTCGCCTGCGCGCGCAAGGTTTCCACGAACTCGACCGCTGGGGGTTAGTGGGCCGCGAGCGCGGGCAGCGAGAAGTCGGCCGCCGTCAGCTCGCGGATCAAGGCAGTGCCCTCGGCTTGGGCCAGTTCCACCAGCGGAGGCCGTAACCGGACCCACTCCGGGTCATCGCGCCAGTGCGCGATGGCGTGCTTCATCGCGGCGATCATCGGGCGCCGCTGAAAGATTCCGCGGATCACGTCAGCGCCGGCCTGCAGCGTGTCCGCGTCGGACGACTGCCAGCGGCGCACCAGCGCAACCAGCGCGGCCGGATTGACGTTGGCGGTCGCACTGATACAACCCGCGCCGCCGTTGCGCAGGTTGGCGAGAAGGAAGGTCTCGCTGCCGGCGAAGACGTCGAAACCTGGCCCGCCGAAACACGTCAGCAGCCGCTGCGTGTGATTCCAGTCGCCGGAGGAATCCTTTATGCCGGCGATCGTTCCCGGAAACTCGCGCAGCAGTCGCTCGATCAGGTCAAATCCGAATCCGACCTGCGCCACCGGCGGGATGTGATACAGGTAGATGCGCAGCCGCGCGTCGCCGACGCGCTCGATGACCGTGGCGAAGTTCCGGTAAAGACCTTCGGTCGAGACGGCCTTGTAGTAAAACGGCGGCAGCATCAGGCAGCCCGCGACACCGTGCGCGACCGCGCGCGAAGTCAGCCGGATCGAGTCGGTGACCGCGCAGCATCCGGTGCCCGGCATCATCCGTTCCGGCGCGACCCCACCTTCGATCAGCCGATCCAGCAGGTCGAGCCGCTCATCGAGCGAGAGCGAGTTGGCTTCGGAGTTCGTTCCGAACACGGCCAACCCGACGTCGTGCCGCTGCAGCCATAGACAATGCTGCAGCAGGCGCCCGGCGTCCGGTGACCCGGAAGCATCGAACGGTGTCACAACCGGCGCCAGCACGCCGCGGATGCGAGTCGTCATCGTCCGTTGAGGATACGCGCGCGGACGCTGTGTGCGGCAGCGCTGCAACAGCACTGGGCACGGTGAACGAATCCCGCTAGTGTCTGTTGCTCGGCGCAACGACTGCTCGGCTACCCTGATGAACGCCAAGACCCACTCGCCTCTCGAAGGCGGCTGCGACTGCGGCCTGATCCGCTACCGTGTGTTGACGAGACCCCTGTTCGTGCATTGCTGTCATTGTCGATGGTGCCAGCGCGAGTCAGGCGCGTCGTTTGCACTGAATGCAATGATCGAGGCTGACCGCGTGACGCACCTCGGCGCGGAGCCCGACATTGTCGACACTCCCTCCGCAAGCGGCCTGGGCCAGAAGATCGCGCGCTGCCCGAAGTGTCGCGTTGCCGTCTGGAGCAACTATGCGGGCGCCGGCCCGTGCGTGCGATTCGTGCGGGTCGGCACGCTCGACGAGCCGGACCGCCTGCCGCCCGACATCCACATTTTCACGGCGTCGAAGCAGTCCTGGGTCGTGATTCCGGACGGCGCCGCCGCGGTACCCGAGTACTACGACCGGAATGACTACTGGCCGCGCGAAAGCCTCGAGCGCCGCGAGGCGCTGCTACCGAAGATCAAGGCCTGGCAGGCCAGCCTGCCACGGCCGAAATAGAATCCGCACAGATTGTCGGCGTGTTGGCCGTCACTCCAGAAGCAGACGTCTGACTTCTGCGTGACAATCGCCTGGGAGCCGTCGTCAGTGACTAATCGAGGCAGCAGGTGCTTTCAAAGCTGATCGTAGGTACGTGGGAAGTCGTAACGCGCATTGATCGGAAGCACGACGGAACCGAGGTCGAGGAGCCTTCACTCGGCAGAGATCCCGTCGCGCTCATCATGTTTGACGTGAACAGTCGATTTGCGGCGCAGTTCATGAAGAGAACCGCGGGCGCAGTCGCGGAGGCGTCCACGCCTAGCCGTGCCGCGCCGAACAATACGCGAGCGATCAACGGATACGACTCCTACTTTGGCACTTACAGAGTAGACGACGAGAGGAAGTTGGTGACGTTGACGCTTACCGGCGCACTCTCGCGCGAGAACGTGGGGATGGTGCTTACACGCGAGATGGCCGTTGTACGTGACCAGCTCGTCATTCGAGTCCCGACTGCGGCGGCGGACGGTACTTCCGTCGTGCGCACGTTGACCTGCCGGCGCGCATGCTGAACTGTCGGGTCCTACAAAGCGGAGGCGGCTGGCTGCGGAAGTCGCAGCAAGTGGTGATCGCCGGAGATCAGATGCGACGTGAAGAGCCTTCCGCCGCAGCGAGGTCGAGACTATGAGCGATTTCCCGGCGCGTGATCTGGCCTATGTCATTCGGCTGGATGAGGTCCTCTGGGGCAGCCTCCTTTTGGCAATCACTGTCGCCGTGCATGGACTGGGCTTGTTCTCAACGCTGCGCGTCACTACTGCGCTCAAGGACTGGGTCGAAGGAGTTCGATTGCCCGGTGTGAGGCTGGCTATCATTATTCTTGCCGTTTGGATGATCGTCGTGATCAGCCTTCTCGAGGTGGCACTGTGGGCTGGATTCTTTTCGTGGAAAGGCGCACAGCCCAACGTGTTCAGCGCCTTTTACAACGCCCTCCTGAACTACACGACCTTGCAGGCCGGCTATCTGCCGATGCGATGGCGATTGCTTGAAGGAATGCTGGGCCTGGCCGGGCTAATAACATTCGCCTGGTCCACAGGGATTCTCTTCGGTCTTGCACAGGAACTGCTGCAGCAAGCCACCAAGGCCGAGCAAACGGCGCAGGCAGACCGGGTCGGGCCCAAGGCAGCCAGGCTGCGCAATCATTAGTTCGAACGCCTCAGGCCGCCAGCAGCCCTCCTGTCACGTTCCTGCAACTCTCGTCAAAGCAGGCGTCGCGATAGGGAAACCCCGCTTTCGTGTGCCAGATGAAGGTGCTTGGGTGAATCTGACATCCAGGGTATCTCTATCTGTCACACGCGCAGTTATGCCGAAGAACCCAGATGACGGTTGATTCAAGTCAGGCCTCGCGCAGAGCCAGGCGCTTCAGGAATACCCATGTTTGACCACGTCAAGTTCGGAGTCAGCGACTATGCAGCGAGCAAGGCCTTCTTCCTGAAGGCACTCGAACCGCTCGGCGTGGCTGTGGTCTCGGAGGGGTCGCCGACGTACGGAGTCGAGCTCAGCCCTAGGGGCAAGGCTTCACTGTGCCTGTTCAAGACTGAGGAGAAGCCAGCGCATCTTCACCTGGCGTTCACGGCCGAGAATCGCCAGCAGGTCGAAGCCTTCCATCGCGCCGCTCTGAAGGCGGGTGGCAAGGACAATGGTGCGCCGGGTCTGCGCCCGCGCTACCACGCAAACTACTACGCAGCCTTCGTCATTGGTCCGGACGGGCACAACATTGAAGTGGTTTGCCACGAACCCGAGGCCTGACAATTCGCCACGCTGCGCTTCTGCCGGCGACCAGCGATCGAAACTACTTCGAGTGTTGCACGGAGCGTCAGCCTTGCGTCTTGGACTTGTTCAAGGCCACCGCGGCGCGTACGAGAGCCTTCAATGCCGGCTCGTTGATCTTCTCGCCCTCGCGGAAATCGATGGCCCGCCTGGTGTTGCCTTCGAGACTGGAGTTGAAAAGGCGCAAGGGATCCTTCAGGGCCGCTCCTTTGGCGAAGGTCATCTTCACGACGCCCTTGTATGTCTCGCCGGTGCAGATCAATCCGTCGTGCGACCACACGGGGACACTCCACTTCCACTCCTCGACGGCCCCGGGGTCGGCTTCCTTGATCAAGGCGCGGAGCCGGCTGAGCAGCCTTCCCCTCCAGTCGCCGAGCTCTCCGATCCGCTCGTCGATCAGCTCGGAAGCAGACCTGCCGTCCTGCGCTCGGCGCTTCTTCATGTCCAGGGTCCCAAAGGCGCTGCGAAATGGATTGCCGCCCGCGTGATAAGCGTCTTTGCCCTCAGCCGACGAAGCGATCACCGGGGATCGTTGACCGTCTCGTGCTGCGCCGGGACGATGATTTCGAGCAACTCGCAGTCATCGGACCAGCCGATGACGGTGTGGCGGATTCCCGGCGGCTGCACCCAGCACGAACCGGCTTCGAGCCGTCGAACTCCGACGCCTTCGAAGTCGGTCTGAAACCAGCCCTTGAGGCAATAGACCATCTGGAACTGCACATCGTGGTGGTGACGCACGCTGAGTTCCGGCCGGAAGGGAGCGATCATGCGGATCACGTGCGCTTCGGCGAGCCCTCCCGTCGCCTGCGCGACGCCGAGGTCGCGATAGGCCGAGTAATCCCGCAGCCCACCTGTCCTGAAATCGCGCTCATCGAGATGGCTGATCGCGAAGCGCTGCTGCGCGGATGTGACATCCATTCTTTCCTCCTCGTCACGCAATGACGGCCCGAGAGGCCGGGCATCGCGCCTGACCTGCCGTGAACCTGGGTTCCCTATAGGACATCCGCGGGCCGCCGCTGCAGAATCTCTTGCGCAGTCTGCTCGTATGCGAAGGCCAGCTGCAGCACGCCGAGATCGTCGCGCGGGCGACCGATCAACTGCATGCCCGCGGGGACCCCTTCGGCGTTGAACCCGACCGGGACGCTGATCGCCGGCAGTCCCGCAAAGGTGGCGTAAAGCGTCGTCTCCATCCAGCGGTGATAGGTGTCCATCGTGCGGCCCGCGATCTGTCGCGGCCAGCGCTCCTGCGCATCGAACGGCCACACCTGGGCGGTCGGCAGCGCAAGGAAATCACACTGCTCGAACAGGGCCAGCATCTGCTGCAGGTACTGCGTGCGCTTGACGCTCGCCGCCATCACGTCGGCACTGCTCAGTCGGGCGCCTTCGTCGGCCTCCCAAAGTGCCTCGGGCTTGATCCGCGCGCGGTTCTCCGGCTTGTCGAGGAAGGGCGCCAGCCGCGCGGCGACCAGCCACTGACGCACCACCAGCCACGCCTTCCAGACTTCCGGAGGCGAGAAGCCCGGTGCGACAACCTCGACACCGCAGCCCGCATCACGGAGGCGAGCCAGTCCAGATTCGCAGGCCTGCAGGATGCCGGGCTCGATTGCGAGATGACCGGCGAGGTCGCCGAGCCAGCCGATGCGCACGTCGCGCGGATCGAACTTCTGCAGCAGTTCCGAATAACGCTCCTTTCCGCTCAGCGAGAGTGGCGTCCGTGGATCGAAGCCCGCCTGGACTTCGAGCAGCATCGCGACGTCGCGCACGTGACGCCCCATCGGTCCTTCGGTGCCGAGCTGCGTGACCCATACGTCCTGCAGCGGCCAGAAGGGCACGCGCCCCTGGCTCGGTCGCATGCCGAAGACGTTGTTCCACGCGGCCGGGTTGCGCAGGCTGCCCATCGTGTCGCTGCCGTCCGCGACGGACAGCATCCTGGTTGCGAGCGCGACCGCGGCTCCGCCGCTGCTGCCGCCGGCCGTGCGCGACGGGTCGTAGGCGTTGCGCGTGACGCCGAAGACCTCGTTGAATGTATGCGAGCCGAGGCCGAACTCCGGCGTGTTCGTCTTGCCGATCACGATGCAGCCGGCCGCCTTCATGCGCTGGACCATCAGGCCGTCCTTCGTGGGAACGAAGTCGCGCATCAGGGGCGAGCCATAGGTCGTGCGCAGGCCAGCGGTCTGCGACATGTCCTTGATCGCCTGCGGCAGCCCATGCAACGGGCCGCTGTCCTTGCCAGCGCGCAAGGCCTGCCCTAGCTCGCGGTCGCGCTGGTCAGCTTCGGTCAGCAGCGCATCAGCGTCGCGCAGGTTGACAATGGCGTTGTGCACCGGATTGGCGACGGCAATCCGGTCGAGCGTCGCCTTCATCACCTCGCGGCACGACACATCGCGCGAGCGGATTGCCTGTGCGAGCGCGCAGGCCGAGAGGTCGGTGATCTGCATTTACTACGCCTCCGGTGCCGCATTGTGCAGCAGGCCGGGGCGACGCAGGGCTTGCCGTTGCAGCTCCGCCTGAACAGAATGCCGGACAGAAGGCCGGCGCCCGAGCGCGCGGCGCGGGGCGGACGATGCGACTTCCGCAACCCGTGGATACGCGGACGGCAAACGACTCTGCAGGGAGGCGAGATGACGTGGGTGGATCTGGTCGGCTATTCAGCCGCGACTGCATCGTTCGTCGCGTTCTCCGCGAAGACGATGATTCCGCTGCGCGTCGCCGCCATCTGCAGCAATGTGCTCTTCATTTCATTCGGTTTGCTGAGCGGGTTCTGGCCGTCGGCGCTGCTGCACACGCTGCTGCTGCCGCTCAACATCCACCGCCTGCTCGCGATGCGCCGGCTGGTGCGGCGCGTCGCGGCCGCAGCGCACGCGGATTTCTTCGAGGCCGAGTGGCTGCGCCCGTACATGCGTCCCATGTCCTTTACCAAGGGTCAGCCGATCTTCGCGAAGGGCGAGGCCTCCCATGGCGTGTACTTCATCGTCTCCGGGCAGGTGCACTTTCCGGAAGTCGGCGAGCAGGCCGGGCCAGGCCTAATGTTCGGGGAGATCGCCGTGTTCACGAACGAGGGGCGCCGCACGCTCAGCTGCGTGTGCGATACCGACGTCGAAGTGCTCTACATGACGAATGAGGAATTGCGGGAGCTGTACTTCCAGAACCCGGAGTTCGGCTTTCACCTCGTCAGGCTGATCGTCGGCCGCATGAAGCGGCAAATCGACCGCATGCAGGATGCCGGGATCAGGCCCGCGGCGGCGTGACGCGGAGCGCGGGCGCTCCGCGTCAGCGAGGTCGCCCCTGCCACCGGAAGTTCAGCCCGCGAGAGCAAGGATGCGCCAAGCACCGACGACGAGCAGCACTCCGCCGAGCCATCGTCCCAGCTGATTGCCGCGCGGTGCGAGCTTCTCGATCGCGACAATGAGCGACAGCGCCGCGATCCATGCCAGGTTCATCACTCCGCCGACGAACAGCAGGGCCATCAGCGCCCAGCAGCAGCCCAGGCACTGCAGTCCGTGCTTCAAGCCCATCACGAATCCGCCGCGGATCCCATCGCGCCATTCCCCCATCACGAAGCCCAGCGGCGAGCGGCAGTGCGTCAGGCACAGGTTCTTGAGATCCGAGAACTGGTAGACGCCGGCGATCACCAGCAGCACCGCGGTGAGGAGCGCGCTGCGGCTGACGATCATCGGATCGACCCAGCCCGCAGCCTGCAGGGCCCACTGCAGAGCGGTCGCCGCAACGCTGAATCCGACCCAGACCAGCAGATAGGCGCCGACGAAACTGAGCCAGCGCGGAGTCTTGCCGTGCCAGGCCGAGACGGCCGCGAAGGTACTGATCATCGGTAGCGCGGAGGGCAGCATCATCGCCGCCATCATCACGGCCCACATCGCGGTGATCGCAGCGAGGTTCGCCGGGCCCCATGCGCTCGACATGGGCATCGTCAACTGAGCCAGCGGATGGCCCATGTCGACGACCAGCCAAGCCAGCGCGGCCCAGCCGGCCAGTGCAATCGCCAGGGTCCACCGTGTCGCGCGCATCGGTCGCAACGATCGAAGGAGGCGTGCCTCGTGTCAAGCCGGCTAGCTGCCGCCGTCAGGAATCGTTCATCCGGCACGTGGCCCGGAACGCGGCCTTGTCGACGCGCGTCGCGCGGCGTAGCGTCTGTCTCTAACAGGGTCAGGGAGCGTGACTATGGCAGCCTGGAACCTCCGCGGCGATTACATGGAGACCTGCAACTGCGACTTCGTGTGTCCCTGCATCACGTCGAGCCTGACGGCGCCTCCCACCGAAGGCGACTGCATTGCGGCCGTGACGCTGCGTATCGACAAGGGGTCGAAGGACGGCGTGGTCCTCGATGGCCTGTCGTTCATCGTGATGCTGCATTCGCCCGGCCCGATGGGCCAAGGCAATATCACGGTGGGACTGATCGTCGACGAACGCGCGACGCAGCCACAGCTGGACGCGATCACCGCGATTGCGACCGGCGCGGCGGGCGGACCGATGGCCGCGCTCGCGCCCCTCGTGGGCCGCGTGGCGGGAGTCGAGAAGCGGCCGATCGTCTTCGAGGCCAAAGGCCTCAATCGCGTGGTACGGGCAGGTGAGCTCGTCGACCAGGCGTGCGAAGGGCTCGCCAGTCCTGTGGCCCCGGGTGAGGCAGTTGCAATCGACAATGTCGCGCACCCTGTGAACACGCGATTGTCGCTCGCCAAGGCGACACGCAGCCGCTTCAACGTCTTCGGCATGCGCTGGGACGATTCGACCGGTACGCGCAACGGCCATTTCGCGCCCTTTGCCTGGTCGGGCTAGGCCGGTCGCCGCGGTTCGCGCAGCGCCCGCCTCCGTGTTGCGATCCTCGGGCGACCGGGGATTCGCCACCCGCGCATTTGTCGCGAAATATCAAGCGCTTCAGAGAAGCACGCGCATGCTTTAAGGTGCGCGCTCGCTTGGTCTGATCCGGGAGTCGCGCGCCGCAGGGTGCCGCGTCCCGGGAGACGCGCCGCCGAAGAGGAAAGCATGAATACGAGAATGAGGCTGACCGCTGTTGCGCTCGGCGTTGCGGCTCTGACGGCCGCGGGATGCGCCAACCGGTCCGATCCGTCGGCGCTGCCACCGCCGACCGGCGGCTGGGACGCTTCGGGGCCTGCGACTGCACCTGCGCCGGCGTCGGCTTCGAGCCCGGTGATCTACGACAGCTCGCAGGCGGCGCCGGCCGCGGCGCAGGCGAGCGCGGCGGCAGCGCCCGCGAACGCGCCACCTCCGGCGCCGGCTGATCCCTGGCCGCGCGACGTTACGGTGGGGACTGCAGACGCGCTGATCTATCAGCCGCAGGTCGAATCGTGGAAGGGCAACGCGCTCGCGTGGCGCGTTGCGGTCGCGCTGCGGCCCGCGGGGCAGAAGGATGAAACCTTTGGCGTCGTCTGGGGCACGGCGCGCACCGACGTCGACAAGACGACGCGGACCGTGGAGCTCAACGACGTTGCGGTGACCCGGGCGAACTTTCCGACACTGCCCGACAAGGGTGCGCAGTACGTCACTGCGCTGCGCCCTGCGCTAGCGACCGCGCTGCAGACGATGGCGCTCGATAGCCTGCAGGCGTCGCTCGCGGCATCGCAGACGACGCAGCCGACGCGGCTCGCCGTGCGTAACGAGCCGCCCAAGGTGATCGTTGCCTACGGTCCGGCGCTGCTCGTTCCGATCGAAGGCAAGGCGGTCGTGCGGCAGATCGGGAACACCCGCTTCGAGCGCGTGATCAACACGCAGGCGATGCTTGCGCGCACGCGCTTCGGCAACACCTGGTACCTGCACGTCTACGACGGCTGGATGTCGTCGAACCAGCTGACCGGACCGTGGACCCAGGCAGGCCCGCCGCCCCCGGGGCTCGACGATGAGGCGAAGGCACTCGCGAAGTCGGGCGCGGTCGACCTGCTCGATGGCGGAGAGGGTGCGACACCGAAGCCGACGCTCGCGAACGGCGTTCCGGCGATCTACGTCACCGAAGCCCCGACCGAGCTGATCGTGTTCAAGGGGCAGCCGAACCTGGTGCCGGTCACCGGTACACCGCTGCTGTGGGCGACCAACAGTGCAACCGACGTCATCGTCGACACGACTGACAACGCGTATTACGTGCTGATGGCAGGGCGCTGGTTCCGTGCACCGCAGATCACCGGTCCGTGGACCTTCGTCGCCAGCACTGCGCTGCCGCCGTCCTTCAAGGAGATACCGGCCAAGGGCACGCCGGCCTCGATCGTCCTCGCTTCGGTCGCGGGGACGCCGCAGGCGCAGGAAGCGGTGATTGCCAACTCGATCCCGCAGACCGCAGCCGTGTCGCGCGCGGGCGGACCGACGTTCACGCCCGTGTTCGACGGCGCGCCGCAGTGGCAGCCCGTGGCTGGCACGCCGCTGCGCTACGTCGCCAACTCGAAGGTACCGGTAATCCAGGTGAACCCGAGCGCGTACTACGCCGTGACCGGCGGCGTCTGGTTCAACGCCACCGCACTGACGGGACCGTGGGTCGTCGCCACATCGGTTCCGGCAGTGATCTACACGATTCCGGTCGCATCGCCGCTGCACTACGTGACCTACGTTGACGTCTACGGGTTCACCGACAGCGTCGTCTACACGGGATACACGCCGGGCTACCTCGGCACGGTCGTTGATGTTGGCGGCACGGTCGTATACGGCACCGGCTACGCCTACAGCCCGTGGATCGGCACGGTCTGGTACGGCGCGCCGGTGACGTACGGCGTGGCGGCGATGCCGGTCTACAACCCGTACGTCGGCTTCACGTTCGGCTTCGCGATGGGCATGACGGCCGCGTACTGGGCCGAGCCCTACTGGGGCGGCGCGTACTACCACGCCGGCTACTACGGCTATCCGTGCTGCGGATCGGCGAGCGCGAACGTGTACCGCAGCTGGCCTGGAGGTGTGTCGTCCGGCACGCGCACCTACTGGGCCGACAACGGCGGCGCCTTCGGCACCACGGCTGCAGGCAATTACGCGACATACCGCGGTACCACCGGAAGCTACAACGCGCAGCGCAGCTGGAACCCGTACACAGGGCAGGGCGCACAGG
>Ga0335084_10001140_pt1 | contig 24261 bp, 15 predicted proteins | sample Lox_Sample_44_FD_206721 | JGI IMG/M metagenome (GOLD analysis project Ga0335084, IMG submission 206721) | Soil microbial communities from Loxahatchee National Wildlife Refuge, Florida, United States - Lox_Sample_4.4 | ecosystem: Environmental > Terrestrial > Soil > Wetlands | place: USA...
AATCAAATTGATTATAAAGAACGCACTGGAAAAGAAGAACCTCCAAAAAGAGAATGTCCTTTTGAAGCAGGCGGTCAGGGATCGCTTTCATTTTGGGAACATTATCGGGCAAAGTCCTAAAATGGCTGTGCTGTATGATCTCTTAGAGAAAGTCTCGCCCACGAAAACAAATATTCTCGTTACCGGAGAGAGCGGAACAGGCAAAGAACTGGTCGCCAAGGCGATCCATTACAACAGTCCCCGGAAGGAAAAACCTTTCGTGACTTTGAATTGCGGCGCCATCCCCGAGTCCTTGATCGAAAGCGAACTTTTCGGCCATATGAAAGGGGCTTTCACCGACGCGATTGCGACGAAAAAAGGGCTGTTCGAAGTTGCCGATGAGGGAACGATCTTTTTGGACGAGGTTAGCGAACTGCCCCTTCTCATGCAGGTTAAATTACTAAGAGTACTGCAGGATAAGGAATTCAAGAGGGTGGGGGGAACCGAAGACATCCGAGTGGATGTCCGAATCATCGCGGCCACGAATAAAGAACTGGAAGAGGCGGTCAAAGAAAAACGTTTTCGGGAGGATCTTTTTTACCGTCTGAATGTCATCCAGATTAAACTGCCCCCATTGAGGGATCGAAGAGAAGATATCCAAATTCTGGCCAACCACTTCTTAAAAAAGTATGCTCAAGAGTTGGTCAAGAGCATTCAAAAGATCTCTCCAGAGGCGCTCGAGATTCTGCTGAATTATGATTATCCAGGCAACGTGAGGGAGCTTCAGAATATTGTCGAAAGGGCTGTTGCACTGGAGAGCAGCCAAGAACTCACCGCTCACAACCTGAGCTCCTACTTAAGTGAACAACCACTCCTGAGGAAGGGACCGATTGATATCGAGATACCAAACGAAGGAATTGATCTTGAAAAGATCGTGGAGGATCTTGAGAGGTCGCTCCTATTGAAGGCCTTGGATAGAACCAAGGGCATCAAAAAGAAAGCGGCGGAGCTTCTGCATATCAATTTCCGATCCATGCGGTATCGTTTAGAAAAATACGGGTTGAATAACGGATCGGATTCCGAACTCGTCTAAAAGGCTTTCTATTAACCTCCGGGAGTATCTTGGCGGTATTTCCTTTTCGTTTTTCTTCTCACCGCGAACAGTGCGGATTCAAAAGTATCGATGTCTGGCCAGCGGCGGGCCTAAGGTTATCGGCTAGCGACATTTCTCAAAAGAACCAAAGCAAGCCTTCGAATAAAACGGATTTCCTCAAGGAGGAACTTATTCCTTCGTGCGTCATCATCCTTTCCTTTTAAACTGCTTTCTTAGTTCATCCAAGGGGAGAACAAAAAAGATAGGGCGTCCATGAGGACAGGTCGTGGAAAAATGCAAAGGAAGAAGATCTTCCACCAATTTATCCAGTTCCTCCCTTTTTAACGCAGAATTCGCTCGCACGGCAGAATGACAAGCCAAAGTGACCAAAAGAGTGTGAATTGCCTCCTCCCCGTTCCTCCTTTTTTCTGAAAACGAGAGCCCATCCAAGACCTCCCTAAAGAATTCTTTTGGGTTTCTGTGGTCGATAAAGCACGGGATGGATCGAATAGCAAAGAGTTTCTCGCCGGCGGGTTCGATTTCAAATCCGACTTCCTTCAACGCCAGCTCGGCGGATTCGAGGATGACCGACTCCTCGGAAGAAACCTCGAATAAGATGGGGAGGAGCAATCTTTCAGACAGGATCGACCTGTTTTCATATTCCTTTTTCAACCTCTCAAAAAGAAGCTTCTCGTGGGCAGCATGTTGGTCGATAAAGACTAACTCTCCCTCTCCCTCGCAGAGGATATAAGTCCCTCGTATCTGCCCGAGAACGGTAAGAGGCAGGTTCTGTCTCGGCTTCCACGTTGGAAGGTTTTCCCCATCCTGGACCGTTAGAATTGGCTTTTCCTTGTCGGTCATGAAGAAAGATGGGGCGGAGGAGGCCTCTTTTCCAAAAAAAGAAAAGGGGGCGCTCTCTTGAAAAAGCCGTCCCTTTTCCCCTTCGGCAACCGTTTCTTTCAACCGAGACGCCCCCCCTTCTAACAGCATTCGCACGGCTGCGAAAACAGCTTGGTAAATTCTATCGGGGTCTTTGAATTTCACCTCGGTTTTGGTCGGGTGGACGTTCACATCGACCGCTGAGGGAGGTAGGGCGATGAAGAGGATGACAACGGGAAATTCGTTGCTGGGCAGGATATGGCGATACGCGTCCAAAACGGCTCTATAAATCATCCGATCTTTGATAAAGCGCCGGTTGACGTAGAAATAAATGAACTCCGCGTTTCTTCTTGAGAAAGAAGGAAGACTGGCAAACCCTGATATCCCAATTCCTCCGTCTTCAAATGCGATGGGCTGGAGATGAGGATAAATTTCTTTTCCGAAAATGGCCTCGATTCGAACCAGAGGCAATTCTGTTTTGAGATACTCATGGAGGGTCCGGCCGTCATGGATGAACTTGAACGAAATGGCGGGATGGGAAAGACTCAGTCGAAGAAAGTGAGATAGGGCAAAGCGGAGTTCCGAGCGGATCGATTTCAAGAATTTTCTTTTGACCGGGATATTGTAGAAGAGTTGACGGACCTCCACTTCCGTCCCGACCGGACAGCCAATCTCAGAAACGCTCTTGATCTTGCCTCCTTCACAGACGACCCTGGTTCCGCTAAGGGAACGAGGGGTTCTGGTCTGAAGGGTCATCCTAGAAACCTGAGAGATGCTCGGAAGGGCCTCGCCCCTAAATCCTAGAGTATGAATGGCATAAAGGTCCTCGGCTTTCCTTATTTTGCTGGTGGCGTATCTCTCAAAGGCGACTGGAACATCCTCCTGATCCATTCCCTCTCCGGTGTCCACCACACGAATCAGTTGAAGTCCTCCAGCCTTTAATTCAACCGTGATCTCCGAACTTCCGGCGTCGACCGCATTTTCCATCAGTTCTTTCACAACGGAAGCAGGTCGCTCGATCACCTCCCCAGCCGCGATGGTTTGTGAAATGGATTCTGGCAAAACCTCAATTTTTCTGGCCATCGTTTTTTCGATTTAACTTCTGCCATCATCGATGAAGGCGCCCATTTTTCTAAATTTTTTATATCGGAGGTTTAGCAGTTCTTCCTCGTCGATCTTATTGAGTTCTTCAAGATGTCGTTCAATTACCCCTTTCAAAGTTCTCGCCATTCCTTGCGGGTCTCGATGGGCTCCCCCTAACGGCTCTTTGACGATCTCATCGATCACCCCTAATCGAGATAAATCCGCGGCGGTCAATTTCAATGAGTCCGCAGCAACTTGCTTTCCCTTCTCGCCGTCTTTCCAAAGGATCGCTGCGCATCCCTCCGGGGAGATTACAGAATAGATTGAATGCTCCAGCATCAAAATCCGATCGCCAACGCCAATGGCCAACGCGCCCCCGCTCCCTCCTTCTCCAATAACGACGGTAATAATGGGTGTTTTCAGCATCACCATCATCTTAAGGTTTCTGGCGATGGCCTCTGCCTGACCCCTTTCCTCAGCTCCCACTCCGGGAAAGGCGCCGGGCGTATCAATCATTGTTAGAATGGGTTTCTTAAAGCATTCCGCTAATTTCATTAACCTTAAGGCCTTCCGATATCCCTCTGGATGAGGCATCCCAAAATTTCGATAGGCCATTTCTTTAGCGTCTGCTCCCTTTTGATGGGCGATGATGGCCAGTGATCTCCCATTAAACTTGGCCATTCCCCCTAGAATCGCAGGATCGTCACCGTAGCTCCGGTCTCCATGGAGTTCAACAAAGTTGTCAAACATCCACTGTACATAATGGGAGGCTTTGGGTCGATCAATATGTCTTGCCAGTTGGGTAATTTGCCACCCCGTTAGGTTAGAGAATATTTCCCTCTGCAGCCGATAGAGTTTTTCTTCCAGGCCCTTCAGCTGTTCGTTGAAATGGACCGGCTTCCCGCTAGAAAACCTTTTCAGATTTTCGATCTCTCTCTCCAGTTCAACGAGGGGTTTTTCAAATTCCAAATAGTGCTTGACCATTTCAATCCCCGGTTAATCAAAAGAAATAAGTGCACATTCAAAGACGTTTTGAATCGCGTTCCTGAAACGTTGAGACGGGTCGACGGTGTAACGATCGGACAGGGCGACAACGACCTCTCGATTATTTCCATCCACGAAGTGTAGAAGAACTTTAGAAGAACCTCGATTTGCCACGATAATCTCCTTTAAGTCCGTCAATTGGGAAGGAGCGGATGAAGCGACCGGAATCCTTAGGTGAAAGAGTTTCTGGGATAACAAAGACGACTCGGGAAGAGAGTAAGTCTCCGTCCCCTTAATCTTGACGTGTTCATCCGAAAGATCCAGCGTCCCTTTGATGATCAGAGGGTCGCCACTTCGTAAGAAAGGCAAAGCCGCCTTGAAAACCTCAGGGAAAAGAATAACCTCTACGAATCCCTTCATGTCTTCCAAAGTCAGGAAAGCCATCCGATCCCCTTTCTTCGTAACGATCTCCTTCAAGGCGCTGACGAGGCCACAGATTTTAACCTCGGCCCCATTCTGAAGTCTTGGAAGAACAGAGGTATCTAAGAGAGTGTATTTTTTGATCTCTTCCTGATAACGGGACAGGGGATGCCGGGAGATATAAAACCCGATGGTTTCCTTTTCGAAGGTAATCAGCTGATTTTCTGGAAACTCATCAATGTCCGGGTAATCCTCCTTTCGTTCCCTCGACGGATCGACCAACATGCTTAATTGAGGTTCCCCTTTCTTCCTCTGAATGAACTGAGATTGTTCGAGGATATCCCCGAGAATGGTCAACATCTGAGATCGATGAACTTTTGAAAAATCAAAGGCACCGCATTTGACCAGGCTCTCGAGCACCCGTCGGTTTACTTTTCTCAAATCAACGCGGCGGCAGAAATCATACAGCGATTCAAAGTTTCCATTCCTTTCACGTTCTGCGAGGATGATGTCAATGGCTGCATCTCCGACATTTTTTACCGCTGTCAAACCAAATCGGATTTGCTTTTCGAATCCGGCAAACTGCTTAAAACTTTCATTGATATCGGGAGGCAAAATCTCGATCTTCATCTCCCGGCATTCAGAAATATACTTGACGACCTTATCCGCATTTTGGGCTTCGCTCGTCAGCAGGGCCGCCATAAATTCAACCGGGTAATGCGTCTTCAGATAGGCGGTTTGGTAGGCAAGAAGGGCGTAGGCAGCGCTGTGGGACTTGTTAAACCCATAACGGCCGAAGGTTTCCATCTGTTCAAAAATCTTCTCGGCTTTCTTGGCGGGAATCCTATTTTTCTTGGTCCCATCAAGAAATTTCTGCTTCTGCTTCTCCATCTCAAGAGCGTCTTTCTTGGACATCGCCCTCCGGAGATTATCCGCATCCTCGAGGCTAAAATTGGCCAGTGCGCTGGCAATCCGCATGACCTGCTCCTGATAGACAATCACCCCGTAAGTTTCCTTCAGGATCTCCTCCAGGGCAGGCAGTTCATAACGTATCGACTCTTGGCCGTGCTTTCGCTTGATAAACTCTCCCACCATTCCGCTGTCCAGAGGGCCTGGCCGATAAAGAGCCACCAGGGCGATGATATCTTTGAAACTTTGCGGTTTGAGCTTGGTCAGGAGATCCCGCATCCCTGAACTTTCCAGTTGAAAGATGCCCAGATTCGAACCCGCTCCCAGGGAGGCGTAAACCTCTGGATCATCCAAGGGGATCTCGGAAAGTTCAACTCGGAGGCTTCGGTTCTTTTGGATCAAATGGATCGTCTGGTCCACCACGGTGAGGGTCTTTAGCCCCAGAAAATCGAATTTTACCAAACCGATGGCTTCCACTTGTTTCATGGGGTATTGGGTGATGACTTCGCTGTTCTGGCCCCGTTGGAGCGGAAGATACTCCATCAACGGCTTGTTCGCAATCACAACTCCAGCAGCGTGGGTTGACGCGTGCCGTGCCAACCCCTCTAAGGACGCTGCGATTTCAAAAAGGGAAGCGATTCGGCTATCTTTTCCCATCGCTTCTCTCAGACCCGGTTCTTGATGGAGGGCTTGCTCAAGGGTAATATCGATCTTATTCGGGATAAGTTTTGCAATTCGGTCTACTTCCGCGTAAGGAATCCCAAGGACGCGGCCCACATCTCGGACAACTGCTTTCGCCTGCATCTTGCCGAAGGTGATGATCTGAGCTACATTCTCTTTTCCATACTTCTCCGACACATACCGGATGACCTCGTCTCTTCCCTCCATGCAAAAATCTACATCGACGTCGGGCATGCTGCTCTTTCGTCCAGGATTCAAGAAACGTTCAAAGATCAAACCATATTCGATTGGGTCCAAGTCGGTGATGTTCAGGGCGTATGCCACCAGACTTCCAGCGGCCGAACCCCTTCCAGGCCCTACGGGAATCTCATGGTTCTTAGCATAATTGATAAAATCATAGACGATCAAAAAGTAACCTGGATAGCCCATCGACTTGATGATTTTGAGCTCCTCGTCGAGCCGGCTTTTATAAAAAGCAAATCGATCCTTAAAGTCCACCCCTCCCCGGTAACGGGAAAGCCGCCGCTCCAGCCCTTCCCTTGCCAGCCTTTCTAAGTGACTCTCAGCCGTTTCTCCCGCCGGGACGGCGATTCTCGGAATATGCTTCTCATCGAAATGCATTTCAAGGTTGCATTGTTCAGCGATCTCAACAGTATGGCCGATCGCCTCCGGATTATTCGGAAAAAGATCAGCCATCTCCTGAGGCGACTTAAAATAAAATTCGTCGGAAGAAAACTTCATTCGGGCGCTATCTTGGAGGGTCTTTCCCGTCTGAATGCAGAGAAGCACCTCCTGGGCCTTCGCATCCTTCCGGTGGAGGTAATGGCAATCGTTCGTCGCAACCACGGGAAGCGAGAGTTGGTGCGCAATTTGTAAAAGTCGCTCATTCAACAGCAACTGGTTTTCAACTCCGTTGTTTTGAATCTCAATAAAAAATCGGCGGTCGCCAAAAATCTTTCGATAATCCTCGGCTGATTGAAGGGCTTTCTTCATCTCTCCCCGGCCGGCTTGGACGGCGACCTCTCCCTTGAGACAGCCGCTCAAGGCAATCAACCCCTCGTGATATTTGCCGAGAATCTCTTTATCCACCCTCGGCTTGTAATAAAATCCTTCGAGGTGGGCGAGGCTGACCAATTTTAAAAGATTGTAATAACCCGTTTCATTCTTGACCAAAAGGGTTAAATGGAAGGCGCCCTCCATTCCCTCGACGGGCTTCTTTTCTAACCGACTTCCGGGAGAGACATAAACTTCGCAGCCCACAATGGGCTTAATGCCATGCTTGATGGCCATTTGATAAAATTCGACCGCCCCAAACATATTTCCGTGATCGGTGAGCGCAAGGGCATTCATTCGATACTTTTTGGCTAAATCGAAGGCCTCTTCAAATCGGATGGCTCCGTCCAACAAACTATATTGACTGTGGACGTGGAGATGAATGAAGTCGGAATGTTTCATAACGTGAATTCAGTTTCAAACATCAGCGTCAAATGATCTTGCGAGCTAAAGGTAGGGTCTTAATCGTTTTCATTTCTCCCATAGTTGCCTTGCCCCTTCGAAAGGCGGAGTTTGGGTTTGACATTTGACGTTTTCTTATTGTTTTACTCCCATTCGATCGTACTCGGAGGCTTGGAACTAATATCATAGACGACCCGATTGACCCCCTTTACTTCATTAATAATTCGATTAGAAAGGCGTTCCAGAATCTTATACGGCAGCCGGGTCCAATCCGCAGTCATGCCGTCCTGGCTCCCAACCACCCTTAAGGCGATCACATTTTCGTAAGTCCGCTCGTCCCCCATGACCCCGACAGTCTTCACGGGAAGCAATACGGCGAAAGATTGCCAAACCCGGTCCAAATACCGGCTTTCCTCCATCTCTTTCATAACAATCTCATCAGCGGTCCTTAGAATACTTAGTCTCTCTTCATTTACCTCCCCAATAATCCGGATGGCAAGGCCCGGGCCCGGGAAGGGCTGACGCTTTATGATGTCCTCAGGCAGTCCCAAGACCTTTCCGAGCCGTCTTACCTCGTCTTTGAATAGTTCTCTGAGGGGTTCTACTAATTTCAACCTCATCTTTTCCGGTAGCCCTCCCACGTTGTGGTGGCTCTTGATCGTCGCCGAAGGACCTTTTGAGGAGATGCTTTCGATCACGTCGGGGTAAAGTGTTCCCTGAGCGAGATATTCCACCCCCCCTATCTTGCGGGCTTCTTTTTCAAACGTGGAGATGAATTGCTTCCCGATCCTTTTTCTTTTTTCCTCTGGGTCGATCACTCCTTCTAGTTCTTTGAGGAAAGAATTCCCTGCCTGGATGGCCACTAAGGGTATTTTAAAATGGCAGCGGAATAAATTCACCACCTGGGAAACCTCATTGTTTCTCAAGAGGCCGTTGTCAACGAAGATGCATTGCAGCCGGTCCCCGATCGCCCTGTGGAGAAGAAGGGCGACGACGGTTGAATCGACCCCGCCGCTCAAGGCACAGATGACCTTTCCCTTTCCAATCTTCTTCTTCAGGCCGCGTCGGGTTTGCTCTAGAAACGATTCCATGGTCCAAAGGTTTGAACATTTACAAACATGAAAGAGAAAGTTCCTAATCAGATCGATTCCCTTCTGAGTATGGGCCACCTCCGGATGAAATTGGAGCCCGTACATTCTACTCTGTGTCTGTTCAATCGCCGCATAGGAGGTATTTTTCGAACGAGCGATCGTATGGAATCCAGGAGGCAATGTCTTAACGGTATCCCCATGGCTCATCCAAACCACCAACGGGCTTCCTCTTCTTCCGAGGCCCTTGAATAATCCACCCTCACGGCTTAAAGTCAATCGGGCTCTCCCGTACTCCCTTTTGTCCCAACGGGCGACCTCTCCTCCCAAGAGTTGAGCCATTAATTGCATGCCGTAACAGATACCCAGGACGGGGATGCCCATCCCGAGGATCGCGGGATCACAGAAAGGGGCGTTCTTCTCATACACACTTGCCGGCCCTCCCGACAAGATGATCCCTCTGGGAGATAGGGCTCTTACTTTTTCCAGAGGAAGGTTGTAAGGATGAATCTCGCTATAAACCTGGCATTCCCGAACCCTTCTGGCGATGAGTTGCGTATACTGGGAACCGAAATCGAGGATAAGAATCTTGTCAAAAAGAGTCCGCTTTTTCATTTCTCTGTATCCAGATCAATAATGATAGTGAGAGAGGATAATCGGGATTGGTTTGTTCTCAGTGCTTCAATAGATATTTCCCGTCCTTTAATTCATACTGATAGGAAGCTCCTTTGCGATAAAAGAGGTCGCTCTTGGTTAGTAGTTTTGCTGTAATCAACTCTTCAAGATGGGAGGGATATTGCCCTTTTTCCAAAAAATAGACTTCTAACGCATTTTTGATTCGGTCGAGTTGTGTTTTATGGACCATGCGCATCGGAACTTCGATATCCACACGCTCGATCTTTGATTCCCAAAAGTGACGCAAGAAATTTGGTCTAAAGTAGACCAGGACAAGGACAATAAAAACTAAGAAGCCGCAGTAGTAGGCAAAAGTGAGAGCTTGTTTAAAATTAACCATGCCGACTTTCTTAATGAGGCTGGGGGTTCTGACGCCGCCCATTTCGACCAAGCCCATCCCGGAAAGGTCTACCAAAATCTCGCTCGCATTGAATTTCCCGAGGAGACTTCGATCAATAATGTCCTGGACCGTCTTGTTACCATCGACCAGATTGTAAATCAACTCTTGCTCAGAGGTTAGCTTCTCCTTGATGTAAGTTTGAGAAGGGAGTCCACTGAGGGATTTCTCTTCCAGTCGAAGAGCTTTTTTGAATACCAGATGGGGGGAATAAATCTTCTTCTCGATCTCAGACCACTCGTCAACCATGCGCAAAATGTTTAGCAACACCTGTTCCGTGCTCAGGGCAAACGGAATCTTTTTATAACTTTCGACCAATTTCAAGTCAAAATTAAACTGTCCGTCCTCCCACCAGAAAAGGTCATAGATCGTTTCATAGATCTGGGTTGAAATCACCTTGAGGACATCCTCCTTGGTCAGGAGTTGAAGCTCGACGAGAATCTCCCCGAGGTATTTGAGCGTTTCTTTTTGAATCTTCAGAACCCGGTCCAACTGATCCTGGGTGATTAATTCGGCCTTGACCAAAATCTCGCCGATCAGGTCTTTCTTCCCGCGATAGTTGGAGTAGACGTGGACGATCATACCGTCCACAAAGTTAATTTCGACGAGATCCTTGCCACGGCGAATTTTCAAAATGCCCGTCTTGAGCTGTTGTCCGATGAGCTGAATGATTTCAGTAATACTAAAGTCTTTTAAAGTTCCTTGTAAGGCCATAGCCTTTCCTCGTGTCTCCCGGGACCCATACCCGACACAAACCTTACGCTATTGTCTGAGAAGTCTTCTTTGCGGAATACGTATGGCTCCCCGGCGGTTCCTTCCCCGGATCAAATTTCGTTTTGAGGTGATGGACCTGTCGGACAGAAAGAATATAAAAAATAAGGAAAAGTCCTCCCCAGAAGATCCACCTCCACAGGGAAAAGGACAGTTGCGGGAAGGGAGAGGGTAAGGCTCCCCCCCAATAGACAAACCTCAATATGAAAATAAAGAAGACAAAGATCAGAACGAGTCCTTTAAAGACCTGTTCTCTCCAGAGATAACCGAATCCGACAAGAAAAAAAGAGAGAACTCGGCTGATCGTACGATTCTGTTTTTGGAATTCCTGAACCTGTAAAGATTTCTTTTCGACGATCTTGGCATGAAGCTTTTCCTTTTGAATGAAGATCCGATAACAATTGAAACAGATGAATTCCTGTTCAGAGGTTCCTAAATAAAATCGGTAGGTCGGACTTCCACACATCGGACATCGCGTTAGTAGGCGCTTCGCCCGGCAATATCTCGCCATCCCTATTAAGAACCCCAAGAACAGAACGGGCGTCAAAAAAGGAACCCTCGACGGGGTTCTCTCGAACCAAGCCTTAAACAGAGGGAATAAAAACCCTTCCCTTCCGGTGAATTGATCGAGAAACCTATTCCAAAGCCTTTCGGAAGTCAGCGTCTCGTCGATTACCAGTCGATTAGAATTTGGGGAGTCGATGCTCGAATAATAACTAACCAATTCGGGGTCGAGTTGTTGTGCTTTCTGCAAGGCTTGGTCGGCTTTTCCCGACAAAAAGGATTCTTGGGAATAGGCCCGATAAAGGTTGTAATGATAAGCTCCCCGATCAGGACGGATCTCGATGGCTTGTTGATAAGAAGCGATGGCTAAGTTGGTCTGTTTCTGAGCTAGAAAGACATTTCCCAAATTGGAAACGGCTTCGCTGAACTTGGGGTTCTGTTGGATTGCCCTTTGATAAAATTCCGCCGCTTCCGCGTAATGGCCTTGTCTTTTTTCGGCCAATCCTAAAGAGAATAGAACCTCCGCGTCGTTTGGGTGGGCCGTCAGCCAAGCCCGCAACCTTTCTTCCGATCCCTTCCCCCAGTCTTCGTGATTCGCCTGATTCATTTCCAGAATGATTTCCGAAGATGCTCCGTCGAGGGAGGATGAAAAAGAACGGAGGAAAAAAGGAAGATAAGCTAAGGCGATGAGGAAGATGAGGATGAATTTTTTTTCTTCTTTGGAAACATACCCCCACAATAAAACGGACCAGAAAAAAATAGACCACAAGATGTCGAGGCGTAAGAAAAAGGGGACGAAAAGAACGAGAATCTTCAGACTGTTGATCAGCAGTCTAGAAATTTCTTGGCTCATATTTTTTCGGATGTCATATGTGTAGAGGGGGAGATATCGGATTATCACAACGATGCCAAAGATAATAAAGGTCATCAGGATGGCGTTTGAAAGGATATAGAATGTGTTAAAAAAAAGTTTGAGGGAACTGGGGTAGTATCGGATCTCAGCTACGATCCCCCTGACTATCTCGGAAAGAATCTTGTAAAGTTGGAAGGGGCTTTGGCGCCAAAGGTCCCGCGTCAATTCAAAATAGGGTTGGGATAGGTCGGGAGAAAACATTATGGAATAGGCCGCCATTTGAATGGCTTGATCCGTGTCTCCTTTCTTTCGTGCTTGTTCGGAGGCTCGCATCAGCAGGAAAGAAAGGATCGAAACGTTTCGAATTCCTCTGTCCAATTTCAGCTGGTAGAGATGGGCCAGCTCTTTCTGGTTAGGGGAAGCACTTCTCTCAAGGTTCCACGGGCGCTCGGCAGAGGCTGGACTTTCAACGGAAAAGAATTCCCTGGAAAAAGGGAGCGTTTCCTTTTTTGTCAGCACCCCCAGGTAGTAGAGGAGAGCAAGAATTAAAATGACGGAGATAAAAATAGCTTTTTTCATGATCCTATGGCTCTCGTAAACGGAGGTTTATGCTGTCAGACAAAGCCCCATTTGCCACGAGGACGGGTGATAAACCGCACGCCTCCCCATGAAGGAACAGGATAAAGCCCCGTTCCTTCGAACTCAGTTTACTCCAAACGATAGTTCGGGGCTTCTTTGGTGATAATGACATCGTGGACATGGCTTTCTTTTAATCCCGATGATGTAATCCGAATGAATTTCGCCTTTTGCTGTAATTCCTGAATATTTCTTGCCCCCAGATATCCCATCCCTGCTTTCATTCCCCCGATCAGCTGCTGGACGCTGTACGAAAGGGCTCCGCGGTAAGGAACCCTCCCTTCAATCCCTTCCGGAACCAGCTTGGTTTCGCTTTCCACATCGCCCTGGAAGTACCGGTCCTTGCTCCCTTCCTTCATAGCCTCTATGGATCCCATGCCTCGATAAACCTTGTAACTCCTCCCTTGATAAAGCACAATCTCCCCCGGACTTTCATCCGTTCCCGCAAAGAGATTTCCGACCATGACCGAACGCGCTCCAGCAGCGATGGCTTTGGTGATATCTCCGGAGAATTTAATCCCGCCATCTGCGACCACTGGAATTTCGTATCGCTCCGAGACCTCAGACGTCTCCATGATTGCGGAAAGTTGAGGTATCCCGACCCCTGCGATGACCCGGGTCGTGCAAATCGAACCGGGCCCAACTCCAACTTTTACCGCATCAACTCCCGCTTTGACGAGATCCAAAGCCCCGTCCCTCGTGGCCACATTGCCCCCGATCAACTGACAATCCGGGAAGGTTTTCTTGGTGGCTCGGACAGCCTCGAGGACGTCCCGGGAGTGGCCATGGGCCGTATCAAGGACCAGGACGTCCGCTCCCGCCTTGATCAAAGCATCAATTCTTGCCTCCCTGTCATTTCCCGGGCCAATGGCAGCTCCCACCCGCAGCCTGCCAAGGGGGTCCTTGGAGGAATTCGGGTATTTTCTCATCTTCTCGATGTCTTTGATCGTAATGAGCCCCTTCAAATTGTTGTGTTCATCCACGACCAATAATTTCTCGATCCTGTTCTTATGGAGGATCTCTTTCGATGCTTCGAGGGTCGTTCCGACCGGAACCGTGATGAGACGATCTTTCGTCATGACCGCGGAGATCCTTTCGTCCAATCGCCTCTCAAATCTTAAATCCCTATTCGTCAGAATTCCTACCAATTTTCCGCTCTGGGTGATGGGAACTCCCGAGATTCGATATTTTTTCATGACCTCCAGGGCTTCATAAATTTTCTGTTCGGGGTCCATCGTAATGGGATTCAGGATCATCCCGCTTTCGGACTTTTTTACTTTGTCCACTTCAATCACTTGTTCGGAGACAGGCATATTTTTATGGATAATTCCAATTCCTCCCTCTTGAGCCATACAGATCGCGGTTCTGGACTCGGTGACCGTATCCATTGCCGCACTCACCAATGGAATGTTCAATCGGATCGCTCGGGTCAACGTCGTGCTGGTATCCACTTCTCTCGGCAACACTTCAGAGAAGGAAGGAACGAGCAGCACATCGTCAAAGGTCAAGTATTCTTCGATCTTCTTAGGACTGTTTCCCATCTTTTCCCTCACTTCTGTCATCCAATCTGACTTCATATATCAAACGAATCCTCATTTGTCAACCTGACATTATTTCCCGACGTAGCCATCCTTGTTGTTCAAGAGATGGATCGCAGATTTTTGACATCAGACACATTTTCACGGAAGCCTGCGGTGGGCTTAAAGTCTCCCGAGTTTCCCGTGACTTCCCCCTCCCGCCCGTCCGTGACTTCATCCCTGATCCTTGGTCCGACCTCTCTATCTATCCCCTGATCCGTTCTGTAAATCAAAGCAAGTTCCCGACTTTGAGCCACCCCCACCTCCCACAATTTCTTCTCAAGGGCCGTGAAAAACTTATCGAGGCTTTCGGAGCGAAGAGCGGAAATGGCAACGCCGCCATACTTTTGGCACACGGCTTCCCCATCCTCACGACTCAATTTGTCCTCTTTATTGAAGACACGTAATCTGGGAATACCGTCCAGGTTCAATTCAAAAAGAATCTTTTCGACGGACGCCATCTGCTCCGGAAAACGAGGATCACTCATATCGATCAGATGGATCAACACGTCCGATTCTTTCAACTCGTCGAACGTTGCTCGAAAGGCTCCCATCAGATCTTTGGGCAAATCTTTGATAAACCCGACCGTATCCGTAATGACCACTTTTTGAACCTTCGGAAATCTTAACTTTCTGGTCGCCGTATCTAAGGTGGAAAAGAGTTTATCCTCGACCTGAAACTCACTTCGGGTAAGAAGGTTGAAAAGGGTAGATTTCCCGGCATTGGTGTATCCGATGAGGGATAGAATCGGAATCCCCGTTTTTGTTCTCCGGGACCGTCTCTGTTCCCTTCTCTTGCTCAATTTTTCTATCTCCCTTTCCAAAAGATGGATTCGATCCCCGACCCGACGCCGGTCAATCTCCAATTTTGTCTCTCCAGGACCTCGCCCTCCAATCCCTCCCGTTAGCCGGGAGAGGGCCAATGTCTTCCTCGCCAGCCGAGGGAGCAAATACTTCAACTGGGCCAGTTCGACCTGAATCTTTCCGTCCATACTATGGGCCCGTTGGGCGAAAATGTCTAAGATCAGCTGAGTGCGATCGAGGACCCTCAATTCGGTCAAATCAGAAATGGTTGCCATCTGGCCTGGGGTTAGGTTTTGATCAAAGATAATTAAATCGACCCCTATTTGCATGCATTTGACCAGCAACTCTTTCAATTTTCCCTCCCCCATCAGGGTAGTTGGAGAAATATGTTGTGGCCGCTGGATCATTGAATCCACGATATAGACTCCGCTCGACTCCGCCAGCTCCCTTAATTCCTCCATCGAGGTCTCCAACTTTTCCCGGCTTTCCCTGCTGATACTGATGAGAATGGCTTTATCTTTTGCACCCTTAATGGGGATCGATTTCCGTCTCCGTTGAAATTCATCTTCGAGCGATTGAATCCATTTTAGGAAGTCCATGTCCGAGATACCCACGGAAGAAGGTGGGCTAATTTCCCAAACCTTGTGGCCCGGATTATCTGGAAGTAGATGAGCAGAATGGTGCTGTCCTGAAGAATTTCTTTCGTCCGCGTCAAGGGCCACCATCATATCCAGCCTCAAAAGAACAAGATCTGTCAAATCTTCTCCCGTCAGCGGCTCCCCCTGCAGATGAGTATGAATGAGTCGAAGACCTCTTAACCTGAGGATCCCGGATCGAAACCGCGATAGATCTGGAATTGTAATCCCTTTCTGATCTCCCACAATAACGAATTCAATGGACCCTCTACGTTCCACAAGGATCCCAATTTGACGTCTTATTTCAGTTGAGAGCTCTATCAGGAGGCGGGCGATTTCGGGCGTAAAAACCTTTTGAGGAGGGATTTTCCTGCGGTAAATATGCTCGATTCTTCTGATTTGATTCGGCTTTAGGCCAAAGATATTACCGTATACTCTGTTAATTTATTCCTCCTTTTTTACCATTCTAATACGCCAACGAAGTGGAAGTCAACCCCTCGATTCCTCAAGTTAAATGCCCTATTTGTTCAGGGTCGGCCCCCAGCAGAGTGTCCACAGGTCTTATGCCGAGGCCCTGGGCTCAGCCGAGCGGATTAAGTAGCTCTATTCGTTTAGAAATTTCACTATTCCGGGGCTTCCCACACTTCCCCATTTCCGAACCTTTACTTTCAGGAAACGCTCAATGATCCATAGATTGGTGGTAAGATGTTCTGTCATCCGGGTAGTGGAAAGACAAGAAATTCCTTTTGCCAAAGCCATAAAAGGGACAATCTGATCCGCCAGGTAAGGATCCGTACAACCCTCAGAACGGATGTACTCCTTCAGGCTTTCTACTGCTTCATCCGCTACTTTCTCGGCCGCTCTTCCTTTGACGCCCAGGGATGAAAAACCTGCTACGACCTTCTCGTATTCAACTAACAGAAACAGGAACGAACCTGAACCCTTTGAGAAGACACTTTCCATAACAGTAAACTCCCCATCCATTCCCAGTTCGTTTCGAATTCTCATCAAGGCTTGTTCCTTCTGTCTATCTGCCACATGTCTGGGAAGGTTTGCAGTTACGGAAATCCCTCGAATTCCCCTGATCGAACCCCTTTCCACCAACGAGATCGGTTCTAATTCTCGAACGGGATCGATCTTCAATCGGATCTTCCCACCTCCCTTGGGATAGAACCCCCACTTGTCTAGGGCGGTCTCGGCCGAAACCCCAAGCTTTTTAACGGTGGGGAGGAAAACTTCTGAGAGATAATGAAACGAGGGACTCCACTGGACGTGTGTGCCACCAACCAAAGTCACGCTGGAACTCTGTTTAGTGAAACAGAGAGGCAGGAGAATCGCCTGTAAAAGAAGAGTGGTTGCCCCTGCTGTCCTTATTTCGAATTGATATTTTCCGGGATGGATCTCGCCAGGCGTGAACGTGATCTCTTGAGATCCTAATTTAGCCCCATCCGTTCGAGCTTCCGTGATTTCAGTCAAAGCCTTTACAGCTTCTAAATGTTGGGCTTGAAGACCTGGATTCTTTCTTCTGGATCGGATGTGAGAGATGCTGAAGGGTTTCCTCAAGATAGCCGAAAGGGCAAGGGCCGTCCTTAAGACCTGCCCTCCCCCTTCTCCGTAGGACCCATCGATTTCGATCAAACTTCCCGGAGAAATTTGCATTGATTTAGGATAATCAGAAAGCATGGACCATGTCAATAACCACAATGGACCGGCCCAGCCTAACTGAGATGTTTAGATGCTTGAGAACCGGTCCCCTGAATCTTGGAAAGCATGTTACGCCCGTTGAGAACCGAAGGGGTCATCCTAAAGAGGACAATTTTCATCCAGATGGCACACTTTGGCACTATTCTGCCTTAACCGAGAAAAAATTTTGTTAACCGGTTCTAATATATTATGCAATAATGTCAATAAGTTGTGTCGTTCACATTTAATTATTTCAACTGGCAGAAAAATTGCATTCTAAATCGACAGCAGGGAGAAGCTTGGCCCCGGTAAATCAAGGGGCATGTTTTAGGATTAGACCTGACAAAGGAGTCGGTGGTGGTCAGGTTTTATTTTGCGAAGTTTCATCAATCAACGACCTGGTGGGTTGTCATCAAGGAATCTTTTTTTTGATGGAGAAAACATCTCATGAACTGGCGACTAGGGTATTTATTCTGGTGGTTTGTTTTGCGGGCTTGACAATTTCGGCCGTACTTGATAGATTTTATTGAAACTACGTCAATAAAAGGAGGAATTTATCATGAAAGGAGTTAAGAAAACTTTTCTGGTGTTGTTGACTCTTTCATTGGGCATGGGCGGTCTCTATTCGACAGGATGGGCTGGAGATTATTTGGGAAAGGATGATCCCGTTTACCAAGGCTGGAGCCTTTTAGATGTGCTTGTTGCAAGACCTCTGGGTGTTGTCGCGGGGATTGCTGGGAGTGTTGTTTTTGTCGTTTCGCTTCCTTTCACCATTCCTGCCGGAGGGGTTCGCGATGCAGCAGATATGTTTATCGTCCAACCCTTTCAATTCTCCTTTACGCGGCAGTTTCCGGATCCGGATTTGTAGTAGCGATCAATCACTCATCTGTAAATGGTTTCGGTCTTTCCCTTGGAGTCCGACTATTGAGCGAGGAAGAGAGGATTCATACAGAACCTGAGCCCTCTCTTTCTTCTTTTTACCTTTTACCAAATTTCTTTTCCCTTAGATTCTTCCTTCAGTTTTCGATGACAGAAAGGACAGGGCCTCCCCTCCTGAATGAGAACCTCTTTCATCATCTCAATCAATTCGCTGTCGTCCAGGATTTGCTTGACGATGTGAGGATGGGGTTTTCGATCATATTTCCGGTAAGGAAAACTGCTCTTTCCGCTCATTTCTCCACTCCTTAAGAAATTTTATGAAGTTCCTTTATTCTTCTGCAGACATTCCTTTCTCGGATGGATTGAAGTCAAGATAGAACTTTGGGCAGAAAGGGTCGAAGAGACAGCCTTCGCACCTGGGCCGAACGGGAAAGCAATGGCCTCCCCTCTCGACCTCATCCCCGATCCATTCCATTGGTTTTTCTACCTTGACTGGCTTATCAGGAAAGGCTGCTATTGCAAAAGAACGAATCTTAACCTCCCCCACCGAATTTCCGCCTTGATAGAAGTCAGCCTGGGGGTTTACAATGCCTAAACGGGCGGCGACTCTATAAAGACCCTCCTGGACGGTGATCGGAGTATCAGAAAAATCAACCTCCAAAACATCCGGGATCAATTCGTCGATCCATCGGGTCGCGATCCGGCTATTCTGATGACCTACTTGAGGAATCACCTGAATCAGCCGTTCCAGTTCCATAGCTTTCCATCCCCTCTTCTCCAGAATGCGGCTTGCGATCTGCCGGATCTTCGAGAGCGCCCGTTGAAATAGATCCCCCCAAATTTCTGCGGATGCAAAGGAGGTCCCCTGGAGGGGGGGGATCTGATCCGTGGAGAGGTTCGGTTGAACGACGAGCTGGAATACTTTTCGGGTGTTTTCCAATGCGTTAAGAGATTGGCTTCCCTGATCGAACCTGCAATGCACCAACAGGGTCAAAAGCTTATGCAGAGAGTCCTTGAATTCATTGTTCTTCCGGCATTCCTCAAACCAAACCGAAAAAATATCAGGGTGCGTTTGATAAAAAGCGTCCACGGCCTCTCTAAAATGTCCTATCCAATAGAAAGAAGGAACCGCCTTTCCTGTGACCTCTCTCTTCCCGTTCTCGGAGATTCCAGAAATCTCCTCCGGCGATGGGACAGTTTCCTGAAATGCTGACGTCTCAGGACACGATTTCTCAGCGCCCCGTTGCTCATCAGAAGGCAGGGCGGACTCACCCAATGTCGTTTCGCTCTCCTTCTCCTGTTCCTCTGATACGAATGACGAAGCAAGTTCCGGAGGACCCTCCCGTTCGATAACTTTCTCCAAAACCTCTTCTTCCTGATTGCTCTCCTCTTTGAGCAAGGCCAACGTAGACTCTATGATTTTTCCAAGCGGTTCAACACTTAATGAATGAGCTTCTCCAGGAACCTGCTCCTTCTCCCTGTCCCCTCTTGTTTCTTCTCCGTCCGGAGACACAACTTCCTGTTCCGATAACGTGTACACATCGCTCGGAATTCCCTCCTCTTTTTCGGCTTCCGCCTTTCCAGGATCTCGGATCATACCAACGACCAGGGAATCTTCTTCATCCACCGTCGACATCCGAGGAGGAGGTCGGAGAAAACCTTGTTCTTCCACATCTATTCTCAACCACTCTTTTTTCTTCCTTCGATCCCCAGCCGGAATCGGTTCCCCTGAGGCATTCTTGAATGCGATGGAGATTTTCTTAAATGAAAGATCTCCCTCAAAGATCACCTTGAAGGGAGAACACTGCCCGGATGGGAGGGGGTTGATCGGGAGTGGGGTCTCTTCAAAGGCCATGAACTCTTCGAAATCTTCAAAGAGCTGAATGAGGACCCAAACGTCATTTAACGTCTGATCCGATATGTTCTTCGCCCTTCCCGTGACGCTCCAGGTTGCCCTTTGAGACTTCCGCAACAAGGAGGATTCCAAAGCCAACCGATGGGGGACCAGTTCCTGGAATTCAAGGGAAATGGGTAGAATTTGTCTTCTTCCTTCGACGGAGACCGATGCGCCGAAAGACCTGAAAGTTTTGGCGAGTTGTTTTGCTTTTCTTAAAGGCAGATTCTTCTTGAGAATGATGGGACAGCGGTCAATGATCTTCTTGAGCTGTGGGGAAGGAACGTGATAACTCTTCGAGATGTTACAGCAGAAAGATTCCTTTTCTTCTTCCGTGTTATTTCCAACACCAATGAGAAGGACTCTGTATCTCCCTTCCTGCACGTCCGATTCAACCATGATATTCCTTTTGCGCCGAGCAGCTATTTCCCTAAAACTTTATCAAAGGGAGATCTTGAGTCAATTCCCATAGCCCCAGAAACCTAAGATCCCCTGCCAGCAATCGCTGGATAGGGCATATTCATCTTTCTCTCCTAATTTGTAAATAATTTTTCGAAATAGTTCAAGATATTTTTTGTCAGGCTAGTTTAAAAGGGGATGTCTTCCGTTGCGGTAAAATCCTTATTTTCCCACCTCTTTCAATAATGTCGTCAAACGATTGAAGTCTTTCTCCTCGATGTATTGGAACTGCAACCCATAACGGTGCTCACCCCAGCTTTCCCGGGCGCCTAAGTCACACCAGACGACTTTTCCCACCGCTTGAATTGTATCCAGTTCCAAGCCTCTCACGTAAAAAATTTCAATCTTTAATAAACCGCCCAGTTCAATCCTCTCGGGCAGATAAACGAGGAGTCCGCCCTCGCTTGCATTTGCTACCATTCCCCCAAGGATATCCTTGCTTTCAGCACGGGTATAATTGAGCGGCAACTCGACGCTGAACCTCGGATATTTCCTCTTTTCAATGGAGAGGACTCCCATTCTGGTTTGGGAAATAGATGGATTATTTCGACTCATCTTGTTCATTTTTGCTCAGATTTTCAATAGAAGTCCGATTCCAGATTTCAATATAATTTTTCCAATTTTTCGCGACAGAACTCCATTTTACCTCAGAATCGCCTTGTTTTCTTCCTTGATCAGCTCGAACACGTAATTACAGGATCTGTTAGCAATAATGATACCAACGGGATTGTTCATTCACTTTTACAAAATGTCACTTGCCTAGAGTTTCGAAGGTCAAGGAAGCTAAAATAATATTTTATAACGAGAACTTACAAGCTTTCGAGCCGGCTTTCATCCGGTAAATACTTTTTTCAGAACGTATGAAATATTTTCACTACTTTATCCATTCCGATTTTGCCTTATTTAGCTCGGCTTCCTCCGGAATCCTTTTTTCCAGCATACTCCTTGCTTCTTCTATTTCGATCTTGCAAGTGTCCATCTCATTCTTGACCTGGTCTCTTTCCCCCCGGAGGCTCCCCCTTTCTGCCGTATTCCTTGATGCGTTAAATCTTTCTGTTAATCCATTATACTTGGCTCTTAAAGCGTCCAGTTTGTGCTGCAAGTCGTTCAGCCTAGCTCTCCACTGTTCCACTTGCCCCTTCCAATAATCTTCTCCTCTACCCATTCGATCTTTGTAGGTTTCTTCTCTTTTCTTGGGGATGCTTTCCACATCGGCTTTTGCCTCTCCTTTTTCTTCGGACGTTCCAATTTTTTCAGATTTGGACTGATATTTTTCTGGAACCTGAGTGGAATCATCTGTGAAATGGGTCACTCCTTTTTCATCGATCCACTTATAAACCTGCGCAAAAGAGACTTGAAAGAAAAAAAGGATGATTGCAATGGCGAATAGACTCTTTTTCATAGTTATCCTTTCATCAAACCTTCAATAAAAGGAGCAAATCTTATGCCAAAAGCCGTTTCATTATTGATTTTCTCAATAGATTGTATTATTTTATAAGTGGCTGGCACATCAAATCCTATCACCTCCTTGTTTCACCCCCAGTTGATGTGCCGGTAGGGATCAGTTATAGCCCTCCTCTAACTGATCCCTTTTAAATTAGTTTTTTAATTTCAATATATTAAGCACATTCTAAGAAAATCTCGCCAAAGTATTTTTGTCCCCGAACGAAGGGAAATTCCATAAAGCGGACCTTTTCGAGAAACCCAAACACGACACCGGTCAATTGGCTGGCTTCTCAAAAACTCTATTTTTCAAGGGCCTACCGATTCAATACTGATGGACGGCGGGGCTTAACTCCGGGGTCCTGCTATGCCCCTTTTGATCTTATAACAGGAGCAGTTCTTCGTTGATGGGGCTTTCTTGATCCTAGCCACCATCTCAGGAGGAAGAATGGCCAGGCAATAGCTCCCGGGTTTGATGGAGAGTCAAGGCTTTTTCACGGGGGTGGGATTAAAGTAATCCCTTATCCGTCCAAGGACGATTTGAGGAATGTCTTCTGTCCGCTTAACGGTATAAATACTGATGTTTTTCCTTTTTTCAACAGCCTTTTCAAATCGGGCTGCATACGGATTGTCTCCGATGTGAACCGCAGTTACACGGTTTTCAATTTGTCCAAAAAACCCGATCAATGCTTCCAGGTTGGTGATTTTCATATCCGTTATGATGAAGAGATCTAAGTTCTTCCTACTCTGGATCAAGGGCAGCAAATCTTCCATTTCCAGCGCCGTACCGCCTCCGAAATACTTGCATAGGACACGATAGATGTTCTCGCGCCGGTCCGTATAATTCAGAATATCTTTTCCACCCATGGGGGCATCACTGAAATTATAAACGGCGACCTTCGAATTATTACGGAGGTAAGCATCGGTGGCGCATGCTGCTCCCAAGACCGCATAGGAGAGGCTCTTACGAGGGTTGATCATGCTTCCTGAAGAATCGATCGCGATCAGACAGTCGGGGGTCCCTTCTATCTTTCCCCTGCCCTTCCCTTCTCGCTTGGTCCAAGTTTGAGTGATGCCTGGCATAATCTTCCCAAAACTCGTCCAGATATCCACATCCTGAAAAGGTGTCCCAACCTCCCATGGGCAATGGGAATGGCGATGGAGAGATCCATTTTCTTCCAAGGGAGATTTTCTGACGGGGATAGAATAGTTTTCGGCCAATTTCATATAAAAAAGCACATCCGCGTCAACGGGGGTTCCTTGACCTCTTCCCATTCCTCCTTTCATACCATATCCGGCTTCATTCAATTCATCTGAAAAATCCTCTACAAGTTCCTTAAATTCGGCCAGGGCCATCGTCTTTCTTGCATAGTCCCTAAGCCCCTGGTCGATCTCTTCGCTTGAATAGTGGTTCAGATCATGTTCCCCCTGAGGATTACGTTCTCCCTTCCCCCCCTTGGCCCCTTGTTCCTTCTGCTCCTCTACAAGCAGAGGTTTGAGGGAGCGGGCAAATTTTCGCATGCTCTCTCCCCAGCGAGATCGATCCAAATATGGGATTCGTGCCAGTCGCCGGACAATGTCCGCGTGTCCTTTCACGGCAGTGCCCGAAGAAGAGGCACTCAAGTCCACTCCCCAAAGCTTCTCATAGAGGCATGCAATCACTTCCTCGACCGTTCCTTTCTTCAAGTTGCGGTGTAATTCCGGGATCTCCGTAACCCTCTTCCTTACACAGTGGGTATCTGCGACGATATCGATGAAATGATCGGATACCTGCTTGGCCAATTCCTTGTCACCCACCACTTTCTTGGCCTCAGCGTAAAGCCTGAGATGAGTATGAAAATCCCAAGGGCAAAAGGTGTAATGCGAAATCCCGTGGTCGAGAAGGGCTTCGATCACCCTCTTTTCCGACATCTTGTCTTTCATCTGCAAAACAAAAGAACCGTTGACGGTCAACTGTTTCTGCTTCATCTCTAACCCAACCTCATCGTCCGGTTCGGATTCATCCTTTCCCAATTCCGCGGCCTCCGTGATTTTCGGAATGGGAATCTCGGGGTAGAGATGCTTTTTCTTCAACCGGGGCCAAATCTCTTCAATGAGCGATTGTAAATCCAGCTTTTCCATTCTTAAAACCTAACATTCATCTATGAATTGTATTACCGTTAATAGTAGACATTCGGATAGCGCACTTTTCCCGGGTAGAGTAATTTTTCCCTCTCGTAAACCTTCCCTTCGACGATATTTCCGAGACCTCTAACCCTTCCGCCCGCATAAATCTCTCCTCCCATCATCCACTCGCCCGTATGGAGGCCGATATTCTTTTTGATTAAAATCCTTCCCCCTCTCATTCCGGCCCCTGTCCAGTTCTTTGCATTTCCCTCGATGACTAATTCCCCACCCTCGAGGCCAATGCCCGTGAAATCGCCCGTGTCGCCTTCGATCATTAATCGCTTCCCATTCGGAAGTCGAAACCCAACCAGATT
>Ga0335084_10001141_pt1 | contig 24255 bp, 23 predicted proteins | sample Lox_Sample_44_FD_206721 | JGI IMG/M metagenome (GOLD analysis project Ga0335084, IMG submission 206721) | Soil microbial communities from Loxahatchee National Wildlife Refuge, Florida, United States - Lox_Sample_4.4 | ecosystem: Environmental > Terrestrial > Soil > Wetlands | place: USA...
CGGAGCGCAGAACATCGCCGAGGGAAGCATGGCCTCGGCCACCTCGAAGAAAACCGAGCTCAAGCTGACCAGTGTAGCGAGAGCCAGTCTGGAAGAGCTGCTCCTCGATTACGAGGATTTCCTCCGCCAGCGCGGACTGCGAATCTGGGCCAAGGATTCGCCGGAGGCTCTCGCGGTGAGAAGGCGCTACCAGTCGGACGAGTCGGACAGGTCAGACAAGTCGGACAGCTACGGAATCTCCAGCGCCACTCCGGAAGTTGCGGCGAATACGCTGATCTGCCTGATCAACCAGGCCAGTTTTCTTTTAGGACGGCAGCTGCAGAAATTGGAGCAGCAGTTTCTGGATGAGGGCGGATTTACCGAGAAGCTTTACCGGGCGCGAAACGAGGCGAGAAAACCCGATAGGCACACACCAAAGTAGGCCGCACGTCACACGAATTTACCCCTCCGGCCTCGCGCGCTGCGGGAAGAAGTTAGGGAGGAACAAGGATGAATTACCGGTTGAGTCCTTCGGACCTGACCTTCCTCTATGACGGCTGCAAGCATTGCTTCGTCCTACGGGTGAAGCACGACATTTCCCAGCCGTCGATCCCTCTCCCGGCCATCTTCACAAAAATCGCCGCCCTCCAGAAAGAGTTTTATTCGGGAAAGCGGACCGAGTCGATTTGCCCCGGCCCTCCTCCCGGCATCGTCAGTCATGGCGAGAAGCCCGTGCGCTCCAAGACCATAACATTCCCCGGCTTTGAGAGCACCTGCTACATCAGCGGCCGCTTCGATATCGTGGCCGAGCTCGACGACGGGTCCTACGCCGTCTTCGATTTCAAGACCGGAAGCCCCAACGACGAGAAGGCCGAGATGTATGGTCGCCAACTTCATGCCTATGCACTGGCTCTTGAACAACCGGCCGAGGGGGAACTTTCGCTCAGCCCGATTACCAGCCTCGGGCTGATTTACTTCACCCCCGACCGTTGCGAGCATCCCGGTGCCGACCGGCAGGTCCTGGAGGGAAAGATGCAGTGGACCGGGATCCGGCGTGACGATGCTGCATTCATGAAATTCCTCGAGGGAGTCGTCCGGTTACTCGACGGCCCGATGCCGCCGATGGAACCGCAAAACTGTGACTGGTGCGCCTATCGAAAGCGGACGGGTCAACCGGAGGCGACTGCCGCGGCATCCGGGGGGGCCGAGGTTAGCTCCCCGTCGTGTCCCACTTGCGGCGGCCCGATGAAGCTCAGAACCGGAAGGTTCGGCGAGTTCTGGTCCTGCGTGAAATTTCCCGGATGCAAAGGCACGCGGAATGTGTCGAAGTCATCTTGAGGAATAGGGGACAGGCTGCCTTTCTGGCGCTGCCAGCTCCCCTTCGGCCTCGCGCGCAAGGCGTGAGGGATGGAAGGGGGCATGGATTGAAATTTGTCGAGTGAAACGATGATACGTGTGGAGATCTGGTCCGATGTCGTTTGTCCGTTTTGTTATATCGGCAAGCGCCACCTCGAGGCCGCGTTAAAAAAGTTTGAGCGCCGCGACCGGGTTCGGGTGGTCTGGAAAAGTTTTGAACTCGACCGGAACGCCGAACGAGGGGGCCGCACCAGCGAATACGAAATGTTGTCGAAGAAATACGGGATGAGCCTCGAACAGGCGCGGCAATCGACCGAGCAGGTGGCCCGCCGGGCGGCCGCGGTCGGGCTGCGATTCGATTTCGACCGCGTGGTCCCGGCCAACTCTTTCGATGCGCACCGTCTCGCTCACCTGGCCGCGAAACACGGACTCCAGGATGCGGCGCACGAGCGCCTCTTCGCGGCCCATTTCACAGAGGGCCTTCGGATCGACGATTTGGAAACGCTTCGCCGGATCGGCGTCGATCTGGGGCACGATCCGGAGGAGGTGAAAAAAGTTCTGGAGGGCGACGCGTACGCTTCGGACGTCCGTCAGGAGGAGAAAGAGGCCTTTTCCCTCGGCGTGAGGGGCGTTCCATTCTTTCTGTTCAATCGCAGGAATGTTATTTCGGGCGCGCAACCGGTGGAGCTGTTCACGGAGGCGCTCAGGTCCGCGTCGGATGACTGAGAAAACGCTGAACAAGCGGGGTTCAGAGTGAAATTCTTCCCCGGGATCTCCCCTCCGGCCTCGCGCGCGGGGGAAAGGCTGGAGAATAGAACAGTGGACACCGGGGGAAAATTATTCCCTAAAGAATCCCGGGTGGCGGGTCGGACACGAGGAGATTTCCAGAGGGCCTCTATGGATCAATAAGCTTCGATTGAGACCGCCTCCTCCGTCAAGGAACCCTCTTCATTTTCCGGTTCCCGATAAGCTTCATAGGGCGTCTGAACATCTTCCTCGACCAGCCTCATAAGACCGAACGCTATCCAAGCGATGGTCCCAAAGGCCGCCGCGATACCTAAAATCAGTAAAAACATGACATTCCTCCTTTTGTATTCCGTTATGATTAGTTAAACATTAGCCCGGGACTATGAAAATTTACTTAAGATGAAATTACGCCTGTGTAAAATCGGAACGGAAACGGAAACAGGCTCCTTTTTTGCCCATCGATTGGTTTATAGAACGGAGGACAGAAGGCGAACATCCGGTTGACTTTATCGCGCGCAACCCTTACCATGCTCGAAACTTCGGTGATCGATGACGGACTGGCTGGACAGTTTTGTTTTGGGCGTGGTCGAAGGGCTGACCGAATTCATTCCGGTCTCCTCGACCGGTCATCTGATTCTCGCCGGCCACCTCTTGGGCTATGAAGGGGAGAAGGCTTCCACCTTTGAAGTCGTCATACAGCTCGGCGCGATACTGGCGGTGGTCTTTCTGTATAAAGAAAGATTTTACGGCCTCAATCCTTTTAACAAGGAGAAAGGGCTCGCGGGAATCAACGGACTAACCCTTTTGTTCCTGACGACTCTTCCGGCGGTGGTGATCGGCGGCCTGACCCACGGCTTCATTAAAAACCATCTCTTCAATTCGAAGACGGTCGCGCTGGGACTGGGCGTCGGGGGCGTGGCCATCCTACTGATCGAACGCTTCCTTCCCGAGGTTAAAAAGCGCGGGGTCGATTCGCTGGGCTGGCGCGAGGCGCTCTCGATCGGTTTTTTTCAATGCCTGGCCTTGTGGCCCGGCGTTTCCCGTTCGGGGGCGACGATCCTCGGCGGGATGGCCATCGGGGTGGAACGAAAGACCGCGGCCGAATATTCCTTCCTGGCGGCCGTCCCGGTGATGTTCGCCGCCACCGCCTACGACCTTTACAAAAGCCGGTCGTTCCTGGACGCCTCCGATCTGACGACCTTCGGCATCGGCTTCGTCGTCTCCTTCATCACGGCCTGGCTTTCGGTGAAAGGGTTCATCGGTCTCCTCGGACGTTACACCCTGAACGGGTTTGGATGGTATCGCATCGTGGTGGCCCTGCTGATTTTGTGGCTCGTCCGCCAAGCTTGACCCGTTCCGCTCCGACCGGTCGGGTGGAATACCGGCCGGCCCTCTTTTCCGTCCTGAACGATCTTTTGCCGAACCTTCCGCCCGGATGTTATACAGGGCCACGACCCGGGTCGCCGGCGCGCCTTGACAGGGCATGCCGTCTTTGTCAGAATGGCCGCGATGGCTGCTCGGATCAAAAAGGTTTCCTCCACAATGGAAAAACCACCCGCGGCGCTTAAATCGTCCATCGAGCGGGAAACGAAGCTCGCCGTCGATCTGGGTTTCCGCTTGCCGAAACTTCCCGGCCGACCGCTCCCGCCGCGCCTTCTGACCTCGACCTATTACGACACCCCGGACCATCGGCTGGCCCAAGTGGGCATCACGCTCCGCCGCCGGGTCGAGCGAGGCGGCGGTCTGTGGCAGCTCAAGCTGCCGGCGATCGATGGGAGGCGTGAATTGGAAATCGCCGGCGGACCCGGCAGTCCCCCGCAGGTCATTCTGGATCTATTGGCGGCGAATCTTAGGGGGATCAAGGTGGTTCCGGTGGCCCGGCTGCGGACCCAGCGAGCGGGCGTTCGGGTGCGCGGCGCTTCGGGTCCCGTAGCCGACGTGGTGATCGACAACGTCTCGGTCCTGAAGGACGGTCGCCCCGTCCGCCGGTTTCGGGAGCTGGAGATCGAATGGCTCGGCCGGGATAAAACGCTCGAGGCGTATCTGGAAGCGCTCCTCCGAAAGGCCGGGGCGGGCGATCATGACGGCCGGTCCAAATTGTTTCAGGCCCTGGGCCGGACGGCCGCTTCAAACGCCGTCCCCGAGGCGGATGCGCCGGTCGCCGAGCAACTCCTCTTCATACTCCGGCGGCGCGTGAAGGCGCTGCTCGCGTACGATCCCGGCACCCGGCTGGGCGGGGAGATCGAGGATCTTCATCAAATGCGGGTGGCGATCCGGCGGCTGCGCGCGCTTCTTCGCGCGGCCGGGCCGCTTTTGAATCCGGAATGGACCAAGCCGCTTCGGGCCGAGCTGGCCTGGGCGGGCGGACTCCTCGGACCCGCGCGCGATCTGGATGTCCAGGTGGCCTACTTCCAATCGGAGGCCGCGACATTGAAATCGCGCGACCGGCGGCCGCTGGAGCGGTTCATCGAGCAGCTTCGCCGGGAGAGAGAGGCCGCCCAGCGGGCTCTGGTCGACGGACTGCGCAGCCCCCGATATATGGGATTGGTCGCAACCCTCGCGCGCGCCATGCGCCTGCTTCCGATCGTGGCTTCCGACCAGACGCTGAGCCTCATTGCGGCCCGTCAGTTCACAAGGCTCCGGAAGGCGATGAGACAAATCCGAAGGTCGCCGACCGACGCCGAGCTGCACCGCATCCGGATCCAGACCAAGCGCGCCCGCTACGCCTCCGAGCTGGCCCTGGCCTCGATGGGAAAGCCGGCGGCCCGGTTCGTGGAGCAGGCGCAGAAATTCCAGGATCTCCTGGGAATGCATCAGGATGCCGTGCAGGCCGAGACCTACATTCGCGCGTTTGTGGAACGGACGAAGGGGTTGCAAACGGCCTTCGTGGCCGGGCGTATGGTCGAGCGCCAGCGCCAACGGCGGGACGCCGCAAGGGGCGCGCTGACATCGCAATGGAAAAAGCTGAAGCGGCGGGGAAAGAAGACCTGGGCTTCGGTTTAGTCGGGCGGCCCGCCCGCGGGTTTTTTTAAACGCCTCTTCGCTTGCGCCGTTTAAACCCGCCGGCCGCAAGCGACGGCGATCCCCCTTTGTTTCGGGCCTCGGATTTTCCGGAATGATTTTGATTGCCGGATTGTTGGGTGGCCTGGAATCGTTTTTGGGCCCGCTCGATCATGAGTTCCTGCACCCCCCGCATCTCCCCGCCGGGTTCGGGTTGGCTCCGGACATAGGTTCCGTCCGGCTGCATGGTCCAAAGGCTCGCCCGGTTTGTCAGTTGGATTTCAAGAATTTGACGGAGCTGTTCCCGCAAATCCGATCCCTCCACCGGAACCGCCACCTCGATGCGATGCTGCAGTTTGTGCGACATGCAGTCGGCCGAGCTGATATAATATTCTTCATTCCCGCCGTTTCGAAAGTAGTAGATCCGGGCGTGCTCCAAGAAGCGTCCGACGATGCTGACCACGCGGATGTTTTCGGACAAGCCGGCAATGCCCGGCCGCAACCGGCAGGTGTCTCTCACGATCAGGTCCACCTTGACCCCGGCCTGCGAGGCGCGGTAGATGGCCCGGGTGATCTCCTTGTCCTCGAGCGCGTTGACTTTGAAGCGGATGAGACCCGGCGACCCCTCCGAATGTTGCGCGATTTCCCGGTCGATCTTGGAGAGGAGGGCCTGTTTGAACACCGTGGGCGAGGGCAGCAGTTTTCTAAACTTCCGGTCCGGGACGTTTCCGGAGGTGAGATAGTTGAACAGCTCGGTCAGGTCCTCGCCGATGCCCGGGTCGCAGGTCAGCAGGCCCAGATCGCAGTAGATGCGGGCGGTGTCCGCGTTGTAATTCCCGGTGCCGAAATGGGCGTAACGGCGCAGCCCGTTGTAGTCGCGCCGCAACACGAAAATGATTTTGCAATGCGTCTTCAGTCCGACCAGGCCGTAGGAGACATGGATGCCGGCCTGCTCCAGGCGCTGGGCCCACCGGATGTTGGACGATTCGTCGAAGCGGGCCTTCAACTCCACCGCCACGGCCACCTGTTTTTCGTTCTGCGCCGCCTCGATCAGGTACTCGATGATTTTGGACTCCGCGGCCGTACGGTAGAGGGTCATTTTGATCGCGAGGACCTTCGGATCCTGGCTGGCCTCCTTCACGAACCGCTCGACCGAGGTGACGAAGGATTCGTACGGGTGCTGAAGAAGGATGGGGCCCTGCTCCCGGATCAGATGGAAGATGTTCGAGGCGCCGGCGATCAACGGATGGTCGATGGGGTGATGCGGCGGATCGTGGAGCTCCCGTATCTTCAACGAGGCGATCTGAAGGAGGTCGCGCTTGGCCATGAGTCCCTCCACCTCGAACACGTCCGTGGCCTCGTCCAGTCCGAGCTCGGCCGCGAGCATGCCCCGCCGGGTGGGATCCATCCCCTTCGAGATCTCAAGTCGGACGATCGGGGCGAATTTGCGATCCCTCAATTCGGATTCGACCATCGACATCAGATCTTCGGCCTGATGTCCGGGAATCTCGGTGATGGCGTTGCGGGTCACGCGAAACAACTCGCAGGACTCGATCTGCATTCCGGGAAAGAGGAGGTCGAGATTTTGGGCGAGCACGTCTTCCAGGGGGACGAAGAGCAAGCGGTCTTTGATCTGGAGAAAACGCGGCACTTCTCCGCCGACCGGGACCTTGATCCGGACCAGATCGGACTTGTCGGCGCCGGGATTCCGGAGCGTGACCAGGAGGTTGAGCGACAGGTTGGAGATAAACGGAAAAGGATGGGCGGGTCCGATCGCCAGCGGCGTGACCAGGGGGAAGATGTTCCGGACGTAATGATCGCGGACCGCGTCGCAGTCCTCCCGGCTCAGATCGGCCCAGCGGCTGATCTGAATTCCGGCCTGGTTCAGCAAGCGGTATAGATCGACGGCGAGGCGTCGTTGTTGATCCTCCATTTCCAGAACGATCGCCTGGCATTCCTTGATCTGCTGTTCGGGTGTGCGTCCGTCGACCGAAAGCTCCGATACACCCGCGCCGGCCTGCTGTTTGAGGCCCCCGATCCGTTTCATGAAGAACTCGTCCAGATTCGAGGCGACGATCGCCAGAAACTTCACACGCTCCAGCAGGGGGGTGCGTTCGTCCAGCCCCTCGTTGAGAATGCGCCGGTTGAACTCCAGCCAGGTCAACTCACGGTTGAGGTACCATTCCGGGGCGTCCAGATTGATCGTCGGACTCTTTTCCTTTTCCATCCAAGCCTCCCCACGGGAAACTTCGTCACGGTCCCGGGTTCATCATTTTAAAGAAATTTAGTATACCATAAATCACGCCCGCGTTAAATCCGTGTTAAGACCGTGCAAAAACTGACAAAAAGTTTCATCTTTCACTTGACCTGAAAGAAAACATGGTCTAAATTGTAATACGATTGTTGAGCCATGTGCAACTGGGAGGTGAATAATGGCCGAACTGACGCATGCGGGAGGTATTGTAATACAAATCCAGGGGGATGCTCCCCGGTACCTCGTCGTCACTGCAAAAAACGATTTTGAGCGGTGGGTCTTTCCCAAAGGCCGTATCGACCCGGGAGAAACGCCGGAGGCCGCCGCGGAGCGCGAAGTGCTCGAGGAAGCCGGGGTGGAAGCGAAGACCCTGGAATCGGTGGGCTCCACCGAGTTTAAAAAGGACGGGCAGGATTCGCGCGCCGAGTATTTTCTGATGCATTTTCAGCGGAACGGGGGTCCGGGAGAAGACCGAAAACGGCGTTGGTGTTCCTATGATGAGGCGCTGGATCTTCTTTCGTCCGATTACAACCGTGATCTTCTGCGCCAGGCGCGCGCCCTTGTGAACAAGGTCCTCCGATTCCAGGGGTCGGCCTCTTGATCCCCACGCCCCCCCGGCCTTTTTTGACCCTTACCCTTCGACGTTCCATCAGCGTAACCACCGTCCCTTCGGTTGACAAGTTATCGTCCAAACCCCTACCATGATTTAGAAGAACGGAAAGGACGGAACGTGCCGAAGAAAATTGTCATGATCGAGGATGAACCGGACATCACCGGTCTGGTCACGCACTACCTTGAAAAAGAAGGCTATCGCGTCACGGCGGTCCGGGACGGGGCCAAGGGTCTCCATCAAATCAAGACCGAGCCTCCGGATCTCCTGATCCTGGACATTATGCTGCCCGAAATGGACGGCCTGGAGATCTGCCGGAGGGTGCGCGCCGATTCCAAGACGGCCGCGCTTCCGATCATCATGCTGACCGCGAAGGGAGAGGAGACCGACCGCGTGGTGGGGTTGGAGGTCGGGGCGGACGATTACCTCACCAAGCCCTTCAGCCCCAAGGAGCTCGTGGCCCGCGTCAAGGCCCTTCTTCGAAGAGCCGAACGGCGTGAAGAAGCCCCGGACCGGTATGTTTACGGCGATCTGGTCCTGGATCCGGTCCGCCATGAGGTGCGTCTTAAAGACCGGGAGGTCGTTCTGACGGCCAAGGAGTTCGGTCTGCTCGAGCGCCTGTTGAAAGAACGGGGACGCGTCCTGACGCGGGATTCCCTTTTGGACAAGGTCTGGGGTTATGATGCCGATGTGATCAGTCGAACGGTCGACGTTCATATCCGCCGGCTGCGCGAAAAGATTCCCTTCCTGAAGGACCGCATCCAGACCGTCAAACCGTTCGGATACAAGCTCAAAGAGGAGCCGTGAACGGTGCGCTCGACCCTCCAGACCAAGTTCGTGCTGGTCTTGCTGGGGTTTGTATTATTTGCCCTGGGTCTTGCATTCGCGTTGACGTCCTGGATTCAGGCTCCCCGTGCGGCTCTCGGGATCGCCCTCCTCTTGGTTCTCTGGCCCGTGTGGATGACCGGTCGCATGTTGGCCCGATACCTAACCAAACCCTTGGGGGAAATAACGGCCGTTGTCCGTGAGCTGTCCGAGGGAAAACTGGATCGGCGTGTAACGGTCCGGTCCGGGGATGCGTGGGCGGATTTGGGGCAGGGGGTGAACCGGATGGCCGCGGACCTTGAAACCCGGCTGGCCGAAATTTCGGAAGACCGTGCGCGCCTCCACGCCGTCCTATCCAGCATGGTGGAAGGGGTGCTGGTCCTGGACCGGGAACGCAAGATCCTGCTGATGAACGCAGCGATCGCGCGGATGTTCGGGTTGGAGAATTCGGCGGTTCTGGGCCGCCCCTTGATCGAAGTCTTCCGACATCGGCCGCTTCATCAGCTGGTTCAACGGGCGCTGGAAAGCGGGGCGGACCAGTCGGAGGAGATCGTGATGTCCATTCCGGAGGAACGCGTCTTCGCGGTCCAGACGTCGATTTCCGAAAAGGGGGGCGTTGCAGCCGTTCTGGTTTTCCACGATGTGTCGAATTTGAAACGGCTGGAGCGGATCCGAAAAGATTTTGTGGCCAACGTTTCCCACGAACTCCGCACCCCGCTGACCTCCATCAAGGGGTATATCGAGGCCTTGATCGACGGGGCGAAGGACGATCCCCGAAAGCGAGACGAGTTTCTCGAGATCATTCAAAAACATTCCGATCAGCTCAACGCCTTGCTGGCCGACCTTCTGCAGCTTTCGACCATCGAATCGGGCCAATATCAGTGGCGGCGGGGAACGATCGCGGTGTCCAATCTGATTGATAAAGCCGTCGATATGCTCCAACCCCAGGCCGAGAAGATGGGGCAGGCGATTTCGGTCGTGTCGGCCGAAGGGGGCGGGTCCGTGATCGGCGACGCCGATAAACTGACCCAGGTTATGATCAATTTAATCGACAACGCCATTAAATACACGCCGAGGGGAGGCCGAATCACCGTGGAGGCCCGCCCAAGGGACGATACCGTCGAGATCGCGGTCAGCGATTCGGGCATCGGCATCCCGTCGAGGGAAATTCCCCGGATCTTCGAACGCTTCTACCGGGTGGACCGGGGGCGATCCCGGGAAATGGGGGGAACCGGCCTGGGCCTTTCCATCGTGAAACACATCGTCGAGGCCCACGGGGGGAAAGTGTCTGTCGAGAGCCAAGTCGGAAAGGGCTCGCGGTTCGTTGTGACCCTTCCGAAGCAACCTCCCGTATCCTGATTACAGGGGCTCGCGTCGCCGGTTTCATTAAAACTTCCGGGTGTTTTGGATTCCCCATTTACGATTTTATCATTCTCAACCCCCCAAAATTCCACTTTCCCCCCCTCGCTTGCCGCGCCCGCCGAATAAATTTACCTTCCCGTAACGTTGGCGTAAGCCGACCGCAACAGTCGATCTGTACATTGGCCTTACGGTTCCCTTGAATCAGACCCGATCACGGATAAAAAGACACGGCCCAGGTTGTCCGGTTTCGAACTGCTCCGCCTGCCGAGGCGGCCTGTTCCTCCGACCAGGATGACTTGGGCCGCGTTCGTTCACGGGTTGACTTTGTTACGCCGAGTTAACGTTATCTTGATTCCTCGGCAACAAATTTTCGGTAGGCTCCTTACAAAAAATGAAAAATCCGATTGCGGCCGACATAGATTCTTCTCATAAAGACATCCTGGTCATCGAGAGCGATCCGAACACCGCAGGACTTCTCAAGCAAGAGCTGGAAAAATATTACTATCAGGTGCGGATTGCCTTGGACGGGAAGCGGGGATTGGCGGAGGCCCAATCCGTACCCCCCGCATTGATCATTTCAGAGTTGATCGTTCCCGAGTTGGATGGGTGGACGCTTTGCCGATCGCTCAAAAGCCATCCCAAGACCAAGGCCATTCCCCTTCTCATTCTCACCCTGCTTGGACAGGAAGAAAACCGCCTCCGCGGGCTCGAGCTTGGAGCGGACGATTACATGACCAAGCCGTTCAGTCTGAAGGAGGTGGTCTCCCGTGTCCGGGCCCTGCTGCGGCGAAGCCAGATGAGCAGCGAGAACAAGCCGAAGGCGCTTCGGAGGCTCGGACCTTTGACCATCGATCTGGAGCGGCACGAGGTGCGCAAGCACGGCCGGCCGATCGCATTGACCCCGATCGAATTTTCGCTGCTCGCTTATTTGGCGGAGCATTCCGGAAAGGTTTTTACCCGCGACCAACTCATCACGGCGCTTTGGGAAAAAGACCGGTTTATCGAGGAACACAACCTGGATGTGCATATTTACGCGCTGAGGCAGAAGATCGAGCCGGATCCGGACCGTCCGCAAATTCTGCTGACCGTGCACGGCGTCGGGTACAAACTGGAAGCGCGGGAGGACAAGGGATGACCCGGCGGCTTCTACGTTCGGGGCGCGGGGCGGAATTAACACGGATTTAACGGGGCCTTGAGAGAAACTTAACAAGGCTCCTTTAAAGTGGTAAAGTGCGTAATATGGCCTATACCAAACGATCCGAGAACCAATGTCCCGCCTGCGGCTCCAAGGTGAATTATCGATACGGGAGGGCGTGGACCGGTAAACGACGCCTTCAGTGTTTGATGTGCGGGAGACAATTCACGGTCGGGGCGAAACGGGCCGAGGTCATGAACAGGCCCGACTGCCCGGTCTGCCGGGAGCCGATGCATCTCTATAAGAGAGAAGCCGGTTTGGTTCGGTTCCGGTGTTCCGATTATCCGGCATGCAAGACGTTTAAAAAGATCGATCGTCTTGAGGAACCCGAACCCGGGGGATTCCGCTTATTGATCCCCGCCTAGGGATCGCCCATCAGGAGGAAAAACGGGATGAGCTACTATATCCACCACGTTCAGGGACGATTGAGGGTGAAGACCCCCCTGATGAAGAGAAGCCTGCCGGCCGCTCGGGAGATCAAGAGACTCTTGGGAGAGATCCAGGGGATCGAAAGCGCGGAGATCAATACGGTGACCGGCAGCGCCGTGATCCATTACGATCCGAAAACGGTTTCTTCGAAATCGATCCTGGACTCGCTCGTGGCGGCGGGCTATTTCGACCTTTCCAAAGCCGTCACCAACGATCAGCACGTTTATGAAGCGGCGGCCCGAACCGGCGGGATCCTTTGGAAAGCGCTGGCCGGTTTCCTCGTCGAGCAGGCCTTTCAGGGTTCCGCCTTGTCGTTCCTCGCCGTCTTGATATAACGCGCCGCGCCGTTCCTTCCGTCGTCCGCCTGTTTTCAAACGCCCTTTCTCGCTTATTCAATCCGACGGCTCCGAGGGTCCCGGTCCCGCGCCCGGGGATTCTGAGCCAACCCCACGCCTAAAAACTGAATCCGCTCAGGGAAAGCACGCCCAGCCCCCCGAAAATGCCCGCCCCGATAAGGCGCACGGCACGGACCGGAAGCCGGGTTCCGACGGCGTTTCCCAAAACGATAATGGGGGCATTGACCAACATCACCCCCACCGTAGTCCCGATAATGACGGGGATCAGCGCGTTGAATTTCGCCGCGAGGATGACGGCGGCAATCTGGGTTTTGTCGCCCATTTCTGTCAGGAAGAAGGTGAGGAATGCGGTGCCGAACGCGCCGAACCGGCCGAAGATGCGCGGCTCCCCCTCCGAACGATCCGGAACCAGAAACCAAAATGCGACGGCGATGAGGAGAACGCCCAGAATCCAGTGAAGGACCGAGCCGTCCAGGTGGTTTCGGAGCCAGAGACCAAGCGTGCAGGCCAGGGTGTAATTGGCGATGGAGGAACCCAGCATGCCCAGGATGATCGGGAGCGGGCGTCGAAAACGTGCGCCGAACAACAAGGCGAGGAATTGGGTTTTATCGCCGAACTCCGCCGCGGCAATCACCGCCATCGATATCAGAAAGGCGTCCATGGATCCTGTTCTCCTGTCGCCGGGAGGGCCTCGCGTCGCCCCCTTCCGCTCGCGTTCCTCGCGGGACGGCTCCCGGCGGGGTTGGCTGGGGAAAGCTATTCCTTAAAGATGATTTTCAAATACCCTCCGTCCAGGCTGGCCGATGTCGGGGTCAGCCCGGCCAGGTATTGGGGGAGGGCAATGGCGCGTTTGTGTCGTCCGACTTGAACGCGCAATTCGTCTCCGCATTTCTCCAGATCGATATCGCTTCCCTGAACCCCGACCAGCCGGAGGGACAAAATATATTCGCCGTTTCGCAATTCAAATGTCAGGGGTTGGGCTTCCGAGAAACGTTGAACCGGGTCTTTCTGGCCGTAGAGATTGTCGCCCAATAACGTCAGGGCCGGAATCCCGGTCACTTCCTCCGGCATCAAGGGAACTTCAAACGGGGTCAGGGGTGAGAACGACTCGGCGATCATCCGGCGGTAATCGGATTGCTTCTCCTTCCAGGAGGTCAGATAGGGGTCCGAAATCTGGGGCGGAAGGACCCGGTTGATGAAGAGGGCATCCACGGTCAGTCCGTACAAACTGAAGAAGGTGAAGGCCCTCTGGGTTTCCAGAATGGCCATCCGGTCGGGATTGAGGACCAGGCGAACGGAGCTCAGGGCCGGGTCGGCCAGGATGCGCCGCAAGGCCTCGACCTGGTCGAACAGCTTCTGGATTTGATCCGGGACACTGTGTTCGGTGGCGGACTTGCGCTGAAAGGCCTGAAGCAAGGGCACGAAGACGTTGCCGATTCCCCGTGAAAAATCCAGGATGTTTTTGATGTATAAGCGGCCGAGATCCGGGGCGCCCAGCAGCCGCATCGCCGCGCCGGTCGGCGCGCTGTCGATGATCAGGACGTCGAACCGGCCTTCATCGAAATATTTCTTGATACGAACCAGACTCAGGATTTCATCCAGCCCGGGAAGGATGGCCATTTCGCCGGCGATCGCGGACTCCAGCCCGGAGCTCTGGAGAAGCGAGGCGATTCGCCTTTTTATTTTGCCCCAATATCGTTCCAGTTCTTCTCCGGTGTCGAGTTCGGCCGCAAACAGTTCCGGCGGCCCGACCGGCCTCGGATCGTTGGACAGGGGGAGGGCCAAAGAGTCGGCGAGACTGTGAGCCACATCCGTACTGATCACCAATGTCTTATGGCCCAAGGCGGCGGCCTTCAGGGCGGTCGCCGCGGCCAGGGTCGTCTTTCCAACGCCCCCTTTTCCGGTGAAGAGGATGATGCGCATCAGCGCCCGTCCGCGAGTTGACGGTCGATGGCCTCCAGGACATCTCCCCGGTTTTTCTGACGGGCTTCATGCGACCGGATCATCCCAAGCTGCTCGCGGGAGAGCCCGGCCAGTCGGCTCATCACCTGGCTCGCGTCCAGGTGGTTGTAGTTGTCGATCGGGAACACCGGCACTTTGATTCTTTCCGGGCCGCCTCGAACCTTCCGGCCGTCGGAAGGGGTGGAGAGACTCCGGGCATGGTCGCCGTCCGCGGGTTTTAAAAGGCCTAGGAGTCGTTCCAGGATGATGGCGGCGGCCCCGCAGGCGATGAAGAAAACGATTCGGGCCGCGATCGCCCCCCCGCGAAGCCACTTGGCCAACACAGACCGTTCGCCGGTGTTGTTTTTGATCACCAATTTTTCCGGGGCGGGAGTTTGCTCCGACGGCGGGACCGTTTGTTGCGCTTCGTTTACCCCATTCACCGAGGTCCTCCTTCAAACGTTCGGAGCGGGCTGAGTATCCGGAACGTTGATCCGAATCTTCTTTTCCAAAACGATCTCCCGGACCTGGCGGCCGGCGAGAATCGGCAGGAAGGCCTTGATCCTTGCATTGGGCTTTAATTCCTTCATGGCCGCCTCATAATAGAAATGGATCTCCTCCACGGTGGCGCCGAGTTCCCGGGCCAGGTCCTCAATGTTCGAGAGATTTTGAAATTCTTCCGAGTCGTTTTCCGAGACCGCAATCGCCACCATGATGTCCTCCTTCATTTGGAGCCGCTATTATTTTTTATAATGAAAACCCGTCATGCGGTTTTGAAAACGTTTGTACGATCGGTCCGCTCCCAGGGAAGATCCATATCGGTTCTTCCGACGTGGCCGTAGGCCGCCAGTTTTCTGTAAAACCCGTCTTTGAAGGCCGAGGGGAGGTGGCGGAGCCGGAAGGCCCGGATGATCCCGGCCGGACGAAAATCGAAATTCTCTTCCAGCCGGGAGGAGATCTCGGAGTCCGGGACGCGCCCGGTCCCGAAGGTCTGGACCTGGATGCTGACCGGCCGGGACGACCCGATCGAATAGCTGAGCTGTACCTCGCACTCCTCCGCGATGCCGGCCGCCACGACATTTTTCGCCGCGTATCGGGCCACGTAGGCCCCGACGCGATCGATCCGGGTCGGATCTTTTCCGCTCAGGGCCGCGCCGCTGTGACGGGAATACTCTCCGTAGGTGTCGATGGCGTTCTTCCTTCCGGTCAGACCGGAATGGATCGAAGGACCGCCGACAATAAAGGGACCGTCCGGATTGACGAAGATCCGGGTTTGATCGTCCGGGCGAATCGGTTCGTCGGAGAAGACGGGCCCGATGACCGTCTCCCGGATGTCCTCGGTGAGCTTTTTGAGGTCGGGTTCCGAAGGCCGATTCTGGCTGGCGATCACGGTGAGGCTGTGAATCCGGTAGGGCCGCCGTTTCCGGTATTCGATCCCCACCTGGGTTTTTCCATCCGGGGCGAGATAGGGGAGCGTTGATTTGACGCGGACCGAAGTCAGTTGCCGTGCGAGTTTGTGGGCCAGCCAGATCGGGAGCGGGATCAGGGACGGCGTTTGACGGCAGGCGAACCCGAAAACCGTCACTTGATTTCGGGCGGGCATCCGCTCCAGCTCCTGTTCGGTGAGATCCGATTCGTCCCTGTAATTCCGCTCGGCCATCGGGAGTTCCGCCAGGCTGGTCACGATGCTGCAGGTTCGACCGTTGAAGGCGTGGTGTTCGTATCCCACCCCGCTGATCACTTCCCGGGCGACGGTGGCGAAATCCACGGTGGCCGTCGAACGAAACCGGGCGGCGACAAACGCGATCGCCGTCGAAACGGCGCATTCCGCGATCACGCTCGCGTAAGGATCCTGCTGAAGGAAGCGATCCACGATCGCGTCGCTGATCTGATCGCAGAGCTTATCGGGATGACCCTCGGTCACCGATTCGGATGTGAACATAAAATCTTCTTTCATGGAGCCCCTCCCGGTTTCTCGGGTTCCGGATGCGGGAAACGGGTCGTCTTCCCCTTGGTCATTTCATTGACGAGCAAGGGAGCGGCCGCGGTCCCCCCGATCACGAACCCGTCCAAAAGACCGACGGGTGTAAGGCCCAGCAGCCCCCGCAATCCCGGGATGGTCAAGGTCAGAACCTGAAGCGCGACGGAGCCGCCGATGGCCCAGTAGAGATACGGGTTCGGCCGCAAGGGCGGCCCCTCGGTCGAGCGGATCGGATCGAACAGGCTGTGTGTTTCGGAACGGCAGCTCAGTGCGTGCAACAACTGTCCCACCGTCAGGCTCGTGAAGGCCAGGGTGCTGGCCTTCGGGCCCATCCCGTATCGTAGGATCCCATAGCCATACGCACCGAAGGCGCCGGCCGAAAGGACGGCCGCTTCCGAGGTGATTCGCTTAAAATCGGATAACTGAACGATCTGCTCCTCGGGGTTTCGCGGAGGCCGGCTCAGCACGTCGGGTTCCGGCGGTTCCAGCGCCAGCCCCAAGGCCGGGAAAACGTCCGACATCAGGTTAATCCAAAGCAGTTGCATGGAATTCAATGGCTCGCCCAGTCCGAACGAGATCGCTCCGGAGACGACCATAATCTCGCTCATGTTGGTCGCCAGAAGATAATGCACCGACTTCCGGATATTGTTATAGATCGTCCGGCCGTGGCTGACGGCGAGGATCATCGTTTCCAGGTTGTCGTCCTCGATGATCACGTCGGCCACCTCGCGCGCGACGTCCGTTCCGGAATGCCCCATGGCAATTCCAATGTCGGCGGCCTTGAGGGCCGGCCCGTCGTTGATGCCGTCCCCGGTCATCGCCACGACCCTCCCGGCCTTCTGCAGGGCCTGAACAATCTGGAGTTTGTGGGAGGGGCTGACCCTTGCGAACACATGGACCTGTTTTGAAATCCCGATGATCGCCTCCGGGGCGACATCGGTCAGGTGGGTCGAGTCCAGGATCGAAAGCGGCCGATCGCCGCTGAGGGCCAGTTCTTTTCCAATCGCGTAGGCGGTCGAGCTCTGGTCCCCGGTGATCATGGCGGTTTCGATGCCGGCCCGGTGGAAATCCCCGATAAGTTCTTTGACTCCTTTCCGGACGGGATCGGCCATTGCGATATGGCCCAGCCAGATCAGCCCCTTGCCGTATCCCGCCTCCTCGGGATGCAAGAGGCCGTAGGCAATCCCGAGAACGCGAAGCGCCTGGCCCGAGAGGCCTTCGTTTTCCGTCTGGATCTTCAAACGGTCCTCGTCGGTCAACGGGAGTATCTGCCCGTTGTTCATGCGGTAGCGGCACAGGCCCAGTACCTCGACCGGGTTTCCCTTGACGGCCAGGAGATGGAGGGGTCCCGTGGCCTCGGTATCGGCCGAGATATGCAGGGTGCTCATGAAATTCCGATTTTCGGAACGGTGGCCCACTTGAAGGATCGGATACCGTTCCCGCAGTTTCAATACATCCACCCCGGAGCTGATCGCCATCTGGAGAAGGGAGTTCTCCGTGGGTGAGCCTTGCAAAAGATATTCTCCCCCTTGCAGGACTGCCGCGGACTCGTTGCAAAGGGCGCAAACGTGAATCATCCTCAACAGCTCATCCAAAGCGAAGGGGTTGATGGCCTCCTCGCCCGACCGGAATCGACCGTCCGAGACCTGGATCCGCTTTTCGCCGACATGGATCTCCACCACCGACATCCGGTTCAGGGTGATCGTTCCGGTTTTGTCCAGGCAGATCGTCTGAACGGCGCCGAGGGTTTCGACCGCCTCCAGGTGGCGAATCAAGACATGGTGACGTTTCATATTGCGAATGCCCAGCGCCAGCGTGGTCGTGGCCACGGTGGGAAGCCCCTCCGGCACGGCCGCGACCGCCAGGGAAATGGCGGTCTTGAGCATATGCAGCAGGCCTTGCCCGCGTAGCAGGCCGATGCCGAAGACCAGGCCGCACACGGTGGTGCTGATCAGGACCAGCCGGTTGCTCATCCGGCCGAGTTGACGTTCCATCGGGGTCTCGGGCGACTCCGCCTCTCCTAATAAGATCTGGATGCGGCCCATCTCGGTTTGTTTTCCGGTGGCGACGACGACGGCCAGTGCCTGGCCTCCGGTCACCAGGGTCCCCATGTAGACCATGTTGAGCCGATCACCCAGGGGCAGATTTTCGGCGGTCATCGGGGCGGAGGTTTTGAGAACCGGAACGCTCTCGCCGGTCAGCGCCGACTCATCCACGTACATCTGCTGGGCCTCGACCAGCCGCGCATCGGCGGCGATGTAACTGCCGGGTCTGAGAACCAATATATCTCCCATCACGATGCTTTCGGCCTTGATCTCCCGTGATTTCCCGTTCCGGATCACGGTCGCGCTCGGTCGGACCATGCCCTTGAGCGACTGAATCGTTTTTTCGGCCTGGCTTTCCGTGGCGTAACCGATGGCGGCGTTGATGATGACCACTCCCAGGATGATCACCGCATCCGACACCCCCCCCGTGACGATCGATAGCCCGGCGGCCGTGCCCAGAAGGAGGTTGGGCAGCGATTTGAACTGGTCGATAAAAATGCCGAACGCAGACCGGGGAACCGCTTCGGGAAGGAGGTTCGGGCCGTATTGACGCAGTTGGTCAGTCGCGGCTACTTCGGACAGGCCGGAGGACCGGGATGTCTTCAGCGAGACGATAATCCGGTCCGCTTCGATCAGATGCCACGGCTGGGCCTCGATCTCCTTCCGATGAGGCAGAAGATCGGCCAGCCGCTTTCCGACGGATGCCAGTGGATTTTGATTCGAGGGCGGGGCCTCCCCTTCCTTCGGATCCGGAGGATCCGTCGAAGTCGGGCTTTGATGATTCTTATCTGGATGAGACGAGGAGGCGATCGCAACGATCAGGGAGGCGATCTGGAGGGGAGTGGCGCCGGAATTGAAGACGACTAGAACATTTCCGGTGAGGGCGCTGGCGGAGACCTGACTGATCCCATCGAAATTTGACAGGCTGTATTCAAGCCGCCGTTTAAGCGCCTCGGAGCGGTAAAGCCCAAGTACCTTAAACCTGGCCCGGCCTTTTACCGCGGTATGAACGGTTTGGACCACAGGGTTCTCGCAGGCCCCCATCGATTATCGTTATTCAAATTGGTTGGGCTTAACTTTTCCCACGAGCTCTCGGGGCGCTCTCTCCCGTTCGGCCCTCTTTTCCGGCGGGTTTGGATCGGGTTGTCGGTAAAGCGGCGGTGGCCACCTCTTTTACCCCTTCCACTACGCCGACGAGCAAATCCGTGACGGTTCGGACGGCGGTCTTTCCAATTGAGCCGGCCGCCTCGATCGCTCCCCCGACAGCCGCTTTCGTGACATGTTCGACATCCCCGCCGATCTCCTTCGCGGCCTCAATGGTTCCGTCCACGGCCTTTCGGGCAACCTGGGAAACGTCCGCCCCGACATCGGCCGCGCCCTTCACGGCGACTTTGACAGTATGCCCGGCGGCCGTTACAATGTCGCCGCCGACATCGTTCACCCCCATCACCACGCCTTTCGCCACGCTCTTTGTGCTCAAAATCAGACCGGTGCCGACCTCTTCGGAGGCCTGGATGGCCCCCTTGATCACGTCCTTTGTCACAACGAGGCCTTCGTTCGCGACCGTTCCGGTGGCTTTAAGGGTGTCGGATACGGTATTTCTGACGAGACTCACGATCTCGGTCTCGATGTCATTGAGTCCTTTCAGGCTGCCGATGATGCCTGTTCTAACCGTGGTTCCGGCCTTGCCGATCTTTTCTTCTACTCCACTTTGGATCTGTTCTGCTGACATCTTAGACCTCCAGGTTTTTGATTGTTGATTATTGATTCCTTTTTTGTGCCGGTTGATCCTTCCTGAATTCTTTAAGTATCTCTCCTTCTTCTTTAAGTATCTCTCCTTCCTTCAGGAGTGTGGCGGCATACCAAAAGGCTGAAATGGCAGGGATCATGAACTGCCCGCGGCTGATCTGATAGAGCCCAAGACCAAGCAGGCCGAGCAAGGCCAGAGATTGGAGATCGACCTCCCCGCTCGTGAAATCCTTAATCTGTTGATTGACCCCTTTAAACGTCCTGGCGATATTCTGGGATACGGGGGTTCCGGGGATACCGTTCGCCCTGAGTTTAAATAGACCCATCTGCTCAAGATGGCCGGAGAATATCGTCAAATCCATCGCCTTGAAATCCAGATCATGAACGATAAGGACACTTCCCGTGGCCGGATTCATCTCGATTCGTTGAACCCCTGGAATTTCGCCGGAAGGGGGCAGTTTATCTTTCAGAGCCGAAAAAAAGGCCCGGTTCCCTTTTTTTGAGGGGATCTTAAACCTGACCCGGCCTTTCGTGGCATGGGTGATGTAAGCCTCAGGAAGCATCAGCTATTTGTTCCGCTTTGTGTTTCCGCCACAGTGACGGCTTCTTTACGGGCCTCCGCGATTTCGGCCTTGGTCTCGGCCATGAGATCCTCGATCACCTCGCCCGCTTCGGCCACGGCCTCCTTGCCCCGATCGTAAAGCAGGATCCCCCCTTTAAGAGCGGCTTTGGCCAGGGGTTTGGCCACGGCAGCCACCGCGGGTATAACGACCGGCGCTAAAATGGCGGCCCCGATCCCGATCGCAAGCCCCGTCAACAGATTGCCCCTGAAACCATTGTCCAAGAGTGCCATTTTTGATCCTCCTTGTTTGGTGTTGAAAGACGATTCGTGTTGAAGAATGTATTCCCCTTCAACTTGTGCAGACTGTCTTGCGCAGGATTCGCCGTTTGGAATACGGAATGATGCGTAGAGGAGATCTGCTTCGGTGTTCCATCGGCCCGACCGACCGGATCGGAAGAGAGGCCCTTCTTACTCTAGCCGAAGTATATTTTTAAAAACGGTCCGTGTCCAGTGGATCATTCATTACTTGCCTATCGACAGAACCGATTTCATCGTCGCCGTCCAAACCTGCGGCCTCGTCGACCTTGGGACCCGGCAGATTTTACACGCGATTTACAAACCCTTGATCCGGTGTTAATAAATCCCGTTTAGACTGCTCACGTACAGGAGAAAAGGCGGGGGTTTCGGGGAGGAGGATTCAACTATGGCCATCCTGCGAAAGAACAAGATGCGGCCCAGGACCGGAGGAGAGGAGATCAAACACATGCATTGTCCCCATATGATACACCACGACAACTCCTGCGACGTCGTTGAACCCCGATACAGCCCGAGCGAGTTTGAGACGGATGAATACTGCGCGACGGAACAGCATCTCCGTTGCCCCCTTTATCAGGATTATCTTCTTAAGGCGATCGGTTCCTTCTTAAGCTTGAGGCCGAGAACCGCTCCCCAAGCGAAACTGATCGACATTAAATAGCGGGTTGTTTTTCCGAAGGCCTAACGATCAGGCGATCTTTCCGCTCCCTCTTGGGCCGTGCCCGCCCCCTGTCGCGACCCTTCCCCCCATCATAAATTAACTTCCATGTAACATAGCCATCATAAACCGTTCATCTGTGCTTTGTAATCTTTCGCTCAACAAAAATGAAGAAGGAGGTGATGCGCAATGCCGCATAAAGACAAACCCGGAAAAAAGGTCAAGCCCAGTCTGATGAAGGCGATCCTACGGGAAGTGGCTCGGGCCATCGGCTGAGCCTTCCGCCGGCCTAATACATATTATTTTATCCGGCATTAATCAATTACGGACCTTTCGATTATTCGGAATTATTACAGAGCACGCAAGAATAGAAACCTGAACTGAAAACCAAGTTCACCCTAAAAAGGAGGAAAGGAGACTATATGAAGATGTCCCATTTGAAGAGCCTGATTTTGGCAATCGTTGTTGGTTTTCTTTTGCCGCTGCCCGTGAAGGCCGCGGATGATCTGACGGATTTGTTGATCAAGAAAGGGACCATTACAAAGGAAGAGGCCGATTCGCTTCAGAAGCGGGAGATCGTCCCCTTCATCGACAAGATTACCTTATACGGCGACATCCGCCTTCGGGAAGAGACGATGTGGTATCCGGGAAATTCCAACAACTCGAAGGATCTCAATCGCCAGCGATTCCGTCTACGGATCGGGGCGGATATTCAGGAAGGCAAAACCTTCGTGCATTTCCGGGTGGCCTCGGGATCCGGGCAGCAGGTCTCGACCAACCAGACGATGCAGAGCAATTCTTCCGGAAAGGCCATCTTCATCGACAAAGCCTATGTCGAACTGAAGCAGATTCCCGATCTCAACGTCCTGGGCGGGAAGATGACCAACCCTTTCTTTATCAACTGGCCCACCGGAGAGATCGTATTTGACGACGACCTCAATCCCGAAGGATTTGCCCAGCAGTATGCCCTGAAGCTTGGGGACAATCAAAAGGTTTTTGTAAACCTGGGCCAGATCATCCTGGACGGAGGCCAGAGTTCCGATGCCGGCAGCAAGAATGGCCAATGGCTTCTCGGGGAGCAGATCGGAACCGAGATGAAGATGGACCAAATCGGATTTAATGTGGCTGCGCTTCTATACACGCTTGCGAACGGGCAACAAACGAATTTTAACTCCGCGGTTTTTCAGGATGGAAACACGCGAAGGGCGTGCAATACCACTCCCGCATCTTCAAATTGCCTGGCCAATCCGTTCAGTGTCGTGGATTTGACGGCCGCCGTCAAGTTCAATGCCGGACTTCCCATCCTGATTTCATTCGATGGGATAAAGAATCTACAGGACACGGTTCAGAAAACCTCTCCCAGTATCAAAAACCAGGATACGGGGTTTGGAGCCGCGATTAAACTCGGAAACGCCAGTGCCGCGAACACCTATGAGGTGGCCTACGAGTATCGGGCGATTGAGGCGGATGCCACATTGGCCGATCTGAACGATTCGGATTTCGGCCCGAACGGCGGCACCAACCGGAAGGGGCACACCCTCTGGGCGGCCTATAATTTCACGAGCGCGACTCAGGTAAAGCTGAAATATTTCAACACGAAGATGATCAAGAAGGACCTGGCGACGACGGCGGTTCCGGGGAGCAATCCCAATCCGTCATTTAACCGGATCCAGCTTGATTTTTCGGTCAAGTTTTAGTCCGTGGGCCACTGGATTTAACGCGGATGTGATACGGACGTAACATGGATGTAACAAGAGAATATTTATAATAAGGAGGTTCTATTATGCGCATACTTAAGGAAAAATTATTCGGGATGAAGGCCGTCATCCTAGTTATGGTGATCGGCCTGGCGGCGCCGGCCTGGGCCGAGACGATGCTGATCAACGCGGCGGGGGCCACTTTCCCGTATCCGATCTATTCAAAATGGTTTGACGAGTACGCCAAGATGCATCCGGATGTTCACATCAATTACCAGTCCATCGGTTCCGGCGGGGGGATCAAGCAGGCCTCCGAATTGACGGTCGATTTCGGAGCGTCGGACGGTCCCATGACCGATGAACAGCTCCAGAAGGCGAAGGTTTTCCTGCTCCATTTCCCGACCGTGATGGGCGCGGATGTTCCCACCTATAATATTCCGGGGGTCACCGCCGAGCTCAAATTCACCGGGAAGAACCTGGCCGATATCTTTCTCGGGAAGATCACGAAATGGAACGATCCCGCCATCGCGGGAATCAACCCGGGCGTGAATCTGCCGGACAAACAGATCGTCGTGGTCCACCGCTCGGACGGTTCCGGGACGACCTATATCTGGGTCGACTATCTTTCCAAGGTCAGCCCGGAATGGAAGGAGAAGGTCGGCGTAGGAACTTCGGTCAACTGGCCGGTCGGCTTGGGCGGGAAGGGAAACGAAGGGGTGTCCGGGTTGGTGAAGCAGACCCCCTACTCCATCGGTTACGTCGAGCTGATCTACGCCGCCCAGAACAAGATCGATTACGGGGTGGTCCAGAATTCGGCGGGCAAGTTCGTCAAGGCCAGTCTCGAGTCGGTGACGCATGCCGCGGCCGGTGCGGCCAAGGAAATGCCGGCCGACTTCCGGGTCTCGATCACGAACGCCCCGGGTCCGGAGACCTATCCGATCGCGAGCTTCACCTGGCTCCTGATTCCGGAAAAGATCGACGATCCGAAGAAAGGAAAGGCGATCACGGGATTTCTGAAATGGATGATGACGGACGGCCAGAAGTTTGCTCCGGGCCTTCTGTATGCGCCGCTTCCGAAAGAAGTGGTGGCCATGGAGGAGAAAGCGCTTGGCAAGATCAAGTATTAGTCCCTTCAGTTTGACGATGGCGGGTCGGCCGGGCGTCAGCCCGGCCGACCGTCTTTTAAGGGCCACG
>Ga0335084_10001142_pt1 | contig 24254 bp, 23 predicted proteins | sample Lox_Sample_44_FD_206721 | JGI IMG/M metagenome (GOLD analysis project Ga0335084, IMG submission 206721) | Soil microbial communities from Loxahatchee National Wildlife Refuge, Florida, United States - Lox_Sample_4.4 | ecosystem: Environmental > Terrestrial > Soil > Wetlands | place: USA...
CGGGTTGCACTGCGCCCCGGTGTACTGCGCGGGGCCGGCGTTCGGGCCGATGAAGAACGTCTTCGACTCGGTCACCTGCGGCGCGATCGCGAGCACCACGTTCGAGAACACGGTGCCGGTCACGAAATCGACGTGGTCTCGCTTCAGCAGGCGGTCGGCGTGCTGCTTCGCGTTGTCGGGGTTGAGCTGGTCGTCGGCGACGATCACCTCCGCTGGCAGGCCGCCGAGCTTGCCGCCGTTCAGCTTCACTGCGAGGTTGAAGCCGTCGAGGATGTCGCCGCCGATCGCGGCGTTGGGACCGGACAGCGTGCTGATGAAGCCGATCTTGACCTTGTCCGCCGCGTGGACGGCGAGCGCCGCGGCGCCGAGCAACGCGGCGACGACGAGATGACGCGCTTTCATTGGGTTCTCCTCAACGAGATGCGACGGCCCGACCCGCTGTTGTCGCAGCAGCCGCGGGTGGCCGGCATTCTAAGCGATGGGGATGCGGGTTGCGTGCGCGCACGCGAGACCCCCGCCGTTCAGGGCTCGACCGCGATGCGCTCCGCGAGCAGCGTGTGGGAGAGCAGGAAACCGTCGCAGACGACGGCCTTGCCGACGTATCGATCGAGCTCCGGGTCGCCGAACGCGGGGCCGCCCTTGCGGCGCAGGACGAACGACCCGCGATCGGTGTCGATCCACACCGCGAGGTGCTCGCTCTTGGTGCCCTTGCCGAAGACGCGACGAGCCACCTGACCACGCAGGTCGGCGACGGGTACGGGCGTCTCCGCGTCCGCCATCCTCGCGCTAGCGCTGGCGATACACGCGGTACCCCACGATACGGTTGCCGGCTTCCTTCGCGACGACCGCAGTGCCCAGGTGCAGGCCCTCCGTGCCGGTGCGAGCGGGGGGCTTCTTGACGACGACGTAGTAGCGCTCGGCGCCGACGCCTGCCCCCGCTTTCTTCCCGGGCCGCGGCGCGGCCGGACCGGCCTTCACCGCGAACGCCTTGAACACGGCGCTCGGGGGAATACCCGCGCGGCGGGCGATGTTGCGCAGCGCCTTCCTGACCGTCGGCGATCGCGTCTTCCGCCTGGCCGGCTTCGATGCCGTCGGTTTCGTCTGCCGGAGAAACTCGCCGGTCGCCTTGAGTCGCGTGCGGCGCTCGTGCCGGGCCACGCGCCGTGCCTCGCCCGCCTCGACGCTCGGGGGGATCCGCGTCGGCGTCGGCAACTCGACCGGGTGGACGCTCGGATCGCCATACAGACAGAACTGCGCGAGCGTCTTCAGATCGATCGGGTCCATCTGGCCGGTCTGCGCGACGAACCGCTGCCGGGCGGCGAGCGCCGCCCGCCCGATCGACGCGCCCTCGAGGATCTCGAGCAGGAAATACTGCCCGATCAGGTCGGCGGAGCCGTTCTCGTCGGCCGGCCCGTACGCGATCGTCGTGCTGCCGAAGTACCCGTAGGCGCCGGTACCGAGGTATTGCTGGCAGATCGGCATGTCGAGAGCAAGCGTGACCGAGTCGTAGAGTTGGGCACCATAGCAGCATTCGGCGGCCACGACCGTCCCGTTCGATACCTTGCCGCGCAGCGCGCGGGTCGTCAGGGACGGTGGCATGCTGCGCGCGTCCTCGCCATAGAAGGTCGGGTCGCTCTCCGCGCCGTGGCAGTTGATGAAGTGCGATTTGCTCCGCAGCGCGCTCGCGGGGTGCGACGGGCCGCTCGGCGGGGCGAGGCGCAGCCGCGTGTTGTTCCCGAAAATCTCGTCGAGGCTCATCGCGGTGGACTTGCGCCAGGTGCGCGTCGAGAGCCCGAAGTAGGGCGCGTAGTCCGCCGGTGCCCGCGACTTGTACCCGGCGGCCGCCTGCAGGAGGCGAATGAGATAGGCGGGTTTCTTCGCGCCGGTCAGATCGGGCAGCCTGCCCACGACCCGCGTCGGGCCTACGAACTTGGCCGCGTCCGTCGCGTACGGCGCGTCGCAGGCGTAGGGCAGATCGCCGTACGCGCACTTGTCGTCGTCGTTCCCCGCCTCGTACGCGGCGTTCCGCACGTCCTGGTGCGGGATGACGTCGATCGAGCCGAGGATGAGGAGATAGTCCGGGTCGAGCGCCTTGAACACGGCGTCGATCGCGCGCTTGTTCTGCTGCGGGCTCTTCCGGTCGGTGACGGCCTTGCCGCGGCACCGCTTCATCTGGGCCCGGTCGTCGATCGCGACGAGCCGCGTGACGATCCCGCGGCGCTTGTCGGCGGCGCTCAGCGCCGCGACCGCGCGGACGATCTCCCGGTAGCCGGCCGCGCCGTACTTCGCCTGCAGCGCGCCGCGATTGGTGACGATGATCTTGTCGTCCATGAGGGCCTCCCGGCGCACGTTGAATCGGCGGCTAGCCTCTGCGCCGCACGGGCAACGGTCAATACCCCCGACGGCCTAATCTGCCGCAGGGCCCTCCGCAACCGCGAGCGCTGAAGGCCGGATCGCATGCGCGCGGCCGTCGCGGCGACGGTGGTAGCATCTTCGAGACCAGGGCAGGATCAGGCATGGACGAGACCGAACCCGCATCGCTCGAGGTCCAGCATCGAGCGACGTCGAGCCGCGGCGCGCTCGTGATCGAGCAGGAAGGACGCCGGCTCGCCGAGATGACATACGTCCGCGCCGGCGCGAAGCGCGTCATCATCGATCACACCCAGGTCGACGGTGCGCTGCGCGGGGGTGCGGCTCCTCGAAGCGGCCGTCGCATGGGCGCGCGCCGAGCGCGCTCCAGGTCATCGCCCTGCGCCGGTTCGCGAAGGCGATGTTCGAGCGCAACGAGTCGTTGCGAGATGTCCTCGCGTGACTGCACAACCGGGAGACGACACGCATGTCTGCGACACCGATCAACCTCGCCGCGCGGATCGCCGGCCTCGAGGACGCCCGCTACCAGGCGATGATTGCCCGCGACCTGGACGCCCTCGGGCGGCTCCTGAGCGACCGCCTCACCTACACGCACTCCACGGCCCTGACCGAGAGCAAGGCCGAGTACCTGGCGAGCGTCACGAAGGGCGTGTTCAAGTACCGCGATATCAAGATCTCGGAGCGCGCGATCCGCGAAGTGGGCGGCACGGTGCTCGTCACCGGCCGGATCACGATCGACGTCCTGATCGACGGGCAGCCGAAGCTGCTGCAGAGCCGGTTCCTGAACGTGTGGGCCGAGGAGGGCGGCGACTGGCGGATGATCGCCTGGCAGTCGACGCCGATTCCGGCGGGTACGGGTCACTGAGGCCGGCGGCCGCGCTCGCGGCGCGACGACTCCTGCGCCGTGCTCAGTTGACGAGGATCTCGAGGTCGTCGCTACCGAGCCATCGCACTCGGTCGCCGACGCCGAACTGCGCACCGTCGGGCCGCCGCACGAAGCGATACGAGCCGTCGTCCAGTCGCACCGTGATCTCGTAGGTGGTCTCGCTGAAGCGCTTTGACATCTCCGGCGTGCCGACCCCGCCGATGTAGGGCTTGTCGGGGCCCTGGCCGCCGAATGGCAGATAGATCACCGCGCCGATCAGGTTCTGGTTGGTCGGGTTGCCGGGGTCGGTGCCGCCGGTGCCGGTGCCGACCGGCGCGGGAGTCGGGACCCCGCGACTCGAATCGATCGTGATCTCGCGGATCGAGAGAATCTTCCCGCAGTTCACGCACGCCGCGCCCGCGGGCGGCGCCGGGGCGACGCGCGGGGCCGCGGGCTTGAGGTCCGGGATGCGATACGGCTGGGCGGAGGCGGCGAGCGCGATTCCGCCCGCGAGCGCCGCGGCGAGCCGGCGAACGCCGCGCCCGCTCGGCCGGGCACTCCCTCGCGCGCACGCCGGCATGCGCTACTCGGAGATGCCCTGGACGAAGTACGTGGCGGAGAGGAGTGCGCTCGGCGGGCCGAGCGGACCGAGCCAGCGCTCGTAGACCTTCGCGATCTCGCCGGTGCGGAAGAGGCGCGCGAGCACCCGGTTGACCGCGAGGCGGTACTCGTGGTCGCCGCTCGGGATCGTGAACACGTAGGGCTCGATCGAGAAATCCTCGTCGAGCAGCCGATAGGCCTTCCCGCCCGGCCGGGCGAGGACCGCGCCCACCAGCGTCGTCCGGTCGGCGGCGAACCCGTCCACCTTCGCGTCCTCCACGAGCTTGACCCCCTCGGGACGCGTGTTCACGGTGAGGACCTCGGCGTTCGGGGCGTAGCGCGCGAGCGATGCGCGCAGCGCCTGCTCGGTAGTGGTGCCCTTGATCACCGCGACGCGCTTGCCGCTGAGGTCGGCAAGCCGCCCGAGCCCGGAGCCCGCGGCGGTGAGGACGCTCCCGCCGTCGACGAAGGTGATCAGGCTGAAATCGACGTTGCGCTGGCGGCCGAGGGTCCAGGTCGTCGTGCTGCACTCGATGTCGACCCGGCGCGAGCTCACCGCCTCGAGCCGGTTCTGGATCGTCAGCGCGACCCACCGCATGTCGAGCTTCGCGAGCCCGAGCTGCGCGCCGATGCCGCGCGCGATTTCGCGGCACAGGTCGACGGAGTAGCCCTGCGGCTCGCCTTTGGCGTCGACCGAGGAGAACGGGGCGGCGTTCTCGATGTAGCCGAGCGTGATCGCGCCGTCGCGGCGGATCTTCTCGAGGGTCCCGGTCTGGGCGAACGCCGGCGCGGCGAGCGCGCACGACAGGGTGAGGGCGAGCAGTGTGTTCGGGCGCATGGTGCGCCTATTCTACTGCCCGGGAGTCGCGCGCACCTTCGCGGCGCGCGCGACGTGCCACAGTGGCCTCTGCCGGATACTGGCGCCAGGCCGCCGTGCTCAGGGCACGAAGAAGTTCGTGCAGTGCCTCGGCTGCGACGGCGAATCCGCGATCGAGCCGCCCCGTGGGATGCACTGGCTCGGCGGCAGCGAGATGCCCCGCTCGACGTGCTGCACGAGCAGGTCGAACGCGCGCTGCGCATGCGGCTGGATCAGCTCGAGTTGCGGGAAGGTGTCCTGGTACGTCTCGATGTGGTTGCCGTTCTGCACCTCGTAGAGCCGGTACGCGGGCCGGCGATGATCCCAGCCGTGATGGCGATCGTGATCTCGATCGTCGTCGTCGCCCTTCTGCTTGGACGCCGTCACCTTGCGCGCGTACGCCCGGGCGTGGTGGTCGATCGGGAGCAGTGCATCCATCGTGCCGGCGACCGTGATCAGCGGCCGCTGGATCTTCCCGGACGTCGCGAACGCCGCCATCTGCTCGCCCACGTCCGTGAAGGGCAGCCGCCCTACGTAGTTGTACGTTCCGGTCCCGCTGCCATAGGTGTCGTAGGTGGGATCGAGGCGCTTCTGCCACTGGCACTGCGTCACTTCCCAGAACGAGGTCGAATAGTTGTTCCAAAGCGACGCGCCGCTCGCCAGAACGATGTCGGGCGGATATCCGGCGGCGCCGATGTTTTTCGCCGCGGTGCTATCGGCTTTGAACCCCGATGCCACGTAGTCCGGAAAATTGAGGATGGCGGGCGGCAGGTCGGTGAGGATGTTGGGCGCGTGCTCGTCGACGAAGGTCCCTTCCCAGTCGACGCCGCCGTCGAAGAGCTCCGGCTCGGTCTCGATCGCGCGGCGCACCTGGTAGCCGCCGTTGGACGTGCCGACCGCGTAGGTGAACCGCGGCCAATTGCCGTAGCCTGCGTGCACGCCGTCCCGTGCGAGGCGCGCCGCCCGGATCATGTACTCGCGCCAGCGGGTGAAGGGCTGGTCTGGAGCGTTGTCGTAGAAGCGCACGTAGGTGCTGGACGCCGGGTTGAGCCGGCACCCCAGCGGGTCGGTGGCCGCGCTGAGTTGAAGGTTGAGCACGCCCTTGTTCTGCGACGCGTAGGCATACCCCTTCTGCACGACGTAGTCGCTCCACGCGAAATCGCCGTTGAACTCGCTCCGCGTGCCCGATGCGCCGGCGACGACCAGTCGGCCGTTCCAGTCGTTGGGCAGCCGCAGCAGAAAGCGCCCCTGGCCGGTCGGATCCGATGCGATCCGCGCCTGGATCTGAAGTCCGGGCACGACCTTGGTGATCGGAGTCTGGTGGGGCAGGCTCGGCGAGATCACGCCGCGATCGGTGATCGGCGTGAAAGCGAATGCCGGCAGGCCCGGGATCGAATTGTTGGCCGGCGTCGTCAACGGATTGTTGGTGGTCAGATCCGTGCTCTCAAAGCAGGTCACGTCGGCGAGCTGGTTGCCGATGGCTTTCAGGACCTGCGCGCAGGTGGGCGTCGCCTGCGCGGAGAATGAAATGAGCAGCGCGAGCACGCCCGACCACATCGATGTGCCGCGCACGAATCGCCGGCTGGCCGGCCGCAAGTTCGTCATACGTTTCATCCGAGCCCCCTTTGTGTCGCTGACGAGAAGAAACATCCCCAGGCTGCAATTCTACGCACAGGCCGCTACAGATCAACGCGCGGGGGAGAACGGCGGGGACGCTTAAGCTTAAGCGAGGAATGTCGAGCGGCTTTACATCGCTCTGCGGCTCACCGGTTCCGCGGATCCAGCGCGTCGCGCAGCCCGTCCCCCAGGAGATTGAACGCCAGCACTGTCACAAAGATCGCGAGGCCGGGAAACACCGCCATCCAAGGCGCCTGCGTCAGGAATCGCTGCGCGATGTTCAGCATCGAGCCCCAACTTGGTGCGGGCGGCTGCTGGCCGAGCCCGAGGAAGGAGAGCGCGGCTTCCGCGATGATCGCGGCGGCGATCGCGAGCGTCGCCTGCACGATCACCGGTGGCAGGATGTTCGGGAGGATGTGGCGAACGAGTATGCGCAGGGGCGGGTTGCCGACCGCCCGCGCCGCCTCGACGTAATCTTCCGATTTGACCGTAAGCACCTGCCCGCGCGCGAGGCGCACGAACACCGGCGTCGCCGCGATGCCGATGGCGATCATCGCGTTGCCGAGGCTCGGGCCGAGGAACGCGGCGAGCGCGATCGCGAGGATCAGGAACGGGCAGGCGAGCATCGCGTCGGCGATGCGGCTGATTAGGCCGTCGACCAGGCCGCCGACATAGCCGGCGAGCATGCCGAGCGGCACGCCGATCCCGACGGCGATCGAGACCGAGATCACGCCCGCCGCGAGCGAAGCGCGGGCGCCCCAGATCACGCGCGAGAGGAGATCGCGCCCGACCTCGTCCGTGCCGAACAAGTGCGAAATGCTCGGCGCTCTCCGCACGAGCGACCAGCTCGTCTGCACCGGATCGAACGGCGCGACGAGCGGCGCCGCGATCGCGAGGAGGATCATCGCCGCGACGACGCCGAGGCCCCACACCGCGGTGCGCCGCTGCCACAGTCGGCGCAGCGCACGACGCGCCGGGCTGTCGACCGTCACGCGCGGCGGATCGAAGACGACGGCGCTCATCGGGGATTTCCTTTAGCCTCGCAGCCGCGGGTTGACCAGCACATACGCGAGGTCGGCGACCAGGTTGAGGACGATGTAGGTGGTGGCGGTGACCAGCACGACGCCTTGCACCACCGCGTAGTCGCGGTTGAACACCGCGTCCACGATCAGCTTGCCGAAGCCGGGGATCGAGAACACCTGCTCGGTGAGCACCGCGCCCGAGAGCAGCGTGCCGAACTCGAGCGCGCCGAGCGTGATGACCGGCGTGAGCGCGTTGCGGAGCGCGTGCTTCAGGACCACGGTCTGCTCGCGGGCGCCCTTCGCGCGCGCGGTGCGCACGTAGTCGGCGCTCATCGCCTGCAGCATCGCCGAGCGCGTGTGGCGCATCAGCACCGCCGCGATCGCATTGCCGAGCACGAACGCCGGCATGATCGTCGTCGCGATCGAGCGCCAGAAATCCTCGGTCGGGCCGACGAACCCGGATGCGGGCAGCCAGCCGAGCGTCACCGAGAAAAGAAAGATGAAGAGGATGCCTAACCAGAAGTTCGGCGTCGACAGCCCCCACAGCGCGAAGAGGTTCGCGCCGACGTCCCACGCGGTGTCCCTCTTCACCGCCGAGATCACCCCCGCCGGGATGCCGATGAGGAGCGCGATGACGAACGCCATCGAGGCGAGCTGCAGCGTGACCGGCAGCTTCTCGAGGACGAGATCCGACACCGGCCGCTTGATCCGCATCGACTCGCCGAGGTCGCCGTTCAGCACGCCCTTGACCCAGTGCAGGTACTGCATGGGTAGCGGCTGGTCGAGCCGGTACTGCTTGCGGATCTGTTCGAGGACCGCGGGGTCGCGCTCCTCGCCCGCCATGACGAGCGCGGGATCGCCCGGCAGCAGCTGCTGCAGGAGGAAGATGATCACCGACACGAAGAAGAGCGTCGGGACGAGCTCGGCCAGGCGCCGGGAGAGGAAGGCGGCCACGGCCGGCGTACGCGAGGGTTACTTCAGCCGCAACCCGGTCACCCGGATCAGCCCGTCGGGATAGACGCGGAACCCTTCGAGCCGGTTCGTCTGCGCGAACAGCAACGTGCGGTGGTAGAGGTACATCACGCTCCCGTTCGCGAGGATCGCCGGCGCCGCGGCCTCGTAGGCGGCCTTGCGCTCGGCGAGCGAGCCCACGGTCCGCGCCTTGTCGAGCAGCTCGTCCACCTTCGGGTCGCAGAACCGGCCCATGTTGAGCGGGCCCTTGCAGCTCGCGAACGAGTAGATGTTGCCGTCGGGGTCGGTCCGGCCGCTCCAGGCGAGGAAGTAGATCTGGAAGTTGCCCTTCTCGCCCTCGTTCAGCGAGGTGGCGAACTCGACCACGCGGATCTTGAGGTCGAAGCCCGCCTCGGCGGTCATCGACTGCATCACCTCGGCGACCGAGCGGCTTTCCGGATTGTTCGGCACCATGAAGTCGAGCATGATCGGCGTCGCGACGCCCGCCTCCTTGATGAGCGCCTTTGCTTTCGCGACGTCGCGCTTCGGGGTCGGGAACTTCGCCATGTAGTAGGGGTTCGTCGAGCTGATCCACTGGTTGTTCGGCTGGTTGATCCCGTTGAACACGACCTGATTGATCGCGTCGCGGTCGAGCGCGAGCTCGAACGCCTGGCGGACCTTGGGGTTCTTCGCGAGCGGGTTGTTTGCCTTTTCGCCGTTCGCGACATTGATGGTGAGCCCCTGGTAGCCGAGTTCGGTGCCGATCGCGAGCGTGAGTTTCGGGTCCTTCTTCACTTCGCCGATGTCGGTCGCGAGCACGCGCTCGATCAGGTCTAGCCCGCCCGACTTGAGGTTGGCGAGCCGCACCGTCGAATCCTGGATCGGCTGGTAGACGATGCGGTCGATCTGCACCTTGCCCTTGTCCCAGTAGCCGGCGAAGCGCTCGACGACGATGCGGTCCTGCGCGATCCGCTCGACGAACTTGTACGGGCCGGCGCAGACCGGCTTGGTGCCGAACTTGTCGCCGGCCGCCTTGGCCGCCTTCGGCGAGACCATCATGCCGGCGCGGTCGGTGAGCTGCGCGATCAGCGGAGCGAACGGCGCCTTCAGGTGGAGGCGGATCGTCGACTTGTCCGCCACCTCGACGCTTTCAACCTGCGCGATCTCCGAGCGCCGGAACGAGCCCTGCATCGTCAGGTGCCGATCGAGGCTGAACTTCGCCGCTTCGGCGTCGAACGGCTCGCCGTCGTGGAACTTCACGCCTTCGCGCAGCTTGATCGTCACCGTCTTGCCGTCGGCAGAGGTCTGGTGCGAGAGGGCAAGCTGCGGGACGAGCGCGAGCTTCTCGTCGATGTCGAACAGCTTGTCGCAGATCGACGCGAACACGATGCGGCCGACGTAGGTGCGCGCGAGCGTCGGGTCGAGGACGTCCGGGTCCTCGGCGAGGCCGATGCGGAGCGTGGTCTGTGCGAACGCGGGCAGGGCGACGAGGAGCGCACCTGCCGCGGCGCCGAGGAGCTTCGTTCTCATGGACGGGCCTCCCTGGAAACGTCGATCGATCATAAGGGCGCGTCGCGGACGCCGTCATTGACGCGGGTGAACGCGGCCTGGAGGCGGGCGAGGACCGGGTTGTCGGGCGCTCGGCGCTCGACCCCGGTCGCAGCGGCGTCGATCTCGCGCCAGCGGTGGCAGGCGACCGTGCCTCGGTCGGGCGTCGCTTCCGGCGCCGGGACCTCGGTGCCGCACCGCGCGATCGCGTGCGGGCAGCGCGTGTGGAAGTGGCAGCCGGGCGGCGGGGCGAGCGGGCTCGGCACGTCGCCGGCGAGGACGATGCGGTGCGCCCGGCCGCCGGGCTCGGGAACCGGCACCGCGGCGAGCAGCCCCTGGGTGTACGGATGCCGCGGGCGCTGGAAGAGGGCTTCGGTCGGACCGGACTCGACGAAGCGGCCGAGGTACATCACGCCGACCGCGGTCGCGATCTGCCGCACGACCGCGAGGTCGTGCGAGATGAACACGTAGGCGAGCCCGAACCGCTGCTGGAGGCCGGCGAGGAGATTCAGGATCTGTGCCTGGATCGAGACGTCGAGCGCCGAGACCGGCTCGTCGCAGACGACGAGGCGCGGCTCGGCCGCGAGCGCGCGGGCGATCGCGAGGCGCTGGCGCTGGCCGCCGGAGAATTCGTGCGGGTAGCGCTGCGCGCTCTCGGCGTGGAGCCCGACGCGCGAGAGCAGCTCGCCCACGCGCTCGTCGCGGCGCGCCGCGGGGACGACGTCGTGGAGCTGCAGCGGCTCGGTCAGCATCGCGCGCACCGTCATACGCGGGTTGAGCGACCCGAACGGATCCTGGAAGACGATCTGCATCCGGCGGCGCAGCGCGCGAAGCTCGGCGGGTGCGGCGCCGAGGACGTCGCGACCTTCGAGGCGCACTGCGCCCGAGGTCGGCTCGATGAGGCGCAGCACGATCCGCGCCACGGTCGACTTACCGCAGCCCGACTCGCCGACGATGGCGAAGGTCTCGCCGGCCTGAACCGAGAACGACACGCCGTCGACCGCCTTCACGACCCCGCCCCGCGGGGCGAACAGCCCCGAGCGCGCGGCGAAGTGCTTGACGAGGTCGACCGCTTCGAGAACGACGCTCATGCGGCCAGCGCTTCCAGCGGCGCCTTCCAGCATCGCGAGGTGTGCCCGTCGCCGATCTTCACCGCCGGCGGCGCCTCGCGCCAGCAGTGTGCGTCGGCGAACGGACAGCGCGGCGCGAAGCGGCAACCTTCGGGCCACGCGGTCGCGCTCGGGACGAGTCCGTCGATCGCGGTCAGGCGTGACTTGCGTGCACCGAGAGCGGGGATCGCGCCGAGAAGGCCGACCGTGTATGGATGCTGCGGCATCGTGAAGAGGTCCGTCACATTCGCCTGCTCGACGATCTCGCCCGCATACATCACCGCGACGCGGTCGGCCATCTCGGCGACGACGCCGAGGTCGTGGGTGATCAGCATGACCGCGGTGCGGGTCTCGGCGCGCAAGGCGCGCATCAGGTCGAGCACTTGCGCCTGGATCGTGACGTCGAGCGCCGTCGTCGGCTCGTCCGCGATCAGCAGCGCGGGCGAGCACAGCAGCGCCATTGCGATCATCACGCGCTGGCGCATGCCGCCCGAGAGGCGGTGCGCGTATTCGTCGAAGCGCTGCTCGGCGGCCGGGATGCGCACGCGCTTCAACATTCCGATCGCGGCGTCGCGCGCGGCGCGCTTGCTCATGCCGCGGTGGCGGATAAGGACCTCGGTGAGCTGCCAGCCGATCGTGAACGCCGGGTTGAGGGCGGTCATCGGCTCCTGGAAGATCATCGCGAGCCGGTCGCCGCGGAGATCGGAGAGGGTGGTGGCGTCGAGCTCGAGAAGGTTACGGCCCTCGAACGTGATGCGCCCGGTGACTTCGCCCGGCGGACAGGCGACGAGACCCATGACCGAGAGTGCGCTCACGCTCTTGCCGCAGCCCGATTCGCCGACGATGCAGAGCGTCTCGCCGGCCGAGAGCGAGAACGAGATGCCGTCGACCGCGCGTGCGATCCCCTGGTCGGTGGCGAAGCGGACGCGCAGATCCTCGACCGCGAGGAGCGCGCTCACCCGGTGTCCCCGGCGAGGGCGCGGGCGATGCCGGCTTCGATCGCGTCGCGGTCGTACGTGCCGGCCGGCGACGCGTGCGTGGGAAGGAACTTCGCGAAATGGACGAAGCGCTCGCGGCTCACGGCTTCGAGGCGTTCGAGCTCGGCGAGCGGGTCGGGGTGGTCGTCGACGCGGAGGTCGAGCGCCGGGTATTCCTCGGTCGTGTAGATGACCAGGGCGGCGGATTGCTTGCCACGCGTGTCGCCGCCGGCGGCTTCGCCGGCTTTCATTGCGGCGATGAGGCGGCGGGGGAAGGGGAGGGTCGCGGCCGCCCCGTAGGCGCGCACCGTTTCGGCAACCACCTCGGGGCCGGTCAGCATGTTTCCGGCGACGGACAAGCCGGGGCGGATCGTGTGGCCGCACCAGGGCACGCAGGCGTCGCCAGTGTAGGCAGCGATGGTTCCAGCGGAGTCCTGGACGTGAAGTTGCCGCGTCGCGCGGCCTTCGTCCGAGGCGGTGAGGACTTCGACGACGGTTGCAGCGGCTACGCCTTCGCGGAGGAGGCGGAGGCCCCGCGGGCCGTAGGTGGGATTGATCAGGGCTTGCGTTGCGAGCGCGCCGATGCCACCGAGCGCGTGGGGGCAGAGCGCGCCGACGGCGAAGAAGCGCGTTGCGACGGCGATGCCGAAGGCGCCGGTTTCAGGGTGGCGGGCGATGAGGGACCAGGTCATCCCCGAAGAGTGCCTCGGACGTAAGAGGTTCGCACGGCTCGAGCCTGCCACGTCGTGTCAAGTGGAGCAATGTCGGCTGCCGACCGATTCTGTTGAAAAGCTCGATTTCCGCTGATGATGAAAAAAAGGGAGCCCTTCCGGGACGCGCAGCCTGCTTGGAGCTGAAGGGGGTACGCGGAGTAGTTGATGTCGCGACGTAGAGCCTCTTGATGGGGCCACAAGCGGGAATCGGCTGGTGTTTTCGATCAGCTACGCGTCTGACAGAAATCTTCCGGCCTTACGATTCCGAGCCTTTCAACAGAATCGACCCAAAGGAGACATCCGCTTAACCCGCTAGCTGCCGTTCAACGCGTTCGATCTCGCTGCGGCTGGACGCTTATGCAAGCTGCTCAGGGTTTCTTGCCGCGGATCACGATACTGAAGGAATATCGCTTCTTGTATCGCGATGTAGCGCCACTCGTCATCAAAGCCGACGCTCTAACCTTCCGGGCAACAAAGACGCCGTAGGCCATTAGCGCAGACATGATTGCATAGACACAGACCATTACGATATCGATGATATTGACGATGCCGGGGTGAAGAAATGCGGCGTCAGGGTCTGAGGGGTTGAAGTAGACCTGCACTTCCTTGCCCAGCGGGTAATTGGTCTTCAACCATCCTAGAACGACCCCTCGATTGCCGTCGCAATACATTGGAGAGTCTGCAACGCGATGCCCCTGATGTTCGCTACCATTTACCGTGTATCGATAAGAGATACGTGCTTCCCAAGTGTGTCCGGATCTGGAAAACCCGCAGGTGCGCTCCGAATAGCTCTCGGTAATCGTTCCAAGGGTGTGCGGCCATTCACCGCTTGCTCTGTCCTCCAAAATACGGAAGAGAAAATACAGCGACCCGGCGAACATCACCATTGAAAACAGGCCGAACGCAAGCGCATACCACTTGGCATTACCGGAATTCATCGCCATGGGGCGCCCGGATATTTCTGCTTTTAGCAGAACAAATTTGACTGAGCGGATCTGCGCGCGCAACCATTCGGCCGAAGTCTGCTTCCGGCCGCACGGAATGGCGATTGCAACAGTGTCATCAGCCGTCCCGAGTGGCAAAGAACTCGCCCGGCTTGAACGTGTAGGCGTCGCGATAGAAGCGATGCCACTGCTGCGCCGTCGCATCGCGAGGCATCTGGTGAGCAAGCGCCCCGAGCTCGGCCAGGAACGGCTCGATCTCCGACGAGTTCAGATAGAGATCTAGGAGACGCCAGCGGTATTCGAGCCGATCGGGCGCCAGCCGGGCAGCGCGCTCGTAGGAGGCTAACGCGCGGGTCAGCCAGTTCATCTCGAAGAAGTAGACGTCGGCGAGCGCCGCGTGCAGCCGCGCATCGCCCGGAGTCTCGTCGATCTGAGCCTGGATATCGGCAACGATCCCGTCGAGATCTACCGGATACGAGAGGACTGGAGGAGTGACGGTGCGCTGCCGATAGATCGGTTCGTGCGCATGCGGCAGGCGCAGACCCTGCAGGGCCCCGAGGAGCGGCAGATCATCGAACTTCGGGTAGAAATCGGTGCCGTCTTCAAAGCGGTGGAAGAAGGTCCAGGACTTCGGCTCATCGACATACCAAAGCGCGTCACGGCCCTTGCGCAGCACGATCGGTAGGTTCGGTACCCCGGGCCGAAATACAGCGTATGCGAGCTCGTCCCCCTTCACCAGCTGGTAAGGCATCGCTTTCTCGAAGTAACTCAGGATGCGGCGCTGCTGGGCGGCGTTGCGCGGTACCACGGCGCGAAAGATTCGGCTACCGCTCGTCAGCAGTGGCAGCCGAGGATCGCCGAGGCCCAGCCCGAGCGAAGCCAGGTAGCGGCGTACCGTTTGCTCTGCCGATGCGGCCGGCTGGAAGTCCTTGAACGCGGCGGGCGGCAAGGTTTGCACAGCGTCCTCGTAGTCTTTGAGCGTCAGCGCGTAGCCCTTGGCGCTCACACCCCCGCCGCCGGAGAGAAACCTCGTCGTCATCCACTCCGGGCGCGCAGCAACGTCGTCGGGGCCGTCCCGCTCGCCCGCTGCCCGCAAGTTCATGGTGATCAGCAGTTCGGAGATGAAGTCCTGCGGAATCTCCGACAGCATGTAAGTCCGCGCCGCCTCCTCGAGGCGCCGGCAGTACGAGTCGGGCAAAGTGCCCTCGAGCGCATACGACACCTCGATGCGGAAGCGGTTTTCCTCCTGCGCGTAGACGTAGAGTAGACCCTTGCCGCCCCGCGCCTGGCCGATCTTCCATCGCTCGAACAGGTCGACCGCAAGGTGCTCGAGCGTGGTCGCGGCAGGCAGACGCGGCAGGAGCACGAGGGCGTTTTCGACGCCGGAACGCTTCTCCGCGAGCTTGAGGCTCATCTTGAAGGCGAGGTCGTGCCGATGGTCTGCAGTCTCGTTGATGAAGATGTACCTGGGTCGATCGTTGTTGCCCTCAGCGGCCGTGGCGACAGCGGGCCAACGCCAAGCGCAGGTCGCCGCAACACCGGCGAGCGCGCCGATCTGCTTGCCCCAGGTGCGCCGATCCATCTCAGTAGCGCCCAAAGAGAGTCCGCTTGGTTCCCTGTGCGTCGTAGAGCGCGAGGAACGGCTCCCGGTCAACGGCCCAGCCGATACCCATGACGAGGCGATCGGTGCCGCTCGATTTCTGCACCAGGACCGGCGCGCTCGCAGAACCCACGGAGCGCAGGATCTGCACGGCACGTTCGCTGTCGTCGTTCAAGACGACCTCGGCATTGCCGTCACCGTATAGCCCCAGATTCAACCGATTCTTGCCGTGACGGTCGAAGAACCAAATGGCGGGCGAGCCTTCCGCGGACGTTCCCATCACAATCTGGCGCATACCGCGCGAGTCAACCAGTTCAATCCGCGTCGCCGAGATAGTCTGCGTCGCCGCTACGGCTGAGCCCATGCCCACCGAGTGGTGGGCAATCAGGTAACCGAGAAAGCCCCCAAGTGCGGAGAGCAGGAACGTGAGCAATTTGGCATTCATGTCTTCTCTCTTGGTCGCAGGTTAGACTCCGGTCGACTCCGACCGCTCCGGTTCGCCGCGGCCCGGCGAGCGAGAACGAAGATAGTGCTGTCCCTGGCGGTTTCACAGCGCGATCGCACTTGCATCCGGAACTGCTCCTCATGCCCTGCGGCTCCGAGTTGTGAGCAACCGCGCGTTCAGGAGCCAGCCGAGTGCTTCGCGACGAGAGTCGTCTGCGATTGGCTTCCCAAGGGCCTACCCCGAGGGAGCTACGGAAGCAACTGTGACAGTGTCCTCAGCCCGATCCCGCTGGTGGAACGATCGCTTCTTGCCGGATGCAGTCGCTGTGAGCCGGGAGTTTCTGTCGTCCGCGAGACCACGAGGTGGCGGCGGAGCGCTAGGGTGGGCGAGCGCGGCAAACGGGCCTACCCGGTGAAGATCTTCCCCGGGTTGAGCAGATCTCGCGGATCGAGCGCCCGCTTCACCGCCCGCATCGTCGCCACCGCCGCGGCGCCATGCTCTAGCTCGAGAAACGCCTGCTTCCCGAGCGCGACCCCGTGCTCTCCGGTCGACGTCCCTCCCATCGCGATCGCGCGCACGGTGAGCCGCTCGTTGATCGCCTCGGCTTCTTCCATCTCCTCGTGCGACGTCGGATCCACGTTGATCCCGAGATGGAAGTTACCGTCGCCGACGTGCCCTAGCAGAATGATCGGCAACCGCGACCGCTTCACTTGCTCCTCGGTCTCGGCAATGCAATCGGCGAGCCGCGAAATCGGCACGCAGACATCCGTCGACAACACCCGCGCATTCGGCCGTAGCGCGAGACACGCGAAGTAGGCGCTGTGCCGCGCGGCCCACAGCCGCGACCGCTCCTCCGGCGTCGACGACCACTCGAACCCCATCCCACGATGCTCGCCGGCGACTGCCTGGACGCTCTCCGCCTGCCCCTTCACGCTCGACGGCGACCCGTGGAACTCGAAGAAGAGCATCGGCGCTTCGCGCAGCCCGAGCTTGCTGTGCGCGTTGATCGCCCGGATCGACGCCGCGTCGAGCAGCTCGCACCGCGCGATCGGTACGCCGAGCTGGATCGTCCGGATCACCGTCTCCACCGCATCGCGCACCGTCGGGAACTGGCAGATCGCGGCCGACACCGCTTCTGGCTGCGGGTGCAGCCGCACCGTCACCTCGGTGATGATCCCGAGCGTTCCCTCTGACCCCACGAAAAGCCGCGTGAGGTCGTAGCCCGCCGACGACTTCCGCGCCCGCGTTCCGGTGCGGATCACGCTTCCGTCCGCCAATACGACCGTGAGCGCGAGCACGTTCTCGCGCATCGTCCCGTAGCGCGCCGCGTTCGTCCCCGACGCCCGCGTCGCCGCCATCCCGCCGAGCGTCGCGTCCGCACCGGGGTCGAGCGGGAAGAAGAGCCCGGTGTCGCGCAGATGCTCGTTCAGCTGCCTGCGCGTCACGCCCGCTTCGACGACGACATCGAGATCGTCGGTGTTGACCGCGATGATCCGGTTCATCTGCGAGAGGTCGATCGAGACGCCGCCCTGCACCGCGAGCACGTGACCTTCCAAGGAACTGCCGACGCCGTACGGAATCATCGGCACGTCGTGCGCCGCGCACACCTTCACGATCGCGACGACTTCGTCGGTCGACTGCGGAAACACCACCGCATCCGGCGGCATCGGCGCGAACGACGACTCGTCGCGCCCGTGCTGCGCCCGCACGCTCTCGCCGGTCGACGCCCGATCGCCGAGGAGCTGGCGCAACCTCTGGAGGCAAGCGGGCGGCAGCGGACGACGGGGTAGCTCGGGCGCGTTCATGCGATCCATTCTAGACAGCGCCCGGTTCGTGGTCCAATGCGGCCGCTATGGAACACGCCGCCTGGCTCTGGATCCCCGTCACCATCTGGGCAGCGCTCGCGCAGACGCTGCGCAACGCCGCGCAGCGCCACCTCACCGGCGAGCTCGGCACGCTCGGCGCGACGCTCGTGCGCTTCCTCTACGGCCTGCCCTTCGCGGTCGCCTGGATGGTCGCGGTGCAGGCCTGGCGCGGCGAGCCGCTGCCGGTCCCGCCGGCGATCTTCTACGTCTGGATCACGGCCGGCGCGGTGGCCCAGATCGCCGCCACCGCGTTCCTCCTGCGGGTCATGCAGGAGCGCAACTTCGCGCTCGGCGTCGCCTACTCCAAGACCGAGCTGATCCAGATCGCGATCTTCGGCCTGATCGTGCTCGGCGACCGGGTAAGCGCGGCGACCGCCGTCGCGATCGCCTGCGGCACTGCCGGCGTGCTGCTCCTCTCGCCCGCGGACAAGCAGCACCCGGTGCGCGCGCTCGTCACCGGCTGGGCGACCAGATCGGCGGCGATCGGTCTCGCGTCGGGCGCGTGCTTCGCCGTCTCGGTGGTCGGCTACCGCGGCGCCACGCTCTCGCTCGGAGGTTCGTCCTTCCTCCTCGCCGCCGCCGTCTCGCTCGCAATCGCGCAACTCATCCAGACGGTGTTGCTCGGAGGCTGGCTCAGTTGGCGAAATCCGCCCGTCGTCCGCGCGACGGTCCGCCTCTGGCGGCCGTCCCTCTTCGCCGGCTTCATGGGCGCGGCCGCCTCGGTTGGCTGGTTCACCGCGTTCGCGATCGAGCCCGCGGCGCACGTGCGCACGCTCGCGCTGATCGAGCTGCTCTTCTCCTACGTGGTGTCGCGGAAGATCTTCCGCGAGAAGCTGAGGACCCTCGAGCTCTCGGGCCTCGCGCTGCTGACGGTCGGGCTGATCGTGGTAGCGCTCGGCCGCTAGGGGCGCTCGTCGAACGCGACGAGCGCCCGCACCGCGATCGCTTCCGGGGTTGCCCGGGGCGCGCGCTAGGCACGGGCGAAAAGGCAGTCCTCGCCCGCGCCCGCCCCGCTTATTTCGCTCCGGCGAGCTGCTTCAGCGTGAAGGTGTAGCTCACGTTGTCGAGCGGCTTGTGGCAAGCGAGGCATTCGGCCTGGTTCACGCCGGGCCGGTGCTGCTTGTCGAGGGTGAAGACGGCGTAGTTCCAGTTCTCATTGCGCAACATATCGGGGATGTCCTTGCCCCACCCGGCGTCGCGCGCCATCGCGGTGTAGAAGATCAGCTTGTCCGCCACGAAGAAGCCGTCGGCGCCGGTCACCGGCTTGCCGTCGGCGTCGAGCTTCGCCGCCCACACCTCGGCGAAGAGCACCGAGCCGTCGGGCAGGGGCTTGCCCGCCTTTGCGGCCTGCACGGCGGTCTTGTTGGCGAAGTAGTAGCGCACCTGCTTGGTCGCCGGGAAATTGATCGTGTGGTACTTCGTGAAGGTGTCCTTGTAGCCCTCGGGAAAGGTCACGTACGACTTCGCGACGTTGGGCAGGAAGGTCGACTTGGCACCGGTCTGGGGGCCGGGCTGCGCGGCGAAGTAGGCCGCGACGTTTGCGATCTCGTCGGGGCTCAGCTGGGACGCGATCGCGTTCATGATCGGGTTCTTGCGCGAACCGTCCTTGAGCGCCTTCAGCTGCGTCTCGAGGTAGCCCGCCCGCTGCGCTGCGAGATTGGGGATGGTATCGCTCACGCTCACGCCGTTCGCGCCGTGGCAGGCGGCGCAGACGGTGGCGACCTTTACCTTGCCCGCCTCGACGTCGGCGGCCTGCGCGGCCGGCATGAGGGCGAGCACTGCGGATACTGCGAGCATCTTGTTCACTGGACCCTCCTCTGAGATCAGTAACCTCGATCGGGACTGCGGCATCGTGCAGGTTAACGCTTTTCGGGCCGTCCTAATTCCGGCCGAGGCAGCGAATGGGGCGCTTCCACGGCGGGTAGAACCTCGGGTGCGTTGATGCGGATTGGCAAGCGGGTGGGTTCGGGGCATTCTACCGCCGGAAGGAGGGCGCACCCATGGGCGAGAACCGCGCGCCGCTGCAGTTCGACGACATCCCGTTCGACTTCGGCGCGGTCGGCGACGCGCGCCCGCTCGAGGTGCGCGACGCGCTCACCGCGTGCGCGTGGATCCTCGCCGACGAGAACCACGAGTCCGGCCTCGCCGGCCAGATCACCGCGCGCGGACCGCAGCCCGACAGCTACTGGACGCTGCCGCTCGGCCTCGGTTTCGACGAGGCCGCCCCCGAGGCGCTCGTCCTCGTCGACGGCGAACTGAGGACGCTCGAAGGCCGCGGTGCCCCGAACCCCGCGACGCGCTTCCATCTCTGGGTCTACCGCGCGCGGCCCGACGTGCACGCGATCGTGCACACGCATCCGCCCTACGGCTCGGTCCTCGCCGCCGCCGCGAAGCCGCTCGTCGTCGCGCACATGGATTCGACGCCGCTCTTCGACGATTGCGCTTTCCTGCCGGAGTGGCCGGGGGTGCCGGTCGCCGACCGCGAGGGCGCGATCATCTGCACCGCGCTCGGGCAGCGGCACGCGATCGTCCTCGCGAACCACGGCATCCTCACCGCTGGACGACACGTCCAGGAGGCGGCGTTCCTCGCCGTCTTCATGGAGCGCGCGGCGCGGATGCAGGTGAGGGCGGCGGCTCTGGGCGGCGTGAAGCCGGTGCCCGACGCGGAGGCGCGCGCGGCCCGCGACTTCCTGCGCCGGGACGGGATCGTGCTGCAGACCTTCGCCTACTGGATGCGCCGGGCGCAGCGGCGGCGTGGGCTCGCCTAACGGGCCGCCCGGGGACGCCTCCCCGGCTCCCGGCGCTCGCCGGGCTGGCGAAAAGCGAAGCCAGGGTGCAGCCCGCGCGCCTCGTCGTCGCGCGCTTCGCGCTCGCGATCGCCGCAGGCACCTTCTACGTCACCTCCGGCCTCGCGCGCTCGGCTCGCGGATCGGCCTTGCGATCCTCGTCGCGGCGCCGCTCCTGCGCCTCGTCGATCGCCGGCGCACCGGCGACGACGCTAGTCCGCGCCGGGACCGGCCGCCACCACCACGATCGCCACGCGCCGATTGAGCGCGCGGCCCTCGGGCGTGTCGTTCGACGCCACGGGGTGCTCGAAGCCCCATCCTTTGCGCTCGATCGTGGCATCCGGGAAGCCGTTGTCCACGAACTCGCGCGCAACGACCTCCGCCCGTCGTCGCGACAGCTCGACGTTGTAGCTGCGGGTTCCCTGGTTGTCGGTGTGACCCTCGATCCGGATGCGCTCGATGCCGACCTCGCGCAGCTGCTTCGCCATTTGCGCGATCGCGCGCTTCGGCTCCGGCTTGAGCTCGTCGCTGTCGACGTCGAAGAGAATCGGCACGGCGAGGTTCAGCGTCCAGCCGTCGTCGGTCTGGGAGAACCCGAGCGAGCGTAGCGCCTGGACTTGCTCCGCACGCGAGGCCGTCCCCGGGGCCTGGCATCCGGCGAGCAGCACCGCAAGGCATGCGCCCGTCAGGAACGCGCGGCCCGCGCGGGCCCACCGCGTGCCCGGCGGCGCACGTTTTCCGTATCGTCCTTCTGTAGAGCGACTGTCGTTCACGATCCGTCCTCGACCAGGTTGAAGATTTCGGTCAGCGCGCATCCTCGACGGCTTCCGGTTCGGGGACCTCCCCGCGCGCCTCTTCCCAGCGCGTCCGGTCGCCGGCTCTCCGGCGCTGCTTCTTGGAGAGGTACATGGCGCGGTCTGCCATGCTGATCAGCTCCGCCCCCGCCATGCGGGCGGCGCCGGAAACGGCGCAGCCGATGCTGAGGCCCGGGTGGAACACGTGCGGCCCGATCAGCATCGGGGCGTGGAGCGCCTGGTCGAGCTTCCCCGCGAGGGCGCGCAGCTCCTCCTCCGAGGCGACCGGGGAAACCAGCACGACGAACTCGTCGCCACCGATGCGCGCCGGCATCGCGTGCGGCGGCAGGGCGCCCGTCAGGCGCGACGCGAGCCCCTTCAGCAACGCATCGCCCGTGGCGTGGCCGAGCGAATCGTTCACCGCCTTGAACGAGTCGATGTCGAAGTACACGAGGCCGGTGCGCTCGTTGTCCTGCGCGTCGCCGCCGAGCGCGGTCAGCAGCGCCGACTCGAGCATCGCGCGGTTCGCGAGGCCGGTCAGCGTGTCGCGGAACGCTAGGCGCTTCAGCGCCGCGTGAGTCCGGCCCAGGTCCTGGTCGCGGCGCTGGATCTCGTCGAGCAAGCCGTGGAAGTCGGTGCGCAGCGCCTCGATCTCGGCGATTCCGCACGGCAGCGCGCGCCGGCTGAAGTCGCGCTCCTCGCGCGCGGTCCGGATCACCGTTTCGAGGTCGGTGAGGGGCCGGGTAATGTGCCCGGTTAGCCGACGCTCCACCACCAGGACGAGCGCGACGACGAATATCGCGCCGAGCAGATCGAACACGAGCAGGCCGAACAGCCCGCGCAGCAACGGCTCGCCGGCGCTCTCCAGCGTCACGCTCCCGATGCGCCGTCCGTCCACGATCACGTCCGCGCTTGCGCGCTCCTGGATCAGGATCCGGATCGCGGCCGCCGGAAGCGTCGCGTCGGCTTTCGCGACGCGCGCCACGAGTCGACCGGATGCGTCGTGCAGCTCGGCGACGATGACGCCCTCCTCGGGCGGGATGCCGAGCAGGACCTCTTCGGCCGCGTTGCGGTCCTTGAAGAGCAGCGCCGCCTCGCTGTGCGTTGCGGTGACGCTCGCGAGCGCGCGCAGGTGCGCGCGCATCTGCTCGAGGAGGTAGTGCGACCCGACGAGGAGCGCGCCGACCGTCGCGATGAGGATCGCCGCGAGCGTCACCGACAGCAGCGCGCGCCGGATCTGCCCGGCCAGGGTCGCGACGCCGCGAATCTCCGGCGCGCTCACGGGTTGCCCCTCGCCGTCTGGCGCTTGCGGCCCAGCATGAGGAGCTGGGCATTGACGCTCAAGCCGGCTTGCTGGACTGCGGAGAGGTTGATCTCGAAACCGCTCGCCGCGTCGCCCCCGCGGAGGCACACGACGCCGCCGGCGGTGCAGAAGGCCGAGCTCTCGCCGACCGTGAGGATGGGAAGCTTCCGCGCCTGCGCGAGCAGCGCTTTCGCGCTCGCCGCCGGCGCGACGGTGAGATCGAGAATCTGGCAGCCGGCGAGCGTGTCGCCCGCCGCCACCGTGCGCACCGCGACCGGTTTGCCGCGCGCGGGCCCGACGCCGTAGGGCGCGGCCTTGCCGGGCGCGGTCGGCGTGCACACCTGCCACGCGGCGATCGACTCTTCGGCCGGCCAGCGCACGTACTGGATGAAGCCGAGGAGGTAGGCGCCGGCTCCCGCGCCATCCGCCGCGGCGTCCTGCGCACGCGCACCGATGGCGCATGCGACGCAGATCGCGATGCCGAGGAGTCGAACGAGTGCGCGAGCGAGCCCCGGCTGGCACCGGTTCGGCACGGTCGGATCGAGGGGCATCGCGCGCATCGGTACGCACGAAAGCAACTCCCGGACCACTCCGCGCTACGGCCGACGGTTCAATCGCCTGGCGCGACGCGCTGACCGGAATTCGACGCGTGCCTCGGACCGCAGTGTGACAAATTGCACGCGCGCCCGGGCCCCCGAGCGGGGTCAGCCGGCGCCCACCGTCTGGTCGAGCGCGCGCGTCTGCTCGACGAGCCTTGCCGCCGCGAACGACGGCCGTTGCCCGATCCGCTCGTACCAGTCGCCGACGCGCGGCCAGCGCGCGAGCTCGTACTCCGGGAAGCTCGCCATCCGGTGCACGAAGGGCGTCATGTTCGTGTCCGCCAGCGTGTACGTGTCGCCGGCGAGCCACGCCGACTTCTCGAGCGCGACGTCCATCCGCTCCAGCGTGAGCCGCAGCTGGCGGTCGGCTTCGGCGAGCTGCTCGTGCGGGATGCCATCGCGCGCCGCGTTCCGCCAGCGCTCGGCCGTCTCGCGGCTCGGCATGCGCGCGAGCGCGGCCTCGAGCTCGTCGTCGGAGTAGCCGCGGATCGCCGGCCCGAGGTTCCGCTGGAAGCTCGGGTACTTGATCGCCTGCGTCGGCACCTCGTCGATGAAGCGGGTCCACATTCCGACCCGCGCCCGGCCGATCGCGTCGCGCGGCCGCAGGCGCGGCTCGGGGAACGCGTCGTCGAGGTACTCGTTGATCGCGGTCGACTCGCGCACGACGAAGCCGTCGTGGACGAGCACCGGCACGACGCCGTCCGGATTGAGCGCGAGGAATTCGGGCGTCAGGTGCTCGAACCGCCGCAGGTTGAGCACGCGCCCTTCGTAGTCGAGCCGCTTCTCCGCGAGCGCGAGCCGGACCTTCTGCGAGCAGGTGGAGGTCCATCCGTGGTGGAGCACGAGCGTCACGGCGACCGGCGAAGGACGAGTGCGGGTGGCGCTACTTCGGCTTGCGATAGAGCGTGACGAGCGCCGCCGGGTCTTCGTCGCCGCGGCCCTGCGCGGCGAGCTGCCGGAAGAGCTCGCGCGCGAGGCTTGCCATCGGCAGCGGCGTCCCGCTTGCGCGCGCGAGGTCCGCGGCGGTGTCGAGGTCCTTGAGCAGCAGGTTCGCCGCGCCGATCGGCTCCTGCCAGCCGGACACCATCCGCGGCAGGAAGATCTGCAGCGGCTTCGAGTCGGCGAACCCGCCGGCGAACGCTTCGACCAGCCGCCGCGCATCCACGCCGGCGTTCTGCGCGAGCGTCACCGCCTCGGCGATCACCGCGATCGCGGCGCCCGCGATCACCTGGTTGCAGAGCTTCGTCGTCTGGCCGGTGCCCGCCGCGCCCATGTGCGTGATGTTGCGCG
>Ga0335084_10001144_pt1 | contig 24242 bp, 22 predicted proteins | sample Lox_Sample_44_FD_206721 | JGI IMG/M metagenome (GOLD analysis project Ga0335084, IMG submission 206721) | Soil microbial communities from Loxahatchee National Wildlife Refuge, Florida, United States - Lox_Sample_4.4 | ecosystem: Environmental > Terrestrial > Soil > Wetlands | place: USA...
GCGAGTTCGTCCTGCTCTTCATGATCTTCAACGAGAACCGGCCGGGCGCCGAGAAGGAAGAGCGCGGCCTGATGCACACGATCAATGGCTACATCTTCGGCAACCTCTCGGGTCTGATCATGGACAACGGGGAGCGGGTGCGCTGGCACGTGCTCGGCATGGGCAACGAGAGCGACCTGCACACGGCCCACTGGCACGGCAAGACGCTGCGCTTCCATGGGCGGAACACCGATGTCGTCGAGCTGCTGCCGGGAAGCATGGCCACCGCGGACATGCTCGCCGACAATCCGGGCACCTGGCTGTTGCATTGCCACGTGGCCGACCACATCCACGCCGGGATGTTCACCACCTTCACGATCAGGGGCCCCTGACGCGTCTCGAGCCGACCAGCCAGTGCCACCGGGTGTTCCACCGGGCGGGGTGCTCTTCACACGATAGTCACGCTCCCGTCACGTGATCTTTGCCCGCGCCGTGTAGCATCGCGCACGAGGTGAGGGACCGACACCCCGCTCGTGGCTCTCGATGCCATTCGGAGGACCTACGCCATGACTGGATCGCCTGACGTCTCACGCCGTGCCGTGCTCCGTGTGCTGGCGGGCGCGCCGCTCATCCCGCTGATGGGATCCACGGCCCTGTCGCTGCTGGACTCCACCGTCGCGCGCGCGGCCGGCGGCGTGCCCCGGGGCGCGGAGTTCGTCGGCATGGCCGCGCCGGCGACCCCGGCCGCGCAGGGCACGACCACCGTCGAGGCGAGCCTCGTGGTGAGCTACGGTGAGGGGATACGGCAGACGTTCGAGCTGGGATATCAGCCGCTGTTCTTTACGGGCGACCAGGTTCCGGACGGCAAGGGCGGCACGACCCTGGCGGGCGGGTACTACGACATCGGGGGCCGGCCGATCATGGATCCCTCCGCGCCGTCCCCGACCCAGTTCTTCTCCGATTGCCCGGATGGCTACAGCCTGCTCCAGCTTCGCGGGGTGCGGGCGCCCGGAGTGACGGGGAACACGGTCTTCGCGGTCGTCCAGTTCGAGTACACCACCCGCGATTCGAAGGACGAGAAGATGTACGGACGTCTGCCGTCGCCGATCGCCGTCCTCACGCTCGACCAGGACAAGACCAGCGGCGCGCTGAAGCTCGTGAAGTATCACTCGGTGGATACGAGCGGAGCCCACGGCCTGTGGATCACCTGCGGTGCCAGCCTGTCGCCCTGGAACACGCATCTGTCGAGCGAGGAGTACGAGCCCGACGCGGTCAGCGTCGACACGAACGCGCTGTTCCGAGCATTCAGCGCGAATCTCTTCGGGGACGCGGGGCGGGCGAAGCCGTATCACTACGGCCACGTGCCGGAGGTGGCGGTCAACCCCGACGGCACCGGCACGCTCCGGAAGCACTACTGCCTGGGCCGCATCTCACACGAGCTGGTGGAGGTCATGCCCGATCGGCGCACCGTGCTCATGGGCGACGACGCCACCAACGGTGGGCTGTTCATGTTCGTCGCCGACAAGTCCGCCGACCTCTCGGCCGGCACGCTGTACGTGGCGCAGGTGACGCAGCGGGCGGGGGTAGCGCTCGACCAGGGCGGCGCGTTCGACCTCCGCTGGATCAAGCTCGGGCATGCCACCAGCGCGGAAATCGAGCGGCTGGCCGACACGCTGAGCCCGGCCGACATCGTCGAGGTGAAGGCCGCCGACCCGAACGACAGCGCCTACGCGGCCATCCCCTACAACGGCAAGCGGCAGTGGGTGAAGTTCAAGCCGGGGATGGAGAAGGCGGCCGCGTTCCTCGAAACCCATCGCTGGGCGCCGGTGGTGGGTGGCACGCTCGCCTTCAGCAAGATGGAAGGGGTGACGGTCAACGCCCGAGACCGCGTCGCCTACCTGGCGATGTCCTACATCCACAAGTCCATGAGTGACGGGACCACCCGGATCAGGGTCGAGGCCATCGAGGCGGGGGCGGTCTACCAGCTCTCCCTCCAGGCAGAGCAGAGGGATCAGGAGGGGGCGGTGATCGACAGCGCCTGGGTGCCCGCTCACATGAGCACGGTCCCTGCGCTGGTTGGGCGGGACCTCGTGACCGCCGACACGGCCGGGAACACGGCCGACGTGGACCGGGTGGCCAATCCCGACAACCTCAAGTTCTCCGAGCGCCTGCGGACACTGTTCGTCGGGGAGGACAGCGGCAAGCACGTCAACAACTTTCTCTGGGCCTACAACGTCGACAGCGGGAAGCTGGCGCGCATCCTGTCCTGCCCGGCCGGGGCCGAGTCCACCGGCCTGCAGGCGGTCGACGATCTCAACGGCTTCGCCTACATCATGAGCAACTTCCAGCACCCCGGAGACTGGGAGAAGGGTCTGCACGACAAGGTCAAGGCCAGCCTTGCCCCATTGATCGACCAGCAGTACCGCAACCGCCGCAGCGCGGCGGTCGGGTACATTCACGGCTTGCCGCACCCGGTGTAGCGGACGCCGAAACGTAACACTCCCGTAGCAAATGACTCCGGAGTGCGTGGTATCCTCCGCGCCGACATGCTGACCGGCCCGCAGATTCGCGCTCGCGTCCAGCAAGGGCTGGAGGCCGGGCGCCTCTGGCGACTGACGCACGATCGAGCGAAGCTGCTGGGCACGGCGGATGGAGGCTCGGGGTGTCACGTGTGCTCGGAGCCGATCTCCCGGGGTCAGGCGTTCGGCCTCACCCGATCCACCATGGGCGTGCTCGTCCACCTGGAGTGCTACATGTTCTGGCTCCACGCGTCCGGGATCCTCGAGCGCGAGCCGACCACGTGCGCGAGCTGCCGGCGGCTGATTCCGCCCCACGCGGAGGCCGTGGCGATTCTGGGGGCGGTCTACCACGGTCGCTGCCGGGATCGCATGATGGTACCCGCGGGGCAGATGTCGCCCATCGCCTGAGGGATCATGCGGGTTCTCCTCTTCACGGACGGAGGCTCGGGTGCCCGCGCGGCGACAGCCTGGCTCCAGCGGTTCACGCCGACCGAGCCCCCGGCGCTGCGTATCGTGGCAATCGCCCAGACCCTCCGGGCCCCCGCCAAGCCGTCGTCGGCCCTGCGGACGCTGCGAAAGATGATCCTGGAGCGATCGCGACGACTGTGCGAGGAGGCTCGTGGCGAGCTCGCGGAGCGCTGGCCGGACCTGACCGCCGACGTCATCGAAGGGGATCCTCACGAGCACCTGCTCCGCGCCGCCGAGCAGTGGAAGCCGGACCTGGTCGTCCTCGGGCGCAGCGGCGACGCCGAGCCATCCGTGACGCTGGGCAGCGTGGCCCGGCTCGGCGCATACAACCTGGAATGCTCCGTGCTCCTGGTGGACCGGGCGCCGGAATCGGTGTGCCAGGTCGTGCTCGGCATGGACGGCTCTCCGAGTGCGCGCGAAGCGATCCGATTGCTATCGCGGCTCGGATTCACCCCGCCGCCGCGGGTCCTCGTGCTGGGGATCGTGGACACGTCCTGGCGCCGCGGTCTGGCCCTCGAGGAGGTCTCGCCCGCGATCCAGACCGCGCTGGACGAGCAGCAGGCGCAGGAGGAGGCGGACGCACGCGCTCACCTGGCCCGGGCGTCCGCTGCCCTCGCCGATCGGGCGATCGTGGAGAGCGAGGTCGTGATCGGGAGACCCGCCGAGATCCTGCTCGAGGTGCCGCGCGCACGGGCGGCGGACTTGCTCGCGGTGGGGCATCAGGGGCTCGAGCCCGTTCGGCGCCTCGCGCTGGGATCCGTCGCCGCGCAGCTCCTGGCCGCGGCGCCGTGCTCGCTGCTCATCGGCCGGAAGTAACCGGCATCGGTCCTCACTCGCTCGTGGCGCGCGCGGCGCGCTACTCCTTGAGCCCGGCCGCGACGAAGCTCTCGAGGACGTAGCGCTGGGCGACGACGTAGGCGAGGAGCGCGGGGACCACCGCCATCGACGCGGCGGCCATGAGGGGTCCCCAGTTGGTCCCGCCTTCGAGGCTCACGAACTCCTGCATCCCGACCGGCAGGGTCTTCATCAGCTTGTCGGTCGACACCAGGAGGGGCCAGAGGTACTGGTTCCAAGTGTTGATGAAGAACAGCACCGAGAGCGCGACCAGCGCGGTTCGGGTCGCGGGGACGATGATCCGCCAGAGGACCTGCCAGGAGTTGGCGCCGTCGAGGATGCCGGCCTCGACGAGGCTGCCGGGCAGGTTCTTGAAGGTCTGGCGGAGCATGAAGATGCCGTAGCCGGTCACCACCTGGGGGACGATCAGGCCGGTGTAGGTATTGAGGAGATCGAGCCGGGCGATCAGGAGGTAATTCGGGATCATCGTCACCTGGAACGGCACCATCATGGTGGCGACGAAGAGGGCGAACCACAGGTGCCGGCCCGGGGGCCGGAGGATCGCGCAGGCGTAGGCGGCGAGGGTGCTGGAGAGGGCCTGCGCGGCCGTGACCCCGAGGGCCACCACGAGGCTGTTGGCGAAGAGTCGCAGCATCGGCACCTGGGTCATGGCGGTGGAGAAGTTTCGGGCCGTCGCGTGGGCCGGCCAAAGGCGGAAGGTGCCCGCGAAGATCTCGTGTGGAGACTTGAGCGCGGTCGAGATCATCCAGAGCATCGGGAAGACCACGACCAAGCACGTAGTAGCCAGCAGCAGGTGTGCCCCGCGCGGCCTAGCCGCCATAGTGGATGCGCCGCTCGGCGAGAAGGAACTGGATGGCGGTGAGGACGAGGAAGACGAGGAAGATCAGCGTGGCCGCGGCGGAAGCGTAGCCGACGCGGAAGTACTCGAAACCCAGCTGATACACCAGGTAGCCCACGTTGTTGCTGGCCTCGTTGGGCCCTCCCTGGGTCAGGATCTGCGTCGGGATGAACAGGTTCTGCGGACCCAGGACGAAGGTGGTCAGGAGCACGAACAGTGTCGTCGGCGCGAGCAGGGGCAGGGTGATGTGGCGGAACAGCTGGGCGTCGGAGGCGCCGTCGACCCGGGCGGCCTGATAGAGCTCGGCCGGGATCGCGAGCAGGCCGGCGGTGTAGATGACGAAGTTGAAGCCGAAGGTCTTCCAGACCGTGACCAGGACGATGCTCCAGATCGCCCAGTCGCTCGAGGAGAGCCAGGCCGGGGCCGGCAAGCCCGCCAGGCCCAGCGCGGCGTTCAGCACGCCGTAGAGCGGGTGGAACATCCAGAGCCAGATCGCACAGGCGATGGCCATGGAGATCACGGTCGGGGAGAAGAGGACGACGCGGTAGACGTTGCGCCAGCGCGGCGTCACCTGGAGGACCAGTACCGCCAGGATGAGCGGGGCCAGCACGGTCAGGACCGTGAGGGCGACGGCGGCCTGGCCGGTGTTGACGAGCGAGAGCCGGAACGCACGACTCTGAACGAGGTCGCGGTAGTTCTGCCAGCCCACCGCCACCCGGTCCGGCGAGACCAGGTTCCAGTCGTAGAAGCTGAGGGCGGCGCTCGCGACGAGCGGCCAGTAAACGAAGACGGCCGTCAGGGCGGCGGCGGGGGCCAGGTAGAGGTAGGCGACGGCATTGGCGCGCCAACGCCGCCGCAGACGCACGCGCGCGCCCCCGACGGCGAGAGCGATCGATCCCGAGCCCGCGGGGGCGGCCAGACTCACGTGGGAGCGGGGTTATCGGGACAGCAGCGTGTTGGCCTGCGCCGCCGCTTCCTTGAGGATGGCCTCGGCCGGGCGCTTGCCCTCGAGCACCTCCTCACGCGCCTTGATGAGCGTCTTCGTGATCTCGAGCCCGCGCGACCCCGGGAAGGACACCCACGGCTTGGCGTATGGGAAGGTGTCCAGCGCGGCCTTCATGAGGGGGGCCTGGTCGAAGAACGGCTTCAGGTAGCGGGGGTCGTTGGCCAGCGCCGCGCGGGGCGGTAGGTAGCCGGTGCCGCGGGTCCAGATGGTCGCGCCGTCGGGGGAGAGGAGGAACCGGATCCACTCCCAGGCGGCTTTTTCCTGGGCCGGATCGCTCGCGAAGATCATCAGGACGTTGCCGCCGGTGGCGGTGGCCAGGGGCTTGCCGCCGAAGCGCGGCACGGGAGCGCTGCGCACGTCGAAGCCGTTCGCGTTCTTGCGCATGTGCTCCTGGCGGCCGATCGTGGTGAGGCACATCGCGATGTGGCCGCTCAGGAACGCCTGGATTCCCTCCTCCCAGGTGAGGTTCGCCGCGATCTTGCTCTTCTGGACCATGTCCTGCCACATCTGCATGGCCTCGATCGCGGGGGCCGAGTCCCAGCCCACGCGCTTGCCGTCCTCGGACAGCGGCCGGCCGCCGTTGCCCCAGATCAGGGTCTGGTCGATCCACTCGTCGTTGGGCTGCTGCAGGTAGACCGCGAGCTTGCCGGTCTTCTGCTTGATGATCTGCCCCTGGCGCTGGACCTCGTCCCACGTCTGCGGCGGCTGGTCCGGGTCGAGGCCGGCGGCCTTGAAGAGCTCGGGGTTGTAGTACATCACCGGGGTGCTCACGCCGAACGGGATGCCGTGGAGCTTCCCGCCGAAGAGGCCGAGCGCCATGATGTTGTCGGGGATGCCCTTGAAGAACTCGGGGTCGCTCTCACGGTACTTGTCGAGGACCACGTGGGGGAACTGCCCGGCGGCGTAGGCGGTGAGGTTGAAGCCGATCTGGGCCACCGCCGGCGGCCGCTTGGCCGCGAGGGAGACCTGCAGCTGCTGCATCAGGCCGGTGTAGACCCCCGGCTGGAACTTCTCCACGATCTTGATGTCGGGGTGCCGGGACTCGAAGAGCTTGACCAGCTCGGTGACGGCGGGGCCGCCGAACGTGGGCGAGTTGATGTGCCAGTACTCGATCGTCACCGGCTCCGCGGCCGAGGCGGGCAAAAGCAGCCTGCCCAGGGCCAGGAGCAGGGCCAGGGCTGCGTAGAACAGTGGTTTCCTCAGTTGGGCCATCGTACCGTCCTCCTGGGTGTGGGGCTCACTGGGTTCGGCGGAAGGGGCTTCAGCGGAAGGCGACGGCCAGGGGGAGCTGGCCTCGGACCCTGACCTCGACCGCCCCCGCGTCGGTCAGCGTGATCTCGGCGAAGCAGCCCGACGGGCCGCTGGTCATCTTCGAGTCCACCAGCGACATGACCGTGACGTAGGGGATGCCGTCGATGACCTCCACCGTGTTCAGGTGCATGTGCCCGTTGAACACCGCGCGCACGCGCCCACTCGCGGCCAGGATGCGACGGGCCCGCTCGCGGTTGCCGGCCAGGGCGTGGCTGGGATGGTCCGCGAAGTACCAGTGGCGCCCGGGGTCCTGCTCGTCGAGGGGGTGGTGGCAGAAGACGACCACGGGGCGAGAGGTCGTGCGCAAATCCTGCTCGAGCCAGTCGAGCTGGGCGGAGGAGAGCGTACCCCCGATCCCTTCGATCGTCGGGTCCTGGCTGTTGAGGATGATGAGGTGATAGCCCTTGGTATCGAACGACTCGTGGTCGGCCTGCTTGCCCAGGATGGCGCGGGCGTCGGCGGGCGCCACGTTCGTGAGGTCGTGGTTGCCCCACGCGTAGACGATGGGCGGGCCCGCGGTCTCGAGCATGTCGCGCACCTCGCGCAGCCGGACGCGGTCGGTCTCGGGATCCACGTCGTTGATGCGGTCGCCCAGATCGACGATCAGGTCCGGGTGGAACCGTTCCCGCATGCACGCGGTGAACGCGGCGAGGAGCAGGCGCGCCGCGGTGCCCGTCCGCACGTCGACGTCGGGCCCGTGGTGGATGTCGGTCACCAAGCCGATCCGAAGTGCCATCGCCGTTGGAACTCTCGCCCCCGGGCGTTGCAGGCCGATGACGGAGGCGTGAATCTTGGATGAAGGCTGGTGTCCCTGCGGGGAAGAGCCGAGTACACAAGGTAGCGCCGGCGACGCCCACGTGTTGCGGCATCGCCATCACACCTTCATGTGCGGCGTCTATGCTGATCGGTGATGGAGCACCGACCATCTCGCGTGAGCCAATTCTTTCGGATCGCCCTGATCGTCCTCGTCTTGGGCTGCGCCAGCCCTTCGCCCTCGCCGACGCGGACCACCAGCGGGGCTTCCCCGGATGTCGCCGCGCCGGCCGGGAAGTGGCGCGGATACTACCGGCAGGTCCCCGCCGGCGACATGAGCCTCATCCACGGCGATATCGAACTCCCGATCAACGACAATGGAATCTACGCGGGGACGTGGTCGAATCGACAGGTCGCCGGGTCGACGAGAGCGTCACGCACCGACATTGCGGGAACGGTTGTCGTGATCCTCCGGGACTGGCGGGATCCTCACGCCCGCCGGTGACATGCTCCACGGGCTCACGATCGATCCGGGCAATCACCGGGCTCTCGCAGCTTACCTGGAGAGAGTTCCCTAGCGCAGAGTCAGCGGCAAGAAGTCGGGCGGCGCTCCGCGCTCAGCCCTCGAGCCAGTCCATGCGGAAGAGCGCCCCCGGATCGTCGACCGCGACGAGGTGGTGAATCGAGAACTCGTACACCTCCCCGGCGCGGAGGTCCGAGGGCGAGAAGGGGAAGGCGAGATTGCCCGCGATCGCCTTCCGGCCCGGGTAGGTGACGTGCAAGGCCACCGACCGCGCCAGGGCCAAAACCGCGACGGAGGTCTCGGGATCGTCCGCGATCACCTCGATGATCAGGCCCAGCTCGTGCGGGCGGCTCCCGCGCGCGGGCTCGAGAGGGCCCATCACCCCATCGCGGCCGTAGACGTGGAACATGAGCCGGTAGCCGTCGGGGTAGGTATCGGCGACGCGGGTGCGCACGTTGGCGAGGTAGGCGTCGAGGTTCGCGATGAGCTGGGGCTCGCGCACCCCGGCGATGGCGAGAGTGCGGAAGCCGACGCGCGCCACGCCTTCGAGCTTCAAGGTCGGGGTGGCCGCGGGGACGAAGCGCGTGCCCGAGACGCGCACCGCGCGATCGCCGGACGCCTCGAAGCGCGTGGCCTTGAGATCGATGTGGCCGTGGGGCAGGTGGAGCTCGTAGGGATTGGCGCGCTCGTAGAGGGAGTGCGCCGCCACCGAGGCGACCGTGCACACCTTGTCGGGGTTCGGCGGCTCGACCGTGAAGGCGTCGTCCTCGATGACGCCGAGCAGGCTGTCCGAGCCGTGCCGGGGGTACGCGGCCGCCGCCCCGCACTCGAGGATCTTGCCCATGTGCAGCGCCAGCCCGGGGTCGAAGCCGGCGCGGATGGGCAGCGCCGCGATGACCGCCGCGTCGCACGCCCGGCCTGCGATGATCACCTCGGCCCCGGCGTCGAGGGCGGCCAGGAACGGCTCGATGCCCATCTGGGCGACGATGCGCGTGGCCCGGTCGACCTCCTCCGTGGTCAGCGCGCGGTCGTGGTCGAGCGGGCGGACCCGGCCGTTTGCCACCTGGGTCCGGAGCCAGCCCCGGTCCACTTCCGCGTCGATGACCGCGGTGCGGAAGCGATAGCCCCGCTCGCGGCAGAGCTCGCGGTAGAGATCGAGCGTCCACTCCACGTGCGGCCGGCCACCGCCCCCGCCCGCGGAGCCGATCAGCACGGGGATGCGGCGGGCACGCGCGGCGTCGAGGATCATGGTGAGGTCGCGCTTGGCCGCCCGCCGGTTCACGAACGGTACGCCCGCGCCCAGGTAGTAGGGGCCGGGATCGGTGGAGCCGGCGTCGAGGGCGAGTACCGCCGGGTCACGGGCGAGGCCGCGCTCCATCGAGCGCACCGGGATGCCGTAGCCGAGCATGCCGAGCGGGGCGAGGACGGTCATGGGCCGCATGGGGCGCGCTCCCGGTCAGGCGGTCTCCGGCCACTCGATCGCGTGGCCGGCGAGGGGGACGTGCTGCTGGGCCCCGTACACATCGGTCTCCCCGACCGCGCCGGAGGCCCACGGGCGCCGGAGTGTGATCTTCACCGCGTAGGCCGGCTCGAACTCGATGATGTCGACGACGTCCTCGGGCGTGAGCCCGTAGAGGCGTGCCACGGTGGCGCGATCGAGCGGTCGCCCGGCCACGAAGCGGCGGTAGGTCGCCTCGTCCGGGAAGACGATGTCGAGCGTGAGGAGGAACGGCCCCGCGTTCTTGCTCGTCACGAACGTGGCGATCTCGCCGATGGTCCGCATCGGGAGCCATCGCATCATCTGCGACCGCCCGCTGTCAAGGTGGCAAGGTCTAGGGGTCAGCTCGGCAGTGGCGGCCGTCGCGCGCGCCAGTCGGTGGCGCGCTCGTAGGCGCGGCCGGCCCGCAGCAGCGTCGCCTCGTCGAAGCGCCGACCGATCATCTGCAGCCCGATCGGCAGCCCGCTCGCGGTGAACCCGCACGGCAGCGAGAGCGCGGGCACGCCGGCCAGGCTTGCCGGGGTGGTGTAGGAGCGCCGGTTGAAGAAGCGGCGTGCCGCCTCCGCGCGCGATGCGATCGGCGCCTGCGCGCTCGCGATCGGCGGCGCCGGCGTGGGCCCGGTGGGCGCCAGGAGCAGGTCGAAGCGCGCGAGAGCGTCCAGGACCTGCGTACGGATCGCGGCGCGGGCCCGTGCCGCCTGCTGGACGAGCGTCGCGGGCAGCAGCGCCGCGGTGACGAGCCGCCGCCGCGTGCCCGCGTCGTACTCGTCTCCCCGCGTGGCCAATGTGCGGTGGTGCCAGGCGGCGGCCTCCCCGTCGGCCAGGGCCATGAACACCGCGCCCGCCATCGGCAGGAGCGGGAGATCGACGTCCTCGACCCGGGCTCCGAGCCCGCGCAGCGTCGCCGCGGCCGCGCGGACCGCGGCGCGAACCTCGTCGTCGGTGTCCGCGCTGTCGAGGAGCGGGGTCACGACGCCGATCGAGAGGCCTCCGGCGCCGCGCTCGAGACCGGCGCGTGGGTCGGCCACCGCGGCGCGAACCCACCGGTCGTGGCGGTCGGGCCCGGCGATGATCGACAGCAGCAGCGCGGCGTCCTCCACGGAGCGCGTCAGCGGGCCGGGCGCGTCCATCGACCAGGCAACGGGGATGCAGCCCGTGCGCGGCACCAGGCCCCAGGTGGGGCGGAGCCCGACCGCGCCGCACCACGAGGCGGGGCTCCGGACCGAGCCGCCGGTGTCCTCGCCGAGCGTGGCCGCGGCCAGCGCGGCGGCGGCCGCGATGCCCGACCCCGACGAGGAGCCGCCGGTCTCGCGTGACTGGTCCCACGGATTGCGCGGCTGGCCGAACGGGTAGGTGAGGGTGCCGCCCAGCGCGAACTCGGTGAGGTTGAGCTTGCCGAGCAGGATGCCGCCCGCCGAGCGCAGACGCGCCACCACCGTGGCGTCCTCGGTGGGCACGCGGTCGGCGTGCAGGCGCGAGCCCGAGGTCGTGCGTATCCCCGCCGTGTCGAACTGGTCCTTCACCGCGAACGGCACGCCGTGCAGCGGGCCGAGCGGCGCTCCGTGGGCGAGCGCCTGCTCCGCGCCGCGGGCCTCGTCGAGCGCGCGCTCTCGGCAGACCGTGACGTACGCGCGCAGCGCCCCGTCCCAGCGGTCGATGCGCGCGAGATAGGCCTGCACCGCCTCGACCGGAGAGACGGCCCGCGCCCGGATCATCCCGGCCAGCTCGGCCGCGGTGCAGTAGGCGAGATCCGCGCTCATCCGTCACCGCGGGGAGAATCGGGAGGCAGCGCAGGCGCGGGCTCCGCGGCGGCCAGGTCGAGCGTGGCCAGGCCCCCCAGCACGTCGACGAAGGCGTTGAGGCGATGCGTGACCTCGGCCAGGTCGGGGCCGTCGAGCGGCAGGCCGGCCGCGGCGGCGAGCGCGCGAACCGCGTCGGGAGTGAGCTCGGTCATCCGGGAGATCTTACCGAGGGCGCCTGCCGTTCAAGCGCGGCGCCGGCGGAGGCGAGCTGAGACGCCGATTCTGTGAGAACGCACCTACTTGGGGCAGATCCAGCCGGCTCCGCTGGGGTTGGGGAAGCAGCCGACCGATTGTGGGAGCAGCTGCTTCGGTAGCCACAGCACCACGTCGGGGAACAGCACCGTGAAGGCGATGGTGAGGAAGAACACGATGTAGAGAGGGAGCGATCGGACCATCGCGCGGTAGAAGGGCACGCCGATGAATTTCGACGCGATCAGCAGCGATAGCCCGTAGGGCGGCGTGATCAATCCGAACACCAGCGTGGTGATGATCACCACGCCCATATGCACGGGGTTGATGTTGCCCACCTGGGTCAGCTTGTTGATGATGGGCATGAAGATGATGATGGCTGGGATCGCGTCGATGAAGTCACCGAGGATCACGAACAGCACGACCAGGAGGAGCATGATGATCTTGGGGTCGGTGCCTCCGTAATGGCTGATGTACTCGGCCACGGTGTCGGGGCCGCGCAAGTAGGCCAGCATCCAGCCGAAGGCCGATGCGCCGGCCACTGCGGCCAGCGGGAGCGAGTAGAGCAGGCCGGTGTACATGAAGTCGCCCGGCAGGTGGCGGAGGTGGCGCGGATTCAGCACCGGGATGAGCACCAGCAAGATGTAAGCCGCGGCGACCATGCCGGCCTCGGTCGGGGTGAACCAGCCGGTCAGGATGCCCCCCATGATGATGACCGGGATCACCATCGGCAGAGCCGAGCCGCGCGCGGCCACGAAGATGTCCACGAGCTGTGCCCGCTTCTTCATGGTCCCGACGGGACCGAAGAAGTAGCTGTAGATCATCAGGCCCACGCCGATGATCACGCCTGGCACCACGCCGGCCAGGAACAATCCGCCGATCGACACGTTACCGGTCGCGCCGTAAACGACTGCCATGATCGACGGTGGGATCAGGTTGGCCATGGTCGAGGCCGAGGCGATGAGCGCCGCGGTGAAGGCGCGATCGTAGCGCTCCCGGTCCATCTCGGGTGCCACGGTACGGCTCAGCACCGCGACGTCGGCGGCGGAGGAGCCCGAGATCCCGGCAAAGAACATGCTGAACAACGTGACGACCTGGGCCAGCCCGCCGCGCAGGTGCCCCACCAGCGCCTGGGCGAGGCGGATCATGCGATAGATCACGTTGGCTGACGACATCAGCTCGCCGACGAGAAGGAAGAACGGGACGGCCAGGAGCGCCTCGGAGTCGATGCCGTGGAACAGCTGGCCGATCATCGACTGGTAGCTGATCGGGGTGAACGCCGTCGCCACCAGCACCCCCGCGATGATCGCGAACGCGACCGGTACGCCCATGTAGCCCAACAGCAGGAACAGGCCTCCCATCATGACCAGAAGCGTGCCCGAGCTCATTCCACCGGCTCCGGCAGGAACTCGGCGTCCTCGGGGCCCTCGAAGCCGTTGTTCCATCCGTTGACCATCTGCTCGACGCAAAACAGCATCACCAGGACCCCCGAGATCGGCACGACGCCCGTATAGACGGTCAGAGGAATGAGCCAGGGCATGCGGAAGCTGCCCAGGTCCAGCATCGCGTTCTTGTAGCCGAACCAGGCCATGAATCCGGCCACGATCAGCACGATCAGCCGGTTGAAGGTCTCGATCGCCCAGCGGTTGGTACCGGTCATACGCTTGGTGATCTCGGCCAGGTAGATATGGTCGTTGCGCCGCGTGGCGGCGGCGATGCCGATGAACACGCCCCAGGCGAAGAACGCCGTGGTCGCCTGTTGCAGCCACAGCCAGGGATGGCCGACGGTACGCGTCACCACGTCGAGGAAGACGCACAGGGAAAAGCCGCCGATGCACACCCCGCACAGGGTCATCAGGCCGGCCTCCAGCGGGTCCAGCCATGTCCATTTGAGGTGGCGGTGGCGCTGGAGTATCAGCGCTCTATTTGCAGCAAAATCGGTCGCGCCTGCCATGTGCGCCGCCGCTCCCCTCTCACATCGGCGTGACTACTTCACCGAGCGGACGAGACCCAGGATCTTGACCGCGTGGGGTCCGAGCTCCGTGGCCAGCTGGTCCTGGATGGGCGCCGCGGCCTTCATGAAGCCACTCTTGTCGACCTTGGAGTTGATCTTCACGCCGATCTTCTGAAGCTTCGTCGCAGACTCCGCCTCGAGCTTGAAGGCCATGGCGGGTTCGCGACGGCTCACCTCGTCGGCCGCCTCCTGGACCCACCTCTTCTCTTCCGGGCTGAAGCTGTTCCAGGCCTTGTCGCTGACCCAGATGCAGTTGTTGTTGGCCTCGTGCTGGGTCATGTTCAGCACCGGCGCCACTTCGTAGTGCTTGTTCGTTTCGTATACGTTGACACCGTTCTCGGCCACGTTCACCACCCCGGTCTGGAGTGACACGTAAACCTCGCCGAAAGGCATGTGCACGGTCTGCGCGCCATAGGCTGGGAAGTGTGTGTCCTCGGTCTTGGTCGCCTGCACGCGCACCTTCAAACCCTTGAGGTCGTCGACTTTGCTGATCTCTTTCTTGCTGTACATGTTGCGGAAGCCCATGGTGATCAGTCCGATGACCTGGGCGCCCTGCGTCGAGTCCTTGATCATGGCGCGGAAGGCATCGGCCACCGCCTTGTCAGCCAGCGCCTTGGACAGATGATCCTCGTCGCGGAAGATGAAGTGCAGGGAGAACACGCCCGCTTGGGGCGCCACGCTGGCCGCGTTCGCGGTTGCCGTGATGACGAAGTCGATGTCGCCCGCGCGCAGCTTCTGCAGCGTCTGCGGCTCGGTGCCCAGCTGAGCGCCGGGGAACTGATTGATGCTGAGCTTGCCGCCGCTCAACGCCTTCAGCTTTTCGTCGAAGATGTTCGCGGCGATGCCGTAGGCCGTTGTCACCGGCTGGTCGTAGGCGAAGCTGAGCTTGCGTTGCGCCGAGGCATCGGTCGACAGCCCCAGCGTCAGGACGCCAGCGGCAAGAGCCGCAAGACCGAGTCGTCTCATCACAGATGTCATCGCTTGTTCCTCCCGGCATCGCCCGTTCTCGATTGGGGTTCTCAGGTGTAGAAGGGGCCCATGGTCGCCGATCCATCATGCGTCGTCAAGCGGACGGCCGTACCTCGACTTCATACGGACTCACAAAGGAGTCGGAGGCGGCACGCCGAAGCCGAGAGAGCTCAGGGAGGGACTCGGCGAGGATCGCCACCCCGCGATGGCGGGTCCGACAATCGGGGTCAAGGACCCGCGGAAGGATCGTCGAAGCGTCCCGGATCGATCTCGTCTGCGTAGCACACCGGAGAGGCCGGAGCGCCGGGCGTGCCCCCGGAGGGCTCGCCCAGGAACACGAGGCCGTCCGGGTCGCGTCGATAGGCTCCGCGCTCGGTCACGACCCAGTCCATCGGGACGTCCCAGGCTTGCGGTCGGGTGGTCTTCATCCTGGCCAGCTCGTAGCCGACGCCGATCGCGACGCGGGTTCTCGGCAGGCTGACCAGGGTCCGGTCGAAGTAGCCGGCGCCGTAGCCCAGGCGATGGCCGGCCTCGTCCCAGCCGTTCAGCGGCACGAGGACGACGGTGGGAACGACGGGGTCGGAGCTCACCGGATAGGGAATGCCGAGTGGGCCGGACGCGAGGGCCACGCCCTCGTGCCACTCGTGGAAAACCAGCGGCTGCTGCGGTGCGACGACCACCGGCAGCGCGGTCACCGCGCCGCGCTCACGCAGCGCGCTGGCCAAGGGCCGCGCGTCGTATTCTCCCCGCACCGGCCAGCAGAAGGCGACCGTCGCGGCGGAAAGACCGGGGAACGAGCGCAGGAGGTGCGCGTCGATGCGCTGGCGCCACCGTTCGAGCGTCGCCGCGTCGAGACGCTCGCGCGCGGCGATCAGCCGCTCTCGCTCGGCCTTTCTCCACGCGGCCAGGTCCCCGCCCGCCATGCCGGTCTCGCCGCTCGTCACCATAGCGTTGTACCATGCTGGACTGGTGAGCATGCGCATGGGTGCGAAAGCGTCTCTCGCCGGTCCGAAGGGCGGCTATTTCTCTGGGAGTGCCGCGGCGATCCGGCGCGATCAGCTTGGCTTCTACGAGTGGTGCGCGCGGGAGTACGGGGACGTCGTCGAGACTCGGCTGGGCCCGTATCGGATCCTGCTGATCTACCATCCGGACGCCATCGAGCAGCTCTTCGTGGCCCGGAACCGGGACTTTGTCAAGAGCCCCGGGGTCCGCCTGCTCCGTCCCATGCTCGGCGAGGGACTGTTCCTCGCCGAGGGCGACACGTGGCTGCGGCAGCGTCGCCTAATGCAGCCGGCGTTCCACCGTCAGCGGGTGGCCGGCTACGGTGATGTGATGACCGCGGCCACCGCGCGGCATGTCGCTGGCTGGAAGGACGGCGACGTCATCGAGGTGCATGGAGAGATGATGGCGCTGACCCAGGCGATCGTCGGGAAGACGCTCTTCGACGCCGACGTCTCCGGTGACGCCTACGAGGCCAGCCAGGCGGCCCGGGTCCTGGCGGAGGACTTCGGCGCCCGGCTGAAGACCCTCCAGCTGATCCCGTACTGGGTGCCGACCCCGAGGAACCTCAGATCGCGCCGGGCGATCCGGCGCCTCGACCGGGTCATCCACCGCATCATCGCCGAGCGCCGCGCGAGCGCCGGGGACCGCGGCGACTTTCTCTCCATGCTCCTGCACGCCCAGGACGCCGACGACGGCTCGCGGATGACCGGGCAGCAGGTGCGCGACGAGGCGATGACCATGTATCTGGCCGGCCACGAGACGACCGCGGTGGCGCTGTCGTGGGCGTGGTATTTGCTCGCCCAGCACCCCGCGTGCGAGGCCCGCCTCGGCGACGAGCTGCGCGACGTGCTCGGCGGTCGGGCTCCCTCGGTCGCCGATCTGCCGCGGCTGAAGTACGCGGCGATGGTCGTGACGGAGGCGATGCGGCTCTATCCGGCGGCCTACGCGATCGGACGGCAGGCGGTCCGCGCGAGCGAGATCGCCGGCCAGGCGGTCGCGCCGGGAGATGTCATCATTGCGCCGACCTGGGTGGTGCACCGGGATCGGCGCTGGTTCGAGGAGCCGGAGGCCTTCCGCCCGGAGCGCTGGGCCGGGGATCTCGCCCAGCGCCTGCCGCGCTTCGCCTACTTCCCGTTCGGGGGAGGGCCGCGTCAGTGCATCGGGAACACCTTTGCTCAGATGGAAGCGATCCTGGTCCTCGCCGCCATCGCGCAGCGCTTCGGGCTCTCGCTGGTCCCGGGCCAGCAGATCACGCCCACGCCGTGCATCACGCTGCGGCCCGAGCCCGGCATCCGCATGCGTGTCACAAGTCGCGCCGAGATGTAGAGAGACGATGAGCCGCACCGGCGATCACGTCGGCCTGCTCGACCACCTAGGGATCGACCGATGCCACCTCTACGGCCAGTGCATCGGCGGATCATTCATCCTGAGTGTGCTGAAGGCCCAGCCCGAGCGGATCGCCTCCGCCGTGCTCGCCCAGCCGATCGGGCGAGTGGGAGCCATGCCGCCCGGCCGCTCGACCCGGTTCGAGGCGTGGGCCGAGTCCCTCACGGATCATCCCGAAGCCACCCCGCAGGTGCTGGACGCGTTCCACCGAAACCTCTACGAGCCCGGCTTCGTTTACTGCGTGGACCGCGCCTTCGTGTCGACGTGCCGCACGCCGTGTCTGGTCCTGGCCGGCCACGACGAGGCGCACCCGTACCCGATCTCCGAGGAGCTGGCGAAGCTGCTCCCGAACGGTGAGCTCATCCAGGAGTGGAAGACCGGAGCGGCCCTGACCTCGGCGCGGGCCCGCGTCAAGGAGTTCCTGGCGAAGCACACGCCCCGGACATAGCAGAGGCTTCCCTCACTCCACCCCGTCGAGCTGGAGCTCCCGGGCTCGGTGGCAGGCGACGAAATGCGCGGGCGAGATCTCCTGCCAGGCGGGCGCCTGCACGCGGCACACCTCGATCGCGTGCGGGCAGCGGGGGTTGAAGTAGCAGCCCGCCGGGGGTGAGGCGGGATTCGCGACCTCCCCCTGCAGGATGATGCGCCGCGTGCGCGCGCGAGGGTCCGGCTCGGGAGCCGCCGAGAGGAGCGCGGCGGTGTAGGGATGCTTTGGCGTCGTGAAGATCTCCTCGGTTTCCGCCAGCTCCACGATGCGCCCGACGTACATCACGGCCACCCGGTCGCTGATGTGCCGCACGACACTGAGGTCGTGCGCCACGAAGAGGTAGGTGAGCCGGAACTCGGCTTGCAGGTCCTGGAGCAGATTCAGGATCTGGGCCTGGACCGAGACATCCAGGGCGGACACCGGCTCGTCGGCGACCACCAGGCGGGGCCGGAGCGCCAGCGCGCGAGCGATGCCGATGCGCTGACGCTCGCCGCCGCTGAAGGCGTGGGGGAATCGCCGCATGTACTCGGGCCGGAGACCGACGCGGCGAAGGAGGTCGGCCACGCGCTGCTCGCGCTCGCGCCGGCTCCTGACGCCGTGGACCAGCAGCGGCTCGCCGACGAGATCGAGCAGCGTCATCCGGGGATTGAGCGAGGAGAAGGGGTCCTGGAAGATCATCTGCATCTCCCGACGTAGCCCCCGGAGCTCCGTCCGGCCCAACCGGCCCACGTCGACCACCGCGCCGCCGGTCACGCGCATGACGATCTCGCCCCGGGTCGGCTCCATGGCCCGTACGATGCATCGCGCGGCGGTCGTCTTCCCGCAGCCGCTTTCCCCGACGAGGCCGAGGGTCTCCCCTTCGTCAATGTGAAAGTCGATGCCATCCACCGCCCGGACGTGGCCCACCGTCCGCTTCCAGAAGCCCTTCCGGATCGGGAAGAGCTTCTGCAGGCCGGTGACCCGCAGCAGGACCGCGGGGGGAAGGGCGTTCACGGGTAGAGGAGGCAGCTCACCGCGTGCCCGTCCCCGACCCGCCGGAGGGTCGGTTCCTCCCGGTCGCAGCGCCCGGCCATGAACTGCGGGCAGCGCGGGTGGAAGGGGCAGCCGGAGGGCCGGTCATAGGGGTGCGGCACCGCGCCCGCGATGGGTGTGAGCCGCTCCCGCGAGCGCATGCGGGGAATGGACCGCAGGAGCGCCTGGGTATACGGGTGCCGCGGCACATGGAAGATCTCGTCGACCGGCGCCTGCTCGACCACGCGGCCGAGATACATCACCGCCACGTCGGTGGCCATCTCGGCAACAACCCCCAGGTCATGGGTGATGAGCATGATCGCCATCCCGTCTTGACGCTGGAGCTGGCGCAGGAGATCGAGGATCTGGGTTTGCGTGGTCACGTCGAGCGCGGTCGTGGGCTCGTCGGCGATCAGCAGGGTCGGATGGCAGGACAGCGCCATCGCGATCATGGCTCGCTGGCGCAGGCCTCCGCTGAGCTGATTGGAGAGCTGGCCGACTCGCTGCTCGGGCGAGGACACGCCGACCCGCCGCAGCATCTCGATCGTCTTGGCGCGCGCGTGACGCCGGCTGACCTGCTGGTGGAGCATGATCGCCTCGTCGATCTGGCTACCGATCGTGTGCACGGGACTGAACGACGACATCGGCTCCTGGAAGATGAGAGCGATCTCCGCTCCGCGGATCGCCCGCATCTCGGGGCCGTTCGGCGGCAGCTTCGCAAGGTCCACCACCCGGGCCCCGTCGGCGGATGGCCGGCGGAACCGGATCTCGCCGTCGACGATCCGACCCGGGCGATCCACGATCCCGAGGATGGAGCGGGCGGTCACGCTCTTGCCGCAGCCGCTCTCCCCCACGATGCCGAGCGTGCCCCCAGGCGGAAGGTCGAAGCTCACGCCGTCGACCGCCTTGACCGTGCCCTCGTCCTGGCGGAAGTAGGTCTTCAGGCCTCGGACGGACAGGAGCGGCGACCCCACCTCAGCGGCCATAGGGGTCGGCGGCGTCCCGGAGGCCGTCGCCGAGGAAGTTGAAGGCGATGACCGCGACGATCACGGGCACCGCTGGGAGCATCAGCCAGGGCGAGATGGCCACCGTCTGGACGTTCTGGGCCTGCTGCAGCAGGACTCCCCAGCTCATTGCCGGGGGGCGCAGCCCCAGACCGAGAAAGCTCAGGGCGGTCTCACTGACGATCATCGCGGGTAGCGCGAGCGTCGTCGCGGCGATGATGTGGCTCATGAACGACGGCACCATGTGCACGAAGATGGTCCGCGTCTGGCTGCACCCCACCAGCCGTGCGGACACCACGAAGTCCTCCTCCCGCAGAGACAGGAAGCGTCCCCGGACGACCCGGGCCAGCTCGGTCCAGGCCAGCAGGGAGATGATGATCGTGATGGCGAAATAGACCTGTAGGATCGACCACTCCCGGGGGAGCGCCGCCGCCAGCCCCATCCACAGCGGGATGGTGGGGATTGAGCGGAGGATCTCGATGATCCGCTGGATGAGCGTATCGGCGAGCCCCCCGTAGAAACCCGAGAGCCCGCCGAGGACGACGCCGAGGAGGAGGCTCATCGTCACCCCGACCAGGCCGATGGTGAGCGAGATGCGCGTGCCGTACATCAGGCGCGACCAGAGGTCTCGCCCCTGCACGTCGGTGCCGAGCAGGAAGATCGTCTTCACCGCGTCCCGATCGCCGTCGACGCCGATCAGGTGCCGCGTCGTCGGGATCACACCCAGGAACCGGTACTCGAAGCCCCGGGCGAAGAGCCGGATCGGGATCTTCTCCCCGGGATCCACGGTATAGACGCGCTTGAAGGTCCGGGGATCGCGGAGACCCTTGACCGGGTGGACGTACGGGCCGAAGCGCCATCCGTCGAACCAGTGGATCGGCTGCGGGGGCATGAGCGAGCGCTGGGCCTCGGACGCATTGGGATCGGCGTAGGCGAGGAAATCCGCGCCCAGGACGATGAGGTAGAAGCCGACGACGACAAACGCGCTCGCGACCGCCACCTTGTGCTTGCGGAACCGCCACCACATGAGCTGCCACTGCGAGGCCACGAAGACGCGCTGGTCGGGAGCGTCGGACGCCGCCATCATGTCTCCTCGAGCCGGATGCGCGGGTCGACCAAGACGAGCACGACGTCCGAGATCAGCGTGCCGATCACGGTCATGACCCCCAGCAGCAGCACGATCGTGCCGGCCAGGAACATGTCCTGCGCGATGAGGGCCTTGAGGAGCAGCGGTCCCACCGTGGGCAGTCCCAGCACGATGGACACGATGATGCTCCCCGACACGATATAGGGCAGGGTGTAGCCGATGGTGCTCGCGAATGGATTGAGCGCCACCCGAACCGGGTACTTCAAGATCACGGTGACCTCGGGAAGGCCCTTGGAGCGCGCCGTCACCACGTAGGGCTTGCGCAGCTCGTCCAGGAGGTTGGCCCGCATGATCCGGATCTGCTGCGCGGTGCCGGCGAGACCCAGGATCAGGGCCGGGATCGGCAGATGCGTAAGCAGGTCCCAGACCCGCGCCAGGCTCCACGGCGCGTCCTGCAGCTCCACCGAGAACAGCCCTCCGATATTGGCGTTGAACAGCGTGAAGCCCAGGTAGAGCAGCACCAGCGCGAGCAGGAAGTTGGGGATGGCGAGACCGATGAAGCCGATGAAGGTGGCGACGTAGTCGCCGACCGAGTACTGCCGGACCGCGGAATAGATGCCGATGGGCAGGGCAAGCACCCAGGTCAGCAGCAAGGCGGCGACCGATACCACCACCGTCAGCCACAGGCGGTCGCCGATCACCTCGGTGACGGGCCGCTGCCACTCCATGGACATGCCGAAGTTGCCGTGGGCGATCAGCCGCATCCACTTCAGGTACTGCACGTAGATCGGCTGCCCGAGACCGTACTGGATCCGCAGGTTCTGCGCCTCCTCGTCGGTGACGACGCTGCCCATGGCCGCCATCTGGGCTATGTAGGAGGTGACGTAGTCGCCCGGCGGTAGCTGGATGATCGCGAAGGAGAGGACGGAGATCGCCCACACCGTGAAGACCGCGAGCACGATGCGACGGCCGATGTACGCCAGCATGACGGGCCCGGGTCACCGCCGACGGGCGGCGGCGACCCGGACGCCCTCCGAGCCTACTTCTTCCAGAAGAACGTTACCGGACGTGAGATCGACGGCGTCTTGCCGTCCGGGCTGTTGTAGTGGCGCGACGGGATATTGCCCAGGCCGGTCTTGACCACCCGCACCCCCATCGAGGCCGGGCCCATGCCGATCACGCCGATGATGTAGACCTCCTCGGCGGCGATCTTCCACACCTCCTTGCCCAGCTCGATCCGCTCCTTCTCCGGCACTCCGTACGCCCGCTTGAACTTCTCCATGAGCTCCTTCATGCGCGCGGGCGGCTCCTTCCCCTGCGTCCCCGCGGACTGGAACCACTTGGCATAGAGAGGACCCGACGATGCGACGGCGGCGATCTCGAACGGGAAGACGTGGAGCGGGAAGGTGAACAGGTGCTCGCTGCCGTCGTTGTTCCACGCGCCGAGCTGCTGCTCGTTGGCCGCGGTGCGCTTGAGGGCCAGGCTGCGCTCCACCTCCTGCACGGTCAGGTCGATGCCGATCTTCTTCCACTGCTCCCGGATCATCTCCGCGATCTGGGTGAACTGGAGGAACTGGCCGCCCAGTGTCATGATCTCGATGCGGAGCCGGCCCTTGCCGTCCGCGCGGAGGCGATAGCCCTCGGCGTCCTTCTTGGCAAGGCCGACCTTGTCCAGCATCTCGTTGGCCTTCTTGACGTCGAGCGTGGCCCACAGCTTGCGGTACTGCGGCCCCGGATTGTACTTGTTGGTGTCGACCGGCACCACCGACCCCGGAGTGCCGGTCCCGAGCCAGAAGGTCTCGTTGATCTGGTCCCGGTCGATCCCGAGCGAGAGCGCGCGCCGGAAGTCGGTCGTGTTCATCCACTTCGCGATCTCCGGATCGGCCTCATAGCTCAGGTTGAACTTGATGATCAGGTCGCCGCCGTAGTCCCCAGGATCGAGGTAGAGCTTGTAGCCGCCCTTCTGCTGATTCTCGATGAACACCGGCACCTTGGCGAGGTCGAGGTGCCGGGCCTGGAAGTCGTACTCGCCCGCGATCGCGCGCAGGTTGATGACCTCGAGGTTCTCGGCGAGCGTCAGGACCACCCGATCGATGTAGGGAAGCTGGTTCCCCGCCGTGTCCACGAAGACGCTGTAGGGATTCCGCTCCAGGGTCCACGTGGCGGTGTTGGCCGGCGTGACGGTCTTCCACGGCGAGAGGACCGGAAGGTCCGGATTGAGCGACCAGTCGTTCCTCGCCAGGAACATCCTGACCCAGCTGTCGAACTTCGCGTCCTTGACCTGCTTGTCCACGGCGGCCTGGCCGACGTACTTCGGGTGAAACTGCTTCAGGTAGTGGGCCGGCGCGTACCCGCCCAGCCCGAGCGCCCCGCGCCACGCCTGGCCGCCGAGATCCGTGGAGCCGGCCAGCACGTCGGGAAGCATGTAGTACGGCTCCGGGAACTTGAACTTCACGGTGTAGGCGTCGACCTTCTCGATCACGCCCTGCCTGCCGTTGATCGCCATCGCCGCGGAGGGGGTGGGGACCAGGTCCTTGTTCCGGTAGATGTCCTCGAACCAGAAGACGAAGTCATCCGCGGTGAACGGCTTGCCGTCGCTCCATTTCATGCCCCGGCGCAGGTGCAGGACGAGCGTGCGGCCGCCGTCCTGCATCTCGTAGCCCTTTGCGATGTTGGGCGTGACCTTGTCGCCCGTGTAGTCCCAGAACAGCAGATGATCGGGTCCCGAGCAGCAGCGATAGCCGTTCCAGAAGTCGGCCGGGCCGGTGAACCCGCGGCGCCAAGTGCCGCCGTACTTGCCGATCTCGTGCAGGGGCTTGATGACCAGAGGATCCTGCCCGACGCGCTCCGCCACCGGGGGCAGCTTGCCGGCCTTGACGAGGGCCGCCAGCTGGGGGGCCTCGTTGAACTTGGTGGGCTGCTTCGCCGGGTCGGTCACGACCTCCGGCCCTTCGAGCTTGCCGATCAAACTGCTCTTGCCCATCTGAGCGAGGGCCCCCGCAGCGACCACGGCGCTGAGTGCCGCCGCCGCGAGGGCGATCGTGAGTCGGCTCCGGAGCGTGCGTGTTCGTGGCGTAGGCCGGTGGTCGGTCATGACGCGTCCCCCCTTGGATGCTCGCCTCGACGTTGATGCGTGCGCTGACCGCGGCGTCCCCGCCCCCGGCCCAGCAAGTCACGGCCCGCCTGCGGGCCCACGCGTGGGGGGGATACTGCCCCGGTACCCCGACATCGTCAAGCGCCGCGTAAGCGAGGGGAGCCGAGTGGCCATGAGCAGTGTTATTCTTCGCACGGAGAGCGTGATGCGAATGACGGTGTGCCGGCGATGACGTGGAGCCCCTGGAGGAACCCATGAAGTTCGGCCTGATCGTCTCCAAGCAGCATCCCCCCGGCGTGTCCATGGTCGATCGCTTTCGCGAGCACATCGACCAGGTGCGGGCGGCCCGAGATGCCGGCTTCGACCTCATCGTGATGGGCCAGCACTTCCTCTCGACGCCGTTCCAGGAGGTGCAGAGCCTGCCCGCGCTCGCGCGGCTCGCCGCCG